>Ga0210380_10000241_pt1 | contig 27455 bp, 22 predicted proteins | sample PLM4_5_coexredo_FD_155476 | JGI IMG/M metagenome (GOLD analysis project Ga0210380, IMG submission 155476) | Groundwater sediment microbial communities from an aquifer in East River, Colorado, USA - PLM4_5_coex redo | ecosystem: Environmental > Terrestrial > Soil > Riparian zone | place: USA... | reverse complement strand
TTGAAGCCCGCGAACAGGTGGCCGATCTCCAGTTCGCGGCCCTCCTCGATGGCGCGGCAGCCGATCACCACGCCGGCGCCGAACACCGGGGTCAGGATGAACGACGCGAGCGAGCCGACGAAGGGGATGACCGCAAGAACCACGAAGACCACGAACGCCACCAGCACCAGCGCGATCCACATCCCTGCCTGCTTCTTGAACAGCTCCCAGCCCGCGGCGACCCAGTCCCAGCCGCGCTCCGCCGCCACGCCTCGCCCGCCCGCCACATAAGTCGTCATCTCAGCCTCCCTTCTTGTCTTCCGCTTTCCTCACCTTCACGGTACCCATGGCCTTCGCCACCAGCGAACCGTCGGCGTTCTTCGCCTCCGCTTCCACGAACGTCAGATTGCGGGAGTCCTTGAGCACGCGCGCCTCGGCGATCAGCCGGTCGCCGCTGCCGCCGCCGATGAACGAGGTGCTCATGTCGATGGTGACGACTCCCGTCGAGTCCGGGTGCAGCGTGCGCGCCGCGGTGCACAGCGCCACGTCGAGCAGCGACAGGATGACGCCGCCGTGCGCGGTGCCCAGGCTGTTGGTGAAGTGCTCCGGCAGCGGCATCGACAGGCGCGCCGTGCCCTCGCCCAGCACCTCGGTGGTCAGCCCGAGGTGGGCGACAAACGGGATCCTCTTCTGGTAGTCGCGCGTGAACGCGATGCTGGCGTCGGCGCTCATATCAGCATCGCGCCGCCATCCACCGCGATCGCCTGGCCGGTGATGTGCCGCGAGGCCTCGGAGGCGAGCAGAACCACCAGGCCCTTGAGGTCCTCGTCGTTGCCGAGCCGCCTGGTCGGGGTCACCTCGCGCACCATTTCCCCGAGCGTGTCGAGGGTCGCCTTGGTCATCTTCGAGGGAAAGAAACCCGGGCAGATGGCGTTCGCCGTGATGCCGTGCTCGCCCCATTCGGCCGCGAGCTGGCGCGTGAGACCCACCACGCCATGTTTGGTGGCGTTATAGGCCACTGTGCGCACCACGCGCGGATCGCTTGCCTGCAACCCGGCCACCGAGGCGATGTTGATGATGCGTCCCCACTTCGCGGGAATCATCGATTTTCTGCCGACCAGCTGGGCCACCAGGAACGCGCCGGTGAGATTGAGATTGACCAGCTTGTCCCAGCCCTCGATCGGGTGATCCTCCGCCGGTGCGCCCCAGGTGGCGCCCGCGTTGTTCACAAGGATGTCCACCTTGCCGAGCTTGGCGAGGATCTGCTCGATCACCGGCGCAATCTGCTCGCGCTTGCCGATGTCGCAGGCCCACGCCGTGGCCTCGATGCCCCGCTGCTTGAGGTGTGCCACCGCCTCGTCCAGCTCGTCCTTCTTGCGCGCGGTGAGCGCGAGGCGAGCGCCCATCTCGCCCAGCGCCTCGGCCATCTGCAAACCGAGACCGCGCGAGCCGCCGGTGACCAGCGCCACGCGCCCCTGCAGATCGAACAACTGCTTGACGTTCATGGAGTCGGATGTTGTTATCGTGGCGGCTATGCTAGCACCGGATTCCCGCGTGGCGTATACGCGCGCCGAACTCGCGCGGCTGATCGCGCCGCGCTCGGTCGCCGTCGTCGGCGCTTCGCCGCGCGCCGGCTCCTTCGGCATGCGCACGCTGGAAAACCTCACTCACTACGGCGGCGCGGTCTACCCGGTGAACGCGAAGTACGAGCGTATCGGCGAGCGCGCCTGCTATGCCTCGCTCGCCGCATTGCCGCAATCGCCGGATTGCGTGGTGCTGGTGGTGCCGCGCGAAGGGGTGGAAGCGGCGCTCGAGGAAGCGGCGGCCGCCCGCGCCGGCTCCGTGATCGTCTATGCCTCGGGCTACGGCGAGATGGCGCGCGAGGATGCCGGCCGCGCGCAGCGGCGCCTCGCCGGGATCGCGCGCGCCGCGAAGATGCCGATGCTGGGGCCGAACTGCATGGGCCTCGTCAACCATGCGCTGGGCGCAGGCCTGAGTTTCATTCCGGAGTACGCGCGCGCGCCGCGCAACGCAGGATCCATCGCGGTGGTGAGCCAGTCTGGCGCGCTCGGCTACTCGCTGGCACAGGCCTGGGACCGCGGCCTGGGAATCCGCTACTTCTTTTCCGTGGGCAACTCCGCGGACATCGACGTCGGCGACCTCGTCGCGGCGATGGCCGAGGACCCGGAATGCAAAGCCATCGCCTGCCTGTTCGAGGGCGCGGCAAGTGCCGCGCGCATGCTGGAAGCGGGCGCGCGCGCGCGCCGCGAAGGCAAGCCGGTGATCGTCTACAAGCTCGGCACGAGCGAGGACGGGGCGGCGGCGGCGCGCTCCCACACGGGCTCGCTTGCCGGCTCGGCGGTCGCCTGGCGCGCGCTCTTCGAGCGCGCAGGATTCATTGCGGTCGAGGACTACGAGTCCCTCATCGAGTACGCGCGCTTTTTCGCCGCCGCGGGCAAACCGCGCGCGCGCGGGGTGGCGGTGATCTCGGGCTCGGGCGGCGCGGGCGTGATGGCCGCGGACATGGCGACGCGGCACGGCGTGCCGATGCCGCAGCCGCTGGAGGCCACCGGCGCCGCCCTGCGCGCTCTGGTGCCGGAGTTCGGCGCGGCGCGCAACCCCTGCGATCCCACGGGGCAGGTGCTCAACAATCCGGAATCGTTCGGCGCGTGCTGCCGCGCGCTGCTCGCCGATGCGCAGTACGGCGCGCTGGTGGTGCCCGGCACGGTGGCCGTGATGGAGACCGCAAAGGACCGCGTGCCGAAGATGGCGGCGCTCGTACGCGAGCAGCCCAAGCCCGTGGCGCTGGTGTGGCTCTCGGAGTGGCTGCAGGGGCCGGGCTCGGGCGACTACGAGCAGGACGAGCGCATTCCGCTCTTCCGCTCGATGGATCGCTGCTTCGCCGCGATCGCGGCCTGGCAGGCTGCCGCGGAGCATGAGCCGCAGCCGGCGCCGCGGCGCTCGCCGCCGGGCGCGGCGCAGGCGGCGAGGACCCTGCTTGCGGCGGCGGGCGAGAGCCTCTCCGAGCGCGAAGCCAAGCGCGTGCTTGCGGCCTACGGCGTGCCTGTGGTCGAGGAGCGGCTTGCGCGCAGCGCGGACGAGGCCGCGGCCGCGGCGCGCGAGCTCGGCTACCCGGTCGTGATGAAGGCAGAAGCGCCGACCATCCTGCACAAGACCGAGCTCGACGTGGTGCGCCTCGGCATCGCGAACGAGGCGGAATTGCGGCCCGCATACGCGGAGATCGTCTCTGCTGCTCGCGGCCACCGGCTGCACGGCGTCCTGGTGCAACCGATGGTTCCCGGCGTGGAGGTGATCGCGGGCGCGCGCGTCGACCCGGCGGTCGGGCCGGTGGTGGTGGTAGGCACCGGGGGCGTGCTGGTGGAGTTGATCCACGACACCGTGGCGGCGCTCGCGCCGGTGACGGTAGCGCAGGCGCGTGCGATGCTCGGGCGCCTGCGAGGCTACCGGCTGCTCACGGGGTTCCGCGGCAGCGACGCGGCCGATCTGGACGCGCTCGCCGACACGATCGCGCGCATCTCGGAGCTGGCGGCGGACCTGGCCGGAGAAATCTCGGAACTTGACGTCAACCCGCTGCGTTGCGGGCCGCAGCGCGCATTGGCGGTGGATGCGCTGATCACGAAACGGGGGAAGGCGTGAACGACGTGAGGGGATTGGCGATGTCGGGGGCGAACGCGACGAGCCTCGAGGTCTACGAGCGGGCACTGCGCGCCCTCAACATCTACCGCGGCGATCCGGTGGCGATCATCGACGAGGCATTGGCGGGGCAGCCCGATTTCGCCATGGGGAACATTCTGCGCGCGCAGGTGCAGGTCACCATGTGGGAGCGCAGCGTGGTGGCGGGAATCCGCGAAAGCATCGCGCGGCTGGAGTCGCTGCAGGGCGCGATGAACGATCGAGAGCGGCGCCACGCTGGCGCGCTCAAAGCCTGGGCGGCGGGCGACTGGCAAAGACACCGCGATGAGCTCGGCAGCCTGCTTGCCGAGTACCCGCGCGACCTGCTCGCCCTGCAGGTCGCGCATCTCGCGGATTTCTTCCACGCTGACCGCGAGAGCCTGCGCGACCGCGTCGCGCGCGCGCTTCCCGGCTGGAGCCGTGACGACGACGCCTACGGGCTGCTCCTCGGCATGCACGCCTTCGGCCTGGAGGAGTGCGGCAGCTTCGGCAAGGCCGAGGAGATCGGCCACACCGCACTGCACTACGACGCCGAGGACTGCTGGGCGCAGCACGCAGTGGCGCACGTGCTGGAGATGCAGGCGCGCCAGTCGGAGGGGATCCAATTCATGGAGCTGCGCACCAAGCACTGGGCGCAGGCAGACAACGGCTTCGCCTTCCACAACTGGTGGCACACGGCGCTCTACCACCTCGACCAGGGCAGGCCGCAGCGCGCGCTCGAGATCTACGACGCAGGCATACGGCCGCAGCCGAGCGAGATCCGCCTCATGATGCTCGATGCGGCGGCGCTGCTCTGGCGCATGCACCTGCGCGGCCTCGACGTGGGCAAGCGCTGGCAGGAGGTAGCCGACGCCTACGGCAAGGGGGATGAGAACGGGTTCTACGCCTTCAACGACATGCACGCCATGATGGCGTTCGTCGCCACCGGCCGTGGCAAGGAGGCCGCGGCGCTGCTGAAGGCGGTCGAGGCCTCGGCGCAGGAGCGCATTACCAACGGCCACATGGCGCGCGTCGCGGGTCTTGCGATCGTGCGCGCCATCGAGGCTTTCGGGCGCGGAAAGTACGCCGACGTGGTGAACCTGCTCGCGCCGCTGCGCGAAACCGCGCGTGTAGTAGGCGGCAGCAACGCGCAGCGCGACGTGGTCAGCCGCACGCTGCTCGAGGCGGCCCTGCGCGTGGGCGACAAGTCGGTCGCGCGCATGCTCGCCGAGGAGCGCGTGGCGCAAAAGCCCCGTTGCCCCTTCAGCCAGGAGCTGCGCAGCCGCGCTATGCAGTAACGAGCTTCAGCCCGACGATGCCGGCGACGATCATCCCGACAAAGAACAGGCGCGCGAGCGTGGCCGGCTCCTGGAACAGCACGATGCCGAGCAGCACCGCGCCTGCGGTGCCGATTCCGGTCCACACTGCGTAAGCGGTGCCCAGCGGCAGCGTGCGCACTGCGAGCGCAAGCAGCACCATGCTGCCGATCATCGCGGCGAGCGTCGCCACGGTCGGCCAGGGGCGTGTGAAGCCGTCGGTGTACTTGAGTCCCACCGCCCAGGCGACCTCGAGCAGCCCTGCGAGGAACAGCAGCGCCCAGGCCACGGCTCAACCCTTGAGCTGCAGCGACTTGAACTCGAGGAACTCCTCGAGCCCGTAGACGCCGGCTTCGCGCCCGTGGCCCGACTGCTTGAAACCGCCGAACGGCGCGTTCATGTTGAAGGCCCCGCCGTTCACGTCCACCTGGCCGGCGCGGATGCGCCGCGCCACCTGCTGCGCGTGCGCTTCGTCCTTCGACCACACCGCGCCCGCGAGGCCATAGGGCGTGTCGTTGGCGATGCGCACCGCCTCTTCTTCGTCCTTGTAGGGGATGATGGCGAGCACTGGTCCGAAAATTTCCTCCTGCGCGATGGTCATCGAGTTCTTCACCTTGCCGAAGATGGTCGGCTTGACGAAGTAGCCGCCCGGCACGCCCTCGGGCTGCTCCGGGCCGCCGGTGAGGACTTCGGCGCCTTCCTCGATCCCTTTCCTGATGTAACCGCGCACCCGCTCGAGCTGCATCTGCGAGGACAAGGGCCCCAGGCGCGTCGCCTCCAGCATCGGATCGCCGAGGGTGAACGCCTTGGCGGCGTCGACCGCCAGCTTCGCCGCTTCTTCGTATTTCGATTGCGGCACCAGCATGCGCGTAAGCGCGGTGCAGGTCTGGCCCGAATTCAGGTAACAACCGTTCACGGTGCCTTTCACTGCGGCGGCGAGGTCGGCGTCCTCCAGGATCACCGAGGGGCTCTTGCCGCCGAGCTCCAGCGCGATGCGCTTGACGGTCTGCGCACCCACTTCCGAGATGCGCCTGCCGGCGCGCGTAGAGCCGGTGAAGGAAATCATGTCCACCTGCGGGTGCTTCACCAGCGCTTCGCCCACCAAGGGCCCGTAGCCGGTGACGAGATTGAATACGCCCTTCGGTAGCCCCGCGTGTTCGATCACCTCGGCGAGGATGAAGGCGTTGAACGGCGCGATCTCGGAAGGCTTGAGCACCACGGTGCAGCCCGCGGCGAGCGCCGGGGCGACCTTGAGCGCGATCTGGTGCAGGGGATAGTTCCACGGCGTGATCGCTCCGACCACGCCCACCGGCTCGCGCACCACCAGCGAGTTGCCGACGCGGCTCTCGAACTGAAAGGCGGCCGCGAGCTTGGCGTAGTTGGCGAAATTGGCGATCGGCAGCCCGGCCTGGATGCGGCCCGCGAGCTTGATCGGCATGCCGACTTCCTGCGCGATGGTCTTCGCGAGCTCGTCGGCGCGCGCCTTGAGGCCGTCGGAGATCTTCTGCAGGAATTCGGCGCGCTTTTCCACAGGGGTGCGGCTCCAGCCCTCGAAGGCGGCGCGCGCCGCGGCGACCGCGGCGTTCATGTCCTTCTCGCTGCCGGCGGGCACCTTGCCCATCACTTCGCCGGTGCCGGCGTTGTGCACGTCGATGGTGTCGCGGGTGGAGGGGGCGACCCACTGGCCGCCGATGAAGAGCTTGTCGCGATTCAGCATGGGAAAACTCTCTGAGAAATCAAAGCGGGACGCTACTTTACCGGGGTGCGGGGGCGGGGGCAATGCCGCGCCGCGGCATCGCAGGCGCTTGACCTGCGTGGGCATACATGTTTAAGATGTTAAACATATCGACATAAGGAACACGCCATGCACAAGAACTACATGCGCTCCCTGCCGAAGGAGTGGCGCGCGATGGCCAAGGTGTTCGTGGCGCTGGGTGACGAGCACCGCCAGCGCATGGTGCTCACCTTCGAGAAGGGCGAGCAGCTGACGGTCGGCCAGATCTCGGAGGTGTCCACGCTGTCGCGCCCCGCGGTATCGCACCACCTCAAGATCCTGCGCGCAGCGGGGATTCTGGAAGCCGAGAAGTCGGGCAAGGAGGTGTACCTGCGCGTCAACAGGGTGCTGGTCGAGGACACGCTGCGCACCGTGCTCGAGTACATCCGGCAGGAGGCCTGAGTTGCCATGGATACCTTACCGCTCATCTTCGCGTTTGCCGCCGCCTTCCTGGTCCTGGAGCGCCTGTTTCCCGGCAGGGAATTGCCCGCGTCACCCGGATGGTACTTGCGCGCGGCGCTGCTCAATGCAGCGCAGCTCGGCGTCGTTCTCGTCGCCGGATTCACCTGGAATCAATGGCTGCAGGGGCCGTCGCTGTTGCACCTGGACGGGCATCTGCCGCCACTCGCGCAGGGATTTGCGTGCTGGTTCGCCGGCACTTTCGTCTTCTACTGGTGGCACCGCGCGCGCCACGCTTCCGACCTGCTGTGGAAGGGGCTGCACCAGATCCACCACAGTGCGACCCGCATAGAAGCCCTCACCTCCTTTTACAAGCACCCGCTGGAAATCGCGCTCAATTCGATCCTCGCGTCCACCGTCATCTACGTCGTGCTCGGCGCCAGCGTCGAGGCGGCTGGCTGGTACAACCTGTTCGCCGCGCTGGGCGAGTTCTACTACCACTCGAACTTGCGCACGCCCCGCTGGACCGGCTGGTTTCTGCAGCGTCCCGAGCACCACTCGATCCACCACCAGCGGGATCTGCATGATTTCAATTTTGCAGATATCACTTTGTGGGACCGGCTGTTCGGCACCTTTCGGGAGGCCGAGGACTTTTCGCCGGCCTGTGGCTACCATGAGGACCGGGAACGGCGCTTGGGCGAGATGCTGTTGTTCCGGGACGTGAACCGCGCCTAAGGGGGGCGAGGATGAGGGAGACCAGCCAGTTCGGCCTGCTCGCCGAGCGCCGCTTCGGCCCGTTCTTCGGCGTGCAGTTCCTCGGCGCGTTCAACGACAACGTATTCAAGCAGGCGCTGGTGATCCTGCTCGCCTACCAGACGGCGAGCTTCACCACGATGTCCTCCGACACGCTGCAGAACCTGGCGCAAGTGCTGTTCGTGCTGCCCTTCTTCCTCTTCTCGGCCACCGCCGGGCAGCTCGCGGACAAGTACGAAAAGTCCAAACTCATCACCGTCACGGTGGCGATCGAGCTGGCGGTGATGGCGCTCGGGGCGGTCGGCCTGTTCACGCGGAACCTGGCGCTGCTGCTCGCAGCCCTCTTCCTCGGCGGCGTGCAGTCCACGCTGTTTGGTCCGGTGAAATACGCCATCCTGCCGCAGCAGCTGAAGGAAACCGAGATCGTCGGCGGCAACGGCATGGTGGAGATGGGCACCTCGATCGCCATCCTGCTCGGCATGGTCTACGGCGGCTGGATGGTGACCCAGCCCGGCTGGGGCATCGCCGGCGTGGCAGTGTCCGCGATGGCGATTTCGGCCGCCGGCATCGCCATGTCGCGCTTCATCCCGCTCGCGCCCGCGGCGGACCCGGGGCTGAAGATCAACTGGAACCCGCTCACCGAGACCTGGCGCAACCTCCGGTTCACCGCGCAGAACCGCACGGTGTTCCTCTCCATCCTCGGCATCTCCTGGTTCTGGTTCTACGGCTCGATGTTCATCACGCAGTTTCCCAACCTGGCGAAGAACGTGCTCGACGCGAGCGAGCACGTGGTGACGCTGCTGCTGGTGGTGTTCTCGATCGGTATCGGCGTGGGCTCGCTGCTGTGCGAGCGGTTGTCCGGCCGCAAGGTGGAGATCGGGCTGGTGCCCTTCGGCTCGATCGGTCTGACCCTGTTCGGCGTGGACCTGTGGCTCGCGGCGGAGATGCACGCGGCACACGGCCCGCAGGAACTGGCCCAGTTCGTGCGCGATGCTTCGCACTGGCGCATGCTGTTCGATCTTTACATGATCGGCATGTTCGGCGGCTTCTACATCGTGCCGCTCTACGCCCTGATCCAGACGCGCAGCGATCCGGCGCATCGCTCGCGCATCATCGCCGGCAACAACATCCTCAATGCGGTGTTCATGGTGGTGGCGGCCGCGCTCGCCATCGGCCTGTTCGCCGCCGGGCTCACCATCCCGCAGCTGATCCTGGTCACCGCGCTGCTCAACGCGGCGATCGCGATCTACATCTACCTGCTGGTGCCCGAGTTCCTCATGCGCTTCATCGTGTGGATGCTCATCCACTCGGTGTACCGGCTGGAGAAGAGCGGGCTCGAGCACCTCCCGGAGGAGGGGCCGGCGCTCGTCGTCTGCAACCACGTCAGCTTCGTCGACGCGCTGATCATCGCCGCGGCCTGCCGCCGTCCGGTGCGCTTCGTCATGGACCACCGCATTTTCAAGTTGCCGGTGATCAGCTTCGTGTTCCGCACCGGCAAGGCGATCCCGATCGCGCCGGCGAAGGAAGACGCGGCGATGATGGAGCGCGCCTTCGCCGAAGTGGCGAAGGCGCTGCGCCAGGGCGACGTGGTGTGCATCTTTCCGGAGGGACGCATCACCGACAGCGGCGAGATGGCTCCGTTCCGCCCTGGATTGAAGCGTATCCTCGAGGAAACCCCCGTGCCGGTGGTGCCGATGGCGCTGCGCGGGCTGTGGGGGAGCTTCTTCTCGCGCATGGGCGGCGCGGCGATGAGCAAGCCGTGGCGCGCGAGGCCGTTTGCGAAGATCGGCTTGGCGGTGGGGGTGTTGGTGCCGGCTGCGATGTCGACGCCGGAGGGCTTGCAGGCGCAGGTGCGGGAACTGCGGGGAGACTGGCGCTAGACAGGGAGGACGCCATGTGGGTCATCGGAGCGCTGGTCGGCGGTGCGCTGGGCGCGTTGGCGGGCGGTGGCATTGGCTTCGTGGCGGGGGCTCTCCTTGGCGGCCTCGTCGGCAAGGGTATTGGCATGAATCGGACGGATCGCCTCGGTGCTCTGGAAGAGCGTGTGGCCAAGCTCGAGCTCAGGCTCGATATCGAGCTTGTGCGTTCACGCCTTGCCGGCGATGCACCACCGCCAGAAGTGACCGAGCCCGCGGCCCCTGTTCCGCAACCCGCAACGCCCATGGCCGAGCCCGAGCTACCCGCGGTGGCTACCCGCGAGCCCGTCCCGGAGATTCGTGCCGTTGCCGAGTCCGCGCCTGCGGCCGCACCGGCGGTCGCACCGGAGCAGGCACATGGCCCGAGCCTGTGGGAGCGGATGATGGGCGCCAACCTCGTCGCCAAGGTCGGCGTGGTGATCCTGTTCTTCGGCATAGCCTTTCTTCTGCGCTACGCCTATGAGCGCATCCATGTCCCCATCGAGCTGCGGCTTGCCGGCGCGTCGCTCGTCGCGCTGGTCATGCTGGTCATCGGGTGGCGCCTGCGCGAGTCGAGGCGCACCTATGCACTGGTCCTGCAAGGCGGCGGCATCGGCGTGCTGTACCTGGTCATCTTTGGCGCCTACCGGTTGTTCAATCTCCTGCCCGCCCCGGCCGCATTCGGGCTGCTGGTGGCGGTTGCCGCCGCATCGGCGGCGCTGGCGGTGCTGCAAAACTCCCTCGCACTGGCGGCGTTTGGCACGGCAGGCGGCTTCCTCGCCCCGATTCTCGCGTCGACCGGGCGCGGGGACCACGTCATGCTGTTTTCGTACTACGTGGTGCTGAATGGCGGAATCTTCGCCATCGCGTGGTTGAGAGCCTGGCGGGTGCTCAACGTGATGGGCTTCGCCTTCACGTTCGCGATCGGGTGGTTGTGGGGTGACCGGGCATACCGTCCCGAGCTCTTCGGCTCGACGGAGCCGTTCCTGGTCCTGTTTTTCCTCATGTACGTCGGGATTCCCATCCTGTTCGCGCGCCAGAGGGCGGTGCAGTTGAAGGACTACGTGGATGCGACGCTCGTGTTCGGCGTGCCGGTGGCCGCATTCGGCTTCCAGGTGGTGCTGCTCAAGCCCTACGAGTACGGCGCGGCCTGGAGCGCCCTGGCGCTGGCCGTGTTGTACGTGCTGCTGGCCTCCGGGATGTATCGGCGGGCCGGAGAGGGAATGCGGCTCCTCGTAGAGTCCTTCATCGCGCTCAGCCTGGCGTTTGGCACGTTGGCGATTCCGCTCGCATTCGAAGGCCGGCTTACGTCGGCGACCTGGGCGCTGGAGGGTGCGGCGGTGGTGTGGGTGGGCGTCAGGCAGGGGCGCTTGTTACCGCGCGTGTTCGGCTATCTATTGCAGTTCGCCGCGGGCGCGGCGTTCCTTTGGGACGTGGAAAAGGGATCCGGTTCGACCCCGGTCTTCAACAGCTTCTACCTTGGCTGCCTGTTCGTCTTTCTCGCGGCGTTCTTCTGCGCGGGCTACCTCGAACGGAACCGGGGTCGCGTGAAGGAGGGCGAGGCAGCACTGTCGACGATCCTGGTGGTCTGGGGCGCGCTGTGGTGGTACGGCGGCGGCGTGCATGAGCTTTCGCGCCATGTGGATGCGGGCTACCGCTCGCACGCCATTCTGGTGTTCTTTGCCGCGTCGAGCGTGGGTTTCAGCCTGCTCGCGCGCCTTGCGAACTGGCCTGCCGTGCGCTGGCTGTGGCTGCTCCTCTATCCGGCAATCGTGGCGCAGCTATTCCGGGATCTTGAGGCAGGACAGCATCCGTTCGCGGGAATCGGGGCGTTGGCCTGGTCCGCCGCGCTGGTGTCCCACTTCTGGCTGCTGGGGCGCTACGAGAACGACCACCGGCCGCTGACCGAGTGGCTGCACGCCGCAGGGTTGTGGCTGGTGGCCCTTCTCGGCTCGCGCGAAGCCGGCTGGAGCATCGATCAGTTGATAGGCGGCAAGCGCGTCTGGCCGTCCATTGCCTGGGCGATCGTTCCGGCGCTGCTGCTCGCTGCGATCGTGAGCCCGAAGTTCGCCACGCGCTGGCCGATTGCACGCTTCGCGCGCGGCTACGTGGTGATGGGAGGCACTCCGATCGCGATATTCCTGGCGGCATGGACGGTCTACACCAACCTTCTCAAGGACGGCGACCCTTACCCGCTGCCGTTCGTGCCCCTGCTCAATCCGCTCGACATTGCGGTGGGCATCGTGTTCGTGCTCCTCGCACGTTGGCTGGCCGCGCTTCCCGGCCACGGCTTGCAGGATTGGTGGGCGCGTGCGCGCGGCTTCGTTTTCGCGCTATACGGTGCGGCGGCATTCGTCTGGGTGAACGGCACCCTGCTGCGGACGCTGCACCATTGGGCGGACCTGCCGTTCGCGCTCGAACCGATGTTGTCCTCGCGCCTGGTACAGGCGTCGTTCTCGATCCTGTGGACGCTGCTCGCGCTCGGCATGATGGTGGCTGCGACACGGCGAGCAATGCGCGCGGTCTGGCTGGTGGGTGCCGGTTTGATGGCCGTGGTCGTGGCGAAGCTGTTCCTGGTGGACTTGTCCGGCGCAGGAACCGTCGAGCGGATCGTGTCGTTCATCGTGGTCGGGCTGCTGATGCTGATCATCGGCTATTTATCGCCGGTGCCGCCCAAAGAGGAGAGCAAGCAATGAATAAACTGCTCGCTGCCGCACTCGCGGGCATGGCGTCCATCGCGTGCGCCAACCCGCCGCCCGCCGACTTCCGCTATCGCGCCGCCGTCATCGCGCAGGAGGGCGGGTCGCACTACCGTCTCTCGGTGCCCGCTGCGGTGTATGCCGGGGTCGAGCGCAGGGACCTCGGCGATATTCGCGTGTTCAATGCCGCCGGGGAGACGGTTCCCTACGCATTTGTGCAGAGAGGACCGGGCGGGCCGGGTCCGGTGCAGACGAAGGCGGCGAAGCTGTTCCCGCTCTATGGGGAGGAGTCGAAGGGTCTGGACGGTGTGAAACTGGACGTCGTGCGCGGCACCGGCGGCACGGTGATCCGGCTGGCAGCCGAGCCGAAAGGGGCGAAACCGGGGCGCAAGCTGCTTGGCTACCTGGTAGATGCGAGCGACCTTGAAATGGCCATCGCGGCCATGACCTTCGATTGGCAGACGAGCGCGGGATTCAACGGCACGGCCAGAGTCGAAGCGAGCGACGACCTCTTGCGCTGGAACACGGTGCTAGGCGAGGCGCCGGTGCTGATGCTGGAGCACTCCGGCGAGCGCCTGGAGCGCAAGCGGGTGGAACTGTCGGCGCGCAAGGCGAAATTCCTGCGGATCTCCTTTTCGCGTGTGCCGCACGACCTGGTGCTCAAGGGCGTGCAGCTGGAAATGCGGGGCGAGCGCGTAGAGCCGGCGCGTGAGTGGCGGCGGGTGGGCGGCGCGGCTGCCGCGGACAAGCGCGGCGAGTACCTGTTCGACACGGCCGGGAGATTCCCGGTCGATCGCCTGCGCCTCGTCTTGCCGCAGCAGAACACCGTCGCGCGCGTCGAGTTGCTGGCGCGCGACCGTGATGATGCGCAGTGGCGACTCGTGGCTGCGGCATCGGTGTTCCATCTGCAGCGGGACGGCGCCCCAATCACCAGTCCCGACGTGCAGGTGATCCCGACCGCGGATCGCTATTGGCTGGTACGGGTGGACCAGCGGGGCGGCGGGCTCGGCGCCGGAGAGGTCGCCCTCGAAGTTGGCTGGCTGCCCCATGAACTCGTGTTCGCCGCACGCGGTGCTGCTCCGTTCACGCTTGCCTATGGCAGCAAGCTGGCCAAGCCGGAAGCGCTGCAGGTCGCAACGGTGGTGCCGGAGTATCGCGAGGGGAAGGATATCCCGGCTCGGCCGGCGACCGTCGGAGACGTCCTGGGCTCCGAGCGTGCGTCTGCGTCGCTGGCCGACCCGCTGGGCCTGCTGCGGGCCTTGTTTGAGTCGGGGGAAGGCAAGAAGTGGGCGCTTTGGATGGTGCTGAGCGCCGGCGTACTTGCAGTTGCCTGGATGGCCTTGCGGCTGCTGCGCGAGCTTGGCGGCAAAGCGCCGCCCGCCTCCAAGGACTAGGGACGAATTCGTTTGCACCCTGGAATCCGCGAGCGCGACGGGACGCTATACTCGCTTCGCTTCCAATCATGGACCACCGGATCTTCGGCTTGCCGGTACTCAGCTTCGTGTTCCACACCGGCAAGGCGATTCCGATCGCTTCGGCGAAGGAGGACCCGGCAGTAACGGGGTAGCGGGCGCTATGCAGACCTATGAGATCAGGATTGCGCAGACCGGGGCCGAGCGCGAGCAGGTGCATCGGCTCAACTATGCCACTTTCGTCGAGGAGATCCCGCAGCACGCGCCCAACCCGGAACACCGGCTGGTCGACCGCTTCGACGCGGAGAACGAGTACGTGATCGCGCTCGCCGCCGACGGTCAGGTGGTCGGCATGCTGGCGCTGCGCGCGCGGCGCCCCTTTTCGCTCGACCAGAAGCTCGAGCGGCTCGACGACTACCTGCCGCCGCACCGCTCGGTGTGCGAACTGCGGTTGCTGGCGGTGCGGCCCGAGCACCGCCATTCGGCGCTGTTCCGCGACCTCATCGCGCATACCGCGCGCCGCTGCGTCGCGGCCGGGCACGACCTCGCCGTGATTTCCGGCACTACGCGCCAGCTCGCCCTATACCGCCATCTGGGCTTCGAGCCCTTCGGGCCCGTGGTCGGCGCCGCCGGCGCGCAGTTCCAGCCGATGCTCCTTGCCCTCGAGCGGCTGCGGGCGGGGGCCGGCGCGACGCTTGGCGTGGCGCAGGCGGCGCCGGAGCAGCGCGCGACGGCAAGATTCATCCCGGGTCCGGTGGCAACGCTGCCGGCGGTGCGCGCAGCGTTCGATGCGGAGGCGGAAACGCACCGATCCGGCAGGTTCCTCGCCCAGGTCGAACGCGTGCGGCGCGGCCTGTGCGAGATGGCGGGGGCGGCGCAGGCCGCCCTGATGGTGGGCTCCGGCACGCTGGCGAACGACGTCGTCGCCGCGAGCATTCGCGAGCTCGGCGGCCATGGCCTGATGCTGGCGAACGGCGAGTTCGGCGAGCGGCTGCTTGACCACGCGCGCCGCGCCGCGCTGCGCTTCGAGGTCCTGCGCAAGCCCTGGGGGTCGGTGTTCGAGGAGGCCGAGCTGCGCGATGCGGTGCAGCGAAGCGGCGCGCACTGGATCTGGGGCGTGCATTGCGAAACCTCCACCGGCGTGCTCAACGATCTCGAGTTGCTGCGCCGGACGGCGGGCGCAGCGCGCGCCAGGCTGTGCCTCGACTGCATCAGTACGCTCGGCACTATCGCGGTCAACCTGCATGGCGTGTGGCTGGCCTCCGGCGCGAGCGGCAAGGGCCTGGGCGCCTATCCTGGGCTGTCGCTGGTTCTGGTGAACGGCGATCTTCCAACCCGCTCGGGCACGGTGCCGCGCTACCTGGACCTGCAGCTCTGGTTGCGCCACGACAGCGTGCCCTTCACCCACTCCTCCAACCTGGTCAGCGCGCTGGAAACGTCGCTCTTGCAGACCGACTGGGAGGAGCACATCGGCCGCACCGCGCGCGACGCACGCTGGCTGCGCGCCGCGTTGCGCGCGCAGCCCCTGAAGCTGTCGGCGCCGGAAGCGGCCGCGAGCCCGGGCGTCGTGAGCATCGAGCTGCCCGCGGAGGTGCCGTCGTGCGAGGTCGCGGAGAGACTCGAGCGGCGCGGCTTCGAGCTCGCCTGGCGCAGCGCGTACCTTGCCGAGCGCAACTGGATCCAGGTCGCCCTGATGGGCGACTACGACCGAGCGGCGCTGCGCGAGCTGCCGGCGGCCATTGCGCTCGAAGTGCGCGAATGCGCCCGGCGCGCCGACCGGGCGGCCTGAGCCGCCGTCCGTGGCGGCGCATGCCGCTATACTTCGCGCGGATCAACACCGGAGCATTGCATGGCGCGCAAGGGTAAGGCGGTCGTCTGCCGCGAACTCAACAGGCCCGTCGTCGTCGAAGAGGTGAGCGTCGACTCGCCCAAGCGCGGCGAAGTGATGGTGAAGCTCGCTGCCTGCGGCGTGTGCCATTCCGACCTTTCCGCCACCAACGGCACCATCGCGCTGCCCCCGCCGCTGGTGCTCGGCCACGAGGGCGCGGGAGAAGTGATCGAGGTGGGTGAAGGTGTCAGCGGCCTTGCCGTGGGCGACCACGTCGTCTCTTCCTTCATCTACATGTGCGGCAAGTGCCGCTTCTGCGCGGGCGGCCGCCCGGTGCTGTGCGTGGAGCAGGGCAAGGCGCTCACCACGCCGCCCGAGGGCACGGCGCGCGTGCACGACAAGGCGGGCAAGCCGCTCGGCATTTTCTCCGGCTGCGGCGTGATGGCGGAGTTCGCCACCCTGTCAGTGGACAACCTGGTGAAGATCGACCCGAAAATCCCGCTCGACCGCGCGGCGCTGGTGGGCTGCGCGGTGACCACCGGCGTCGGTGCGGTGTTCAACACGGCGAAGCTCGAGCCCGGCTCGAGCGTGGCGGTGTTCGGCTGCGGCGGCGTGGGGCTCAACGTGGTGCAGGGCGCGGCGATCGCCGGCGCCGAGCGCATCATCGCCATCGACACCATGCAGGCGAAGCTCGACATGGCGAAGCAGTTCGGCGCCACCGACGTGATCCTGGCCAAGCCCGGCGAGGACGCGGCCAAGGTGCTCAAGAAGATGACTGGCGGCGGCCCGGATTACGCCTTCGAGTGCGTGGGCGTCGGCGCGCTCGCCGAGACCGCCTACCGGGCAATCCGCCGCGGCGGCAAGGCCATCGTGGTGGGCGTGGCCAAGTCCACGGACACCGTCTCGCTCAAGCCGATGACGCTGGTGTTCGAGGAAAAGAGCCTGCAGGGCAGCTACTTCGGTTCCTGCGTGCCGCGCATCGACTTCCCGCGCATGCTGCAACTCTACATGGCGGGCAGGCTCAAGCTCGACGAGCTGATCACGCGCCGCTACCCGATCGAGGAAGCCCCGCAGGCCTTCGCCGACCTAGAGTCCGGGCGCAACGCGCGGGGCGTGATCGTCTTCTGATGGCTGCCCCGGGGGCCGGGCGCCGCGGCCGCATCCTGGTGGTCGACGACCAGCGCGCCAACGTCGAGATGCTCTCCGAGCTGCTGCGCTCGCGCGGCTATGACGTGTTCGGCGCCTACGACGGCGAGGAGGCGCTCCAGCGCGTCGCCGAGCACAGCCCCGACGTGGTGATTTCCGACATCCGCATGCCGGGAATGGACGGCTACGAACTGTGCCAGCGTCTGCGCGAGGATCCCGCCACGGCGCTGCTGCCGATAGTGCTGGTGACGTCGCTCGAGGACCGCGACGGCCACGACGAGCGCGTGAAGGGCATCGAGTACGGCGCGGACGATTTCCTCACCAAGCCGGTGCGCTACGCGGAGCTTTTCGCGCGCGTGAGGTCCCTCCTGCGCGTGAAGCTGCTGCAGGACGAGGTGCGGCGCCAGACCGAGGAGTTGCGCCGGTGGAACGAAACGCTGGAGCAGCGCGTGCGCGAGCAAGTGGCGGCGATCGATCGCCTGGCGCAGATGAAGCGCTTCTTCTCGCCGCCGGTGGCCGAGGCGATCATCGCGGGCGGCGCCGAAGTGCTCGAGCCGCACCGCCGCGAGATCACCGCGGTGTTCCTCGACCTGCGCGGTTTCACCGCGTTCACCGACCGCGCGGCGCCCGAGGAGGTGATGGACCTGCTCGGCGCCTACCACGAGGCGCTGGGCCGCATCGTGGACCGCTATGCCGGCACGCTGGAGCATTTCGCAGGCGACGGCGTGATGATCTTCTTCAACGACCCGCTGCCGGTGGACCGGCCGGCGGCGCGCGCGGTGCGCATGGCCTTCGACCTGCAGCAGGCTTTCGTGCCGATCGCGCAGGCGTGGAAGCTGCGCGGCCACACGGTGGCGCTCGGTATCGGCATCGCGCAGGGCGAGGCGACGCTCGGCGTGATCGGCTTCGAGCAGCGCTGGGAGTACGCGGCCATCGGCGCCGTTCCCAACCTCGCGGCGCGCCTGTGCGGCCAGGCGCGCGGCGGCGAGATCCTCATCGACGCGGTGACTTATGCGGACGTAGGCGACGTCGTGGAAGCCGAAGCGGCAGGCCCGCTGTCGCTGCGCGGCATCACCCAGCCGATGCCGGCGTTCAGATTGTTGCGCCTGAAAAAGTAGGGACAGACCCCATTTTTTGCAAAGCGAAGAATGGGGTCTGTCCCTATTTTCTACGGGCAAGAAAGGTAGGAAGAGGTAGGGTGGGCCGGTGGCCCACCCTACCGGCAGCCGAGCTTCGTCTCCTTCGCCTTGACCAGGGCGGTGACGGTTTCGTTTACCAGCGCGGCGACGCCCAGGGTCTTCCCGACCCGCGGGATCGATCCGTTGATGACGTCGATCTCGGATTTCCTCTTCGCCAGCAGGTCGAGCAGTACCGACGGGCGCGCCTTGGGAATCTTGGAGCCGAAGTCGCGCACGTAGGCGACCGGGTCGGTGAAGCCGAGCTTCACCCCCTTTGCCTTCGCCACCGCATAGGCCTCGCTCGCGCAGGCCGCCGACACCTTCGACAGGTCGGGATCTTCCATCACCTCGCCGGTGGTCGAATCCGAGATGGCGCAAGGTCCCGAGTAGGCGCAGTTGCAGATGAGCTTTTCCCACACCAGCTGGTCGATGTCGTCGAACACCTTGACGCGAAAGCCCGCGCCGCTCCAGGTCTCCTCGACTCTCTTCAGCCGCGGCGTGATCGGGCCGCCGAATTCGCCAAGCCGCACCAACTCCATGCCGTTGTGGTGCGCGTGGCCGGGTGCCTTCATCGAGGCGCCGAAGCCACCGACCACACCGACCATCACGCGCTCGCGGCCGAGGATGTCCGCCGCCGTGTCGGGGCCGCCAAGGCCGTTCTGGATGGAAAGCACGGGCGTGTCCTTGCCGAGGAGCGCCTTGGCCGACTGCGCGGCTGGCGCGACGTGCATCGCCTTGGTGGCGAGGATCACGAGGTCGCAGACGCCTGCGTCCCTTGCATCCGTCGTGGCGTTGACCTTGACGGTGCGGTCCCCCGACTTGCCTTCCAGGCGCAGGCCATGCGCGCGCATGGCCTCCACGTGCTCGCGCCAGCGATCGATGGCCCAGACTTCGTGTCCCGCCGAGGCGAACAGGCCTGCGTACACCGAGCCCATCGCCCCGCAACCGACGATGGCGATCTTCACACGACTTCGAACAGCCCCGCTGCCCCCATGCCGCCGCCGATGCACATGGTCACCACCACGCGCTTTGCGCCGCGGCGCTTGCCCTCGATGAGCGCGTGGCCGAGGAGGCGCGAGCCGCTGACGCCGTAGGGGTGCCCGACGGCGATGGCGCCGCCGTTCACGTTCAGGCGGTCGTCGGGAATGCCCAACTTGTCGCGGCAATAGATCACTTGCACGGCGAAGGCCTCGTTCAGTTCCCACAAGTCGATGTCGGACACCTTGAGGCCTGCGCGCTGCAGCAGCTTGGGCACCGCGTACACCGGGCCGATGCCCATTTCGTTGGGCTCGCAGCCCGCCACGGCGAAGCCGCGGAACACGCCCAAGGGCTTGAGGCCCCGCTTCGCCGCGGCCTTGTCGCTCATCACCACCTGGGCGGAGGCGCCGTCGGAGAACTGGCTGGCGTTACCCGCTGCGATCACGCCGCCCTCGATGGCGGGCTTGATCTGCGACACGCCTTCATAGGTGGTATCGAGGCGGATGCCCTCGTCGTGCTCGGCGGTGACCTCCTTCATGGTTTCGACGCTGGTTGTCTTGTCGATCACCTTCATCTTGGTGGTGATCGGCACGATCTCGTCCTTGAATTTGCCCTCGGTGCGGCCCTTGGCCGCGCGCTGCTGGCTGCGCGCGCCGTAGCGGTCCTGCAGCTCGCGCGAAATGCCGTACTTCTTCGCCACGTATTCCGCGGTCTGCAGCATCGGCCAGTAGAGCTCCGGCTTGTGGCGGTGCAGCCATTCGTCCTGTGCGTGGAACTTGTTGGCCTCGTTCTGCACGAGCGAGATCGACTCCACGCCGCCGGCAACGAAGATCTCGCCCTCGCCCGCGAGCACGCGCTGCGCGGCGAGCGCCACGGCCTGCAAGCCGGAGGAGCAGAAGCGGTTGACCGTCATGCCGGACACCGTCATCGGCAGTCCGGCGCGGATGGCGATCTGGCGCGCGATGTTGCCGCCGGTGGCGCCTTCCGGCGTGGCGCAGCCCATGATCACGTCCTCGACCTCCTGCGGCTCGAGCTTGGCGCGCTCGAGGGCCGCGTGCACCACGTGCCCGCCCATCTTCGCGCCGTGGGTCATGTTGAGCGCGCCGCGCCAGCTCTTGCACAGCGGCGTGCGCGCGGTCGAGACAATCACTGCTTCGGTCATGGGGCGTTCTCCTATGCGTTGAATTTCTTGCCTTCGCCGGCGAGCTTGACCAGCAGCGGCGCGGGCTGCCACTGGCTGCCGTTGTAGCCCTTGCGGAATCCCTCGATCGCGACGAGCACCTGGTCCAGGCCCACCGTGTCGGCGTAGAACATCGGCCCGCCGCGGTATGCGGGGAAGCCGTAGCCGGCGAGGTACACCATGTCCACGTCGGAGGCCCGCAGCGCGATGCCTTCCTCGAGGATGCGCGCGCCCTCGTTGGCGAGCGCATAGATGCAGCGCTCGACGATTTCCTTGTCGGGGATCTCGCGCGGCTTCAAGCCGTTCTCCTTGCGGTAGGCCTCCAGCAGCGCGTCGACCTCGGGGTCTGGCTGCGGCTTGCGGTTGCCCGGCTCGTACCTGTAGAAGCCCTTGCCGGTCTTCTGCCCGTAGCGCCCGAGCTCGCACACCTTGTCGGCGAACTTCGAGTACACCATGTCGGGCTTCTCGTAGTAGCGGCGCTTGCGCACGTCCCAGCCGACGTCGTTGCCCGCCATGTCGGACATGGTGAACGGGCCCATCGCCAGCCCCCACTTCTGCAGCGCGGCGTCCACCTGCATCGGGCTCGCGCCCTCGTCGAGCAGGAAGCCCGCCTGCTGCGTGTACTTTTCCAGCATGCGGTTGCCGATGAAGCCGTCGCACACGCCAGAGACGATCGCCACCTTCTTCAGCTTCTTGCCCAGCTTCATGGTGGTGGCGAGGACGTCCTTGCCGGTCTTCGCGCCGCGCACCACTTCCAGCAGGCGCATGACGTTGGCGGGCGAGAAGAAGTGCGTGCCGATCACATCCTGGGGGCGCTTCGTGACCTCCGCGATCTTGTTGACGTCGAGCGTCGAGGTGTTGGTGGCGAGGATCGCGCCGGGCTTCATCCAGCCGTCGAGCTTCCTGAAGATGTCCTGCTTGACCTCCATCCGCTCGAACACCGCCTCGATCACGATATCGGCTTCGCGCAGGGTGTTCAGCTCGGTGGTGCCCTGGATCAGCGCCACGCGCTTGTCCATCTCTTCCTGCTTCAGGCGCCCGCGCTGCACGGTGACGGCGTAGTTGTCCCTGATGCGCTTCAACCCCTTGTCCAGGGCCTCCTGCGACAGGTCGGCGATCGTCACCGGGATGCCGACGTTGGCGAAGCTCATGGCGATGCCGCCGCCCATGGTGCCGGAGCCGATGATCGCCGCCCGCTTGATCTCGCGCGTCGGCGTGTCTTCCGGCACGTCGGGGATCTTCGAGGTCTGGCGCTCGGCGAAGAACATGTGGCGCAGCGCCTTGGACTCGACCGTGTTGACCAGGTACTCGAAGCGCTCGCGCTCCACCTTGCGGCCCTCGTCGAAGGGCAGGGTCACTGCGGCGAGGATGCACTTGGCGATCTCCGCCGGCGCAGGGTTGCCGCCGGCGCTCTTGGCGGCCTGTTGGGGCACCGCCTCGAGCAGCGCCTTCTGGTCGCCCTCCACTTTCGGCGGCATGTCGCGCACGCGGCGCGGTCCCTTGCCCTCGGCGAGGAGCTTCTTCGCGTAGGCGATGCCGTCTTCCAGCAGGTCCCCGGTGGCGATCTCGTCCACCAGGCCGAACTCCTTCGCCTTTTCCGCCGGGATCGGTTCGCCCAGGATGATCATGCGCGCCGCCTCGTGCACCGGGATCACGCGCGGCAGGCGCTGCGTGCCGCCCGAGCCGGGCAGGATGCCGAGCTTCACTTCGGGCAGGCCGAGGAGGGCCTTCGGCAGCGCAATGCGATAGTGGCAGCCGAGCGCCAGTTCGAGCCCGCCGCCGAGCGCGAAGCCGCCGATCGCCGCCACCAGCGGCTTTTGCATCGCGTCCTGCATGTCGTTCACTTCCGGCAGGTTGGGCGGCGTCATCGGCTTGTTGAACTCGCGGATGTCGGCGCCGCCGGAGAACACCTTGCTCGAGCCGATGAACAGCACGGCCTTGACTTCAGGGTCGGCGGCGGCCTGCTTCAGGCCCTCGGCGATGCCGGCGCGCAGGGCGTTGCCCAGTCCGTTCACCGGCGGATTCTTCATCGTGATGACGGCGATGCCGTCGCGCACGGAATAGCTTGCCACGTCGCTCATTTCTCGTTCGCTCCTCGGGGAATGCCCAAAATTCTACTCCTCGCCATCAGACCTCCAGCCATTCCTTGCGCATCGCCGCGTTCTCGCGCACGTCGCGCGGCGTCCCTTCGAACACGATGCTGCCGTGGCCCATCACGTAGAGGCGCTCGGAGATGTCGAGCGCGATGGCGAGCTTCTGCTCGACCAGCAGGATCGAGATGCCGCGCTTCCTGATCTCCTCGAACAGCAGCGCCAGCTGCTCGACGATCTTCGGCGCGAGGCCTTCGGTGGGCTCGTCGATCATCACCAGCTCGGGGTCGCCCATCAGCGTGCGGCACAGCGTGAGCATCTGCTGCTCGCCGCCGGAGAGGAACCCGGCCTGCGTGCCGGCGCGCTGCTTCAGGGCGGGGAACAGCTCGTACATGTCCTCCATGCCCCAGCGCGTAGAGGCCAGTTGCTTCTTCTGCCCGAGCAGCAGGTTCTGCCGCACGGTGAGCGTGGGGAAAATGTCGCGGTTCTCCGGCACGTAGCCAAGGCCCTTGTGCGCGATCTCGTAGGCCTTGAGGCCGACCATCTCCTCGTCCCGGAAGCGCACCGAGCCGGTGCAATCCACCAGGCCCATGATGGAGCGGATGGTGGTCGAGCGGCCCACGCCGTTCCTGCCGAGCAGCGAAACGATTTCGCCCTTGCCGATCGAGAGGTGCACGCCGTGCAGGATGTGGCTCTTGCCGTAATAGGCGTGGAGATCCCTCACCTCAAGCATGGGCTGTTTCCTTGCGCAGGGCGCCGAGGTAGGCCTCCTGCACCGCGGGGTTGCCGCGGATCTCCTCCGGTGTGCCGGTGGCGAGCACCTCGCCGTACACCAGCACGCTGATGCGGTCAGCGAGATTGAACACCACGCCCATGTCGTGCTCCACCATCACCAGCGTCTTGCCCTGGGTGATCGAGCGCACCAGCTCCACCACCTGCGCCGTTTCGGTGCGGCTCATGCCGGAGGTGGGCTCGTCGAGCAGGATCACGCTCGCGCCGCCGGCGATGGTGACGCCGATCTCGAGGGCGCGCTGCTCGGCGTAGGTGAGCGTGCCGGCGGGAACGTTGCGGCGCTTCGCCAGACCGATGCGCTGCATCACTTCCTCGGCGCGCAGGCGCACGTCCTTCAGGCCGCCGACACGGTGCCAGAAGGAGTAGCGGTAGCCCGCCGACCAGAGCACGCCGCAGCGGATGTTCTCGAACACCGTCATGTTGTGGAAGATGTTGGTGACCTGGAAGCTGCGCGACAGGCCCTTGCGGTTGATCTCGAAGGGGCGCAGGTTGGTAATGGCGGCGCCGTGCAGCAGGATGCGTCCCGCCGACACCTCGTAGCGGCCGGAAATCAGGTTGAACAGCGTCGACTTGCCGGCGCCGTTGGGGCCGATGATGGCGTGGCGCTCGCCGTCGCGGATGGCGAGCGACACGCCGTGGATGATCTTAGTCGTGCCGAAGCTCTTGTGCACTTCCTGCAGCTCGATCGCGTGCTTCATGACGCTGCCTTCGCCTGCAGTTCGAGCTGGATCGCGCCCCAGCGCTCGCCGACCCCCCTTGCGGCGACGCGAAACGCCGCGAGGCCCGCGGCGAGCACGGCGCCCATCACGAACCAGGGCGGCGCGCTGCGCGCGTCGAATGACAGGCCGAGCACCGTCAGCACCGTGCTCGCCCCCTGCTCGGAGAGCCGGTACATCATTTCCACCAGCCCGATCAGGCCGGCAAGCGCCACCAGCCCCGCGAGCGCGGCCAGCGCATAGGGAACGAGGAGTTCGCGCCAGCGCCCGGCGCGGATCACCGGGAACTGCATGAGGATCAGCGAGGCGATGCCGCCGGGCGCGTAAACCACCATCAGCACGAAGAACAGGCCGAGGTACAGTAGCCAGGCCTTGGTGAAGCCCGACAACGCCACGAAGAAGAACGCGAACACGATGGCGCCGAGGATAGGGCCGAAGAAGAACGGCACCCCGCCGATGAAGGTGGCGACCAGCACGCCGCCGGAGCGGATCGCCGACACGTTTTCCTCCGACACGATCTCGAAGTTGATGCACGACAGCGCACCCGACACGCCCGCGAAGAAGGAAGACAGCACCAGTTGCAGGAAACGCACGTGCTGCGTGTTGTAGCCGACGAACTCGGCGCGCTCGGGGTTGTCGCGCACCGCGTTGGCCATGCGCCCGAGCGGTGTCTGCGTCAGAGCGAACATCGCCGCCATGCCGAGGAAGCACCACACCGCGACCAGGTAATAGACCTGCAGCGCGGGGCCGAAGGTGAGGCCGAGGAACGGCTGGCCGACCACGCGGTTGGTCGAGACGCCGGCCTCGCCGCCGAAGAAGCCCGGGAACATCCTCACGCAGGCGAACACCATTTCGCCGATGCCGAGCGAGATCAGCGCAAAGGTGGTGCCGGCGCGCTTGGTGGTGACGTAGCCGAACAGCACGCCGAAGAAAAGGCCGGCAACGCCGCCCACCAGCGGCAGCAGCGGCAACGGCATGGTGAATGAACCTTTGCCCATCAGGTTGAGCACGTGCACGGTGACGTAGGCGCCCAGCCCCGAGTACACCGCGTGGCCGAAGGACAGCATGCCCCCCTGGCCCAGCAGCATGTTGTAGCTGAGCGCGAAGAGGATTAGCGTGCCCATCTGCGTGAGCATGGTGAGCGCGAAGCCCCCGGAGAACAGGTGCGGGGCAACGAGAAACACCAGCGCGGCAGCGCTCCACAGGACCCAGCGCCCGAGGTTGAGCGGGGCGTACTTCATCCTTCGCGGGTCCCCATCAGGCCCTTCGGCCGGAAGATCAGCAGCAGCACCATCAGCAGGTAGGGCAGCATCGGCGCCGCCTGTGCGATGCCGATGCCCCCCAACGACCAGTCGAGCGACACGGCGAAGGTCTGCATGCAGCCGATCAGCAGCGAGGCGATGAACGCGCCTGCGAGCGAACCCATGCCGCCCACCACCACGATGACGAAGATGATCGGCCCGACCGAGGCGGCCATGCCCGGGTCGGTAACGAAGGCGTTGCCGCCGATCACGCCGGCCAGCCCCGCGAGCGCTGCGCCGCCGCCGAAGACCAGCATGAATACGCGCGGCACGTTGTGGCCGAGCGCCTCGACCGTCTGCGGGTGGCTCAGCGCCGCCTGGATCACCAGGCCGATGCGCGTGCGCGTGAGCGCGAGCCAGATCGACACCAGCATCGCCACCGAAACCAGCATCATGAAGCCGCGGTAGATCGGGTACTGGGAACCCATGATCTGGAACAGCGGGCCGTCGAGTTCAGCGGGCACCCGGTAGTCGAGTGCGGAGCGGCCCCACACCAGGTGCACGGCTTCCTCGATCAGGTAGGCCAGGCCGAAAGTGAACAGCAGCTCGGCGACGTGGCCGTGCTTGTGCACCTTGCGCAGGCCCCAGCGCTCCACCAGCATGCCGATGGCGCCGACCAGCAGCGGAGCGACCACCAGGGCGGGCCAGAAGCCGATCTTGGTGCTCACCTGGAAGGCGAGGTAGGCACCCAGCATGTAGAAGCTGGCGTGCGCGAAGTTGAGCACGCCCATCAACGAGAAAACCAGCGTCAGGCCCGAGGACAGCATGAACAGCAGCAGCCCGTAGCTGATGCCGTTCAGGGTCTGGACGAGGAAGAATTCCATGGCAGAAACAAAAACGGGGAGCTTTGCGGCTCCCCGTAGGTTTCGCTTCCGGCGGCTAGGGCCGCTTCATCTGGCAGGAGGTCGGCGTCGCCGAGGTGTAGCCCTCCAGCCGCGCTTCGGTGATCGGCGCGAGGCCGCTGCCCTCCATGTCGATCTTGGCGTTCTTGGGACCGCCCTTGGCCGCGGACTTCACGATCGTCAGCACGTAGAGCGGCTGGATCAGCTGGTGGTCGCTCTTGCGCATTTCGACCTCGCCCAGCTCGCCGTCGTGGCGCATGCCCTCAAGGGCGAGGGCGACCGCCTTGGGCTCGACCGATTTCGCCTGCACGATGGCCTTGGCGAACATGTCCCACATGATCTTGCCGCGCAGGAAGTAGAAGTCCGGGTTGCCCTTGGGCGCCTGCTTGCGGTAGTCCGCGTCCCATTTCGCCGCCTTGTTGTTCTCCACGTTGGAGTGGTACTCGGCGATGATCTTCACCTTGCCGGCGGCTGCCTCGCCCATCGCGGTGGGCGTGCCCAGGCCGCCCGCGTAGTAGGTGAGCCAGGTCACGTCGAGCCCCGCGTCGCGGCCCGCCTTCACCAGCAGCGACATGTCGTTGCCCCAGTTGCCCGTAATCACGCTGTCGGCGCCGGAAGCCTTGATCTTCGCAACATAGGGCGCGAAGTCGCTTACCTTGCCCAGGGGGTGCAGGTCGTCGCCGACGATCTGGATGTCGGGGCGCTTGCGTCCGAGCATCTCGCGCGCCGCCTTCTTCACCGCGTGGCCGAACGAGTAGTCCTGGTTGAGCAGGTACACCTTCTTGATGTTCTTCTGTCCCGTCATCCAGGTGGTGAGCGACTCCATCTTCATGTCGCTGTTGGCGTCGAAGCGGAAGTGCCAGAACGAGCACTTCTCGTTGGTGTAGGCCGGATCCACCGCCGCGTAGTTCAGGTACAGGACCTCCTTGCCGGGGTTGCGCTCGTTGTGGCGGTTGACCGCCTCGATCAGCGCGCCGGCCACCGCCGAGCTGTTGCCCTGCGTGATGTAGTGGATGTCCTGGTCGATGACGCGCTTCAACTGGTTGAGCGACTCCTGCGGGCTCACCTTGTTGTCGAACGGCACCACCTCGAGCTTCACCTTGCCGAGCCTGCCGCTCTGGTTGATGCGGTCCACGGTGAAGCGGAATTCGGCCAGCCCCTGCTCGCCGACGTTGGCGAAGGCGCCGGAGAGCGGGTCGATATAGGCGACCTTGACGGTCTGGGCCTGGGCTGCGAACGAAACGGCTGCCGCGGCGAGCGTGAGCGCTGCCGCGCGGAAAGTGCGCTGGATCATAATTGCTCCTCTTCGAGAGGGGGAAAATGCTATAGGCGGATGCTGGGCCGGTCAAGGCCGGCGCTTGCTATCGGCCCCACCCCACGGTAACGTGAATCGTTCGTAGCGTGAAAGCCTATTCCGGAGGAACGCCATGCAAGGCCTGATGATGGACGTGCCGCTGCTGATCACCGACCTGATCCGGTTCGCCGACCGCAACCACGGCGACACC
>Ga0210380_10000240_pt1 | contig 27495 bp, 22 predicted proteins | sample PLM4_5_coexredo_FD_155476 | JGI IMG/M metagenome (GOLD analysis project Ga0210380, IMG submission 155476) | Groundwater sediment microbial communities from an aquifer in East River, Colorado, USA - PLM4_5_coex redo | ecosystem: Environmental > Terrestrial > Soil > Riparian zone | place: USA... | reverse complement strand
GAAAAATTTGATCGTTCGAAACCGCACGTGAACGTGGGGACGATCGGACACATCGACCACGGCAAGACGACCCTGACGGCGTCGCTGACGAAGGTGGCGGCGGACAAGGGGTGGGCGAAGTTCGTGCCGTATGACGAGGTGGCCAAGGCGTCGGAGAGCCAGGGGCGTCGCGACGACACGAAGATTCTGACGATTGCGTCGAGCCACGTGGAGTATTCGACGGCGAACCGGCACTACGCGCACGTGGACTGCCCGGGGCACGCGGACTACATCAAGAACATGATCACGGGCGCGGCGCAGATGGACGGCGCGATCCTGGTGGTGAGCGCGACGGACGGCCCGATGCCGCAGACGCGGGAGCACGTGCTGCTGGCGCGGCAGGTGAACGTGCCGCACCTGGTGGTGGCGCTGAACAAGGTGGACGCGGTCGACGACCCGGAGCTGCTGGACCTGGTGGAGCTGGAGGTGCGGGAGCTGCTCTCGAGCTACGGGTTCAAAGGCGACGAGGTGCCGGTGGTGCGGGTGAGCGCGCTGAAGGCGCTGCAGGGCGACCCGGAGGGGGTGGCGAGCCTGATCAAGCTGATGGACGCGCTCGACACCTACATTCCGCTGCCGGAGCGCGAGGTCGACAAGCCGTTCATGATGCCGATCGAGGACGTGTTCTCGATCTCGGGGCGCGGCACGGTGGTGACGGGGCGGATCGAGCGCGGCACGGTGAAGGTGGGCGAGGAAGTCGAGATCGTGGGCTTCAAGCCGACCGAGAAGAAGGTCGTGACCGGCGTGGAGATGTTCCGCAAGCTGCTCGACTCGGGCGTGGCGGGCGACAACGTCGGGGTGCTGCTGCGCGGCGTGGAAAAGACGGACGTGGAGCGCGGGCAGGTGCTGGCCAAGCCGGGGACGATGAAAGGCCACACGAAGTTCAAGGGCGAGGTCTACATCCTGTCGAAGGAAGAGGGCGGGCGGCACACGCCGTTCTTCAGCGGCTATCGGCCGCAGTTCTACATCCGGACGACGGACGTGACGGGGATTCTGAAGCTGCCCGAGGGCGTCGAGATGGTGATGCCGGGCGACAACACGTCGATCACGGGCGAGCTGATCACGCCGGTGGCCATCGAAAAGGGCGGTCGGTTCGCCATCCGCGAGGGTGGCCGCACGGTTGGCTCGGGCACGATTACGGAAATTATCGAGTAGGCTCCCGGCTCCCGACTCCCGGCTTCCGGTCGTGACAAGAGCCCTCACCAGAGAGTTTTTGACACGCCCGAGAGCCCAGAGCCAAGAGCCTAGAGCCGGCAAGGTTCAGTAATGCGAGACATCATTCACATGGCGTGCGGCGACTGTAAGCGCCGGAACTACAGCACGACGAAAAACAAGCGCAAGACGACCGAGCGGATCGAGATGAACAAGTACTGCCGCTTCTGTCGCAAGCACACGGCGCACAAGGAGACGAAGTAGGGCTTAAGGCTTACGGCTTAAGGCTTACGGCCAGACAAGAACGCTTGTTTGAGGCCCTAAGCCCTAAGCCCTAGGCCCTGAGCCTTGAAGGTCAGTAGCTCAATTGGTAGAGCACCGGTCTCCAAAACCGGGGGTTGGGGGTTCGAGACCCTCCTGACCTGCCACTTGCAGCCAAGGTTGGAGACGGCGCGAGGCGCGGAACCGATTCGATGAGCACCATGGAGCAAGCGAAGACGACACCGGCGCGAACGCCGGAGCGCGCACCGGACGCCGGCGGGGGCTGGCTGGCGAACACGCGCACGTTCTTCACCGAAGTCCGCAACGAGATGCGCCGCGTCACGTGGCCCTCGCGGCGTGAGGTGTATGCGACAACCGTCGTGGTGATCCTGACCTCGGCGTTTTTCGGCCTGTATCTGTGGGGCCTCGATTTGGCGATCGACAAGGTGGTCCGGTGGATCTTTGCCACGTTTGGTGCGAGATGACCGAAGTCGCCACCAAGAGCTGGTACATCGTCCACACCTACTCGGGCTTCGAGAACAAGGTGAAGGAGTCGCTCGAGCAGCGCGTCCAGGCGTATGGGCTGCAGGGCGAGATCGGGGAGGTGCTGATCCCGACGGAGGACATCGTCGAGAAGCGGGGCGGGCGCGAGGTGAAGAGCGCGCGCCGGTTCTTTCCCGGCTACATCCTCGTCGAGATGCACATGTCCGACAACGCGTGGCATGTGGTCAAGAACACGCCGAAGGTCACCGGCTTCGTCGGTGCCGGCACCAAGCCGACGCCGCTCAGCAAGGAAGAGGTGGATCACATCCTCGACCAGGTGAAGACGGCAGCGGAGAAACCGAAGCCGAAGTACACGTTCGACAAGGGCGACCAGGTGCGCATCAACGAGGGTCCGTTCACGAGCTTCAACGGCGTCGTGGACGAGGTGAACCTCGACAAGAACACGCTGAAGGTCATGGTCACGATCTTCGGCCGCGCGACGCCGGTCGAGCTGGACTTCCTGCAGGTCGAGAAGATTTAAGGGGTTATGGCGAAAAAAGTTCAGGCAATGGTGAAGTTGCAGATCAACGCGGGCAAGGCGACGCCCGCGCCGCCGGTGGGGACCGCGCTCGGTCCGCACGGCGTGAACATCATGGATTTCTGCAAGAACTTCAACGCGAGGACCGCGAAGGACGAGGGGCTGGTCATTCCGGTCGTCGTGACGGTCTTCGCGGACCGCAGCTACACCTTCATCACCAAGACGCCGCCCGCCTCGGTGCTGCTGAAGAAGGTCGCCAACCTCGCCAAGGGCTCGGCCGAGCCCAATCGCAACAAGGTGGGCACGGTGACGGCCAAGCAGGTCGAGGACATCGCCAAGCAGAAGATGCCGGACCTGAACTGCACCGACCTCGCCGCCGCCGTGAAGACCGTCCGTGGAACCGCGCGTTCCATGGGCATCGACGTGGTCGGCTAGCGCCGACCACGACCTTAGGCCTTGGACCTTAGGCCTTAGGTAGCAGGTAGAGGGCGGTCTTCAGACCGCCCTGGACCCAGGGCCAACAAGCCCGAAGGTCTAAGGCCCAAGGCCCAAGGCCTTGGGGAATTCGTCAACGTGGGAGAACGCGTCGAGCGTTCGTCTGCACCACATGGAGGACCATGGCACGGCACGGCAAGAAATTCACGGCCGCCGCGGCGCAAGTCGAGGACCGGCCGTACACGTTCGAAGAGGCGATGCCCCTTCTCCAGAAGGTGAAATTCGCCAAATTCGACGAAACGGTCGAGGTCGCGATGCGCCTCGGCGTCGATCCCAAACATGCTGACCAGATGGTGCGCGGCACGGTAGTGCTGCCCCACGGGCTCGGCAAGAGCAAGCGGGTGCTGGTGATTGCCGGCGCCGACAAGCAGAAGGAAGCCAGCGAAGCCGGCGCCGATCACGTTGGCGGCGACGACGTCGTGGAGAAGATCCTCGGCGGCTGGATGGACTTCGATGCGGTCGTGGCGACGCCCGACATGATGCGCGGCGTGGGCCGTCTCGGCAAGGTGCTCGGCCCCCGCGGCCTGATGCCGAACCCGAAGACTGGCACGGTGACGCCGAACGTGACCCAGGCGATCCGCGAGATCAAGGCCGGTAAGGTGGAGTTCCGTGTGGACAAGACCGGCATTGTGCACGCGCCGCTCGGGAAGACGTCGTTCCCGGTGCAGAACCTGATCGACAACGCCCACGCGCTCGTGGACAGCGTCGTGAAGGCGAAGCCGCCGGCGGCCAAGGGCAAGTACATCAAGTCGGTCACGCTCTCTTCGACGATGGGGCCCGGCATCGTGATCGATGCGGTCCACCTCGACGTGGCAGTGAAACATTAGAAGGGTCGACATGGCTGTCACGAGAGCGGAAAAAGAACAGGAGCTCCAGGAGCTCGCGGCGGACTTCAAGGGCGCCAGCACGGCAATCCTGGTGGACTATCGCGGCCTGAACGTGCCCGCGGTCACGGAGCTGCGCGCGCAGCTGCGCGGCGCCAAGGCGAAGTACAAGGTCGTCAAGAACACGCTCGCGATCCGGGCGAGCAAGGGCACGGCGTTCGAGTCCCTCGAGAAGCACTTCGTGGGCACGACCGCGGTGGCCTACACCGACGCGGACGCGGTGGCGCTGGCCAAGACGATCACCACGTTCATGAAGGGCGCTCCGACGCTGCAGATCAAGGCGGCGGTGGTGGAGGGGCGGGCGATCAAGCCCGCCGAGGTGACCGAACTCGCCAGCCTGCCCGGCAGGCCCGAGCTGTATGCCAAGTTGCTCTTCCTGCTGCAGGCCCCGATGCAGCAACTCGTGACGGTGCTGTCGGCAACGCCACGGGATTTCGTATCGGTGCTGGCGCAGTACGAGAAGAAAAAGTCGGAAGCGGGCGCGGCCTAGAGCCGCTCCTACAGTTACACGTAGGGGCGTCCGTCGCCCCGCAATCGTAGAGGCGGGTCACGAGACCCACCTGGGAGAGAGATAGAAATGGCCGAAGTGAATCAGCAGCAGGTGATCGACTACATCAAGGGCATCAGCGTGCTCGAGCTGTCGCAGCTCGTGAAGACGCTCGAATCCGAGCTCGGCGTCTCGGCGGCGGCGGCGATGCCGATGGCGATGCCCGGCATGGCGGCCGGCGGTGGCGCCGCGGCGGCGGCGGTCGAAGAGAAGACCGAGTTCAACGTGACGCTCACCGAGACGGGCGGCGACAAGATCAAGGTGATCAAGGTCGTGCGCGAGGTGACCAGCCTCGGCCTGAAGGAAGCGAAGGACCTCGTCGAGAGCGCGCCCAAGCCGATCAAGGAAGGCGTGCCCAAGGAAGAGGCCGACGCGATCAAGAAGAAGTTCGAGGACGTGGGCGCGAAAGTCACCATCTCATAAGTCCTGGCTGTCAGTAGTGGGTTGCGCGCCAGGCCCGCCAGGGCCTGGCGCGCGGTCTCTTTCGACTTCGGATCCTGAAGGATCAGTCAACGATGTACAGCCTTCCCAAGAACGTCTACCGCGAGCGCAAGGACTTTTCGAAGATCAAGACCACCGTTCCAATCCCGAACCTCATCGAGATTCAGCGCAAGTCGTACGAACGGTTCCTGCAGATGAACCTGCTGCCGTCGGAGCGCGACGACGCGGGGCTGCAGTCGGTCTTCAAGTCGGTCTTCCCGATCAGCGACTTCCGAGAGAACTCGTCGCTCGAGTTCATCGAGTACTCGATCGGCAACTGGGAGTGTAAGTGCGGCAAGCTCGCCGGGCTGCACCACCTGCGCAAGCCCTGCTCGGGCTGCGGCGCCACGCTCATCGCCGATCCGCTGGGCGATCACGTCGTGCTCTGCGCCCGCTGCGGCAAGGAGAACATCGCCCGCGGCGACGTCTGCGACATCTGCGGCACGACAGTCGGGATGAAGCTGAAGTACGACGTGGACGAGTGCCAGGAGCGCGGCATGACCTACGCCGTGCCGCTGAAGGTGACGATCCGCCTCGTCGTCTGGAACAAGGACGCCGAGACCGGGGTGAAGACCATCCGCGACATCAAAGAGCAAGAGGTCTACTTCGGCGACATCCCGCTGATGACGGACAACGGCACGTTCATCATCAACGGCACCGAGCGCGTCATCGTCAGCCAGCTCCACCGCTCGCCGGGGGCCTTCTTCCACTCGGAAGACAAGACGCTCTACGTCGCGCAGATCATTCCCTACCGCGGCTCGTGGGTCGAGTTCGAGTACGACCAGAAGAACCTGCTCTACGTCCGCATCGACCGCAAGCGGAAGTTCCTCGCCACGGTGTTCCTGCGCGCCCTCGGCCTGCGCGGCGCCGACGAGATCATCCGCGCGTTCCACAACGTCGATCGCGTCATCCTCAATCAGGGCCAGTCCCTGATGTGGGTGGTCAACGACAGCCTGGTCGGGCTGCGCGCCGCCGCCGACGTGAAGGCCGGCGACTTCCTGATCCAGAGCGGCAAGAAGATCACGTCGAACGGCGTGGCGGCGCTCCGCCAGGCCGGCATCGAGGCCGTTCCGGTGGCCGACGAGGCGATCGAAGGGGCGTTTGCCGCCGCCGATATCGTCGATCCGGAGACCGGCGAGGTCATCCTGGAAGCCAACGAGGAGCTCACGCCGCGCGTGATCTCGATGGCCCAGGAGAAGCACGTCGAGCGCATGGAAGTGTTCTTCCCCGAGCGCGACGACGTCGGGCCGATCATCAGCCAGACGCTGAAGAAGGACCCGATCCGCACCCACGAAGAGGCGCTGATCGAGATTTACCGGCGCCTGCGCCCGGGCGACCCGCCGACGCTCGACAGCTCGCGGTCGCTCTTCGAGAACATGTTCTTCAACCCGCAGAAGTACGACTTCTCGCGGGTGGGCCGTCTGAAGCTGAACACCAAGCTCGGGCTGAAGACGCCGCTCGACGAGAAGATCCTGCACCCGCAGGACTTCTACGAGGTCATCAAGTACCAGCTCAAGCTGCGCAAGAATCCGCAGAACGTCGACGACATCGACCACCTCGGCAACCGCCGCGTGCGGTCGGTGGGCGAGCTCCTGGAGAATCAGTTCCGCATCGGCCTGGTCCGCATGGAACGCGCGATCAAGGAAAAGATGTCGGTCTACCAGGAAATGGCCACGGCCATGCCGCACGACCTGATCAACGCGAAGCCGGTGATGGCCGCGATTCGCGAGTTCTTCGGGTCGTCGCAGCTGTCGCAGTTCATGGACCAGACCAATCCGCTTTCCGAGATCACGCACAAGCGGCGGCTCTCGGCGCTCGGGCCGGGCGGTCTGTCGCGTGAACGGGCCGGGTTCGAGGTGCGCGACGTGCACCCGACGCACTACGGCCGCATCTGTCCGATTGAGACGCCGGAAGGTCCGAACATCGGCCTGATCTCGTCGCTGTCGTGCTACGCGCGCATCAACGAGTTCGGCTTCATCGAGTCGCCCTACCGCAAGGTGAAGGACGGGCGGGTGGTCGACTACGTCATCGTGCTCAACGCCGGCGGCCACGCCAAGTACAAGGCGGGCGAAGTGGTCGAGGCCGATGAGCTGGTCGGCAGCGACGGCCGGTCGAAGAAGAAGGGGCTCGAGTACGAGCCCTACTCCTACTACCTGTCGGCGTGGGAAGAGGACAACTACATCATCGCGCAGGCCAACGCGCCGCTCGACGAGACCGGGCGGTTCGTCGGCGACCGCGTCGACGCACGGCGCGCCGGCGACTTCATCCTGGCGCAGCGCGCCGACGTCCAGTTCATGGACGTGTCGCCGAAGCAGCTGGTGTCGGTGGCCGCGTCGCTGGTGCCGTTCCTCGAGAACGACGACGCCAACCGCGCGCTGATGGGTTCGAACATGCAGCGCCAGGCGGTGCCGCTGCTCCGCGCCCGCAGCCCCTACGTCGGCACGGGCATGGAATACATCACGGCGCGCGATTCGGGCGCGGTGGTGGTGACGCGGCGTGCCGGCACGGTCGATTACGTCGACAGCCAGCGCATCGTGGTGCGCGTGGAGGGTCAGGGCGGGAGCGAGGCGGACGAGTTCAACAAGGAGATGGGCGCCGACATCTACCCGATGACCAAGTTCAAGCGGTCCAACCAGAACACCTGCATCAACCAGCGCCCGATCGTCCGCGTGGGACAGAAGGTCGCCAAGGGGCAGGTGATGGCGGACGGGCCGTGCACCGAGCTCGGTGAGCTGGCGCTCGGGCGCAACGTGCTGGTGGCGTTCATGCCCTGGCGCGGCTACAACTTCGAGGACGCGATCCTGGTCTCCGAGAAGATGGTGAAGGAGGACTACTACACCTCCATCCACATCGAGGAGTTCGAGATCGAAGCGCGCGACACCAAGCTGGGGCCGGAGGAAATCACCCGGGACATCCCCAACGTGTCGGAGACGTATCTGCGCGACCTCGACGACTCGGGCATCATCCGCATCGGCGCCTACGTCAAGCCGGGCGACATCCTGGTGGGCAAGGTGACGCCGAAGGGCGAGACGCAGCTGACCCCGGAAGAGAAGCTGCTGCGCGCCATCTTCGGGGAGAAGGCCGGCGACGTCCGCGATGCGTCGCTCATCTGCCCGCCCGGCATCGAGGGCATCATCGTCGGCGTCAAGATCTTCTCCCGCAAGGGCATCGAAAAGGATGACCGCGCGAAAGCGATCGAGCAGGAAGAGCTCGACATGATGGAGAAGAACCTGCAGGACGAAATCCGCATCCTTCACGACGAGGTGAAGAAGCGGGTCATGCAGATGCTGAACAACCAGACGCTGCGGGCCGATGCCTTCGACGAATACGGGCGCGAGCGCGTGCTGCGCAAGGGCACGGTGCTGACCACCGACGTGCTCGAGGTGATTCCCTACGATCAGATGGTGCGCCTCAAGCTCCAGAGCGACGACCCGCGGCTCGAAGGCGATTTGCGGCTGCTCGAGGAGCGCACCGAACGGCAGGTCGAGGTGATCCGCCAGCTGTTTGAGGAGAAGAAGGAGAAGATCCGCCGCGGCGACGAGCTGCCTCCGGGCGTCATCAAGCTCGTGAAGGTCTACGTGGCCATGAAGCGGAAGCTCTCGGTCGGCGACAAGATGGCCGGCCGCCACGGCAACAAGGGCGTGATTGCGCGCATCCTCCCCGAGGAGGACATGCCGTATCTGCCCGACGGGACGCCGGTCGAGATCGTGCTCAACCCGCTCGGCGTGCCCTCGCGCATGAACGTCGGTCAGATCCTCGAAACCCACCTCGGGTGGGCGGCTCACGCGCTCGGTCTCTACTTCGCGACGCCGGTGTTCGACGGCGCCCGCGAGGCCGAGATCAAGCACTGGCTCGACGAGGCGGGGCTGCCGAAGAGCGGCAAGACCATGCTCTACGACGGCATGACCGGCCAGTCGTTCGAGCAGGACGTGACGGTGGGCTACATCTACATGCTCAAGCTGTCGCACCTGGTCGACGACAAGATTCACGCCCGTTCGATCGGACCCTACTCGCTCATCACGCAGCAGCCGCTCGGCGGCAAGGCGCAGTTTGGCGGCCAGCGGTTCGGGGAAATGGAAGTGTGGGCGCTCGAGGCGTATGGCTCGGCGCACATCCTTCAGGAGCTCCTCACCGCCAAGTCCGACGACGTGACGGGGCGCGCGAAAATCTACGAGGCCATCGTCAAGGGCGACGCGTCCTTCACGCCCGGTCTGCCCGAGTCGTTCAACGTGCTCATCCGCGAGCTGCAGTCGCTCTGCCTGGACGTGGAGCTGATTACCACGAAGCGCAAGCCGGTCGAGCCGCTGCCGGCGGACGAAGGTGAGCCGGTGCTGGAGCAGGTGTAACGCATGAGACCAAGCTTTACGGACAACAAGACCGCGCTCCGCGCCGACTTCGACGCCATCCGTATCTCCCTGGCCTCGCCCGACAAGATCCGGGCGTGGTCGTTCGGAGAGGTAACGAAGCCGGAGACGATCAACTACCGCACCTTCAAGCCGGAACGTGACGGCTTGTTCTGCGCCAAGATCTTCGGGCCGATCGCCGACTGGGAGTGTCTCTGCGGCAAGTACAAGCGCATGAAGCACCGCGGCGTGATCTGCGACAAGTGCGGCGTCGAGGTGACGCAGGCCAAGGTGCGCCGCGAGCGCCTCGGGCACATCGCCCTGGCGACGCCGGTGAGCCACGTCTGGTTCTTCAAGGGCCTGCCGAGCCGCATCGGCCACCTGCTCGACATCCCGCTGCGCGAGCTCGAGCGCGTGCTGTACTTCGAGGCCTACGTCGTCGTCGACGCGGCCGAGACCGAAATGAAGGTCGGGAGCCTGCTCAACGAAGAGCAGTACCGCAAGGCGCGCGAGGACCACGGCACGAAGTTCCGGGCGCAGATGGGCGCGGAAGCGATCAAGGAGCTGCTGCGCCGCGTCCAGATCGAGAAGCTGGCCGAGGAGCTGCGCATCAAGATGCGCACCGAGGCCTCGGCGGCCAAGAAGCTGAAGTACGCCAAGCGGCTCAAGGTGGTGGACAGCTTCCGCAAGTCGACCAACCAGCCCGAGTGGATGATTCTGGACGTCATCCCGGTGATTCCGCCGGAACTGCGTCCGCTGGTGCCGCTCGACGGGGGCCGCTTCGCCACCTCCGACCTCAACGATCTCTATCGCCGCGTCATCAACCGCAACAACCGGTTGAAGAAGCTGATGGAGCTCAAGGCGCCCGACGTCATCATCCGCAACGAGAAGCGCATGCTCCAGGAAGCCGTGGACGCGCTCTTCGACAACGGACGTCGCGGCCGGGTGCTGCGCGGGGCCAACAACCGCCCGCTCAAGTCGCTGTCGGACACGCTCAAGGGCAAGCAGGGCCGGTTCCGCCAGAACCTGCTCGGCAAGCGCGTGGACTACTCGGGCCGTTCGGTCATCGTCGTCGGGCCGGAGCTGAAGCTGCACCAGTGCGGCTTGCCGAAGAAGATGGCGCTCGAGCTGTTCAAGCCGTTCATCTACAACAAGCTCGAAGAGCGGCAGCTCGTCGCCACCATCAAGCAGGCCAAGGAGATGGTGGAGCAGCAGCGGCCGGAGGTGTGGGACATCCTCGAAGAGGTGATCCGCGAGCACCCGGTGCTGCTCAACCGCGCGCCGACGCTGCACCGCCTGGGCATCCAGGCGTTCGAGCCGGTGCTGGTGGAAGGCAAGGCCATCCGCATCCACCCGCTCGTCTGCACGGCGTTCAATGCCGACTTCGACGGCGACCAGATGGCGGTGCACATCCCGCTGTCACCCGAGGCGCAGATCGAGGCCTCGGTGCTGATGATGTCGTCGAACAACATCCTGTCGCCGAGCAACGGCGCGCCGATTGCGGTGCCGTCGCAGGACATCGTCCTTGGCTGCTACTACATGACCAAGGCGAAGAGCGGCGCCAAGGGTGAGGGGCGGGCGTTCGGGAACCGGGACGACGTCATCCTGGCGCTCGAAGCCGGTGAGCTGGAGACGCTCTCGCCGATTCGCCTGCGTTTCACCGGGTCGCTGCTCGACCTGACGACCGCGCGCGACAACCAGGACATCCTGCACACCGAGTCGCAGGAGGTGAAGGGCAAGATCATCAACACCACCGTCGGCCGCGTGATCCTCAACGAACAGCTGCCGAAGGAAATGCCCTTCGTCAACGGCCTGCTGAAGAAGAAGGGGCTGCAGCAGCTGGTCCAGAAGTGCTATCTCGACCTCGGGCTCGAGCGGACCGTCGACATGCTCGACGCGCTCAAGAACCTCGGCTTCACCTATGCGACGCGGTCGGGGCTGTCGATTGGCATCGACGATCTGGTCATTCCGGCGAACAAGGCGCAGCTGGTGTCGGACGCCCGACGCGAGGTGATCAAAGTCGAGCAGCAGTACCTCGAGGGCGCGATCACCAACGGCGAGCGCTACAACAAGATCATCGCCGTGTGGTCGGAGGTGACCGAGAAAGTCGCCGACGAGATGTTCGGCGAGATGGCCGAGCTCGATCGGACGGGCCGGAGCTTCAACCCGGTCTACATCATGGCCGACTCGGGCGCCCGCGGCTCGAAGCAGCAGATCCGGCAGCTCGCCGGCATGCGCGGCCTGATGGCCAAGCCGTCGGGCGAAATCATCGAGGCGCCGATCACGTCGAACTTCCGTGAAGGCCTCACCGTGCAGCAGTACTTCATCTCGACGCACGGCGCCCGGAAGGGTTTGGCCGACACGGCGCTCAAGACCGCCGACTCGGGGTATCTGACCCGGCGTCTGGTGGACGTGGCGCAGGACGTCATCATTTCCGAGGACGACTGCGGCACGCTCGACGGCATCGAGGCCCGCGCCATCGTCGAGTCGGGCGAGATCATCGAGCCGCTGCGCGACCGCATCGTCGGCCGCGTCACGCTCGAGCGGATCGCCGATCCGTTCACCAACGAGGCGATCGTCGAGCTCAATGGTGAGATCGACGAAGAGAAGGCCTCGGCGGTGCAGGAAGCGGGCATCGAGAAGGTGCGCATCCGCTCGGTGCTCACCTGCGCGGCGCGCCGCGGCGTGTGCGCGCGGTGCTACGGCCGCGACCTGGCCACCGGACGGATGGTGGAGCTTGGTCAGGCGGTGGGCGTCATCGCGGCCCAGTCGATCGGCGAGCCGGGCACGCAGCTGACGATGCGGACGTTCCACATCGGCGGCACGGCGTCGCGAGTCTCCGAGCAGAACACGCTCGATGCGCGGCACTCCGGCAACGCCCGCTACGAGGGGCTGCAGGTCGTCGAAACCCACAAGGGGACGGACCAGGCGCAGCTCATCGTCATGAACCGGAGCGGGTCGCTCGTCGTGGCCGACAACAAGGGCCGCGACCGCGAGCGCTACCCGATCGTCTACGGCGCGCGCCTCAAGGTGAAGGACGGTCAGAAGGTCGAGCAGGGGCAGGTGCTGGTCGAGTGGGATCCCTACACCTTCTCGATCCTCACCGAAGACCCGGGCATCGCCAAGTTCAAGGACATCATCGACGGCCTCACGGTGCACGAGGAAGTCGACGAGGTCACCGGGCTCTCGCGCTTCATCATCGTGGACTCGGCCGACGAGAAGAAGCAGCCGACCATCGAGGTCAAGGACAAGGCGGGCAAGGTCCTGCGGAAGTACCACATGCCGTCGCACGCGCACCTCATGGTGCAGGACGGCGAGTCGGTGGAAGCTGGCGACGTGCTGGCGAAGATCCCGCGCGAGACCACCAAGACGAAGGACATCACGGGCGGTCTGCCGCGCGTGGTCGAGCTCTTCGAGGCACGCAAGCCCAAGGATCCGGCGGTCATCTCCGAGATCGACGGCATCGTCAAGGACGGTGGCGTGGTCAAGGGTCAGCGCAAGATGATCATCATTCCCGACGACGGCACCGAGCCGCGGGAATACGCGCTGCCGCGCGGCGTGCACGTGAACGTCCACGAGGGCGAGCGGGTGCGGGCCGGCGAACAGTTGATGGACGGCCCGAGCAACCCGCACGACATCCTGCGGGTCCTGGGTGAGAAGGAGCTGCAGAAGTACCTGGTGAACGAAATCCAGGAGGTCTACCGGCTCCAGGGCGTGAACATCAACGACAAGCACATCGAGGTGATCTCGCGGCAGATGATGCGCTGGGTGCGCATCGAAGACGTGGGCGACACCGAGTTCCTGATCGACGAGCAGACCGACAAGTTCCGGTTCCTCGAGGAGAACGAGCGGGTGATCCAGGCGGGCGGCCGGCCGGCGACGGCGCAGCCGCTGCTGCTCGGCATCACCAAGGCGTCGCTCTCCACCGACTCGTTCATCTCGGCGGCGTCGTTCCAGGAGACGACCCGCGTGCTGACCGAAGCGTCGATCTCGGGCAAGATCGATCACCTGCGCGGCCTCAAGGAGAACGTCACCATGGGCCGCCTGATTCCGGCCGGCACCGGCTTCGAGTGGTATCGGCACGTGCGGATCCCGGCGGACGAGCCGCCGCCGCCGCCGCTGCCGCCGCAGCCGGCGGAAGACGAGCTCGATCTCGATCTCGATCGCGACATGGAATACGCGTTCGAGCCCGAGGAAGCGCTCGGCGGACGGCCGTCAGGCGACGTCGAATAGCACACTTCCGATGAGGCGGGTCTAAAGACCCGCGGCCACGGATGGCATCGTAATCTGGCACGGGCTGGGTCCTTCGATGGGCCCAGCCCCTTCTTTTGAGAGACGGCCTGTCGGTGATCGTTCACATCAACCACATAGCCCCCAGTAAGAAGAAGGCCGCCGGCCAGCGCTCGGCGCAGAGCGCATTGGCTGGACTCGTGACCGGATCGATGATGTCGATGGTCGAGGAAGGCATCCTCGACGCGAAGCTCGCGCCGTCGCTGCGCGTACACCTCGACTGGATTCAGTACAAGACCAACTTTCGCGACCCGGTCGTGGTGCGGCGCACCGCCGACAGCTGGGGGAAGCTCCTGCCGCTGGCCGAGATCGCGGTGGACCTGCGGCAGGCGGTGAGCGAACGGCTGCCCGAGGATCTGGTGAAGGCGGTCAAAAGCCTCGCCGACGGCCCCGACGCCAACCCGGAGCGCCACGTCTACCTCGACGACTACAAGCCGTACCGCGACTGCCTAATCTGGGATTTCAACCGGCTGTTCTGGCGGCACCTCGCCGACTGGGAAGCCGCGTCGGGTAAGGGATTCGAGGCGGCGCTCCCGGCCGGCTCGTCCGACGCGAATCACCCGGACGCGGTGGCGGCGTCGGCCCGCGAGTTTCTCACCCGGGTGCAGGCGCTCGAAGCCAAGGGGCAGTGCCCGCAGGAACTCGTCGGGCTCGAGATCGGCGTCGGCACCGGGGCGCGCGCCGCATCGTGGCTCGACAAGTTCAAGGAGTTCGACGCCGAGGCCGGCGGCAAGTTCTATCCGCGGATGCACTTCCTGCTCGGCGACTACTCGCCGACCAGCCTCGAGCGCGCGCTCGCCGCCGTGGCGCACCACGGCGACCACGTGAGCGGCGTGCCGCTCGACGCGCTCAACCCGTACCGCTCGCTCGGTCCGTATCGCTTCAAGATCCTGTACGTGCACTCCACCAACACGTACGACAACCTGCCGTTCGACGACCTGGTGCGCCGCGACGGCAAGCTGTATCTGGTGGAGGTGCGCGCCTATCTCAACGGCAGCGCGGCGGACGGTCTGGTGTCCGACTTCGGCTTCTCGCGCGAGGAGTTGCCCGCCGCCGCCCGGCGCCTCATTGAGGGCGGACCGTTCACGGTGTTCCGCGACGAGCGCGGCGTCGAGTTCTGGCGCCGGCTGTGGGACGCCTTCAAGCTGGAGGAGCGCCTCCTGGCGCTCGACGACCGCGACGATGGGCACGTGCCGCCGGGGCTGCGCAAGGAGCACCTCGAAGACCTGCTGGCCGAAGCGCCGGATGACGTGCGGTTCCATATTTCGCGAGGCGCAGGCGAGAGCTTCGCCAACACTCTGCCGCTGCTGCATCCGCGCGGGTATCTCGAGGTGCAGGACATCTTCGTCAGCGACATGGACGACTACCGGAAAGGCTTCCGGGGCCCCGGGAAGCTCGACGGATCGCTCGTCACCTGGGTGAACGGCGCCCTGCTGAGGGCGGTGGGGGCGCGCGCCGGCTACGACGTCCACTTCGCGCCCTTCCCGTACCGGCCGGGGACCAAGACCACGATTCTCTACACGACGCAACGTGATTAGCGAGGCTCTGCCTGTGAACCCGGGGCCTCGCCTCGCCCATCGGGGATAATTGGATCATGACTTCGTCACTGCCACTTCTTCCGACCACTGTCATTGGCAGCTACTCGATGCCGGAATGGCTCGAGCGCGCGAAGAACGACTACCTGTCGCGCCGGGTGAGCCGCCGGGATCTCGACGAGATGCACGACTCGGTGCGCAAGGCGGCCATCAAGGATCAGGAAGCCGCGGGTGTGGACGTCGTGAGCGACGGCGAAGCGCAGCGCGACAACATGATCGACTACTTCACCGAGCGGCTGCCCGGGGTGCAGATCGATCAGAGCTCGAAACGGTTCTACTACGACTTCTACGACAGCATGGTGCGCTCGAAGCTCGCCACCGGGTCGCTCGGCCTGGCCGAAGAGGCGCGCTTCCTGACCCGCTTCTCCGACCACACGCCCAAGGTGTCGATCTCGGGACCGCACACGCTGGTCAAGCGCATCCAGAACAAGTTCTATCCCACCGAGGAAGCCTTTGCGCTCGACCTCGCGCGGGTGCTCAACTTCGAGCTCAAGGAACTGGTGAAGGCGGGGGCCAAGCAGCTGCAGATCGACGAACCCTACTACTCCGGGTTCCCCGAGGATCTGCCGTGGGCGCTCAAGGCGATCAACACCCTGGTCGAGGGCGTGACCGTGCCGGTGACGCTGCACATCTGCTACGGGAACCGCTACGGCAAGCCGTCGTTCGAGGGTAGCTACCGCTATCTCTTTCCCGCGATCCTCGAGACCAAGATCCAGGCCGTGTCGCTCGAGTTCGCGCGCCGCGGCGAAGAAGACCTGCAGCTGTTCAAGGAATACGACGTGCCGTTCCAGCTCGGGCTCGGCGTCATCGACGTGAAGAGCCAGGAGGTGGAGTCGGCCGCGCTCGTCGCCGACCGCATCCGTCGCGCGCTGGAAGTGGTGCCGGCCGAGAAGTTGGTGATCAACCCCGATTGCGGCTGCGTACGGCTGCCGCACGACGTCGCCTTCAACAAGCTGGCGGCCATGGTCGAGGGCACGAAGCTGGTGCGGAAGGAACTGGGCCGATGAACGAACCGTCCGCGCAGGCCAACGCGCTTGCCGAGCGGCTGCAGTCGCGAGAGTTCTGCTACATGGCCGAGCTCGTCGCTTCGGCCACGAAGCGCGAAGAGGAAGTGCTCGAGGTCGCGGCGAAGATGGGCGCGGTGCCGCAAATTGCCGCGATTGGCGTCACCAGCTATGCCGGAGGGGCGAGCGGACACGATCCGGTGCGCATAGCCGCCGGAGTCGCTTCCCTGGGGCTGACGCCGAACATTCACATCACCTGCGTTGGACAGGACCGCAAAGGCATCGCCAACACGATGGCGACGCTCGAGTCGTTGCGCATCCACAACACGTTCTGTATCAGCGGCGACTGGCCGAAGAACTCGCCGGCGCCGCCGGTCTTCGACGTCGATTCGGTGCAGCTGGCGGCGGCGGTTTCGGAGCTGCGGCGGAAGCACGGCACGCCGTTCCACATCTCGTGCGCCGTGTCGCCGTTCAAGTACCAGCGCGAGGACTGCCTTTATCAGTACCTGAAGCTCGAAAAGAAGATCGCGGCCGGCGCCAACATGGCGATCACGCAGGTCGGCTGGGACGCGAAGAAGTTCATCGAGCTGAAGCGCTATCTCGACGAGCGCGGGCTCACGACGCCGCTCATCGGCAACGTCTACGTGCTCGGCGCCAAGGCGGCCGAGCGCATGGGCACGGGCAACCCGCCCGGCTGCTGGGCGTCGCCGGAACTCGTGGCCGCCACCGCTCGGGAAGCGGCCGGGGCCGACAAGGGGCTCGCTGCACGGCTCGAGCGCGCGGCCGTCACCGTCGCGATTCTGAAGGGCATCGGCTACGCCGGGGCCTACATCGGTGGCACCCACGACCCCAATTACATCGCCCGCATCATCCAGCGCGGCGAGGAGCTGGCCCCACGCTGGAAGGAGCTGCTGCCCGATCTGCAGTTCGGGCGCGGCGACGGCTTCTACCTCTACGACCCGCCGCGGGAGCCGAAGCCGTCGCGCACGTTCCTGCCCATGGTCCTCGACGCCGCGGCGACGGCCCTGCCGGTGCCGTGGGTCAAACAGCCCGAGGACACGGCGGGACGGCGGGCGCTCAAGAGCGTATTCGGCTGGCTCGATCGCCATCCGGCGCTGAGCCACGCGTTCGAGCGCGTCGAATATTTGTCGAAGCGCGAGATCTTCGGCTGCAAGAACTGCGGCAACTGCGTGCTGGGCAGCATGGAGTACGTGTGCCCGCAAACCTGTCCGAAGCAGATGCGCAACGGCCCCTGCGGCGGTACCGACCACGGCCAGTGCGAGGTGATCCCCGAGCAGCCGTGCATCTGGGTGAAGGTGATGGAGCGGGCCGAGGCGGCGAACCAGATCGAAAGCCTCAAGACCTTCATTCCGCCGCCCGACCGATCCCTGGCTGGCACCGCCTCGTGGCTCAACTACTATCTGGAACGCGACAGCCGTCCGGGGCGCCCAAAGAAGGGTATCGTCGAGTCGCAGGGCGCACCCGACGACCCGACCTCGAATTCCGTGGCATGACGGCAGGCCGCCGCCATTCGTAGGGGCAGGTCTTCAGACCTGCCCTCCGTAGACCGACAGACGCGACGAGAGTGGACTGACGATGAAATCAGCGTTGGAGATTGCCCAGGAAGCCAAGCTGCGCCCGATTACCGAGATTGCCGCGGCTGCAGGTATCGACCCCAAAGAGCTGGAAGGTTCCGGCCTCTATCGCGGCAAGATCGCATTGGGGCTGCTCGACCGCCTGCAGGGGCGGCCGAACGGCAAGCTGGTGATCGTCACCGCGATTACGCCCACCAAGGCGGGCGAAGGCAAGACGACGACGAGCGTCGCCCTGACGATGGGCCTCGGCAAGCTGAAGAAGAAGGTCATGCTCTGCCTGCGCGAGCCGTCGATGGGACCGATCTTCGGCATCAAGGGCGGCGGCACCGGCGGCGGCTATTCGCAGGTCGGGCCGATGGAGGACATCAACCTCCATTTCAACGGCGACTTCCACGCGGTGACGGGCGCGCACAACCTGCTGGCGGCCGCGCTCGACGCGTCGATCTTCAACGGCAACCCGCTGGGGATCGACCCCTCGTCGGTGATGTGGCCGCGCACGCTGGACATGAACGACCGCGAGCTGCGCTACACGGTGGTGGGGCTCGGGGGGAAGGCGCACGGAGTACCGCGCGAGAACCAGTTCGTGATTACGGCGGCGTCGGAGGTGATGGCCGTGTTCGCGCTGTCGAGCGACCTGCAGGACCTGCGGCAGCGGCTGGGGCGGATTGTCGTCGCCTCGACCTACAGCGGCGAGCCGGTGACGGCAGAGATGCTGAAGGTGGCCGGCGCGATGACGGTGGTGATGAAGGAGGCGATCAAGCCGAACCTGGTGCAGACGCTGGAAGGGCAGCCGGCGCTGCTGCACGCGGGCCCGTTCGGCAACATCGCGCACGCCGCCAATTCGATCATCGCCGACCGGATGGCGCTCAAGTCGGCCGACTACGTGATCACCGAGGCGGGGTTCGCCAGCGATCTCGGGTTCCAGAAGTTCTGCGACATCGTCTGCCGTGTGGGTGGCTTTACGGCGAGCGCGGCGGTGCTCGTCACCACGGTGCGCGCGACGAAGAGCCACGGCGGGAAGGCGTTCAAGGACCTGGCCCAGGAAGACCTCGACGCCATCCGCAAAGGCGCCGACAACCTGGCGGCGCACGTGAACATCGTGCGCCAGTACGGGCTGCCATGCGTGGTCGCCATCAACAGCTTCCCGACCGACACGCCGGCCGAGATCGCGCTGGTGCGGGAGCTCGCGCTCAAGGCGGGCGCGGAAACCGTGGTGACGCACACCGGCTACTCGAACGGTGGCGATGGGGCGGTGGATCTGGCGAACGCCGTCGTGACGGCCTGCGACAAGCCGAACACCTTCCAGTTCCTGACACCGCCCGGGACGCCGATCGCGAAACAGATCGAGGCGATTGCGACCAAGCTGTACGGCGCGGCTGGGATCGACCTCGAGTCGCAGGCACGCAAGGACCTGGAGAAGATCGAGAAGCTCGGGCTCGGCACGGCGCCGGTGTGCATGGCCAAGACGCACTTGTCGTTGTCGCACGATCCCAACCTGCGGAACCGGCCGACGGGGTTCATCCTGCCGGTGCGCGGGTTCGTGCCCAGCGCGGGCGCGGGCTTCGTGGTGGCGTTGTGCGGCGAGATGCAGCGCATGCCGGGGCTGGGCAAGACGCCGGCCTTCCACAATATCGACATCGATGCCCAGGGCAATACGGTGGGGTTGTTCTAAGGCTCAGGGCTTAGGGCTCCGGGCTTAGGGCTTAGGGCTTAGGGCTTGTCGGGCGGGTCTGAAGACCCGCCCCTACGTGTACCAGGCCGCGTGTCTTCAGACCCGCCCTACGTGTACGTGGCCGCGGGTCTTCAGACCCGCCCCATGGAACGGCGTCTACCAGGCCGCGGGTCTTCAGACCCGCCCCATGGAACGGCATCTACCAGGCCGCGGGTCTTCAGACCGCCTGAACGGCTACGATCACCCCATCGTGACGGCACCAGGGGTGGATCTGCGGCGTGCCACCGTGGCGGATGCGCCGGCGATGGCCGTGGCGCACGTCGATTCGATCCGCTCGCTCGGCCCGGCCTACTACGACGCCGAGGCCGTGGACGCGTGGGCGGCGGCGGTGCGGCCCCAGATGTACCTGGACGCCATGGCCGCCGGTGAGGTGTTCTTCATCGCGATCGGCGCGGTGGAGGGGCAATCCGCCGTGCTCGGGTTCGCGTCCCATCGTCCCGACGCCGACGAGGACAGCGTCTCGGTCTACGTCCGCGGGGCCGCAGCACGCCAGGGCCTGGGCAGCGCGCTGCTGCAGATGGCCGAACGGCACGCCCGGGATCACGGCGTCGCCGTCGTCACCATCGAGGCCTCGCTCGCCGGCGTCGCGTTCTATCGCCGTCATGGCTTTTACGAAGTGGAGCGCGGCGCCGCGCGCCTGACGAACGGGGCGTTGATCCCGTGCGTGGTGATGCGGAAAGGGCTGGCCGCGTGACCGCCTCTGCGCCGGGCGCTGCCGACAGCGACTCATCCGGGTCAGGTCGCGACCGCTGATGTAGCATTCTTCGCGGTCCACATCAGATGCGCACAGCCACCTGGATCGTCGCCGCCCTGACCCTCACCGTTCACGCCGCGTCCGCACAGACGCGCGCGGGCGAGGTGCCGCTGCTCGTGTCGACCGAATGGCTCGCCGAGCACCTGACCGATCCGGATCTGGTCATCCTGTGGACGGATCAGGGTGCGCACGACGAAGCGCTGATTCCGGGCGCGCGCGCCGTGCCCCACGAGTCGTTGATGACCATGCAGGGCGGCCACGGCCTGGTCGCGACCGACGTGCTGGTCCAGCGGCTCCGCGCCGCCGGCGTGTCGAACGACTCCCACGTCGTGGTCTACGGCGAACCGCTCTCGGCCGGCTGGCTGTTCTTCGTGCTCGACTACCTGGGCCACACGCGCGTCTCGATGCTCGATGCCGGCATCGTGAAATGGCGATCCGAAGAGCGGCCGATCGCCAGGACGCCGGTGGCGCCGGCTCCCGGCACCTTCACGCCGGCCCTCCGGCCCGAGCGGCGCGTGACCGCCGACGACCTGCAGGCACGGATGAAGGCCGGCGGGACGGTGCTGTTCGATGCGCGGAGCCCGCGGGAGTACGAGGCGGGCCGCATTCCCTCCGCCAGACTCCTGACCTGGCAGGACGTATTTGCCGACACCCGCCAGCAGGTGTTCAAGAGCCGCGACGCGCTCGTGGAACTCTTCCGGGCTGCGGGCGCGACACCCGGCTCCCGTGCCGTGACCTATTGCCAGATTGGACTGCGCTCGAGCGCCCTCTACTTCGCCGCGCGGTACGCCGGGCTCGACGTCGGCAACTACGTCGGTTCGTGGGGCGACTGGACGGCGCGCGGCCTGCCGGTCGAGGGTCGCTGACAGCTACGCCATGGGCGTCGACGCCGCCGTGGCGCTCCGCGCCATCAAGCTGCTGCACACCGCCGTCTGGGCGGTGCTCGTGGCCGTCATCCTCGCCATCCCAGTGCTCGCGTGGCAGAACCGCTTCACGGCGGTGGCCGTGCTCACAGCGGTCATGCTCGTTGAGGTCGTCGTCCTGGCGGTCAACGGGATGCGCTGTCCGCTGACCGATCTCGCCGCGGGTTACACCGACGATCGGCGCGACAACTTCGACATCTATCTACCGCTCTGGCTCGCCGCCAATAACAAGCGGATTTTCGGTACCCTCTTTGTGGGTGGCCTTGTGGTGGCGTTGACGCGTTGGCTGAGGCAGTCGTGAGCTGGGCGCTGGTTCTGAGCGGCGGCGGCCCCATGGCGCTGGCCTGGCAGACCGGGCTGCTCAACGGGCTCCGCGATGGCGGTGCGGATCTCACGCAGCCCGATATCGCGGTCGGCACGTCGGCTGGCGCGCTCGTGGCCGCCCAGATGCTGACGGGCCGCGACCTCCGCGAGCTGTTCGATCGCCGGTGCGAGACGGTGGCGAATGCCGCTACCGTGCGAGGCGGCCTTCCGGACGAGCAGGCCTGGCCGGAGCGACCGTTGCAGGTCACGGCCCTCGATGACGAGACCGGCGCGCTCATCGTCTGGACGCGAACGGCCGGGGTGCCGCTCTCGATCGCCGTGGCGTCGAGCTGCTCCGAGCCCATGGTCGCGGGAGCGACGACCATTGCCGGACGCCGCTATCGGGATGCCAGTCCGGTGTCTGCGACGAGCGCCGAGCTGGCGTATGGTCATCGCCTCGTCCTCGTCATCGCCGCGGTGCCTGCCGGCACGGCTGGTGCGCGCGGGCCGCTCGACGGCGAGGTGGCGCAGTTGCGCGCCGGTGGCAGCCATGTGCACGTGGTCAGCCCCGATGCCGCGTCCGCGGCGGCGCTGTTTCCGACCCGTGCCGATGCGACCCGCGGCGCGGCCGCCGCCGAGGCCGGCTACGTCCAGGGCGCGGCGCTTTCGGCCACGGCAGCCGAATGGCTGGCGGGGCGTCACGCCCTCCTGCCTGTGGTCGACGTCGAGGACCTGGCCGCGCGCTTTGCGGTGCCTGCGCTGCGGAAGGCCGAGTGGACTCACGTGGCACACCTGGCAGTGGGAGCCTGGCACGCGCACCACTACGGCGCGGCCGATGCCTTGACGCGGCTTCGCGACGGCATCCGCCGCCTCAACGTCAGCATCGGCGGCGACAACACCGCGAGCTCCGGCTATCACGAGACCATCACCGCCGCGTACGTCACGTTGCTGACCGAGTTTCTCGACGCCTGCCCACCGGGCCTGCCGCTGGCCGGGCGCCTCGCGCGGCTTTGGACGAGCCCGCTCGCCGAGCGGGATATGCTGTGCTCGTTCTACTCGCGCGCGCGTCTGTTCTCGACGGAGGCTCGCGCCGGGTGGGTCGATCCTGACCTCGCGCCGTTGCGGCTCGAAGAGGTCATGGGACGCCCGAAGCTCACGTAGGGGAGGCCGCATGCGTGTCCGTGTGCTCGTCGCGACCGGGGTTGCGACCGTCGTGCTCGGAGCTGCCCTGGCGCAGAGTCCGGCGCCGGTGCAGCTCGACGCGCGGGCCAGCGATCCGAAGGCGATGGGCTGGATGGTTGGGGCGCCGCCACCCGCTGCGAAAGTCATCCGCTTCGCCGACGGCAGCCATTACAAGTTCCCGCAAACGCGGTGGGCCTTCTCGCACATGCGCGAGCTCGTGCCCACGACGCCAGTCTCGCGTGGGAGTGGCCCGGTGTCGGAGCTGCCGCGCGCGGAGCGAACCGACCTCGACGCGGTCACCTTCATACCGATCGGCGGTGCGAAGCCGATGACCTGGGCCGCGGCGTTCGACGCCAACTACACCGACGGCATCGTCGTGTTACACCGCGGCCGCGTCGTGTACGAACGCTACGCCGGTGCGCTGACCGCGGAGCGGCAGCACATCGCGTTCTCGGTGACGAAGTCGTTCGTGGCGACGCTGGCGGGCATCCTCATCGCGGAGGGGACGCTCGACGACCGCGCGACGGTCGGCCATTACCTCCCCGAGCTGCAGCCCAGCGGCTTTGGCGACGCCACCGTGCGCCAACTGCTCGACATGACGACCGGCCTCGACTACTCCGAGGACTACGCCGACGACGACTCCCCGGTATGGAATCTGGGGCGGGCCGTCGGGTTCCTGCCGTCGCCGCCGAACTATCGGCGTCCGGCCACGACCTACGCCTATCTCGCCTCGCTCACCAAAGCCTCCGCGCACGGCGAACGCTTCGCGTACAAGACCCCCAACACCGACGCGCTGGCGTGGGTCCTGCGCAAGGTCACCGGCCGCTCGCTGGCCGACCTGCTGCGCGAGCGGGTGTTCGCCAGGCTCGGCGCCGAGCAGGACGCGTATTTCCTGGTCGACGGCGTCGGGGTCGAGTTCGGCGGCGGCGGCCTGCACCTCTCGCTCCGCGACCTCGCCCGGTTCGGCGAGACAATGCGACTCGGCGGCCGCTTCAATGGCGTCCAGATCGTGCCCAAGGCGTTCGTAGACGACGTGACGCGTGGCGGCGACCGGGCGCGGTTTGCCGGCGCCGGCTACAAGATGCTGCCGGGCTGGAGCTATCGCAGCATGTGGTGGGTGTCGCACAACGAGCACGGCGCCTTCGCTGCGCGCGGCATCCACGGCCAGGCCATCTACATCGACCCCGCCGCGGAGATGGTCATTGCGCGCTTCGCCTCGCACCCGCTCGGCGCCAACGCCAATCTGGATCCCACGTCGCTGCCGGCGTTCGATGCCGTCGCCCGGCGGTTGATGGCGCAGCCATGAGCCATCCCCGGCGCGTCGCCGCGCTCTACGACATCCATGGCAACCTGCCGGCGCTCGAGGCGGTGCTGGCGGAGGTCGAACGCGAACATGTGGATCTCGTGCTGGTGGGCGGCGACGTGATGCCGGGACCGATGCCGCGCGAGGTGCTCGAACGGTTGGGCGTCTCCACTCTCCCGACGCAGTGGCTCAAGGGCAACGGCGATCGCGAATGCCTGGCCGAGATGGACGGGCGGATGTCGCCGATGCCCGAGGCCCTGCGGACGCTGCTGCGGTGGAGCCGCGACCAGCTCACGGGCGCACAGCTCGCCGCTGTAGACGCCTGGCCGCCCCACGTCCGCCTGGCACTGGCCGGCCTCGGCTCCGTGCTCTTCTGTCACGCCACGCCGAGGAACGACGAAGAAATCATCACGCAGGCGATGCCAGACGCGCTGCTGCGGCCGGTGTTCGCGGATGCGGCTGCCGATCTGGTGGTCTGCGGCCACACGCACATCCAGTTCGATCGTCTTGTTGGCGCAACCCGTGTGATCAACGCTGGGAGCGTCGGCATGCCCTTTCAGAAGCCTGGCGCCGCGTACTGGCTGTTGCTTGGACCAGGCATCGAGCTCCGTCGCACGGAGTACGACCTCCACGCGGCGGCCGCAACGGTGCGCCGCAGCGCCTACCCGGGGGCCGAGGAGTTCGCGCGCGCGAACGTCCTCGAGCCGCCGGACATGCTCGAGCAGTTGACGACATACGGTCTCGCGCAACTCGGAGGGGCGACACATGGGACGTGACGCGAGCGCACGCGCACAGGCGTTCTGCACGCGTTACGGGCTGCGGCTGCCGGTGCTGCTGGCGCCGATGGCGGGCGCCTGCCCGGCCAGTCTGTCGATTGCGGTGGCCAATGCCGGTGGCATGGCCGCGATGGGCGCGCTCGTCAGTACGCCCGATGCCATCCGCGAGTGGGTCGCGGAGGTGCGCGCCGCCAGCGCCGGTCCGATTCAGCTCAACACCTGGATGCCCGATCCCGTACCGCGGCGCGACCCAAGCGCCGAAGCGCGCGTACGATCGTTCATGGAACGCTGGGGGCCGCACGTGCCGCCATCGGCGGGCGAGGTGGCGCTCGTCGACGTCGACGCTCAGTGCGACGCATTCTTCGACCTGCGCCCCGCGGCCGTGTCGTCGATCATGGGACTGCTGCCGCCGGCGTACGTCGAGCGGCTCAAGTCGGCTGGCATCGCCTGGTTCGCCACGGCCACGACGCTTGCGGAAGCGCGCGCCGCGCAGGACGCGGGCGCCGATGCGGTCGTGGCGCAGGGTCTCGAAGCGGGCGGGCACCGCGGTGCGTTCGACGCCGCGTCGGCCGACCGTCAGGGAGTGGGCCTGTTCGCGCTCATCCCCAGGCTGGCGGATCACCTCGAGGTGCCGATCATCGCGGCCGGCGGCATCGGCGACGGGCGCGGGATTGCCGCCGCCCTCACGCTCGGCGCCAGCGCCGTGTCGCTGGGTACCGTGTTCCTCCGCTGTCCTGAGGCGCAGACACATCCCGCCTGGGCCGCCGCGCTCGAGGGTCTCGAGCCCGAAAGCACCACGCTCACCCGCGCACTCACCGGGCGGCTGGCACGCGCCATCGCCACCGACTTCGTGACGGCGGCTGCCGCGGCCGATGCACCGCGCCCGGCGCCCTATCCGGTCCAGCGCGGTCTCACCGCTGCGATGAAGGCGGCGGGCGCTACTGCGAACGATCATCACCGGATGCAGGTGTGGGCGGGGCAGGCGGCGGCCATGGCGAGACCAGTGCCGGCCGGTGATCTGGTGGCGGAGCTGTGGCACAGCGCGCAGCAACACTTGTAAGCTGACGCCGCCGACGGCGGCACCAGCCCGCGCGTGCGCGAGGAGGTCAGCGTGGTGACACGCATCGGGTGCGGAGTGACGTGGGGCGTCGTGTCGTGAACGCCCGCTGGCACGCCACGCACGTCATGCCGCGGCCGTCCACACTCGATGGGCGCGTCCGCTGGCATCTGGCCCACGCGCGGCACTGCGGCTGCCGCGCCATCCCGGCCACCGTGGCCGCCGAGTTGCGCCGGCGCGGGCTGCCGGTGCCGGTGCGAACGATCGGGCGTGTGTCCCGCGCGCGATCATGACGCCCGCGGCGCTGCTGACCTTTCTTCGCGAACACCGTGTGGCCGTCGAGGCGTCGGTGACGGCCGCGGGGGCGGCACAGGCCGCGGTTGTCGGCATCGCGGTATCCGACCGGTTCGAAATCGTGTTCGACACGCTGGGGTCGTCGCGGAAGGCTGGCAACCTGCGCGCGAATCCTGCCATCGCGCTGGTCATCGGCGGCCTGCTCCCGGGGGAGGAGCGCACCGTGCAGTACGAGGGCGTGGCCGACGAGCCGTCGGGCGCCGAGCTCGAACGGCTCAAGCAGATCTACTATGCCGTTTACCCGGACGGGCCGAGCCGGCTGAGTTGGCCTGGCTTGACCTACGTGCGGGTGCGGCCGCGCTGGATCCGCTACAGCGACTACACGCAGGCAACGCCGCTCATCGTCGAGTTCACCGGAGATCAGCTGGGCCTGTGACGACAAGGGCTTCTAGAGTGATGACCGGCCTTCGCGCGAGCGCGCTGGGGTTGGCGATGGCGGCCAGTCTCGCGGGCGGGAACGGCGCGCGGGCACAGGCGCCGGCGCCGGCGCCGGCCGAACCGCAAGGCACGTACGCCAGGCTTCCCGGGCGACGCCTGTGGTACGTGGACACCGGCGGCACGGGCACACCGGTGGTGCTGCTGCACGCGGCCAGCGGCAGCAGCGCCATGTGGGAGCGCCAGCTTCCCGCGCTGCGGGCGGCCGGCTACCGGGGCATCGCCTACGACCGTGTTGGATGGGGACGCTCGGAACTCGATCCGGGTGCCGATCCGGGGAGCGCGTCCGACGATCTGGACGCACTCGTCATCCTCTTGCGCCTGGACCGGTTCCATCTCGTGGGCACGGCCGCTGGAGCCATCGTCGCGATCGACTACACGCTGTCGCATCCGGAGCGGCTGCGCAGTCTGACGGCCGCCAACACGATTGGCGGTGTGCAGGACGCCGACTACCAGGCGCTGGGCCGGCGGCTCCGGCCGTCGCCGCAGTTCGACGCGCTGCCCGTGGACGTGCGCGAGCTCGGGCCGTCGTATCGCGCCGCCAACCCGGACGGCACCGCACGCTGGCTCGCCTTGTCGCAGCAGAGCCGCAGCGCGCGTCCGCTGCCGGCGGCGCAAACGCCGCGCAATCGCGTCACGTGGGGGCGTCTCGAATCGATCCGCGTGCCAGCGCTTCTCGTGACCGGCGGCGCGGATCTCTACGCGCCACCGCCGGTGCTGCGGCTCTTCGCGGCACGGATGAAAGGCGCCGAGACGCTCGTCGTCCCCGAGGCCGGCCATTCCGTGTTCTGGGAGGAGACAGATTTGTTCAACCGAACGCTGCTCACGTTTCTCGCACGATACTAGTACGACTTTGTCAGATCCGCAGTTGATGAAACCGCTGTTCGGCTTGCTTCATCCATCGCATGTATTGAGGCCGGCTGATAAACAGAAGCCCCGTGAAGATCTCTTGGACGAACGCTCGGATCTGCGG
>Ga0210380_10000239_pt1 | contig 27550 bp, 21 predicted proteins | sample PLM4_5_coexredo_FD_155476 | JGI IMG/M metagenome (GOLD analysis project Ga0210380, IMG submission 155476) | Groundwater sediment microbial communities from an aquifer in East River, Colorado, USA - PLM4_5_coex redo | ecosystem: Environmental > Terrestrial > Soil > Riparian zone | place: USA... | reverse complement strand
GGGGCGCGCGGTCAGCTGCGCGGCGTCCACCAGCTCGAACACGATCTCCCCGACGTCGGCACCCCGGCGCACGCCCCACTCGTGGAACACCATCGGCGCCATGATCCCGAACTCGCGCCGTGCGACGGCGATCACGCTCAGCAGCAGCTCGCCGCCGGTCAGGTGACGGTGGGCCGGATCGGCCTTGCGCCACTCAGGCAGCGACTGCGCAGCATCGGCGAGCGCCACCATGACGAAACCATAGGCTTCGCGACGGTAGCGGGGGTCGCGCTCGCGGAGGGTGTCCACCGCATCCCAGAAGGAGCGTTCGGCGTTCGGCATGAGGGACGGCGACTATAGGGCGCGCCGGTCACGGCGCTCAAGCGCGCCCCGGCGGACCACGGTCGGGCGGCACAGCCGCGCCACCCGGCGTGGATGGTCGAGGGTGTAGTGGAGCCCGCGGCTCTCGCGGCGGCGCTGCGCGCACACCACGATCAGGTGGCCCACCAGCGCCAGGTTCCGCAGCTCCACCAGGTCGGGCGTCAGCCGCAGCGTGCGGTAGGCGCGCTCGATCTCCTCGCGCAGGAGCGCCAGGTTGCGGGCCGCGAATTCGAGGCGCTGGTCGCTGCGCACGATCCCGACCAGGTCCCACATCACCCGCCGCACCGCGTCCCAGTTGTGATCGAACACCACCGTCTCGAGCGCCGGCCGGGTCCCGCGCGTGCTCCAGGGCACTGCCTTCGGCACCTTCGCGACCTTCGCGACCCGCGCGAGCGCGGCACCCGACGCGTGGTGCGCCATCACCAGCGCCTCGAGCAGCGAGTTGCTGGCGAGCCGGTTCGCTCCGTGAAGCCCGGTCGAGGCGACCTCGCCGATCGCGAGCAGGCCGTCGAGATCGGTGCGGCCGTCGACCTTCGCCACCACCCCGCCGCACATGTAGTGCGCGGCCGGCACCACCGGCACCGGCTCCCGGGTGAGATCGAAGCCGTAGCGCTCGAGCACCGCGATGATGTTGGGGAAGCGCGCGCGCAGCAGGCGCGCCGGACGATGGCTGATGTCGAGCAGCACGTGAGGATCGCCGCGCCGCTTCATCTCGCGGTCGATCGCCCGCGCCACCACGTCGCGCGGGGCCAGCTCGGCGTCCGGATGGACCGCCGGCATGAAGCGGCGGCCATCGAGGGTCCGCAACACCGCGCCCTCGCCGCGCAGCGCCTCGCTGAGCAGGAACGAGCGCGCCTGCGGATGGTAGAGACAGGTGGGATGGAACTGGACGAACTCGAGATTCGCGACCCGCGCGCCGGCGCGATAGGCCATCGCGATGCCGTCGCCGGTCGCGATGTCGGGATTGCTGGTGTAGAGGTAGACCTTGCCGCACCCACCGGTCGCCAGCACCGTGGCCTTCGCGGTGACCGGGACGATCCGGTTCTTCTCGCGTTCGAGCACGTAGGCGCCCCAGCAGGTGTCGCGCGCGCCGCGCCCGACCCGGGCGTGACCGAGCCGCGAGCCGAGGATCAGGTCGACCGCCAGCCGGTCCTCGAGCAGGCGGATGCGCGGATGACGGCGCACGTGCTCGAGCAGCGCGACCTCGATCGCGCGGCCGGTGAAGTCACTCGCGTGCACGATCCGCCGGTGCGAGTGACCGCCCTCGCGCCCCAGCGAATAGCCGCGCCCGGTGCGGTTGAACCCCGCCCCCAGCCGGTCGAGCTCGGCGATCCGCGCCGGGCCCTCGCGCACGATCGCGCGCACCACCTCGGGATCGCACAGGCCGTCGCCACACCGGATCGTGTCGCGCTCGTGGGCACGGAACGAATCGCCGCGGTCGAACACCGCGGCCACGCCGCCCTGCGCGTACTGCGTGTTCGAGTCCATGTCGTGCTTCTTGGTCACCACGATGACATCGGCCTTGCGCGCGACCTCGAGCGCCAGCATCAGTCCGCCGATCCCGCTGCCCATCACCAGCACGTCGGTGGTCATGCTCACGCTCCGCCCTCCCCCAGCGCCCGCTGCTCCACGGCATCCCCTCCCAGCACCCAGCGCCACGCGACTTCGAGCACCCACACATCGTCGGCTGGCGCGAGCGGCCAGCGTACCGCGTCCTTCGCGGTCAGCAGCACGGCCGCGCGGTCCGAGCGCGCGCGCGCGAGCTCGCGCTCCGCCTGGTCGCGACGGAACCAGTGATGATCGCGGTAGTGGGCGTGCCCGGTCACCTCGAGGCCCGCCTCGGCGGCGCTCGCATTCACCGCCTGCGGATGACCGGTCGCCGTCACCACGCGTACCCGTCCGCCGGTCACCGGCCCGCCGCTCAAGCGCCGCACGCCGCGCACCTCGTGGCGCCCCGCCGCCCGCAGCGCGCCGGGCGCCCAGCGCGCGAGATCGGCGAGTTGGCGGCTCGGATCCTCGCCGGCCGGCACCCGCGTCAGGATCAGCGCATCGGCGCGCTGGAGCGCGCGCCGCGGCTCGCGCAGGCGTCCGGCCGGCAGCAGCGCGCCGCCGCCCCACGGATCGGCTGCGTCGAGCAGCACCAGGTCGACATCGCGCGCGAGACCCCAGTGGGAGAACCCGTCGTCGACCAGGATCACCTGCGCCCCCGCTGCTGCCGCCCGCCGCGCCGCCTCGCGCTTGCTCGTTCCACCGAAGACCGTCTCGGCGCCGAGCGCGGCACGGAACATCCGATGCTCGTCCCCGATTCCGTCAGGACCTGGCCGGTAGTCGCGCACCACCACCGCCGATCGCAGCCCGCGCGCGACCGCGAGCGCCGCCAGATGAAGTGTGAGCGTGGTCTTCCCGGTCCCGCCGGCGGTCAGGTTGCCGATGCTCACCACCCGGGCCGCCACGCGCTCGGGGCGCCGCAGCCCCCACGCGTAGGCACGCCGCCGCAGCTCCCAGGCCGCGGCGTAGACCGAGGCGAGCGCGCCACTCATGTCCGGTCCACCGGCCACAGGTTCCACGCCGCCAGCTGGTGCACCGCGCGCTGCGCGGCGCCGCGCGACGCCTCGGCGGTGGCGAGCGCAGCGGCCGCACGCCGCTCGCGCTCCTGTGGATCCCCCAGCAGCCGCGTGAGCGCCACCACCAGCTCGCGTTCGTCCTTCACGACCCACAACCCGCCGTGCGGAGTGAGCGCGTGCACCGCGGTCAGCTGCGACCGGTGATGAGGACCCATCACCACCGCGGCCCCGCACGCAGCGGGCTCGAGTGGATTGTGGCCGGCGTACCGACCGAGCGACCCACCCACGAATGCGACCTCGCCGGCCTGGTAGTACGACGCGAGCACACCGAGGCGGTCGTCCCAGCACCACGCCCCGGCCGGCGCCGGCGCATGGTCGACCACGCGCACCCCGGCGTTCACCGCCTCGCTCAGGACCTCGGACGAGGCCGCGGGATGGCGCGGCACCGCTGCGACCTGCCAGGCGTCGGTGAGGTCCGCGGGAAGCGACCGCCACGCCCGTGCGAGCGGCCCCGCCTCGCCGGGCCGCAGACTGCCGAGCACCAGCAGCGGCCGAGCCGGATCGAACCCAAGCAGGGCGCGCGCCTGCGCCCGGCTCGCCACCGGCGGCACCAGCGCGTCGTTCTTGAGATTTCCCACCACGGCGACCCGTTCCGGCCGTGCACCGAGCGCACGCCAACGCTCGGCGTCCGCTTCGCTCTGGCACAGCACCGCCTCGAGTCCCGCCACCAGCTTCCGCAGCGGAGCTCCGAATGTCCGGTAGCGCTTCAGCGAGCGCGGCGACAACCGGGCACTCACCACCGCCGCCGGTACCCGGTGCTGGGCCGCCCGCAGCAGCCAGTGAAACCACAGCTCGGTCTCGAGCAGGAACAGGCGTCGCGGCTTCACGCCGCGGAAGAAGCGCTCGGTGCACTGCGGCATGTCGAGCGGCGCGAGGGTCGCGCCCGGATCGATCCGGCGTAGCCGCGCGCGGCCTCCTCGGGTGGTGGCGGTGAGATGAACCTTCATCCCCGGCTGGAGCAGGCGGAACGGTTCGAGCAGGGCCGACGCCGCGAGCGTCTCTCCCATCGACGCCGCGTGGATCCACGCGTCCACACCCCCCGGGACCTCGACCCGGCCGAGCCGCTCGCCCCACGACGCGCGCTCCTGCGACGACACCAGCCACTGGGCGTGCGGCGCGAGCATTCCCAGTCCGCCCGCGAGCGCGCGATAGCCGAGCCACGCCAGGCTCACGCGTCCTCCTCGCCGGCCTGCCGGCGCACCTGCTGCGTGAGCGCCGCGAGCGCCGCTTCGAGCTGCCCGCGCCACGCCTCGAGCGCCGCGTCGTCGGCGTCGCCCGGGATCGGAATCGGCTCGCCGTACGACACCACCACGCGGGCGAACGGCTGCGGTGCCCGGAAGCGGTCCCACGACCGGAACACCCAGGCGCGGCGAGCGGCGGAGGCGATCGGAACCACCGGCCATCCGGTGTGGCTCGCGAGCCACGCCAGCCCCGGCTTCACTCGCTCGGCGGGGCCGCGCGGTCCGTCGGGCGTGATTCCGATCAGGCTGCCCTCGGCCGCGTACCGCAGCAGATCGCGCGCGCCTTCCTCACCGCCGCGTGTGCTCGACCCGCGCGCCGTGTGGAAGCCGAGTTGCTCGATGATGCGCGCGATCAGCTCGCCGTCGTGATGGTGACTGATCAGCACCACGATCGCGCGGTGCCGGTGCGTGTACACGAGCGGCAGCAACCGGGCGTGCCACACCGCGAACACGCACCGCTCTCCGGCCGCGAGCCGCGCATCGAACGCATCCAGTCCGCGGCGGTCGACCCGCCAGGTGGCGCCGAGCACGCGCACCAGCAGCGCGCCGAGCCAGGCGGCGGGTCCGATCCACCACGGGTGGCGGGCCGCGCGTCCGCGCCGCGGGGCCAGTCCGGTGGCGGAATCGTCGGTGTCGAGGTCGGGCGCGCTCATCGGGCCAGCTCCCACAGCGCGGCAGCCGCGCGCGCCGAGGCGCCGGGTCCGCCGAGCCGCTCGCGCACCACCGCCAGCCGTTCGCGCTGGCGCCGGTTCGCCTCCGGGTCGTCGAGCCACGGCGCGAGTGCCGCCACCAGCCGCTCGGGCGTCAGCTCGCTCTGGATCAGCTCGGGGGCGACTTCGGCGTCGGCGATGATGTTCGGCAATCCGATCCGCGCAATCCGGACGAACCGGCGCGCGAGCGCGTGATTGATCCAGCCGGTGCGGTACAGGATCACGAGCGGCGTGCCGAACAGCGCGGTCTCGAGCGTCGCGGTTCCGGACGCGACCGCGCATGCGGTCGCGGCTGCCTGCACCGCGCGGGTCCGTCCGCGCACCACGTGCCAGTGGGGCCCGGCCGGCCATTCCGGATCCGGGAGCCCGGGCGGCATCGCCAGCACCACGTGCAGATCCGGCCGGCTCGCGGTCAGTCGGCGCGCCACCTCGATCAGCACCGGCAGGTGACGTTCCAGCTCCTGGGTCCGGCTGCCGGGCAGCAGGCCGAGCAGCGGCGCGCCGGGGGCCATCCCAAGTTCGCGCGCCAGTTCGGCGGCCGACACCTCGGGCGCGAAGTCGTCCATCAGCGGATGCCCGACGTAGGTGACGTTCACGCCCGCATCCCGGAACAGGGGCTCCTCGAATCCGAACACCACCGCGAGCCGGTCGACCCAGCGCGCCATCTCGTGGGCGCGCTCGGCGTGCCATGCCCACACCTGCGGCGCGATGTAGTAGAACACGCGCGCGCCCTCGCGCTTGAGACGCGGTCCGATCCGCAGGTTGAAGCCCGGGTAGTCGACCAGCACCACCGCGTCGGGGCGCCACTGCTTCTGCTGCGCGAGGATCCGGCCGCGTGCCGCGAACAGCTTCGGCAGGCGCGCCAGGATCTCGACGAAGCCGACCACCGCCAGATCCTCGGCCGGCACCAGGCACTCGACCCCCTGGGCACGCATCCGGGGTCCGGCGATCCCGCGGATCTCGCACGGTCCGTGCGCCCGCAGGGCGGCCACCAGCCGGGCGGCATGGAGATCGCCCGAGGCCTCGCCGGTGACGAACAGGAAGCGCTTCGCTAGCGCGTCGCCCACTGGACGGCCCGGCGCTTCATCGCGTCGCGCACCGACTCCGCGATCCGCAGCGCCTCGCGGCCGGCCCACGCCGGCGCCGCACCCTCACCGCCGTTCGCGATCGAGCCGAGGAACGCCTCGATCTCGAGTCGCAACGGTTCGCCCTCGGCGACCGGGAGCCGCCCGAAACTGATCCCGGGCAGCGACGCGATCGGAGCCGGCGCGACCGCCGCCGGAGCGGCACCGGCCGGCACGGTCGCGGCATGATGGGCGAGCTTGCGAACGGTCTCGACGTCGACCTTCACGAAATCGGCGGTCTTCTCGAACAGGTCGACCGACAGATACGAGTCCGACTGGAAGAACCGCAGGCGACGCAGCCGCTCCTGCGACACGCGGCTCGCGGTCAGGTTGGCGACGCAGCCGTTCGCCCACTCGAGGCGCGCGTTGGCGATGTCCTCGTTGAGCGACAGCACCGCGACCCCGACCGCCGACACCTGGGTCGGCGCCTCGCCGACCAGCTGCAGCACCGCGTCGATGTCGTGGATCATGAGATCGAACACCACGTCGATGTCGAGCGAGCGCGGCTGGAACAGCGCCAGCCGGTGGCCTTCGATGAACTTGGGCTCGCGCACGTGCGGGCGCGCCGCCCGCAGCGCCGGGTTGAAGCGCTCGACCTGTCCGACCTGGAGGATCCGGCCCGCCTGTTCGGCGGCAGCGATCATCGCGTCGGCCTCCGCGACCGTGACCGCCATCGGCTTCTCGACCAGCACGTGGACGCCGGCTGCCAGTGCGCGCTCGGCCGCCTCGCGGTGGGCGATCGTCGGCACCGCGACCGATACGACGTCGCATGCGTCGAGCAGTGCCTCCGGGCTGGCGAACGCGGTTCCGCCGTGCGCGCCGGCCGCTGCCCGGGCGCGCTCCGGATCGCGATCATAGACCCCCGCGAACGTCACGCCCGCACCCTGCGCGGCGAGCGCCTGATAGATCCGCGCGTGCTTCTCGCCCCACGCCCCGACGCCCCACACACCGGCTCGCAATGTCACCTCGGCCTCCTCAGGCTGCTGAAAACGGTCGATCACTGCGTTGGCTCGGTCGCTCCTCGTTGCGGAGTATCCTGCGGATACGCCTCACTCGTCGCTCCCTCGCCGCCTTGTCCTCGACCGTTTTGAGCAGCCTTTCTCTTTTAGCGCGTGATGCCGCGCGCGCTGGTCTCGACGAATCGTGCCAGCACTTCGACCTCGGGCACGTCCGGCAGCTCGGCGCGCATCTTCGCGATCGCGTTCGCCGCCGTCAGCCCGTCGCGGAACAGGAACTTGTACGCACGCTCGAGCGCGCTGATCGCCGCCTTCGAGAATCCACGACGATCGAGTCCGACCGAGTTGATGCCGGCGAGCCGCGGCGGGCTGCCGGCCAGCTTCACGAACGGCGCGACGTCCTGTGGGATCCGCGATCCACCGCCGATCATCGCGTGACGCCCGATCCGCACGAACTGGTGGACCACGGTGCCGCCGCCGACGATCGCCCAGTCCTCGACCGTCACGTAGCCGGCGAACTGGACCGCGTTGGCGATCACGGTCCGGTGACCGATGTCGCAGTTGTGCGCGACGTGCGAGTAGGCCATCAGCAGGTTGTCGTCGCCGACCCGCGTGGTGGCGCCCGGCTCGGTGGCGAGATTGAGGGTCGCGAACTCGCGGATCTCGGTGCGGTCGCCGATCACCAGGTACGACGGCTCGCCGAGATACTTGAGGTCCTGGGGCGGGCCGCCGACCGCGGCGGCATGGTGGATCCGGCAGTCGCGCCCGATCGTGGTCCAGCCATCGACCATCACGTGCGATCCGACCCGCGTGCCGTCGCCGATCTTCACGTGCGGCCCGATCACCGCGCCCGGGCCGATCGTCACGCCGGTTCCGAGCTGGGCGGCGGGATCGATGAACGCGGCGGGATGGATCGCGGTGCTCACCGGTCGACCACCGTCGCGAGCAGGTCCGCCTCCGCCACCAGATGGTTCTCGACGTACGCCTCGCCGTGCATCTTCGAGGTGCCGCCCTTGAGCTTGAGCAGCTTGACCTTGAAGTGGAGCTGGTCGCCGGGCGTGACCGGACGGCGGAAGCGCGCGCCGTCGATGCCCATGAAGTACATGAGCTTGTCGTTCGGGTCGTCGACCGAGTTGAGCAGCAGCATGCCGCCGACCTGCGCCATCGCCTCGAGGATCAGCACCGCCGGCATGATCGGGTGGCCGGGGAAATGGCCCTGGAAGAACGGCTCGTTGATGGTGACGTTCTTGTATCCCTCGATGCTGCGTCCCTCCTCGATCTTCGTGATCCGGTCGACCAGCAGGAACGGATAGCGGTGCGGCATGATGTCGAGGATCGCGGTGATGTCCCACTCGTCGGGAGGGCCGCCGGGGCGCCGGCCGGGCAGCGGCAGCGTCTCCTTCAGGTGGCGCACGAACGCGACGTGACCCTGGTGACCGGATCGCACCGCGGTCACGTGGCCGAGCAGCGGACCACCGAGCAGCGACAGATCGCCGAGCAGGTCGAGGATCTTGTGGCGCACGAACTCGTCCGGGTAGCGGAGCGGGCCGTCGTTGAGGATCCGGTCCTTGCCCACCACCACCGCGCTCTCGATCCGTCCGCCGCGGATCCAGCCCTGCGAGCGCAGCAGCTCGACGTCGCGCTCGAGCACGAACGTGCGCGCGGGCGCGATCTCCTTGAGGAACGCCTGGTCGTCGATGTCGATGGTCATCGACTGCCGGCCGATCAGCGGATGGTCGTACTCGATCGTGAACGTGATCCGGAAGCCGTTGAACGGAACCGCCGACACCGACACCCCGTCGTGCGACCACGACACCGGCTTGGTGACCTTGATGTGGCGCGCCGGCAGGTCGAGCTCGACGATCCCGGCGGCGGCCAGCGCCTCCGCGAACGGAGCGGCGCTGCCATCGGCCGGCTCGGGCGTTTCCATCGTGCTCTGTTCGATCAGCAGGTTGTCGATGCCGAGCCCCGCCACCGCTGCCAGCACGTGCTCCATGGTGTGGATCTGGACGCCGTCCTCCTGGAGGATCGTGCGGCGCCCGTTGCGCGGATCGAAGTGCGCGTTCTCGGGCCGCACCCGCACCCGCGGCATGCCCGCCACGTCGGTGCGCACGAAGCTCACGCCGGCGCCCGCGGCGGCCGGGCGGAAGCGGATGGTGCCGCGCTCGCCGGTGTGCAGGCCGATTCCCTCGAGCACCACGTCCTGCGCGATGGTCCGCTGCATGCGGGCCTTCATCGCACCGGTTCCTCGCGGCGGGGCTGCGCTTCGGTGGCCGCGGGCGGGCCGCCGTCGGAGGTCGACTGCTCGAGCCGCGTCACCCGCTCCTCGAGTCCCTGGGTGCGCTTGAACAGCTGCGGCAGCCGGCCGAACAGGACCATGATGCGTTTCCAGGCATTGTGCGGGACGGCGGGGAACCCGGCCACCGTCTGGCCAGCCTCGATCGAATTGATGACGCCGGCCTTGCCTGCCACGGTCGTCCCGGCGCCGATCTTCAGGTGGCCGCCAACCCCGGCCTGCCCGGCGATCGTGACGTGATCGGCGAGTTCGGTGCTGCCCGAGATCCCGACCTGGGCGACGATGATGCAGTTCTTCCCGGTCGTGACGTTGTGGCCGATCTGGACCAGGTTGTCGATCTTCGTGCCATCGCCGATCTGGGTCGCGTGGGTGGTCGCGCGGTCGATGGTGGTGTTGGCGCCGATCTCGACGTCATCGCCGATGATCACCGTGCCGACCTGCGGGACCTTGTGGTAGCGCCCGTTGTCGAACGCGAACCCGAAGCCGTCACTTCCGACCACCACGCCCGGGTGGAAGATGCAGCGCGCCCCGATCACGCATTCCTCGCGCACCGTCACGTGCGGGTAGAGGAACGTGTCCTCGCCGAGGCGGGCCGCGTGTCCGACGTAGCCGCCGGCCATGATCACCACCCGGTCGCCGATCTTCGCGCCGGCCTCGATCACGCACCACGGACCGATCGCGACCCCGGCTCCGAGCGTCGCGTCGGCCGACACGACCGCGGTCGCGTGCACGCCGGGCGCCGGGCGATAGGCGTCGGGGCGGAAGATGCGCACCACCCGCTGGAACGCCAGGTAGGGATTGTCGACCTGGAGGAGCGGGATGCCCGCCGAGCGGGTCCCGCGCGCGCAGATCACCGCCGACGCGCGGGTCTCGTCGAGATAGGAGTCGTACCGTGAATTGGCGATGAAGGTGATGTCGCCCGGCTGGGCTTCCTTGATGCCGGCGACGCCTTCGATCCGGACCGAACCGTCCCCGACCAGCTCGGCTCCCAACTCGCGCGCCAGCTCCGCCAGTGTCCGCGTGCTCATGGTGGGGCCTCCCTACCGTCCGCCGGTGGTGGTCGCCTTGTTGTTCAGCTCCTGCAGTACTTCCGCCGTCATGTCGAGCTCGCGATTCGCATAGATGATGCTTCCGCCGGCTGCATCGAGGACCATGTCGTATCCGCGCTGCTGCGCGATCTGATCCACGACCACGCGGATCTGCTCGACGATCTCGCGTGTGCTGTTCTCGTTCTCGCGCGCCGCGCGCCCGCTCGGCCCCCAGACCTCCTGGATGAAGGTCTCGTAGTCCGCGATCGCCGCCTGCAGCGCCTGCTCGCGCTCCTGCCGGCGCAGCGACGACAGGATCGGAGCCTGGTCGCGCACCTCGTTGCGGAGCTGCGTGACCACCTTCTCCTTCTCGCCCGCCTCGTCACGCCAGCTCTGGATCTGGCGGTCGAAGCGCTGCTGCGCCTCCTGGGCGAGCTTGTACTGCTGGAAGATCTTCGCCGAATCGATGAAGCCGATGCGCACGTCAGCCGCGCCGGTCACGCGCGGGACCGTCAACAGGGCCGCGAGCGCCACCAGCGCCGCGACGTGCCGCAGCCGTGGGGGTCGTTTCATTCGGCCGGCCTCAGAACACTGCCTGTCCGATCAGGAAGTGTCCGACCCATCGAGGTCGGTCGTCCCGATCGAATCCGTACGCATAGTCGAATCCGACGTTGCCGAGCAGCGGGATCTCGAGTCGCAGACCCGCGCCCGCACCGATCCGCAGATCGAGCGGACGGTATTCGAACACGTGGTCCCACGTGTTGCCGGCGTCGAAGAACAATACACCATGGAGCGGGTGGGCAATGGCGAACTGCTGCTCGACCGTGAAGGTGGTGAAGAAGCGACCGCCGGGGTAGCGCGAAATCGTGTAGCGGGTGCTGTCGGGACCGCCGGGGGTGGTGTCGCGGAACACCGGGATCCGCTGGATGTACTTCTGCGGCACCACCATGTAGTCCTCGTAGCCGCGCAGCGGATCGATGGTCGAGCCGCCGCCGAGACGGAACCGTTCGTAGGGCGGCACCTCCCGCGACTGGCCGGTGTACTCGTCGACCAGTCCGACCCGCGTCTTGAGCATGGTCGTCACGCCGCGCCGGATCGAGGGCAGATACAGGCGTCCCTCCCACCGGTGCTTGTGGAAGTCGACCGAGCCGCCCCACGGTCCGCCCGCCAGCTCGTTGTCCCACGTGAAGCGGGTGCCGCGCGTCGGATAGAACGGGTTGTCGGTGGTGATGCGCGAGAAATCGACCTCGACCGTGCTGGTCAGCTGCGCATCGCCGAACGAGTAGCCGAGCAGCAGCAGCGAATCCGCCGGCGTCAGGGTTCGGCCGGAGATCGTATTGAGGGTCACGTTCTCGAGCCGGTACGCGACCGATCCGCGCGTGAAGTCCCACCACAGCGGACGCCCGAGTCGCACCGAGCCACCGATGCGCTCCTCGCGGTAGAAGTCGTATTCGCGATCCGAGCTGTAACCGCTGATGCCGAGCAGGGTCGGCGTGTCGCGGAACCACGGCTCGGTGAAGCTCAGGTAGTAGTTGCTGCGACGCGATCCGCGCTCGAGGTGGAGCGACAGCGACTGGCCGTTGCCGAGCACGTTGTTGTGGCCGAGCTCGAGGAAGCCGGTCAGCCCGGTCTCGCCGGAGTAGCCGGCGCCCGCCGAGGCGGTGCCGACGTTCTTCTCCTTGACCTTGAGCGTGATGTCGACGTCGGTGCTGTCGGCCGGCTCGAAGTTGATGTCCACGTTCTCGAAGAACCCGAGCCGCATCAGGTCGCCCTGGGTGCGCACCAGCGCCGAGCGCCGGAACTTGTCGCGCTCGTGGATCGTCAGCTCGCGCCGGATCACCTTTTCGCGGGTCCCGCGGTTGCCCTTGATGTTCACGTAGCGCACGTGCGACGGCTGCCCCTCGGTCACCGCCATCGTGAGCGTGACCGTGCTGTCCTTGATCTCCTCGCGGGGCTCGATGTTCAGGTACAGGTAGCCGTGCTCGGCGTACTCCCCGTACGCGTCACCGATCGCCTTCTGGATCTTGCTCCGGTTGTAGACGACCCCGACCGCGTCGTCGCCGAGCGCGTTGAGCCGTCCGGTCGAGACGATCGTGTTGCCGGTCCACTGGATCTTGTCGATCCGGTAGCGCGGGCCCTCCTCGAGCGTGACGACCAGCGTCAGGTCGCGCGGCCCCTTGCCCGGCTTGGTGGTGATGTCGAGGATCCGGAAGTCGCGGTAGCCGCGGTCCTTGTACCAGGTCTCGAGCTTCTCGCGATCCTCGGCGAACGACTCGTCCTCGAGGTTCCCGCCGCCCAGCAGCCACTTGCGCTTGGTCTTCAGACCCTTCTTCGCCTTGTCGGGCGGGAACGCGTGCAGGCCGACGAACTCGATGTCGGTGATCTTGACCTTCTCGCCCTCGGCGATCGTGAAGCGCACCGCGACCTGGCCGGGACCGGAGCTGTCGGCGCCCGCCTCGATCGCGGCGCGCGCGTAGCCCTCGCTCTTGTAGTAGCGGATCAGCGAGTCGACCTGGGTCTGGGTGCTGGTCCACGAGAACACTTCGCCGGTGTGGAGGAACAGCTTCTTCTCCAGCTCGTCGGACTCGCGTTTCTTGTTGCCGACGAACGTGATCTTGCCGATGCGCGGGCGCTCGCGGACCTTGATCACCAGGTCGACGATCGCGGGATCCGGAACCTGCTCCACATCGACTGACACGTCGTCGAACAGTCCGAGCCCGACCAGCTTGCGAATCCCGCGCCGCACCGCGTCCTGGGTGAAGCGGCTGCCGGGCAGCACCTCGAACGAACGCACCACGCGCGCGCTGTCGGTGTTCGTGTTGCCCTCGACCCGGATCCGTCCGATGTGCTGGACCGCCGGAGGCGCCTCGATCGCGGGCGCCGCGAGCGTGTCGATCGGAGTGGGCGGCGACACCGAGTCGACCGGAGCACCTGCCGCCAGCGAATCCGCGGCGGCGTGGGGAATCGGCTGGGGAACCGTTTCCGAAGGCAACGCCGGCGACGGCTGAGCCGTCGCCGGCGCGGAGCCGACGCAACAGGCAATCAACAGAACCGGCAGGATGAGACCGAATCGAGTCAGCAACGTCCTCCGGGACCTAGGCGGTGGGGGCCACAGTGGCGGGGTAGGGAGCAGGCATGAAATCGAGTTCGTCTCCCTTGCGTTCGACCCGCACCTGGGCGCCGGCCGGAAGTTGTCCGCGCAGGATGAACTCAGCGAGCGGATCCTCGAGGTGACGCTGGATGGCGCGCTTGAGCGGACGCGCTCCGAGCGACGGGTCGAAACCCTTGCCGATGAGGAGCTCGATCGCTTCACTGGTGATGTCGAGGTGAATGTCCTGTGCAACCAGTCGCTCCTTGACCTGACCCAGCAGGATTTCCACGATCTCCCGCATGTTCTCGCGGGTGAGGGCGTGGAACACGATGACGTCGTCGATCCGGTTCAGGAACTCCGGGTTGAACGCCCGCTTGAGTTCGTCCTGCACCGTCGACTTGATCGCCGCGAATTGCTGGGCACCTTCCTCGGCCTGTTTGAAGCCCAGGTGCTTGCCGCCCGACAGAATCTGACGGCCGCCGAGGTTCGAGGTCATGATCACGACAGTGTTCTTGAAGTCCACTTTGCGTCGCGCACTGTCTGTCAAGACTCCGTCATCCAGCACCTGAAGCAGGACATTGAACACATCCGGGTGAGCTTTTTCAATTTCGTCCAAAAGAACCACGGAATACGGCTTCCGCCGGACCTTCTCGGTCAGCTGCCCGCCTTCCTCGTACCCCACATACCCCGGAGGCGCTCCCACCAGTCGGGAGACCGAGAACTTCTCCATGTATTCGGACATGTCGATCCGGATCAGCGCGTCCTCGTCGTCGAACAGGAACGCCGCAAGCTTGCGCGCCAGCTCGGTCTTCCCGACGCCGGTCGGTCCGAGGAAGATGAACGAGCCGATCGGCCGCCGGGGATCCCGCAGCCCGACCCGGTTGCGCCGCACCGCACGCGACACCGCGGTCACCGCCTCGTCCTGGCCGACCACCCCCTTGGTCAGCTCCTCCTCCATCCGCAGGAGCTTCCGGGTCTCCTCCTCCGCCAGCTTCACGACCGGGATCCCGGTCATGGTCGAGAGCACGGTCGCGATCAGGTCCTCGTCGACCTGGACCTCCTTGTCGCGCTTCGCCTCCGCCCACGACTTCTTCAGGTCGTTGCGGCGTGCCCGGTATTCCTTCTCGCGGTCGCGCAGCCGCGCCGCCTTCTCGTACTCCTGGGCGCGGATCGCGGCTTCCTTCTCCTTGATCACGTCTTCCAGCTTCTTCTCGATCTCGTGGATCTCGCCGGGGACGGTGCTGACCGAGAGCCGCGCGCGCGCGCACGCCTCGTCGATCACGTCGATCGCCTTGTCCGGGAAGTAGCGGTCGCTCATGTAGCGGTCCGCCAGCTTGACCGCCTGCACGATCGCCTCGTCGGTGATCTTGACGCCGTGGTGCGCCTCGTACTTGTCGCGCAGACCCATCAGGATCTGGATGGTGTCCGACACGCTCGGCTGGTCGACCATGATCGGCTGGAAGCGCCGCTCGAGCGCGCCGTCCTTCTCGATGTACTTGCGGTACTCGTCGAGCGTGGTGGCGCCGATGCACTGCAGCTCACCGCGCGCGAGCGCGGGCTTCAGCATGTTCGACGCGTCGATCGCGCCCTCCGCGCCGCCGGCACCGACGATCGTGTGCAGCTCGTCGATGAAGATCACCGCGTCCTTCGACTCGCGGATCTCGTTCATCACCGTCTTGAGCCGCTCCTCGAACTGGCCGCGGTACTTGGTACCCGCCACCACCGCCGCCAGGTCGAGCGTCACGATCCGCTTGCTCTTGAGCGTCTCGGGCACCTGCCCCGACACGATCCGCTGCGCCAGGCCCTCGGCGATCGCGGTCTTGCCGACGCCCGGCTCGCCGATCAGCACCGGGTTGTTCTTCTTGCGCCGCGACAGCACCTGGATGACGCGCTCGATCTCCTTCTCGCGCCCGATCACCGGGTCGAGCTTGCCCTCGCGCGCGAGCAGGGTCAGGTCGCGTCCGAACTGGTTGAGCGCCGGCGTCTCGGGACGCTCCTCGCGCTCGGTGGTGCTGCTCGACGACGGCGTGCCGCCCAGCAGCTTGAGCGTTTCCTCGCGCACCCGCTTGCGGTCGACGCCGAGCTCGAGCAGGACCTTGGCGGCCACCCCCTCGCCCTCGCGGATCAGACCCAGCAGCAGGTGCTCGGTGCCGACGTAGTTGTGGCCGAGCGAGCGTGCCTCTTCGACCGCCAGCTCGAGCACACGCTTGGCGCGCGGCGTGAACGGGATCTCCCCGATCGTCATCGTGCCGCCCGACGCGCTCACCATGTTCTCGACTTCCTGGCGGATCTTGTCGAGATCGAGCCCCAGGTTGTTGAGCACGGTGGCCGCGATCCCCTCGCCTTCCCGAATCACGCCCAGCAGCAGATGCTCGGTACCGATGTAGTCGTGCTGGAGACGGGCCGCCTCCTCGCGCGCGAGGTAGATGACCTTTCGCACCCGTTCGGTGAACTTGTCGTGCATGACGGCTCGACGAAAGCGCCGCCGTGCGGGACTCGACCCTCGTGGTCGAATGCGCCGCGCGACTATCGCGCTCCGCCCCTCCTCCTTCCGCGGTTCAGGATGACGCTCCCCCGGTGCGGTCGACGGCCTGCAGCCGCTCCCGCACCAGTTGAGCGCGATACACGTTGCGTTCGCCGGTGGTCAGCTCGCCCCCATGCAGACGCTGCAGGTGGGCGGGCTGGGTCAGCACCAGCAGTTCATTGATCGCCCGGACCGGTGGCAGTCCGGGATAGCCGAGGGAAACACCCAGGCGCACGGCCGAGCACAGGTTCACGACCTCCTGTGACGAGACCGAGCGGCAATGCCGCAGCAGACCGTAGGCGCGCCACACCTTGTCCTCGATCTGGACCCGGGCGTCGCGGACCAGCCGCTCGCGGGCGTGCTCCTCCGCGTCGATCACCTGGCGCGTGACGCGCTCGAGGCCTTCGATCGACTCGGTCTCGGAGCGCCCGAGCGTGGTCTGATTCGAGATCTGGAACAGGTTTCCCATCACGTCACTGTGCTCCCCGTAGAGGCCGCGCACGTTGAGACCGACCTGTACGATGCTCTTGAGCACCTGGTGGATTTCCTGGAGCAGGACCAGCGCCGGCAGGTGGATGAGGACCGAGGCCCGCAGCCCGGTGCCGGTGTTGGTCGGACACGACGTGAGATAGCCGATCTCCTCCGAGAACGCGAAGTCGAGCGAGCGGTCGAGCTCGGTATCGGCCTGATCGGCCGCCGACCACGCCTCGTGGAGCTGGAAGCCCGACGCCATCGACTGCAGGCGCAGGTGATCCTCCTCGTTGATCATCAGCGACAGCCGCTCCTCGGGCGCGACCAGGATCCCGCGCGGACGCGAGCCGTCCGACAGCTCGTGACTCACCAGGTGGCGCTCGACCAGGATCTGCCGTTCGAGCGGGCCGATCTCGTTCATCCGCAGCATCACCGCCTCGGAGAACGGGGCGAGCCGCTCGGCCGCGCCGCTCACGCTCGACAGCACGCCCTGCAGCTGCTCGTCGCGGGCGCGGTGCGTGAACGGCACGTTCGCCAGGTTGCGGGCGAGCCGCACCCGGGTCGAGACCACCAAGTCAGAATGCGGTCCCTGGCCGTCGAGCCACGGGCTCGGGCGTTCCGCGAGCCGGTCGAACGCGCGCTCGGGACCGTTCACTGGGGACGCTCCGCGTGCTGCTCGTGGCCGCGATCCTCGTTCTCGATCTTGCGGATCTGGTCGCGCAGCTCGGCCGCGCGCTCGAACTCCTCGCGCTCGACCGCGCGCTGGAGCTCGTCGAACATGCGCTGGATCTGGCGTGACCGCGACGTGCCCACACCGTCACGCTCCGGGGTCTTGCCCTTGTGCCGGGTATCGCCGTGGATCCGGCGCAGCAGCGGCCGCAGCTGGAACTGGAACGCCTCGTAGCACTCGGCGCAGCCGAGCCGGCCGGTTTCCTTGAACGCGGAGTAGAGCAGGCCGCAGCGCGGGCACTGAACGCGCCCGATCCGCTGCTCCTCGGTCGAGCTCATGCTGTCCATCATGTCGCCCAGCACCTGCGCGATGTCGAACTTCTGCTTGGGCGCGGCGGACTGCAGACCCTTCTCCTCGGCGCAGCGCTCGCACACGTGGATCTCCGACATTTTATTGTCGTGGATCTCGGTGAAGTGCACCGTCGCAGGATTCTTGCCGCAGATCTGGCAGACCACGGGATGCCTATCCTTGCCGGGCGGACAACACGCCGTGCTCGAGGGTGAGAATGCGGTCCGCGGTTGCGGCCAATCTATCATTGTGGGTAACCACCACCAACGTTCGATGCTGCTCGTGCGCAAGCGACGCGAGCAGCTCATGAAGATGGTCGGCAGAGGCGGGATCGAGATTGCCGGACGGCTCGTCGGCGAGGATCAGCGCGGGATCGGCAACCAGTGCGCGCGCCACCGCGACCCGCTGCGCCTCGCCGCCCGACAGCGCCGCCGGACGATGGAGGCCGCGCTCGTGAAGTCCGACCTGGGCGAGTGCCGCACGGGCACGCTTGCGCGCGTCCTCGTGTGCCTCGTCGCCGATCAGCAGTGGCATCATCACGTTCTCCTCCGCCGTGAACTCGGGGAGCAGGTGATGGAACTGGAACACGAACCCCAGCTCGCGCGTCCTGAGCCGGGCCAGCTCCCGCTCCCCCAATCCTTCGATGCGTCGACCGCGAATTGCCAGCGAACCACTGTCGGGATGATCCAATGTCCCGAGGATGTTCAGCAGGGTGCTCTTGCCGACCCCGGACACGCCGGTGATTGCCAGAATCGTGCCGCGGATCAAGGTAAGGTCAACCCCCGTCAGAACGGGTAGCAACCCTCCCGGAGACGCGTACGACTTCTGGATGCCGATCGCTTCCAGCATCACTTCCTTGCTGCCAAGCGACGCGTTGTCAGTCAATTGGGACTCTCACATGAGAACTCACGTCAGGTCTGTCGCCGAATTGCCTCGATCGGGTCGAGCCGCGACGCCCGCCACGCCGGGTACAAAGCGGCGGCCAGACACAGCACCAGGGTGGCCAGAATCACGGCAGCGAAGTCCCCGGACTCCGGGTGCATCGGCAGCCGGTCGATGAAGTAGACGTCGCCCGGCAGCTTCACCAGCGGGTAGCGGGCGAGCACGGCGATCAACAGTCCGCCGGTCGCGGTCCCGATCACGGTCCCGAGCCCGCCGATCAGCAGCCCCTCGCACACGAAGATCGCGAGGATGAACCGGCGGCTCCCGCCCAGCGTCTTGAGCACGCCGATGTCGCGCCGCTTCTCGTTCACCACCATGAACAGGGTGCTGATGATGTTGAACGCGGCGACCAGGACGATCAGCGCCAGGATCACGAACATGAATGCCTTCTCGAGCTTCATCCAGGTGAACAGGTTGCGGTTCAGCTCGATCCAGTTGTTGGTGCGCAGGCCCGGCTCGCCGGCCGCCTTGCGCAGCCGCTCCGCCATCGCCGGCGCCTGGAACATGTCGGCGATCTTCACCTCGACCCCGGTCACCGCGTCGCCGAGGCCGAAGAACTCCTGGGCGGCGGGAATCGAAAGGAAGCCGAAGCTCGAGTCGTAGGTGTAGAGGCCGGACTTGAAGGTCGCCACCAGCACGAACCGCCGCAGCTTCGGCACGTAGCCGACCCCGCCGTGCTCGGCGCCGGCGAGCGAGGCGAGCACCACGGTGTCGCCGATCGCGGAGCTGATCCGATCCGCCAGCTCGCGGCCGAGCACGATCCCGGGCAGCGCGCCGTCGCGGCCATCGGGAATCTGGTCGATGCGTGGCGAGATGTTCTCGCCGATCATGGTGACGCCGCGCTCGTGTTCCAGGTTGACGCCCTTCACCACCAGGCCCTCGGCGAGACCGCGGCGGACCGCCATCGCCTTGGTGTAGGTGAACGCCGCGACCCCGACCACGCCGGGCTGGCGGCGGACCCGCGCCACGATCGAGTCGGGCTGGTGGATGCCGGCCGCGTTGTCGCCGAGCAGCACGACGTGCGCATCGGTGCCGGCGATCCGGGTCTGCACCTCGTTCTCGAAGCCGTTCATCGCCGCCAGCACCGTCAGCAGCGCGGTGACGCCGAGCGCCACCCCGATGATCGACATACTGGTGAGCAGGGTGATGAACGCGCTGCGCTTGCGGGACCGCAGGTAGCGCAGGGCGATCCAGAGCGGAAGTTTCAACGCGCGGCCCCGGGCGGGCCGCCCTCCGCTGCGCCGGCTTCGACCTCGTCTTCGTCGTGCGGCTCGGACCGTCCCTCCTCGGGACGGAGCTGCGGGAACAGGAGCACGTCGCGGACCGACCGCGAGTCGGTCGCCACCATCACCAGCCGGTCGAAGCCGATCCCGACCCCGCCGGTCGGCGGCATCCCGTACTCGAGCGCGCGCAGGTAGTCCTGGTCGAGCGGCTGCGCCTCGTCATCGCCGCCCGCGCGGCGGGCGACCTGCTGCTCGAACGCCGCGCGCTGCGCGTCGGCGTCGTTCTGCTCGGAGAACGCGTTCGCCAGCTCCATGCCGGCCGCGAACACTTCGAAGCGCTCGACCACCGCCGGGTTGGTGCGGCTCACGCGCGCGAGCGGCGAGGTCTCGCGCGGGAAGTCGATCAGGAAACACGGCTGCACGAGGGTCGGCTGCACCAGCTCGGTGAACAGCTCGTCGAGCAGACCGCCCGCGCCGGTGCCGGGCCGCACCTGGAAGCCATGCTTTTCGACCAGCCGCCGGAGCTTGCCGGGGTCGAGATCGTGAACGCTCTCCCCCACCTTTTCGCTCACCGAGTCGAGCATCGAGACCCGCGGCCATGGCGGCGTGAAATCGAGCATCTCGCCCTGGTAGGGGACGACCGGGCCACCGGTCGCGTGGGTGAGAGCGTGAACGAACAGCGCCTCGGTCACGTCCATCATCGTGTGAACGTCGGCGAACGCCTGGTAGTACTCGAGGATCGTGAACTCGGGATTGTGCGAGCGGTCCATCCCCTCGTTGCGGAAGTCGCGCGAGAACTCGTACACGCGCTCGAGCCCGCCCACGATCAGACGCTTGAGATAGAGCTCGTTCGAGATCCGCAGGTAGAGCTCCATGTCGAGCGCGTTGTGCCGGGTCACGAACGGACGCGCGAATGCGCCGCCGTAGAGCGGCTGGAGCACCGGAGTCTCGACCTCGAGAAAGCCGCGCGCATCGAGGAACCCGCGGATCGCCGAGTTCAGCCCCGCGCGCGTGCGGAACACCTTGCGCACCTCGAGATTCATGAACAGGTCGGCGTAGCGCTGGCGATAGCGGGTCTCGGGATCGCGCAGCCCGTGCCACTTCTCGGGCATCGGGCGCAGCGCCTTGGCCAGCATCTCGACCCCGTCGGCACGCACCGTGATCTCGCCGGTCCGGGTGCGGAACAGCGGCCCCTCGACGCCCACCCAGTCGCCGACATCGAGCAGCTCGTAGCGCTGGAACTGCTCGCCCAGCTGATCGGCACGGAAGTAGACCTGGATGCGGCCGGTCCCGTCGAGCACGTGGGCGAAGCCGGCCTTGCCGTGCCCGCGCATGGTCACCAGCCGGCCGGCGATCCGGACCCGCTCGCCCGGGGTCTCGGTCACCGCTTCGCCGAGCGCCAGCAGGTCGGCCGCGTGATGGGTGGCGTCGTACGAGTACGCGTACGCCGGCAGCCCGAGCGCCTGCCACTGGGCAAGCTTCTCGCGGCGTTGCGCCATCAGGACTTCGAGCGACATGCGGCGGGCTCCCGGTTGTGGAAACACCCGTGTGGACGCGGGGAACCTCGCACTCTAGGAACGGGCCCGGGGGGCGTCAAGCGCTGTGGCCGCGCTGGCTACCGTGTCACGCTCGGGACCTCAGCGGCGTTCGCCCGACTCCACCGTGTGCAGGCGCTCGATCTCCAGCTTGCTGGTCGTGGGATCGACCGGGATCGGGTACTGACCGCTGAAGCAGGCGTGGCAGAACTGCCGACCGTCCTTCTCGCACGCGAGCAGGCCTTCGAGCGACAGGTAGCCGAGCGTGTCGGCGCCGAGGAACTCGCGCACTTCCTCGGTGGTCTTGACCGCGCCGATCAGCTCGCGGCGGCTCGGTGTGTCGATGCCGTAGAAGCATGGATGGGTGACCGGTGGCGAGCCGACCCGGAAGTGGACCTCGCGCGCGCCGTTCTTGCGCAGCATCCGCACCAGTTTGCGCGAGGTGGTGCCGCGCACGATCGAGTCGTCGACCAGCACGATCTTCTTTCCGGCGAGCACCTCGCGCACCGGGTTGAACTTCACCCGCACGCCCGAGTCACGCCCCTTCTGGGTGGGCTGGATGAACGTGCGCCCGACGTAATGGTTGCGGATCAGGCCGAGCTCGAACGGGATCTTCGTCTCCTCGCTGAAGCCGAGCGCGATCGAGTTGCTCGAGTCGGGCACCGAGATCACGACATCGCCGTCGGCCGGATGCTCCTGCGCGAGTTTGTGGCCGATCCGGCGCCGCACGCGGTCGACGGTTTCGCCGAACACCCGACTGTCGGGGCGCGAAAAGTAGATGTGCTCGAAGATGCACTGCTGCTGCGGGCGCTGGGCCTCGAACGCGCGCCGGGAGCGCAGTCCCTGGTGGTCGATGCGCACCAGCTCGCCGGCCTCGACGTCGCGTTCGAAGTCGGCGGCCACCAGGTCGAGCGCGCAGGTCTCGCTCGCCACCACGTAGCCGTCATTGAGCCGCCCGATGCACAGCGGACGCAGCCCGAACGGATCGCGCAGCGCGAACACCGCATCGCGGGTCATCACCACCAGCGCGTACGCCCCCTTCACCTGCTTGGCCGCCTCGATCAGCGCCTCCTCCGGATCGTCGGTCTGCGACAGAGCCATCAGGTGGAGGAAGATCTCGGTGTCGAGCGTGGTCTGGAAGATCGAGCCCGACGACTCGAGCGACTGGCGCAGCTCGCGCGCGTTGACCAGGTTCCCGTTGTGGGCGAGCGCCAGCGGGCCACCGCGGTACACGACCATCAGCGGCTGGGTGTTCGCGAGCGTCAGGCTGCCGGTGGTGGAATAGCGGTTGTGTCCGATCGCCGAGTGGCCGGGCAGCTTCGCCAGGATCGCGTCGTCGAACACGTCCGACACCAGGCCGAGGCCGCGGTGCGTGTGGAACTGTCCATCGTCGGACGAAACGATGCCGGCCGATTCCTGGCCGCGGTGCTGGAGCGCATGCAGGCCGAGGCACACGACCTCGGCCGCGCGTCCTTCGCCGACCGCGGCGAACACGCCGCACTCGTCGTGCCAGCGTTTGTCCGGAGACCAGCCGTTCATCGCTCACTTCCTTCCGTCGTTTCGAACCAGGGTAGCGGGACCGCGCCGGTCGCGATCCGGTGCCACTGCGCGTGGGGGTTGCAGAGGAGTCCGTGATGCCGGTCGCGCACCAGCGCGAGCTCGGCGGCCCGCGTCTTCGGCTCGCCATCGGGGGCGAACGACGCGAGCCATGCGATCCCCTCCCGTACTTCGATGCGCTCACCGGTCTGATGTTGCCACCAGCGTTCGGCGGACGGACGACGCTCGTCCCCCGAGTCCCCCACCAGGATCGCGACCTCGCCGGGGCGGGCCGGGATCGGATCGCGCCCGACCGCGCGCACCCAGCAGCGCTCCTTGTGGGGATTGTAGAACTGGATCGAGCGGTGGAGCAGGGCCTCGACCGACCGCCGGGCGGGCAACGGACCCCGCATCTCGAACAGCCGCAGCCGCCGCAGCCCGGTCAGCCCCCGCGCGGCCTCGAGCCGTCGTCCGGCGACCGCGGCCGCCGACAGGGCCTCGGGATCCTCGGACCGCAGCTCCACCCACGCCTGCACCACCCGCTCACGAACCCCGCGTCCCACCACCTACCGGTCCTCCTTCATCGTTCCGCCAGATGCCGTGCGAGCCCGACGAACAGCTCGAGACCCGGGCCCGCGGCCGCCAGGTCCCCGGTCGCGAGTGCCGCGTCACGCCGCTCCGCCCACGGACCACCGATCGAGCGCGCGAGACCTCCGAGATCCTGCGCGCGCTCGGGGTGCGGCATCATCGCCAGCACGTTGCCGCGCCGGTTGCACACGCCGGCAATCGCGAACGCGGCGCCGTTGGGATTGTCGGGGAACGACTCGGCGGTCTCGCCGGCCGCGGACACGTAGCGCAACGGGGCCTGACCGTCCGCGAGCAGACGCTCCATGCGCCCGGCAGTGCCGGAGGTGAACCGTCCCTCGCCATGCGCGACCGGCATCGGCAGCACGGTGCCGGGCGCGAGCGTGCGGGTGAACACGCAGTCCGAGGTCTCGACCCGCGCGTACACCCAGCGCGCGTAGTAGCCGGAGCGACCGCTCATCCGGTTGCGCGCGAGCGCCAGTTCGATCCGGTCGCGATCGGGAACCAGACCGGCTTCGACCAGCACCTGCGCGCCGTTGCAGATCCCGAGCACCGGCTTGCCGCGCTCGCTTTCCTCCGACAGAGCATCGAGCAACGGATCCTTGGCCGCCAGCGCACCCGCCCGCACCCGGTCCTGGTACGAGAATCCGCCCGGCAGCACGTACGCATCGAAGTCGCGCAGCTCGGTGGCCGGCCGGGTCCAGCGGAACACCTCGGGCGTCAGGCCGACCCGCTCGAGCGCGCGCACGCTCTCGCTCTCGCAATTGACGCCCGGGAACTGGAGGACCGCGACGCGTGCGCTCATGCGTCCACCTGCTCGTTCCACAGCTCTTCGAGCGGCCGCGCCGCGGTCGTGCACATCAGCTCGCGCGTCCAGCTCAGGCTCACACCGCCGGGCGCCAGCACCCGCAGCTCGCCATGGCCGGCGACGGTGCCGATCGGCCACGCCAGCAGCTGCCGCTCGCGCGCGGCCTGGAACAGGCGCGGCGCGCGCGCCGGCGACACTTCGAACACGATCGCCGGCGCTTCCCCGAACAGCGCGACGTTGACCGGCGCTTCGAGCACGCCGAGATCGACCTCGGCGCCGATCCCGCGTCCCGCCGGCGCCGCACACACCATCTCGGCGAGCGCGAGTCCGAGTCCGCCGTCCGACACGTCGTGCGCCGCCGCCACCCACCGGCCCTCGGCCGCCGCCACCGCCAGTTCCTGGAGCCGCGCCTCGCGCGCCAGGTCGAGAGCGGGCGGCGCCGTCGCCCGTTCGCGAAGGATGTCGCGTGCGAACAACGACCCGGTCAGCGAATCGCGCGGCTCGCCGACCAGCACCAGGAAGTTGCCGGGCGTCCGCAGCGCCTGTCCGACCGCGGTGGTGAGGTCGGCCAGCACGCCGGCGCACATCACGATCGGCGACGGCGGCACCGCACGGCGACCCGACTGGTTGTGGAGGCTGACGTTGCCACTCACGAACGGCAGCGGGTGCCCGCGCGCCGCCAGCGCACCGAGCGCCTCGGCCGCGACCGCCAGCCCCTCGAGCGTCGATTCGAGATCGCCCATCACCGCCGGATCGTCGGGGTGGCCGAAGTTCAGACAATCGGTGAGCGCCCACGGCCGCGCACCCACGCAGGCGACGTTGCGCGCCGCCTCGGCGACCGCGTGCCGCGCGCCCAGCTCGGGATCCGCCGCACACCACGCGGGATTGCCGCCGACCGCCAGCGCGATCCCGAGCGAGCGCATGCGATCCGCGCGGATCACGGTCGCATCGCCTTCGCCGGGCCGCAACCACGTGCGCCCCTGCACTTCGCTGTCATAGTGGCGGAACAGGTATTCGCGCGAGCAGCCGTTCCAGCCGCCCAGGATCTGGAGCAGCGCCGCGTGCGGCTCGATCTCGGCGCGGATCCGCCGCAGCGGTGCGGCCGGAGCGCGCCGCCGCGCGGGACGCTGGATGCGCCGCCCGGTCGTGATCGCCTCGACCGGGCACTCGACCAGCACTTCGTCGCGCCACGTGACGCGATAGGTCGACTCGGCGAGCGGACGTCCGATCACGCGCGCGCCGGCGCCCGGGTGCACGGTGCCGAGCGCGAAGTCCACGTTGTAGACCGCGCACGCCTCCTCGGCGAACTCCTCGGGCAGCACCCAGCAGAACCGCTCCTGGGTCTCCGCGCACAGCAGCACCTCGGGCGCCACCGGGCGGTCGACGCGGTGCACGTCGTCGAGCATGATCGCAGCGCCACGCCCGCCGGCTGCCGCCAGCTCGCTGGTCGCGCATGCGACGCCGCCGGCGCCGAGATCCTTGAAGCCGGCCGGGATGTTGCGCTCGCGGATGCGGCGGAACAGCTCGGCATTGGCGACGTGGAGCACGCGCTTGAGGAACGGATCGGGCAGCTGGACCGCGCCGCGATCGTCACCCGCGCCGAGCTCACCGGACGCGAACGACGCGCCCCCGAACCCGCTCTCGTCGGTCGGCTTGCCGACCAGTACGAACACCCACGGCCCGTCCCCCTCCGGCACCCGGCTGCGCAGGATCCCGCCCTGCGGCGCGATCCCGATCGACATCACGTTGACCAGGCAGTTGTGCGCGAACCCTTCGTCGAACACCACGTCGCCGCCCAGGTTGGGAACCCCGAGCGGATTGCCGTAGCCGGAAATCCCGTTCACCACCCCGCGCACGATGTCGCGCGCGCCGACCCCGTCGGCGACCGGATGACCGAACCGCAGGCTGTCGAGCACGCCGACCACCTCGGCGCCCATGCAGCCGACGTCGCGCACGATCCCGCCCACCCCGGTCGCCGCCCCCTCGACCGGCAGCACCTGGCTCGGATGGTTGTGACTCTCGTGGGCGAGCACCAGCGCGAGATCCGCGCACGGCTCGGGCAGCGCCACCACACCCGCGTCCTCGCCCGGCCCGAGGATCACCTGCGGCGCGCGGGTTGGCAGGCGCTTCAACAGATGGCGGGTCGACTTGTACGAGCAGTGCTCGCTCCACAGGATCCCGAACAGCACCGCCTCCGCCCAGCGCGGCGGGCGTCCGAGCAGCGACGCGAGCAGCGTCACCTCCTCGGACGATAACGCCACGCCCCGCGCCGCGAGCTGCTGCGACACACGCTCGGGATCGCGCGCCTCGGCGGGCGTCCACGCCGGCTGCGGAGCCGCGAGCACGGTCATGGCCGCTCCGCGCGTGCGAACAGCGCGTCGACGTGGCGGAGCCCCGGCGCGAGCGCGAAGCACGCGGCAAGCCGCGCCGGGTCGAGCACCTTGCCGACCCGCTCGTCCTGCTCGAGCCGCGTACGGAACGAGCCCTGGCCGTCGAGCGCGCCGAGCGCGTGTTCCTGGACGATCCGGTACGCCTGGTCGCGAGCGAGCCCCGCCTCGGTGAGCGCCAGCAGCACGCGCTGCGAATGGATCAGGCCGCCACCCGATTCGAGGTTGCGGACCATCGCGTCGGGATGCACCTGGAGCCCCGACAGGATCCAGGTCAGCTCGGCGAGCATGAAGTCGGCAACCTGGAACGCGTCGGGCAGGATCACCCGCTCGACCGACGAGTGGCTGATGTCGCGCTCGTGCCACAGCGCCTGGTTCTCGAATCCCGCCAGCGCGTAGCCGCGCAGCAGCCGGCTCAGGCCGCACACCCGCTCGGAGGCGATCGGGTTGCGCTTGTGCGGCATCGCCGACGAGCCCTTCTGTCCCTGCGCGAACGGCTCCTCGGCCTCGCGGACTTCGCTGCGCTGGAGGTGCCGGATCTCGAGCGCGATCTTCTCCAGCGTCCCGCCCAGCACCGCGAGCGCCGCGAGCAGCGCCGCGTGCCGGTCCCGCTGGACCACCTGATTGGCGACCGGCTCGGGCCGCAGCCCGAGCGTGCCGAGCGCTTCGACCTCGATCTCCGGCGTGAGGTGCGCGAGCGTACCGACCGCCCCCGACAGCTTGCCGACCGCGCAGTCGTCGAGCGCCTGCGCGATCCGCCGCCGGTCGCGTCCCAGCTCCTCGGACCACACCAGGCACTTGAGACCGAACGTGATCGGCTCGGCATGGATCCCGTGCGTGCGCCCCACCATCGGCGTGTGCCGGTGTCCTTCGGCGAGCGCGAACGCCGCGCGACGGGTGGCATCGATCTCCGCCAGCAGCAGCCGTCCGGCCTCGACCATCTGCGCGGCGAGCGCGCTGTCGACCAGGTCGGACGAGGTCATACCCGCGTGCAGGTGACGCGCGTCGTCGCCGCCGCTCTCGGCCACCATGCTGAGGAACGCGATCACGTCGTGACGCACCTCGGCCTCGATCGCGGCCATCCGCGCGGC
>Ga0210380_10000238_pt1 | contig 27555 bp, 26 predicted proteins | sample PLM4_5_coexredo_FD_155476 | JGI IMG/M metagenome (GOLD analysis project Ga0210380, IMG submission 155476) | Groundwater sediment microbial communities from an aquifer in East River, Colorado, USA - PLM4_5_coex redo | ecosystem: Environmental > Terrestrial > Soil > Riparian zone | place: USA... | reverse complement strand
GGGATGGATGCTCAGCGCATCGAATCCCGCGCGCACGTTCTCGAGCCACACCCGGGGAGTCGCGGATCGTGTTCGCACGCAGGCTCATACGGATCGCGCGCCCCAGTATCACAGGCATGTCAGGTCGGGCCGATCCGGTTGTCTTCCCCGGACCAAGTCTGTTACACACGTGTCCATGCGCTCAACACTGTGTCATCAGGGCCTGCGGCGGGCCAGCGCTGTGCTCGCGATCTGCGTGATCCTGGTGGCCGGATGCGGCAAGGACGATCCGGCGCCGCTCGTCCCGATGGCGGTGGGAACGGTGGCGCCCGACTTCACGCTGACCGACGTGAATCCCGCCTCGCCGAGCGCGCTCCAGCCGGTGTCGCCCCGCTCGCAGCTGGGAAAGGTGTCGGCCTGGTATTTCGGCCACGCCACCTGAGGTTACTGCCGTGCCCAGTTCGGGCACCTCGACAGTCTGCAGAAGGACGTGGACACGGTGGCGACCGCGGTCCCGATCCGCATCCTCGGCGTGAACGCACCCGAGGAGTCCGCCGGCAACGCGGGGATGTGCGCGGGTCGGGTTCTGCCGTGGCTCCAGGATCAGAAGCCGCCCGACGCCTGGCACCTGTGGCAGGCAGATTTTCGTGATGTGATCGTGATCGACGACGAGAACAAGGTGGTGTCGACCTACAACCTCACCATCCACGATCTCGGCGTTCCCGCGAACTACACGGAACTGAGAACCCTCCTGATCACTGCCGCCGGACCCGCCGCGCTCACGGCGACGCGCGCCCCGCGGCGCTAGACGAGTTCGCATGCCGCTGGCCCCCGGCACCCGTCTGGGCAGCTACGAGATCCTCGCTCCGCTCGGCCAGGGAGGGATGGGTGAGGTGTTCCGCGCGCGCGACTCGCGACTCGGGCGGGACGTCGCGATCAAGGCGCTGACGCGCGAATTCGCAAGCGACCCCGAACGGCTCGCGCGCTTTCGCCGCGAGGCGCAGACGCTGGCCGCGCTCAACCATCCGAACATCGCTGCCATCTACGGCCTCGAGGAAGTGGACGACCTTCCGTACCTGGTTCTCGAGCTGGTTGAAGGAGAGACGCTAGCCGAGCGTCTGCAGCGCGGACCGTTGCCCCCCAAGGATGCTCTGACGCTGGGAATCCAGATCGCGGGCGCGATCGAAGCGGCCCATCAGCGTGGCATCGTGCATCGGGATCTCAAGCCCGGGAACGTCATGTTCGCGGAGTCCGGCGCCGCCAAGGTGCTCGACTTCGGACTCGCCAAGACCGATCCGGATCCGGGCGTGATCGCCGACCTGAACGATTCGCCGACGCTCACGGTCAGCCCGGCGGCAACCCTGCCGGGCGTAATCCTCGGCACCGCTGCGTACATGAGCCCCGAACAGGCGCGCGGACTCCCGGTCGATCGGCGCACCGATGTCTGGTCGTTCGGGGGCATCCTCTTTGAATGTCTCACCGGCCGGCCCGCGTTCGACGGCGCCACGGTCTCGGACCGGATCGCGAAGATCCTCGAGCGCGAGCCCGAATGGTCCCGGCTGCCACTGGCAACGCCGGCGAAACTGAAGGACGTCCTGCGTCGTTGCCTGCGGAAGGACGCAGGCGAACGGCCGCGTGACATCCGCGACGTCCGCCTCGAACTGGAAGCCATCGCCACCGGCGCGGGCAAGGCGGACGTTGCCCCCCCGAAGTCGATCGCCGTGCTGCCGTTCGAAAACCAGAGCGGCGCCGACGACGATTACTTCGCGGACGGAGTCACGGACGAGATCCTCAACGCACTGGCGCAGGTCGAAGGCCTGCGGGTCGCCGCGCGGACCTCCTGCTTCGCATTCAAGGGACGGCGCGAGGACCTCCGCCGGATCGGCGAGACGCTCGACGTCGCCCACGTGCTCGAAGGAACGGTGCGCCGCGCGGGCACCAGGCTGCGCATCACGATCCAGCTGGTCAATGTGTCCGATGGGTTTCAGCTGTGGTCGGAGCGCTACGACCGCGAGATGACCGACGTGTTTGCGGTTCAGGACGAGATCGCCGCCGGGATCGCGAAGCGGCTGCGCGGCACCATGGACGATTCGGCTCCCGCAATTCCCGCGCGCGGCACGCGCAATCTCGAAGCCTACGATCTCCTGCTCAAGGGACGGGCGCTCCAGGGGCGGCGCGGGCGATTCCTGTCGGCGGCACGCGCATGCTTCGAGCAGGCGATCGAGCTCGACCCCGGTTATGCCGAGGCGCTCGCGTGGCTGTCGGATTCCTACCGCGTGAGGGGAGTGTTCAGTGCGGCGCCGTGCGCGGACGTGATGCCGACCGCCAAGGCGTTGGCCGAGCGTGCGCTGGCCATCGACCCGGAGCTTGCCGAGGCGTGGGCGGTGCTGGCATCGATCGAGGAGGTGTACGGACGGAACTTCGCGAAATCGGACGCCCTCTACGAGCGCGTCCTGGCAATCGATCCGCGACATTCCCGCGCGCGTGCGCAGCGGGCTCTGTGGCGCGTCATGAGGGACGCGATGCCGATCGAGACGGCACTCGGAGAACTTCGCCAGGCAGTCCACGATGATCCGCTGAACGCCTGGGCGATCGCGATGAACTCGTACGTGATCGGAATCGCGGGGCACCACGAGGAATCGATCGCCGAGGCACAGCGGTCGATGACCGTCGACCCCGATTCGTTCTTCAGCCACTGGAATCTGATGCGAGGCTACGCATGGGCCGGGCGTTACGAGGACGCGATCCAGGAAGCGCCGGCCCTGTGCGGCATGTCGGGGCGACACAGCTGGGCGGTCGGATTGCTCGGATGGACGTATGCGCGGGCCGGGCGCGTCGCGGGAGCCGAGGCCTGCTACGACGAGCTCGAGGCCCGATCGCGCCACGAGTTCGTCGCGCCGAGCTGGCTGTCGGTGGTCGCGAGCGCCGCGAATCGCGCGGATGATTCGTTGCGCTGGGCCGAACGAGCGGTCGCCGATCGGGATCCGCTGATGCTGTGGTCCCGCCGCCTGCCGTTCTGGGATTCGATGCGCGCCGATCCCAGGATTGCCGGGGTCCTGCGCGCCGTGTGGGAATGATCGCCGCTACGGCACGCCCACGTTGACCGGGTTCCACCCGAGCTGGATCACCTCGAAGGCGTCGGCGGTGAGGCTGTGGAACGCCGGGTTCAGGATGTCGTTGTCCCAGCCCGGATCCATCGTCCCGCTGACGTACATGTCGGTGCCATTGTCCGCCACGATCAGACCGTAGGTCTTCATCGCCTGGAAGATCCTGCGGATCTCGGGCGGATAGCCGTCGATGTTCACCGACGCCTTGAGCCGCAGCCGCGTTCCCATCGGGGGCGCGCCGGCGGTGCTGCCGGCCTGGTGGCTCGCCGGCCACACGTACCCGTTGGTCGCGCGGGTGGTGACCCGGAATGCGTGACGGATCGGGCCGGGCGCCACCACCTCGTCGCGACGCACCAGGCCGGGGAAGATCGCGAGGCCCGCGGCGTCGGCCGACGTCCATCCGTCGGGACGCCGGTCGTTGGTGTCGAGACGGAACGTGGCGCCCGAGCCGGCTTCCCAGCGCCCGTCGCCGGCGTCCCATCGCGTCGCCCAGGTCTCGAACAGGATCCAGTGGCCCCGGTCGATCACGATCAGATGACGGTCCCCACTGGCGCCCCCGCCCGGTACACCACCCTCGATGAAGTTCGGCTCGGTGCGGGCCAGATCGGGAATCGGGTACCCCGACGGGCGGCCCGGCGCGCCGGCATCGCTCTGGCTGCCGTAGGGCGAAAACGCCACCGGCACGAGCACCTGGTTCGCCCCCGTGCTGAGGTAGGGAATCCCGTACGGGGGAGGTCCGAAATCCGGATGGACGATCCGCACCGCGTTGGGATTCGCGGGCGTACGGCCGCTGATCCAGTCGATCATCGCCTGCGACTGGGAATCGACCGGGGCGCCCGAGATGTCGAGATTCCACCAGTTGGAGAGGGGGAAGACCTGCCGGCCGGTCAAGTCCTCGAGCAGGATCACGCTGTCGGCCGCGACGCTCAGCGTCACCAGGCTCCCGGTGCCGGTCGGCGTCTCCTGCCGCGAACACGACGCACACACCGCGAGCACGCCTGCGAGTACAACCCGGCGACAATCCGTGACATTCATGACTCGCCTCCCTGCGACAAAGGTTGCGCGCCGGACCCTATCACGCCGATGATGCCGCCATGTCAACCTCGAGCGACCCTTCGGCACTCGCGATCGATCAGGCCGCGACCGCGACGCAGATCCAGGATGTCCGCGATCTGCTGCGCGAGTACACCGACTGGGCGTTCACGACGACTTCCGGCAGCAAGGACGCACCGACGTTCGCAGGACTGGAAGAGGAGCTCGCGCAATTGCCGGGCGAGTTCGCTCCGCCGGACGGACGGCTGCTGCTGGCGGCGCTCGAGGGACGACCGGCCGGCTGCGTCGCATTGCGGCGTCACGATGCGATGTCGGGCGAAGTGAAGCGCCTGTACGTGCGACCCGGATTCCGCGGGCACCGGATCGGCGAGCGCCTGGTCGCGACGCTGCTCGAGGCGGCACGCGCGATCGGCTACCGGCGGCTGGTGCTCGACAGTCATCGTACGATGACGCGCGCGCACGAGATCTACCGCAACGCCGGATTTCGGGTCGTCGATGCGCCGGACGATTTCCCCCACGACCTGAAATCGGTTGCCGTGTTCATGGAGATGGATCTGATCTGAAACACCGAGGGTTCAGCCCTCACCGACTCCGCAGCACCTCACGCAGGGCCCGACCGGGCCCGTTTCCGAAGGAGCACCGTCATGACCCAGAGCACGATGATCGATGCACGCGACCAACTGGTGACCGACATGAAGGCCGTGATTACCGATGCCGAGGAACTGCTCAAGGCCACCACCGGTGCGACCGGCGAGCGGATCAGCGCCGCGCGCGCGCGCGCCGAGGAGACGTTGCGGAACGCCCGGCAGAAGATCGCGAACCTCGACGACGTGGTCATGAACCAGGCGAAGGAAGCCGCCAAGCAGGCGGACTCCTATGTGCGCGAGAATCCGTGGGGCGCGGTCGGCATCGCGGCGGTCGCCGGACTGGTGGTCGGCGTCATGATCGCCCGCAAGTAGGAACGTCATGAATCCGGAACCGCAGCCGCAGTCGGAAGAGGGCCTGGTCGCATCGCTGCATCGCCTCGGTCGCAGCGTGCTCGGACTGGCGATCACCCGGCTGGAGATTCTCTCCACCGAAGTCGACGAGACGCGCCTCGATCTGACCATGCTCGCGATCGTCGCGCTGGTCGTTCTGTTCTCCGTTCAGATGGGGATGATCCTGGCAATGCTGTTCGTCGTGCTCGCGGTGGGCAACGAGAACCGGCTGGCGGCGATCGGAATCTCCGCGCTGGTGTTCCTGCTCGGCGCCGGCGGGGGAGTCCTGTGGCTCAAGGGATGGCTGAAGAACAGGCCTCGCTTGTTCCGCACCACGATCGCGGAGCTGCGGAAGGACGCCAGCCGGCTGCGGGGCGACTCGTGAGCGCGGCCCGGGCGAAGATTCTCGCCAAACGGGCCGCGCTGCTCGAGCGCGCCGAGTTCGAGCGCGCCGAAGTCGGGCGTCAGTTCGGCGAGTGGGAGCGGCCGCTGCTCGCGGCGGACCGCGCGCTGTCGATCATCCGCATGCTCAAGAACTCGCGCTGGCTCCGGCTCGCGGTCGGAGCAGGAATGGCGGCGCTCGCGCTCGTGCGGCCGCGCAGCATCGTCAGCTGGGTACTCGGCGGGCAGGCGGCGTGGCGGCTGCTGACCCGCCTGCGTTCCTGATCAACCGCGGATCGCCACGCGCGCGTCCACGACCAGGCAGCCGCGCCCGGGAGGGAGCACCCGGACGGGATTGAGATCCATCTCGGCCACCTCCGGGTGATCGCCGGCCAGCTGCGAGATCCGCAGCAGCACTTCCTCGATCGCAGCGACGTCGCCGGGCGGTGATCCACGCCACCCGCCGAGCAATGGATATCCACGCACGCTGCGCACCAGCTCGCGTGCGTCGCGGTCGGTGAGCGGGTGAACGCGGAACGCGACGTCCTTGAGCAGCTCGACCTGGACGCCACCGAGTCCGAACATGATGAGCGGTCCGAAGGAAGGATCCTGGGTCATGCCGACGATCGCCTCGAGACCCTCGCGGATCATCGGCTGCACCAGCACTCCTTCCATGCGATCCCGCCAGCCGAGCGCCACGAGACGCTGCTCCATGGTCCGGAAGGCTCCCCGCACATCTGTGTCGCTGCGAAGATCGAGCGCGACGCCGCCCACCTCCGACTTGTGCGTGATCGTCGACGACACAAGCTTGAGGACCACCGGAAAGCCGAGCGCATGCGCTTCCGTTACCGCCTGATCCTCACCCTGCGCAACCCGCGCGGCCGGCGTGGCAATGCCGTAGATCCCCAGCAGGTCCCGGGTTTCGCCGGGATCCAGCCATGCGTTCGCGCCGGGAGTGGCACGGCGCTTCGCGGCGGCCAGAATGGCTTCGGCCCGGGGGTGATCGACCTCGAAGCGGCGGACCGTGCCCTCGGGCTCGGCGCGCCAGCGCCCGTAGCGACTTGCGCGTGCGAGCGCGATCGCGGCGGACTCGGGGAACGTGTAGGAGGGGATCTGGCTCTCGTGAAGGGAGCGCAGGCTCTCTGACACGCCGTGCGACCCCATGAAACAGCTGACGACCGTCTTGGGCGCGGCGCCGCGGGCCGCGGCATCGCGGGATGCCGCGGCGGCGCCGCGGACGATCGCCTGCGCCACGTCGACCGGGCGCGTCACGATCGGCGGAACGTAGATCACGAGCAGCGCATCGACGTTCGGATCGTTGGCGACCCGGTGCACGGTGCGCTCGAAGTTCTCGGGCGAAGCGGACGCGATCATGTCGACCGGATTGCGAACGCTCGCTTCGCGCGGCAGGAACTCGCGCAATGCCGTCACCGTCTCGTCGGCGAGCCCCGTCACCTCCAGCCCGTGACTCTCGCACGCGTCCGACGCCATGATCCCGGGACCGCCGGCATTCGTGACGATGCCCACCCGGTTGCCAAGCGGCACCGGCTGATGGGCAAGCAGCATGGCGACGTCGAACAGTTGCTCGATCGTGTCAGTTCGAATCACGCCGGACTGCAGGCACAACGCATCGACCGCCGCGTCCGAGCCCGCCAGCGATCCAGTGTGCGACGCGGCCGCGCGCACCCCGGCGCCGGTGCGTCCGCTCTTGACCGCCACGATCGGCTTGGTGCGGCCCACCCGGCGGGCGATGTGTGAGAAACGGCGGGGATTTCCGAACGACTCGAGGTAGAGGAGGATCAGATCGGTTCCCGGATCCTGCTCCCAGAACTCGATCAGGTCGTTGCCCGACACATCCGCCTTGTTGCCGACACTCACGAACTGCGAGATGCCGATGTTCAGCTGGGACGCATACTCGAGGATCGCAAGGCCCAGCGCGCCGCTCTGCGACGAGAACCCGACCCGCCCCGGGGGCGGGTAGATCGGCGCGAATGTCGCATCGAGCCGCACGTCGGGCTCCGTGTTGAGAACCCCCAGACAGTTCGGACCCACCAGGCGCATGCCATGGGAGCGGGCATGTGCCACCAGTTCGCGCTCACGGGCGGCGCCTTCCTCGCCGGTTTCCTTGAACCCGGCGCTGATGACGATCGCCGCCCGCACTCCTGCCTTGCCGCACTCGTCGAGCACCGCGACCGCAAGGGCGGCGGGTACCACGATCACGGCCAGATCGACCTGCGCCGGAACCGCGCCGATCGACGGATACGCCTGGACCGACTGCACCACCGTCGCCTTCGGATTGACGGGATAGACGGCGCCCTGGAAACCATGCGAGATCAGGTTGTGAAAGATCTCTGCGCCGATCGTGCCGCGGTCACGCGACGCCCCGATCACCGCCACCGAGCGTGGCCGGAACAACGGGTTCAGTCCGTGCGACTCCGCCCGCGAAGACGTATCCGGGGCCGGAACTGGGGAAGGCACCAAGGGAGGGGCGACGTCCATGGCCGCAGCATAGCGGAGCCGGACACGCGACGCGGAACCACCATTCCACACGGCCCGCGCCAGGCTGACACGACCGCGCTCCCGCAGTTAGACTCCGCCACTCGATGGTTCACCCGGATGGATGCAGAGGCGGATGACCGGCATTCCGGACTCTTCGTACCTGCCCTCCACGTTCATGAAGGAGAAGGCCGCATGAAGCGGATGTACCTGGTAGCTGCCGTGCTCGCCTCGTCGATCGCTCTGTCGCTCGCCGCAACCGAGTCTCATGCCGAGATGCAGTTCGGTGCGATCGGCGGACTCAACATTGCCAACCTCGACATCGACGGATCGAGCAGCCTCAACGTGCGGACCACATTCGCCGTCGGAGGTGTCATCGATTTCGGCATCAGTGAGCGCTTCGGCATCCGCGCCGAGCCGATGTTCGTGTCCAAGGGAGCCAAGGCCCAGGAGCGCAACGCCTACTGGAGTACCGTCGACAAGGCGGTGTTCGAGCTCGACTACATCGAACTGCCGGTGCTGGCCCGCTACGACTTCGCGACCACCTCGACCCGCGGATACGCGGTCGGCGGAATCGCGGTCGGGATGTCGACCGGCGCCCAGGTCGAGCTAACGCGGAACAACGTCACCGAGAAGATCGACTTCGAAGACGTGTTCTCGTCGTCGGACGTCAGCGCGCAACTGGGCGTCGGGATGAGCTTCGCGGTCGGCGCCAACCGGCTGGGCATCGACGGCCGGGTTGCGTTCGGACTGGTCGACATCAACGAGGGCGGGACCGTCACCTTCGACGGCGCACCGCTCGACGTGCCGGCGACCTCGACCAGGACACTCGATTTCCGGCTGCTCGCGACCTACCTGTTCCCGTTGCCGGGGAGCAAGTGACGCCGCACCCCTACTTCAGGATGAGCGGTTCCTTCAGCTGACGTTCGGCCTCGAGCCAGAATTCGACGTCGCGTCCCCAGGGACAGCCGCAGTCCATGAACAGCTGGTACGCCCGCAGCGCGATCGCCTCGCGCGGCGGATCCAGCATCGTCATGATCGTGCGGGCGGGTTCGCGGTGATGGTGGACGCGGGGTCCCGCGTGTCCGTCGGTCATCGTCTTCATGGTCTCCTCCTTCTTGCTTTCGGTCATCCGGACGCAGATGCGGCCAGTCGGGAATCGCGGTCTGACGCGAACGACGGTACCGGCCGCCTTCGCGCCAGCCACGATTCCAGCCGCGCGGGCGTCCCGAGATCGGTCCACCCGCACGCACGCAGGCGCGCGACCCTCAGGCGGTCGGTCGACCGCTCGAGAACGTCGCGGCTGAAATCGAGGACCGGCAGCGACCCATAGAGTCGTGCCAGCGAATCGGCGCACCAGCCGGTCCTCGGCATTGCCTGGAAATAGTCGTTCACGAGCTGCGGAAGCGACCGGCGGAACACCGAGAGCAGTGCGCGGCCGGATGCGGCGAGCAGGAACGTGTTCCACAGCGCACCCTGTCGGAGCAGTCCGGCGGCGACCGGGAGTGACGGCTTCTCGACGAACCGTGTGACCCGCCGCACACTCGTGGCGTCTCCCGGCTCGGGCACGATCCATCCGTATTCGGTCTCGGGATACTCGGGGATCGCACCCAGCAGAACGAGTTCGTCGGGCGCAGCCGACGCGGCGGCGATCGCCCGATCCAGCGCCTCGAGCAGCGGTGCCTCGGCGACGACGCCATGGTCGCAGGGGTGCAGCACGATCAGCGGATCGGCATCGCGCCGCAGGATGTGCAGCACCGCATGCAGGATCGCGACCGCGGTGCCGCGATTCCCCGGCTGAACGAGGACGCTGTGGACGGGCACGTCGTGCAGCTCCGGGTGCCACCAGGCACGGTGCGGTTCCACGACCACCGGCACGAGGCGGGACGGACGGGTCGCGCGTTGCGCGCGCACCAGCGTCATCTGCAGGAGGGATTCGCCCCCGCCGAAGCGGCAGAACTGCTTCGGCCGATCGACCCGGCGCCCGTGGACCACGGCGCCCATCAGCCGGGAACCGTAACCTCCCGCGAGCACGATCGACCACACCCGGGAGCTTCTGCGCTGCCTGCATGCTCGTCGCATCGTCCGATCCCGCCTCGCCAGCCGTTGCGTACGGCCAACCGAGAATTGAAACCATCAGCAGGATCGGCGCGGATAGGGGATTCGACAATGGTCCGCACGAACCAGGCCGCGCGTGGTCCTTCCGGACCACCTTCGCCGACAAGGATTCGACTAAGGTAGGAGAGTGAAACGCCGGAACGTCGTCGTGGTTGCGCTGCTGCTGCTGGCGGTCGGCGCCTGGCTCGGGATCGACGATCCGATCTTCGCCCGGGTCGTGGTTCTCGGCGGCACGGCGCTGATCCTGTGGCTGAGCGAGATCGTGCCGCCCTACGTGCCGACCCTGGTGCTGATGGCGGCGATCCCGCTGTGGCTCGGAGGTGTCTCGCCCGCGTACCGGCTGGGGCCGGTCCTCGGCTGGGCGGCCGACCCGGTCCTGGCACTGTTCTTCGGCGGGTTCGCGCTCGGCGCGGCCGCGTCCCGCCACGGGATCGACGTGTTCGTAGCCAACCAGACGCTGGCGGCCTCTCGACACCATCGACGCCGCATGCTGGCGCTGGTGATGGTCGCGACCGCCGTGCTGTCGATGTGGATGTCGAACATCGCGGCGGCCGCGATGATGCTGACCGCACTCCGGCCGCATCTCCATCAGAGCGCGCGCACGGAGCCGTTCCGCCGTGCGCTGCTGCTCGGGGTCGCGATGGCGGCGAACCTGGGAGGGATCGCGACGCCGATCGGGACCGGTCCGAACGGAATCGCGATCGCGAGCCTCGAGTCCACCATGCCCATCACCTTCCTTCAGTGGATGAGCTTCGCCGTCCCGCTCATGGTCGCCATGCTCGCCCTCGCCTTCGTACTGATCGCGTGGGCCCACGGCGTCCACGGTGCGTTCCAGCCGGTCGCGGTGAGCCGGGCTCCTCTGCAGGGACGTGCCCGCGGACTGGTGGGCGTGTTCGCGGTCGCCGTGGTCGCGTGGCTGACCGAACCGCTGCATGGGATCCCGGCTCCGACTGTCGCACTCCTGATTGCCGCGGTGCTGTTCGGTGGCGGATGGCTGGGCCGCGAGGACCTCGGACGAATCGACTGGTCGACGCTCCTCCTGATCGCGGGCGGGCTCGTCCTCGCCCGACTCGCTGCCGAATCCGGTCTGGTCGAGGCGCTGGCGGGCCGTGTGAACTGGCACGGCCTGTCGCTGCCGATGCGGGTCACCGGATTTGTCGTTGTCTCTGCTGTGATGGGCGCAGTCGTCAGCAACACCGCGAGCGCCGCGATGCTGATCCCGCTCGCGTTCGGGCTCGGACTGCCGCACCCGATCGCGATCCTGATCGCGATCGGCTCCGCGTTTGGCGTTCCATTCGCAGTCAGCTCACCGCCCAACGCGATGGCCTACGGGGAAGGCGGACTGACCGCTCGCGACCTGCTGCGGGTCGGACTGCCGATCATGCTGACCGGTTCGCTGATCGTGGGGCTGAGCGGCCTGGCGTTCCTGCGGTGGGTGGGCCTGCCGTGACGCGGGTGAGTCAGGCGGGACTCGGCTTGCGGCCGGTGGTGCGCGCGGCGATCCGCTGTTCCGCCGACGCCCAGCCGGCGTCGAACGGCAGTCCGGGCTGGTCGAGGTCGATCACCAGCGGCGCGTGGTCCGATGGAATCGGCTTGCCCTTGCGCGCCTCGCGATCGATCTCGACACCCACCACGCGCGCAGCGGCCGTGCGGGTCGCCAACAGATGGTCGATCCGCATCCCGACATTCTTGTGGAAGTCACCGGCCCGGTAATCCCACCACGTGTAGCGTCCGCTCTCCGGATGATGCGCGCGGTAGGTATCGACCAGGCCCCACGCGATCAGGGTGTCGAACGCGGCGCGCTCGCGCGGGGAGACGTGGGTGCCGCCATGAGCAGCTGTCGGGTTCCACACGTCGGCATCGGTGGGAGCGACGTTGAAGTCGCCGCCGATCACCAGCGGCTGGTCGGGACTCGCGGTATCGAGCAGCCACTGGGTGAGCCGTTCGTACCAGGCGAGCTTCGCCTGGTAGAAGGTCGAGTCGATCTTGCGCCCGTTCGGCGCGTAGATGCTGACGACCCGCACACCCTCGCAGGTGGCCGCGATCATCCGGGCCTCGGCGAGCGGCTCGTCGTCGCCGACGTCGAACGTCAGGGGCGGGCGCAGCGGCTCGCCGAAGTTGGTGACGACCTCGGCGATGCCGACGCGGCTCGCGATCGCCACGCCATTCCAGCGGCCTTCACCGTGGTGGGCGAGCTGGTAGCCGGCCTTCTCGAACACGTCGACCGGCGCCGCGTTGTCGGCGAGCTTGGTCTCCTGCAGGAGCAGCACGTCGGGTGCGGCGCGCTCCAGCCACCAGGTGACTTTCTCGAGCCGCGCCTTGAGCGAGTTCACGTTCCAGGTGGCGATCCGCATGCCGGAACCTTACCTCAAGGCTCGCTCATGTACCGCGCGCGGGTTTCGTGCGCGTCTTGCCGATCTGTCCGCGCAGGATCGCATACACGGTCTCGAGCGTATCCGCCTGCTCGGCGCTCTTGTCGTCGCGGTAGCGCTTCACGCGGGCGAAGCGCAGGGCGACACCGGAGGCGTAGTTCGAGCTCTCCTGCACGTCGCTGAGGGCGATCTCGACCACCTGCTCGGGCCGCAGGTGGACGACGTAGCCGTCGGTCCCGACCGCGAGCTCGCGGAACCGTTTGGTCTGCCACTCGAGCATCGCGTCGGTCATGCCCTTGAACGTCTTCCCGATCATCGCGAAGCTGCCATCGGGCTGCCGGGCGCCGAGGTGGATGTTGCTGAGCCAGCCGCTGCGGCGTCCGCTGCCCGGCTCGACCGCGAGCACGACCAGATCGAGCGTGTGCGCCGGCTTCACCTTGAACCACCCGACTCCGCGACTGCCGGCCGCATACGGCGAAGCTGCCGCCTTGGCCATGATCCCTTCGTGGCCACGCTCCAGCGCCTCGTCGAAGAACCGCTCGGCATCCTCGAGCGTGCTCACCACCCGCCGGGGAACCACCGCGCCCGCGGCGACCTCCGCGAGCGCGGCAGTTCGCTCGGTGAGCGGTGCATCGAGCAGATCGTGTCCGTCGCGGTGGATCAGATCGAAGAAATAGGTCGAGAGCGGAAGCTGCTGGCGCAGGGCCTCGTCCTCGACCCGGCGGCCGAAGCGCCGCATCGTGACGGGAAAGGGAAACGGCGTGCCGTCGGGCTTGAGCGCGATCACCTCGCCATCGAGGATCGCCTCCCGCACCGGAAGCGCGCGCACGCTCGTGACCAGCTCCGGCACCGCGATCGTCACGTCGTTGAGCAGCCGGCTGAAGACCTGCACCTGCTCGCCCTGCTTGTGGACTTGGACTCGCGCGCCGTCCAGCTTGTACTCGAGCTCGGCGGAACCGAGGCTCTCCATCACCTGGTCGAGTCCTTCGGCCGGAGATGCGAGCATCGGCTGCACCGGCCGGAACAGCTCGAGATGGAAGCGGGCGAGTCCCGCGCGTCCTTCGGAGAGCGCCGCGTGTGCGACGGTCCCGAGGTCGCCGCTCAGCATCGCGGCGCGGCGGATCTCGGCGGCCGGGAGATCGGCGGCGCGGGCAACCGCGTCCTCCATCAGTCCTGCGAGCGCTCCCTGGCGCACTTCCCCGAGCAGCACCCGCGCGAGCCACTCCGACTCCTCGGCGGTCGCGCGCCGCATCAGGCCATCGAGCAGCGTCCGGCGGGTTCCGGTCGAGCCCGCGCCGCTCAGCCCGGCGATCTGTTCGAGCTGGCGGTCGACGTCGATGACAGTGAGGGAGGGTTCGTCGGCGTGAGCCCCTGCGGCCGCGTCGCGCACCGCTGCCGGACCGATCCCGGTCCGCCGCTGGCGCGGTGAGCCGGACAGCAGCGCGACCGCCGGGATGATCTCCTCGGGCGCGAGCTGCCGCAGCAGCTCCGCGAGTCGGTCGGTCTTCTCCCGGCGGCTCGAGGTGGATGCGAGCGCGCGGGAGGTGGAGGCAAGTTGCCGGATGAGCATGACCGGACCAGTGTGCCGCATGCCCGCCGGCTGCGGTAGAGTCGCCGACCTGCGACACGGGAGGATCCGTTCCCGGCCGTTCGTCGCCTCCAGCCCGAACCCAACATGGAGAGTCCACCATGCAGCTCGGCACGTTTTCGATCAGCCTCACCGTCAAGGACCTCGCGGCCTCGCGGGCGTTCTACGAGAAGCTCGGCTTCCAGAAGCTGGGCGGCGATCCATCGCAGAACTGGTTGATCCTGAAGAACGGCAATCACGTGATCGGGCTGTTCCACGGAATGTTCGAGAAGAACATGCTGACCTTCAATCCCGGCTGGGACAGCAACGCACAGCCGGTCGATCCCTTCACCGACGTGCGTGACATCCAGCGCCAGCTGAAGGAGCAGGGCGTCACGCTGGCGACCGAGGCCGACGAAACGACCCAGGGCCCCGCGTTCCTGATGGCCATCGACCCGGATGGCAATCCGATCCTCATCGACCAGCACCGGTAGGAAGCAACGACATTCGTTGACGGCCGTGCGCAGTGTCCCCTGACGCGAGGAGATGGGATGTCCCAGGTGATCGACGCGGTGCGCGAAGAGACTCTCGAAAGCGTGGGAGGAGTCCGGATCCATCTGCGCTCGTGGCCGGCGGCCGGACCGGCGCGCGCGGTGGTCGTCCTGTGCCATGGCGTCAATTCCCATGGCGGCCAGTACGTGTGGCCGGCCGAACAGTTCGCCGCGGCCGGCTTCTCCGTCTACGCGCTCGACCTGCGCGGGCGCGGGAAGTCGGAAGGCGAGCGCTTCTACGTCGAGGACATCGCCGAGTACGTCGGTGACGTCGCCAACGTCATCCAGCTCGCCAAGTCGCGGCATCCGGGCCTGCGTGTATTCCTGCTCGGCCACAGCGCGGGGGGCGTCGTGTCCGCCACCTATACGCTCGATCACCAGGCCGAGATCGCCGGCTTCATCTGCGAGAGCTTCGCCTTCCAGGTGCCGGCGCCGGGATTCGCGCTCGCGACCATCAAGGCGCTGAGCCACGTGGCCCCGCGGCTGCCGGTGCTCAAGCTCCGCAACGAGGACTTCTCGCGCGATCCCCAGGTCGTCGAGCGCCTGAACAGCGATCCGCTGACCGCCCATGAAGTGCAGCCCGCGATCACGGTCGCCGCCCTGGTGCGCGCCGACGAGCGGCTCAAGGATGAGTTCCCGAACATCACGCTGCCGGTGTTCATCCTGCACGGCACCGCCGACAAGGCGACCGTGCCGCATGGCAGTCAGTTCTTCCACGACACCGCGGGATCGAGCGACAAGACCCTCAAGCTCTACGAGGGCCACTTCCACGATCTTCTCAGCGATGTGGGCAAAGAACAGGTCCTGGCCGACATCCGGACCTGGATCGACCGGCACCTGACGGCGTAGGAGCGATCTCGCACATGAATCGAGTCCCCCCGGATGCTTCAGTTGTCCGCATCATCGCTTCAGGTCTCATGATCCTGTGCCTGATCGTTCCGCCCGCTGCCGCGCGACCCAAGAAGGACGTGGTGGTGGTGAAGAATGGCGACCGCCTGAAGGGTGAGATCAAGTCGCTGAAGTACGGGCAGCTCAAGCTCGGCACCGACTCGATGGGGTCGATCTACATCGAGTGGCCCGACGTGCTTGCGGTCCACAGTCCGCAGCTGTTCACGATCGAGAGTTCCCGAGGCAAGGTCCTGGTCGGAACGCTGGCTCCCGGTTCGGATTCGACCCGGGTGCGCATCCAGCCCGCGAGCGGGTCCGCGACCGAGTTCCGGATGGCAGACATTTCGCTGATCGACCAGCTCCAACTCGGCTTCTGGAACCGGATCGACGGCAGCGTGTCGTTCGGCTTCGACTACGAGAAGGCGACGGACATCGTGCTGATGCGCTCCCGGTTCGACAGCCAGTACCGCAGTCCGACCAAGTTGGCTGGCCTCAATGCCACCGCGGACATCTCGCACGCCGCGGAGGGGCAAACGAAGGAGAGCTTCTCGATCGGATCCAATCTCCGGTTGTTGCGTGGGAAATCCCGGTTCTGGGCCGGCTTCCTGTCGTGGCAGCGCAACGAGGAACTCGGCATCGCGTCGCGCTTGCAGCTCGCGGTGGGACCGGGTGGGTATCTCTACCGCAACGCGGAAAGCGAGCTCTCGTTGTTCGCCGGGATCAACGGCAATCAGGAGTGGACGTTCGGATCGAGCGACCAGACCGCGAGTGTCGAGGCAGTCGTGGGCACCGAGTGGCGCATGTTCCGCTTCCGCGAGCCGGAGACATCGTTCTACACGAGTCTCATCGTGCTGCCGAGCCTGACCGAATCGGGCCGGACCCGCCTCGACTACAACCTCACGTTCTCCCAGGAAGTGATCTCCGACCTCACGATCGATCTCACCTACTACGCGGACCTCGATACCAAGCCGCCGGGTGCGGGGGAGAAGACCGACACCGGAGTCAGCCTGTCGGTCGGCTACAAGTTCTGAGCGCGCATCGTCGACCGCCGCGCGCTTCGTCGATGGTTGTGCGGCGGATCGGACCGGCGCGAGTGCGCACACCGCGCGGGATGAGGTAGCATCTTCCGGTGCCTCTCACCCCCCGTACCCGGCTTGGCCCCTATGAAATCGATTCCCCGCTCGGCGCCGGCGGAATGGGCGAGGTGTACCGTGCGCGCGACACCCGCCTCGGACGTGACGTTGCGATCAAGGTGCTGCCCTCCAGCCTGATCGAACACTCCGGCGCACGTGCCCGGTTCGAGCGCGAGGCCAAGGCGATTTCGGGACTCAACCACCCGAACATCTGCGTCCTCCACGACATCGGCTCCGAAAGCGGCGTCGACTACCTGGTCATGGAGCTGGTGGACGGGGACTCGCTCGCCACCCGCCTGACGCGCGGGCCGCTCGCCACCATCGAAGTGATCAAGATCGGGACGCAGATCGCCGAGGCACTCGAGCGCGCGCACCGCGCCGGCATCGTCCACCGTGACCTCAAGCCCGGCAACGTGATGCTCGCGAAGTCGGGCGCCAAGCTCATGGACTTCGGGCTGGCGCGCGTGAACCAGACCGGCGTGCTGCAGGGGATGAGCCCGACCGGGGACCTGTCGCAATCGCCGACCGTCGTACAGCCGCTCACCATGGAAGGCGCGATCGTCGGCACCTTCCAGTACATGGCCCCCGAACAGCTCGAGGGACGCGAAGTCGATGCGCGCGCCGACATCTGGGCGCTCGGCTGCATGCTCTACGAGATGGCAACCGGCAAGCCCGCGTTCGACGGGGCCACGCCGGCCTCGCTGATCTCGTCGATCATGAAGGACGACCCGCGTCCGATCGCCGACCTGCTGCCGCTGGCGCCCCAGACGCTCGATCGGGTGGTGCGCGCCTGCCTGGCGAAGGATCCGGAGCAGCGCTGGCAGAACGCCCACGACGTCGCGGTCGCGCTCCGCTGGCCGGTCGCGGACGCCGGGTCCGATTCCGCGCTTTCCGCGCGCACGCTGATCGAGCGCCAGTTCGTGATCACGGCCACCGAGGTCCGCCAGCTGGCCGAGCGCAATCCACGGCTGGTCGGTTATCCGGTCACGTACACCGACAATGACGTCGCGTCCGACACCCTGCTCGTGTTCCTCCACGGACTCGCCGCCGACGGCGGGCACTTCGAGGGCGTCCTGCGCGCTTCTCGCTACCGTGCCATTGCGATCACGCTGGTCGGATTCGGCCGCGCCGAGAGGCGCCGCCCGACGCTCGGTCTCGACGACCACTCGCGCATCCTGTGGCGACTGCTGCGCGAGCTGGTGAACGAGGTGAAGCCCCGCCGCACGATCCTGGTCGGACACTCGGCGGGCGCCGACCATCTCCTGCGCATGTTCCACAGCCAGCCGCCCGACATTCCGATCTCGGGGCTCATCGCGCTCGGTCCCAACGTCAGCCTCGACACCTGCTTCGCCACCCGGCTGTACGCGAAGATCGACTCCGGCAATCCGGAAGCCACGCTGTCCGTCCTCAAGTCGCTGGCGGCCGACATCGATTCGCTCGAGACCTGGCTGGTGGTGCAGAGCTACTTCGCACAGATGTTCCTCAAGCTCGGGACCGACCTCGAGCCGCTCCGTCGCTACGCGTCGGACCTCATCCGTCCATTCGAGGAGCCGGGCGACCCGCTGGCGGACTGGTACCTGAACGCACGAAAACACGTGCCCCAGGTGCGGCTCGTATTCTCGAACGAGGAGGCCGCCGCGGCCGAGGCCCTGCTCGCACGCCACCTCGATGACAACGTCCTCGGCGACGACTTTACCGAATCCTCGTTCGTGACCGAGCGCATGCACCACCTCGCGCTGCTCGACCCCATCCTCATCTCGCGCCACGTCGACGAGCTGCTGTCCAAGCTCGAACGCTGAGCATCTCCGCGCGCCCCACGGCGCACTGACGCCAGCTGCGCCTCCCGACTCTCGCCTGGGTTGTGGTCGACCCAACCCCGGGAGCCGGACGGACGTCCAATCCTCCGAAGGAACACTCGCGTTCCCGAGGGGGAGGACCCATGCGGCGCTCGTTCCGGTTGATCAAGACTCTCAAGTCCGCGCTGGTTGCCGTTGTCCCATCAGCGCTTCTGCTGGCCGTGCCTGACCTTTGCCGGGCCCAGACCGTGATCCCGGTCGCCGCGTTCCGGTCGGTCACTCTCCAGAATGGCGGCGAGGTGATCCTGCGCCACGGGTCCCGCCAGCAGGTCACGGTGGTGCAGGGAACCGCGGACTGCGTCGAGGCGACGATCGAGGATGGGGACCGGCTGGTGATCGATCACCGCCACGGGTGCACGGAAGGACACAGGATCACGGTGGAGATCGTCACGCCAGAGGTCGACGGTCTCGCCGTCATGAATGGCGGCACGATCCGGACGTCCGGGGACTTCCCCCGGCAGACGGACATCGCGGTGGCGGTCGAAGACGGAGGCACGGTCGATCTGCGTGCGATGGTCGTCGATCGCGTGACCGCGGCCGTGCACGACGGCGGCCGGATCATGACCCGGGCCGAGGACGCATTGACCGCCCAGGTCGCTCACGGAGGCGCTGTCACCTACTGGGGGAGTCCGCGTGTCACGTCCGCGGTCGACGGAGGCGGCGTGATTGCGCGCGGCAAACCGGCCGATCTCGACAAGCCGCTCGACGCGTTCGGAATCGGGAACGCTCCGGTGCCACCGGTTCCGCCGGTCGCCCCGGCGCCGGTGACCAACCGCGGAACGCTGTAGCCGGCGGTATCCCACACCCGGATCGGCAGGACAATGACCTGGATCCCGGCGAATTGAAGACGGCGCTGCAATGAGACCGCCGTCTCGTGGTGAAGCGAACGGGTGAAGAGGTTCTCGCGCTGGAACACGAGCTGCCCGGCGAATACGACCGGACGCCGGAACTCCTTGATGAGATCGAGGCAGATCGCTTCCAGCTCATCGACCAGATCGGTGCCCAGGGTATAGCGGTATTCCGCGTAGCCTCCCATCCGCGTGGCGAGTTCCAGGTACCGCTCGAGGTCGCCGCGCACCTTCTGCTCGAGCGCCTCGACCTCGCCCACTCCCTTGAACTGCGCGGAGTCGACGAGTCCGACGCCGACGAACACGAAATTCCGGTAGTGATGGGGCACCAGGCGATGGGCGGAGAGAAACGTGTGGATGCCGAGGCCCGAGTACCCGTCGACCAGAACGATCGCGGTCGGCCCCTCGGCGCTGAGCTCCGGCAACTGCTTCGGCTCCGACAGCGGGAGGTCGAGCAGCGTCTCATCGAGCGCCGCGAGGTGGGCCCGGACCCGCTGGTAATGACGCCGGACCAGCACGCACACGGCGACCAGGGCGAAGGTCGCGACCAGTGTCACCCATCCGCCCTCGCGAAACTTCACCAGCGACATGATGACGAGGATCGTTCCGGTGACCGCGGCGCCCATCGCGTTCACGGCGAGTCGTCGTCGCCAATGCCGCTCGGTGCGGCGTGTCTCGATCCAGTGCCGCGCCATGCCGGTCTGGCTCAGCGTGAAGGTGAGAAACACGTTGATCGAATACATCACCACCAGGAGCCGGACGTCCCCGCGCGTGTAGAGGAGGACGCCGGCGGCGATCAATCCCATGGTCAGCACGCCGTTCTGCGTGACGAGGCGCTCGGAGAGGTTCTTGAAGCGCTTCGGCACCCATTCGTCGACCGCCATCGCCGCGAGCGTCCGCGGCCCGTCGACGAACCCGGTCTGCGCGGCGACGAACAGCAGCGCGCCTTCCGACACGAGCGTGATCCCGACGATCGCTGAGCCGATTCCCACCGATCCGAATCGCCAGCCGTTCGTCAGCGATTCCCACAGCGATGCGTTGAGCGTCTTTCCGGACTCGAACGAGACGCGGTTCAGGAGATAGCACAGGAGGATGCCGCCGGCGGTGAAGGCGAGAGACGACGCCATGTAGAGCATGGTGCGCTTGCCGTTCTCGACCCGGGGCTCGCGCAGGATTCCCACCCCGTTGCTCACCGCCTCGATCCCGGTGAACGTACCGCCCCCGAGCGAGAACGCCCGCAGCATGACGAGCGCCAGACCCACGATGCCCATCTCGGACGATGCCGCATGGGTTTCGCGAACCGTGTCCGAGAGGAGGGGCACCAGGTCGCCGCTGTGCCTCAGGACACCGTACGCGATGAGACCGACGTGGGTGACGATGAACGCGAGAAAGATCGGCGTGAGGATCAGCACCGATTCCTTGATGCCCCGCAGGTTCAAGAGAATGAGCCCGGCGAGTACCGCGAACTCGGCCGGCAGCTTGATGAGGCCCAGACCCGGGAGGAACGAGAAGATGGCGTCGCATCCGGCGGCCACCGAGATCGCAACCGTGAGGATGTAGTCGATCACCAGCGCACTGCCCGAAACGACGCCGGCCGTGGGGCCGAGCAGCTTGCTCGCAACCAGGTAGCCGCCACCGCCCGACGGAAACTGCTCGATGATGTGACCGTAGGAGGCGGAGATGAGGAACACCGTCCCCATGACCGCGACCGCCAGGTAGAGGGCCAGGTGCTGGTGGTTTGCGAGCTGCCGGTAGATCTCCTCCGGTCCATAGGAGGAGGAGGACAGCCCGTCCGAACCGAGGCCGACCCATGCAAAGAAGGCGATCAGCGCCAGGTGCTGATGAATTCTCGGATCGAACAGATTCTTGGGGCCACCCAGCAGAAGCTTCCGGATGCGTTCGCGCACGGTCTCCTCTCGGCGTGCCTCGCGATGCGTTCGCAGGCACAACCGATTGGATACCGGGATGCCATCAGGCGGGTGCAAGGAGGGGGCGGCCCGACATCAAGAGGACATCAAGAGGGCATCAAGGCGGGTCCCGGGAAGGTGGCGCGGTGCGCTAGACTCGCGCCGTGGGTGAATCCCGAAGGAGTCCCGTCCGGACGACCGGCGACCCGGCCACGATCCGGGACCACGCCTGGGCGGCCCCCACGACTTCGTGGCCGCTTCGCTATGGTGGCGCATCCGCGATCGTGGCCGCGTGCACCGGCGTTGCGGCGCTACTGAGCGGCCGGTTCGAACTGTCCGATCTCACGATGGTCTACCTGCTCGGCTCGGTCGGGGCGGCCGTCGCATTCGGACGCGGCGCCGCCATCTTCGCGTCCATCCTGAGCGTCGCCGCCTTCAACTACATCTTCGTCCCGCCCCGGTTCTCGTTCGAAGTCGGGGATGCGCAGTACATCGTCACGTTCGGCGTGATGCTCACGGTCGCGGTGGTGACTGGAATGCTGACCGCCCGCCTGCGCGAGCAGCTCGCGCTGGCGCGTTTCCGTGAGCGCCGAACGGCGGCGCTCTATCGTCTCAGCCACGAGTTGATTTCGCGCAGCCTGCCGTCGGACGTGCTCGAGATTGCGGTCCGTCGCATCGGCGACGTTCTGAACTCGCGCGTCGCGGTGGTCGGGCCCGCACAGTCGCCGGAGACTGTCGTGCTCGCCGGTGATCCCGCGGTCGTCGATCCGCCGGCCGAGAGTGCAGCTGCGCGGCGGGCGTTCGACGACGGCCAGATCGCGGGGCTCGAGCACGTCGGCAGTGTCGGCGTGCTGCACATGCCGCTGGAAGCCGGCCTCCATCGCTACGGGGTCATGAGCGTCGAGCCGATCGCCGGATCCTGGTCGGCCGAACGCTTCCAGCTGTTTCGGGTGCTCGTCAGCCAGACGGCGCTCGCCCTGGAACGCTGCCGCCTGGCCAACGAGGTCCACGCGGCGCGCAGCCTGGCCGACACCGAGCGTTCCCGGAACGCGCTGCTCAGCTCCGTGTCGCACGACCTTCGCACACCCCTGGCCGCCATCACCGGCGCCGCGACCAGCCTGCGGGACGGCTCGGCCCAGCTCGTGGATGCCACGCGCCGGGAGCTGGCGGACATGATCGCGGAGGAGGCGCAGCGCCTCAATCGGCTGATCGGCAACATCCTCGACATGACCCGGCTCGAATCCGGAATGCTGCGAGTCCGCAGGGACTGGCATTCCCTCGAGGAGCTGGTCGGAGCCGCGCTGGTCCGGCTCGAAGCGACTCTCGGCTCCCGGCCGGTGGTTCTCGATCTTCAGCCGGATCTTCCGCTCGTCTCGATCGACGGCGTGCTGTTCGAGCAGGTGCTCACCAACCTGATCGAGAACGCACACAAGTACAGTGCGGACGGGCTCCCGATCGAGATCCATGCGGCGATCGCAGGAACCACCCTCCGGCTCGAGGTCGCCGACCGCGGCCCTGGACTTCCATCCGGAGAAGAGATCCGTGTGTTCGAGAAGTTCCATCGCGGATCGAACACCCGGGCGGTCCCCGGTGCGGGCCTCGGCCTTTCGATCTGCCAGGGCATCGTGGAGGCACACGGCGGCACCATCTCCGCCGCCAATCGGGACGGCGGAGGAGCCACGTTCACCGTCCGTCTTCCGCTCGAAGGGGAGCCGCCGATCGTCGAGCAGGAACGCAGCGCGTCCGCAGCGGCAGGTGCCTCATGACGGATGAAGAGACCCGCTCGAACGACGCGGTGGTTCTGGTCGTGGACGACGAGCTTGCGATCCGCCGGTTTCTCCGCGCCGGACTCGAGAGCCAGGGATACACGCTGATCGAGGCCGGGACCGGTCAGGACGCCGTCACGCAGATGGCGATGCGCAGCCCCCAGCTCGTGCTTCTCGATCTCGGTCTTCCCGACATCGACGGCTTCGAGGTCGTGAGGCGCATCCGCGAGTGGTCGCAGGTCCCGATCATCGTTCTCTCGGCGCGCGAGAAGGATGGCGACAAGATCCACGCCCTCGATGCCGGCGCCGACGACTACGTGACCAAGCCATTCTCGATGGGCGAGCTGCTCGCGCGGATGCGGGTCGCGTTCCGCCGGAAGTCCCGCGAGGACGCGGGGGACGAAGACGGTGTGGCCGAGTTCGGCGAGGTCCGGCTCGATTTCGGCCGGCGTCGCGTCACGCTTGCGGGCGAGGAGATCAAACTGACTCCGATCGAATACCGGCTGCTCACCGCGCTCGCCCGACGCCCGGGTCGCGTCCTGACGCACGAACAGCTCCTGCGCGAGGTCTGGGGGCCGGCCCATACCCGCCAGCACCACTACCTGCGCGTCTACATGGCCCAGCTCCGGCAGAAGCTCGAACGAGTGCCGGGGCGACCGCGGTTCCTGCTCACCGAGCCCGGCGTGGGCTACCGCCTGCGCGAGTCGTAGCGCCTGACGCAGCAGGGCGATGATCCGGTGGCCGCGCCGGATGATAGTCTGCGCGGACCATGCAGGTCTTCGAGGTCGTGATCGCGTTGCTGGTCGGCGGGGCGGCGCTCGCCGCCGTCGCGCGGCGCATCGGCGCGCCCTACCCGGCACTGGTCGCGCTGGCCGGCGCCGCGCTCGCGCTGATCCCGGGCGCGCCGACGCTGACGCTCGATCCCGAGCTCGCGCTCGCGCTGTTCGTGGCGCCGGTGCTGGCCGACTCGGCGTTCGATTCCTCGCCCCGTGACATGGCCCGCAACTGGCGCTCGATCGCGAGCCTGGCACTCGGCGCGGTCGTGCTCACGATCGCGGTGGTCGCGGTGGTCGCCCGCATGCTGGTGCCCGAGCTGCCGTGGGCGGTCGCGATTGCACTGGGAGCGATCGTCGCGCCGCCCGACGCGGCGGCCGCCACCACCGTCCTCAAACAGCTGCGGCCGCCGCATCGGCTGCTCGTGATCCTCGAAGGCGAAAGTCTCTTCAACGACGCGAGCGCACTGATCGTCTACCGCATCGCCGTCGGGGCCACGATCACCGGGTTCCTGTCGGGATGGAGTGTGGTGCCCACGCTGCTCTTCATCAGCCTTGGAAGCGTCGCCCTCGGTCTGGTGCTCTCGCACTTCATGATGAAGGTGAGCGCCCGCATCAACGACGTCGCAACTGCTGTCGTGGTGCAGTTCTGCGGCGCGTTCCTCGTGTGGATTCTCGCTGAACAGCTGCACCTGTCCGGGATCATCACGCTGGTGGTCTTCGCGATGGCGGCTTCCCGCCGGGCGGCCGAAATCATGCCGGCCCGGATCCGCATCCCCTCGTGGGCGGTGTGGGAGGTCGCGGTGTTCGTGCTCAACGTCCTCGCGTTCATCCTGGTCGGCTTCCAGCTCAAGTCGATCTCCGCCCGGATCACGGAGGAGATGATCGCGCGATACGCGGTGATTGCCGCTGCAGTGTGCGTCGCCGTGATCACTGCGCGTATCGCGTGGGTAACCGGGGCGTCGGCCTTCAACCGGTGGCGCGCGGCAAAGCGCACCGGGGCGGCACGCCGGGGTCCGGTCGAGCTCACGGGGCGCGAAGCCGCAGTGGTCGGCTGGTGCGGCATGCGCGGCACCGTCACGCTCGCCGCCGCGCTCGCGCTTCCGACCGCCAGCCATGGCGGCGCCGAGTTTCCGTTCCGGGACCTGATCCTCGTCACCGCGTTCGGTGTGGTGCTGGGAACCCTGGTGCTCCAGGGACTCACCCTGCGCCCGCTGCTCCTGCACCTGAAGCTGGAGGACGACGGAACCGTCGATCGCGAGGTGCGGCACGCCCGGGTGGAGACCTTGCGCGCGGCGGTGCAGGCAGCCGTCGCGTGTCCCGGGACCGAGGCCGCCGAGCTGGTCCGCCACCGCTATGAGCTTCAGCTCCGGCGCGTCGAGGGGGTCGAGGCCGACGGCCGGCCCACGGCTGCGACCGGAAACGGATCCGACGCGAATACCGACCCGTGGGACGCCGATGCCGAGGTCGTGCGGGTCGCCACCGAAGCACAACGGCGCCGCCTGATGGCACTGCGGGCCGACGGAACCATCGGCGATGCGGCATTCCAGCGCGTCGAGGAAGAGCTGGACTGGGCGGAGCTCGACTGGGCGCAGGTCGTCCAGGCCGAGCGCCGGCCCGGCTGAGAACAGCGGAGGCAACGCATGGAATCACGGAAACTGGGGAGCCTCGCGGTATCGGCGCTCGGTCTCGGCTGCATGGGAATGAGCCAGCACTACGGCACCCCCGAGGAGCGCGATGAACGGGAGTCGATCGCGACCATCCACCGCGCGATCGAGCTCGGCGTGACGTTGTTCGACACCGCGGAGGTCTACGGACCGTTCGCGAACGAGGAGCTGCTCGCCCGCGCGATCGCAGGTCGTAGGGAACGGGTCGTGATCGCGACCAAGTTCGGCTTCCGCATCGAGAACCGCGCGATGACCGGCCTCGATAGCCGTCCGGAACACATCCGCGAAGCGGTGGAGGGCTCGCTGGGCCGCCTGCAGACCGACCACATCGACCTCCTCTATCAGCACCGGGTGGACCCCGCGGTTCCGATCGAAGACGTGGTCGGCGCGATGTCCGAGCTGGTGCGCGAAGGCAAGGTGCGCCACCTCGGCCTGTCCGAGGCCGGCGAGCGGACGCTCCGCCGTGCGCATGCGGTCCATCCGATCACCGCGCTCCAGAGCGAATACTCGCTGTGGGAACGCAATCTCGAGCCGGACATCATTCCGGTGCTGCGCGAGCTCGGGATCGGCCTGGTCCCATTCGCGCCGCTCGGCCGCGGGTTCCTGGCCGGAGCGGTGAAGCGCGCCGAGGAATATCCCGAGACCGACTACCGCCGCAACGATCCGCGCTACCAGGGCGCCAACTTCGACGCCAACCAGCGGGCGGCATCCGCGGTGCGCGACCTCGCGGCCCGCAAGGGAGTGACCGCAGCGCAGATCGCGATCGCGTGGCTGCTGCACAAGGGACCCGACATCGTGCCGATTCCCGGCACCAAGCGCCGGCCCTATCTCGAGGAGAACGTGGGTGCCGCAACTGTCTCCCTCGATGCCGCCGAGATGACGGCCCTCGAGGCGGCGCTCAGCGCCGACCAGGTGGCGGGGCCGCGCTACGGCGAGAAGCAGATGGCGCAGGTGGATCGCTGATGGCGGTCCGATCGAAGCGCATGCGCATCGGCATCCTCGGGTCCGGCCTGATGGGAGGGAAGCTGGGAACGATCTTCGCCCGCGCCGGGCACGAGGTCGTGTTCAGCTACGCGCGCACCGAGAGCAAGCTGAAGCGGCTCGCGCGCGCGGCGCGCGGGAACGCGCGGGCCGGATCACCGCGCGACGCCGCGCGTGACGCGGACGTGCTCCTGCTGGCGGTCCACTGGTCACGGGTCAACGATGTCCTGAAGCAGGCCGGAGATCTGACCGGCAAGGTGGTGGTGAGCTGCTCGCTGCCGATGAGCACGAACGATTCCGGGCTGGTGGTCGCCCACACGTCGTCGGGCGCCGAGGTGCTGGCGAAGAAGCTGCGCGGGGCTCACTTCGTCAGTGCGTTCGGCACGATCCCGAGCGAGGTGCTGTTCGACGTGTTCAAGACCCGAAACCGCACGACCCGGCGGCCGTCGCTCGTCTACTGCGGCGACGACCGCACGGCGAAGAACGTCGTCGCCCGGCTGATTGATGACGTCGGATTCGAGCCGATCGACGCCGGTCCGCTGAAGATCGCCCGCTACACCGAGCCGTTCACCCTGCTGGTCGCGCGCCTGGCGTACGAGACGAACCGCGGCGCGCGGCTCGCCTACCGCTTCGAATGGAAGGGGAAGCAGGCGTCTTGATCCGGCGCATCCTCCACATCGACATGGACGCCTTCTACGCGTCGGTCGAACAGCGCGATCGGCCCGACCTGCGCGGCCAGCCGGTCGCCGTCGGCGGCTCGCCCGAATCGCGCGGCGTGGTAGCGGCCGCCAGCTACGAGGCGCGCCAGTTCGGTGTTCGATCGGCCATCCCGATGAGCCGGGCCGTCCGGCTGTGTCCCACGCTCAGGATCGTGTCGCCGAACTTTCAGAAATATCGGGCGGTCTCGCAGCAGGTGTTCGCGATCCTGCGCGAGGTCACGCCGCTGGTCGAGCCGCTGTCGCTCGACGAGGCCTATCTCGACGTCACCGAGAATGCGTGGGGGGAGGAGCTCGGCGTCAGCGTGGCGAAGCGGCTGAAGGCCGCGATCTGCGAGGCGACCGGCCTCACCGCATCCGCGGGAGTGGCGCCGAACAAGTTCCTCGCCAAGATCGCGTCCGGCTGGCGCAAGCCCGAC
>Ga0210380_10000237_pt1 | contig 27620 bp, 35 predicted proteins | sample PLM4_5_coexredo_FD_155476 | JGI IMG/M metagenome (GOLD analysis project Ga0210380, IMG submission 155476) | Groundwater sediment microbial communities from an aquifer in East River, Colorado, USA - PLM4_5_coex redo | ecosystem: Environmental > Terrestrial > Soil > Riparian zone | place: USA... | reverse complement strand
TCGCCGACTGGTCTTCCGACCAGCGAGCTTTCAAGAATGTCCCCTGGGGCAAGGCCATGATGTGGATCTTCCTCCTCAGCGACACGTTCATCTTCAGCTCTTTCTTGATCTCGTACATGACGGTACGAATGTCCGCCACGGACCCTTGGCCCAACCCCAGCCAGGTTTTCGCCTTGCATCTCTTCGGCAGGGATATTCCTCTCATCCTCATCGCCATCATGACCTTCGTCCTGATCAGCAGCAGCGGGACGATGGCCATGGCGGTCAAATTCGGTTATGAAAAAAACAAGAGGATGACCTTTATCTTGCTGCTGCTCACCGCCGCATTGGGGGCCACTTTCGTCGGGATGCAGGCCTTCGAGTGGAGCAAGCTGATCGCGGAAGGAGTACGACCCTGGGGCAATCCCATGGGCGCAGCCCAGTTCGGCTCGAGCTTTTTCATGATCACGGGTTTCCATGGCACGCACGTGTCGATCGGCGTGATTTTCCTGATCATCGTGGCCGTAAAGGTCTTGCGGGGTGATCTGGATCACGAGAGGCCGGGCTTCCTCACCGGCCGGAGGGGAAACTACGAGATGGTCGAAATCATGGGGCTGTATTGGCACTTCGTCGATCTGGTGTGGGTATTCATCTTCGCAGTCTTCTATCTCTGGTAAGGTAAATCATGGAGCACGCGCAAGGGCAACAGCATGCACACGCGGAGGGGCAGCAGCATGCGCACGCGGTAGGGCAACAGCATCCGATCGGCATTTATCTCAAGATCTGGGCATTGCTCTTCGTTCTCAGCGCCTTGTCTTATTCTGTCGACTACTTCCACTTTCAGGGTTACCTCAGGTGGTTTCTGATCATCGTGTTCATGTTGTTGAAGGCAGGGCTGATCGTCGCCGTGTTCATGCACATGATGTGGGAACGGCTGGCCCTGATGTATGCCATTTTGGTCCCAACGTTGTTGTTGATGGTACTTCTGGGCATCGGGGCGCTTGAAGCGGACTACACTTTTTTTACCCGGGGCGTCTTTTTCGTGAAGGGATTGTTGTAACAATGACAAAAAAAAGCTACGCGATGCACCTATGGACCATTCTCGGCGTCAGTGCGATCTTGCTGCTGTTCACATTTGTTCTTGTGGCCCATCACCGCAGCATCGCCGATCGGGTCCGCATGGATCGCGGCGCGCTGCTCTCTAGCGCTGCAAGCGTGGCCGAGCGGATCAAACCGGTTGGCCAGGTCAGTGTCGTTTCGGCGGAAGCTCAGCCGCAGCCGGTAAAGGACGCCGCGGCTGCGCCGCCACGCAGTCGCGACGGGCTACAGGTCTACCAGGCGAGTTGCGTCGTCTGCCACGGTGCCGGTATTGCCGGCGCGCCGAAGGTGGAAGACAAGGGCCAGTGGGCCGCGCGCATCGCCAAAGGCGTCGATAGGCTTTACGCCAGCGCCGTCAATGGGGTACAGGGGAGCGCGGGAGTGATGCCGGCCAAAGGCGGCAACCAGGCGCTGAGCAACGCCGAGGTCAAGGCCGCAGTCGACTACATGGTGGCGCGGTCGAAATAAGCTGTTTACCGGTTCTCATTTGCGCACCTCGAAGGCGACGGGTAACACAAGACCGCCGCGGAATTCCAGGTTGATGACGACCGGGTCGCCGGCGCGCAGTGCCCGCTTCGGGGTCATCAGCATCAGGTGATAACCGCCCGGCGCAAAGACCAAGCTCCCGTTGGGTGCCAGCTCGATCCGCGGCTGATGCACCATACCTGCCATGCCGTCCTTAGCGATAGTGCGGTGAATCATCACGCTGCCGAACTCGGGGCTGCTTGCGGCCACAAGTACTTGCGGCCGTGACGTATTGTTTCGCAACTCCATGTATCCCGCCATCATGGCCATGCCGGGCGGTGTTTCCCTGATCCAGGCATCGCGTACCGAAACGCCCGTGTCCTTACTCGCGGCGGGGACGACGCTCAACACCGATGCCAGGCAGACGAAAACCGGAACTTGCCATCTCATGTCGCATTGCCCCTGACCAGTTCGCGCACCACTTTGAAGCGCTTGCTGATCGCCTCGCCATCATGGGGCGGGGTGAACACGGCATGATATCGGGCTTGCGGATCCACCAGAAATACCGCCGCGGTGTGATAGACGGGATAGTTTTCCATTCCCGGCGTGATCGCAACCTGATACGCGGCGCCCAGCTGAGCGGCCAGGTTACCGATCTGCGCGTTGTCTCCCGTCACCCCGACGAAGGTCGCGTCAAAATAGTCCACGTATTGCCTGAGCTTGCTGGCGGTATCGCGATTTGGATCCACTGAGATGAACACGAATTGGACCTTTTCGGCGCCGCCCGTGCTCTTGGCGATTCTGTCATGCGCGCGGGCGAGCTCCGCCAGGGTCGTCGGACAGACGTCCGGGCAATGAGTGAAGCCGAAAAAGAGAAATGACCATTTACCCTTCAACGCGGCAAGGTCAAACACGCGCCTGCTGTCGTCGGTGAGCGCAAAGGCCAGCAGTGGTTTCGGGTCAGGGAACAAGGTCATCACCCGATCCGGCAGCAACATGGCCCGCGAATCGTGCTGCCGATATATTTCAGCGAGCCACACTCCCGCAAGCATCGCGGCCAGCGCGACTGTTGCTATCATGATGCTGAACTTGAGAGATATCCTGTGCATGACTGCTCGATGAGGAAATCCGGGGTCCACCGCCGCCGACTACGTCGTGGCGCATGATTTCAGGATACTCTTTCCGCCCGCGCTGGTGGGCCTTTGCGCTCGCCGTGGCGGGCTGCGCCGCGGGCGTTCTGCTGGGCGATTGGCAGACGCAGCGGGCCGAGGGAAAGCGCACCGCGGTGGCGAGCGAGAGGCACCTCGAGTTGCGCGGCGAATTCCTCGAGCGATACACGGTGCTCCTCGACAACAAGGTCAACCGCGGGCGGCCGGGCTACCACGTGGTGCAGCCGATGCGCCTCGCCGACGGCCGTCACGTGCTGGTAAACCGCGGCTGGGTGGCGGCGCCTTCGCACCGCGAGCAGCTGCCGCGGCTGCGCACGCCACCCGGGCTGCACGGCATCGAGGGCCGCGTGCTCGAGCATTTTCCGCTCGCCTACGCGCCCTCGGGCGCGAAGCCCGAGGGCCGCGTCTGGCAGAACGTCGAGGTGACCACCTTCGCCGTCTGGTCGGGCCTCAAGCTCGAGCCCTACGTTCTCGAGCAGCACTCGCCGCTGGCCGATGGCCTGGCGCGCAACTGGCCGCGCGCCGACGCCGGGGTGGAGACGCACGAAAGCTACGCGCTGCTGTGGTACTCGCTTGCCGTCCTGTCTGTGGTCCTGTTCATTGCGTTGAGCATCCGCCGTGAGCGCAAATCCACCTGAACGCGTTAAGCGCGGGCGCGTCAAGATCGCGCTGCTCGGCGCCTTCTTCGCGCTGCCGTTCACGCTTGCCTGGCTCGCCTGGTGGCTCGACTGGGCGCCGGGCAGCACTTCCAATTACGGTGAACTTATATCGCCGCCGCGGCCGCTCCCCGGGCGGACGTTCGAGGCGCTGCACGGCAAATGGGTGCTGGTGAGCTTCGATGCCGCCGCCTGTGACGCCTACTGCGAGAAGAAGCTCTACTTCATGCGCCAGGTACGCCGCGCGCAGGGCAAGGACGAAGGCAGGCTCGAGTGGCTCTGGCTGGTTACCGACGGGGCGCTACCGCGCGCCGCGCTGCTGGCGGCGATCGAGGGCAGCCGCATTGAGCCCGCGGCAGGGCTCGCCGCGGCTTTTCCGGCAGCAGGGCCGATCGGCGATCATATCTACGTGATCGATCCGCTCGGCAACCTGATGATGCGCTTTCCGCGTGATCCGGATCCCTCACGCATGCTGAAGGATCTGCAGCGCCTGCTGAAAGTGTCGAGGATCGGATGATGACGATTGTTGTCCGCTCCAGCCTGGCGGCGCTCCTCAGCGTGGCGCTGGTGGCCTGCGACGGCCGGCCGCCGAAGTTCAAGAGCACCGATATCACCGGCGTCGACTACGGCCGGAGCCTGGAGCTCACCGACCACAACGGCAAGCCACGCCGCCTGGAGGATTTCCGCGGCAAGGCGGTGGTGGTGTTCTTCGGCTTCACGCGCTGCCCCGACGTCTGCCCGACCACGCTGGCGGACGCAGCCCAGGCGATGAAGCAGCTGGGGCCGGACGCGGACCGCGTGCAGGTCCTGCTGGTGACGGTGGATCCCGAGCGCGACAGCCAGAAGGTGCTGGCCGACTACGCGACGGCCTTCGACCCGCGCTTCCTCGGCATGGTCGGCGACCTGGAGGCCACGCGCCGCGCGGCGAAGGAATTCAAGGTGTTCTTCGAGAAGCGGCCCGGCAAGACGCCTGACGACTATTCCATCGACCACAGCGCCCAGAGCTACGTCATCGACCCGCAGGGGCGGTTGCGGCTGTTCGTGCGCCACGACCGCATTGCCGCGGACCTGGCGCACGACCTGCGCGTGCTGCTGAATTGAGCCCTAAGCCGCGACGGGAGAGGGCAGGGCGCGCGGTGCGCCCTGTGACTGCATCACCTTCTTCATCTTCTGCATCGCCTTGGCCTCGATCTGCCGGATCCGCTCGGCCGAGACCTTGAACTCGGCGGCGAGGTCGTGCAGCGTCGCGGCGTCCTTTTCCTTGAGCCAGCGCGCCTCGACAATGCGGCGGCTGCGTGCATCCAGACTTGCCAGCGCGTGTTGCAGGCCTGCGGCACCCACTCTCTCCTCGTCCTGCGTTTCCAGCACGCTCGAAGGTTCGGCCTCCGGGTCAGCCGCGAGGTAATGCACCGGCGCATATGCCTCCTCGTCGCTGTCTTCCGCCTCGAATGCGACGTCGCGGCCGGCCAGCCGCATCTCCATCTCCACCACTTCCTGCGGCTTCACCTTCAACTCGGCGGCGACGCGCTCGACCTCCGCGGCGCTCAGCGGCGCGAGGCCCGATTTCATCGAGCGCAGGTTGAAGAACAGTTTCCTCTGCGCCTTGGTGGTAGCGACCTTCACCAACCGCCAGTTGCGCAGGATGTACTCGTGGATCTCGGCCTTCACCCAGTGGATGGCAAACGACACCAGGCGCACGCCGCGCGAAGGATCGAAGCGCTTCACCGCTTTCATCAGACCGACATTGCCTTCCTGGATCAGGTCGGCGTGCGGCAGCCCATAGCCGAGGTAGCCGCGCGCGACCGCGACCACCAGGCGCAGGTGCGACAACACCAACTGGCGCGCGGCCTCGACGTCGTTTTCCTCGCGCCAGCGGCGCGCGTAGACCTGCTCCTGCTCGGCGCTGAGCAGCGGGAGGCGGTTGACGGACTGGACATAAGACTCGATGCTGCCCGCCGCCAGCGGCACGGGCATCGCCATCGGCAGAGCTTGTGTGGGTTGCATAGGCTTACCTCTTTGGAAAAATTCTAGCACTCATCCACTTCGAGTGCTAAACAGCCCTAGGAGTTCCTTCGGGCGATGTGATAACAATCAATATGACAGGAAGGTTTAGCGTAAGTATTTACTTACTGATAGGAGAGCTCCCGCCCAGCCGAGGAAGGCGGAAAGCCCAAGCACCGCAATCGCCTCCGGGCCGGAGAGAAAGCTCAACTGGAAACTGGAGCCGTAGGCCTGTGCGAGGTCGCGCACGCCCTGATTGAGCAGGGCGATGCCGGCCCAAAGGATGGCGAGTCCGAGTGCCCCGCCTGCGAGACCCTGCAGCAGCCCGAGGTAGAAGAAGGGCCGCCGGATGAAGGCGTCGGTGGCGCCGAGCAGCTGCGATACCTCGATTTCGTCGCGCTGCGTGAGGATCTGCAGCCGGATGGTGTTGAAGGTCACCGCGACCAGCCCCGTGGCCAGCAGCAGCGCGAGCACCGCCAGCGCCAGCCGACCGATCCGCGCAAGGGCACCGAGGCGCTGCGCCCAGGCCGAGTCCACTTGCACTTGTGCGATCCCGCTCAAGGCGCGCACGTCGGCGGCCAGCGCTTCCAGCGCGGCGGCGCTGCCGTCGCGCGCGCGCAGCACGAAGGCGTCGGGCAGGGGATTGCGCTCCAGCGCCGCCACTACTTCGGCGAGGCCTTCGGACTGGCGCAGCTCCCTGAGGGCGTCGTCGCGCGACACGAAGCGCAGCTGCGCGACGCGGACATCCGCGCGCAGGCGGCCCTCGAGCTCCGCGCGCTTCGCCTCGGGCTTGAGGAACACCGACAGCTGCGGTTCGAGGGTGAAGCGCTGCGCCACCTGCTGCAGGTTGGCGAGCAACGCGTAGCCGCCGGCGGGCAGCGACAGCGCCACACCGATCACCAGCGCGTTGAGCAGGCTCGCGCTGCGCTGCGCGAGCAGTTTTCCCAAGGCGCGCGCGAGCGCTTCGCGGTGCTGGCGCAGCCAGGCGATCATGGGGCGAGCTTGCCTGCCACCAGGCGCAGCACGCGCCTGCCATAGCGCTCGATCAGCGCCTGGTCGTGCGTGGCGATGAGCAGCGTGACGCCGACCTGGTGGAACGAGACGAAGATGTCGATGATGCGGCCTGCCGATTCGGCGTCCAAGTTGGCAGTGGGCTCGTCCGCCACCAGCATCGCCGGGCGGTTCACCACCGCGCGCGCGATCGCCAGGCGTTGCTGCTCGCCGCCGGAAAGCTGGATCGGGTTGGCGCGCTCTCGCGCGAGCAGCCCCACCTTGTCGAGCGCGGCGCGCGCGCGCCGCGCCGCTTCCCTGGGCGGCTGGCCGCTGAAGGAGAGCGGCAGCATGACGTTGTCGTAGACCGTGCGGTCGTAGAGCAGCTTCTGGTCCTGGAACACCAGGCCGAGGTTGCGCCTGAGGTAGGGAACCGCCGAGCGCTTCAGCGCGCCGACGTTCTGCCCATTGACGATCACGCTGCCCGAGGTCGGCCGCTCGATCGCCGGAATCAGCTTTAGCAGCGTGGATTTTCCCGCGCCGGAATGGCCGGTGAGGAAGGCGAACTCGCCGGCCTCGAGCGCGAAGGAAACCCCGCGCAACGCTTCCTGTCCGCCCGCGTAGCGCTTGGAGACGACGGAAAAGCTAATCAACCAGCGCCTCGGCGAAATCGCCGGCCGCGAACGGCCTGAGGTCGTCGATGCCTTCGCCCACGCCGATGAACAGCAGGGGCACCGGTCTTTGCTGCGCGATTGCGCACACCACGCCTCCCTTGGCGGTGCCGTCGAGCTTGGTGAGCACGAGGCCGGTGAGGCCGAGCGCCTCGTCGAAGGCCTTGACCTGGGCGAGGGCGTTCTGCCCATTGTTGGCGTCCAGCACCAGCAGCACCTCGTGCGGCGCGCCAGGCAGTGCCTTGGCGAGCACACGCTTCACCTTCTTGATCTCCTCCATCAGGTGCAGCTGCGTCGGCAGGCGGCCAGCGGTGTCGGCGATCAGCACGTCGATGCCGCGTGCACGCGCTGCGGCGGTGGCGTCGTACACCACGGCAGCTGCATCGCCCGATTCCTGGCTGATGACCGCGACGCCGTTGCGCTCGCCCCAGGCGGCAAGCTGCTCGCGCGCAGCAGCGCGGAACGTGTCGCCAGCCGCCAGCAGCACGCTGCAATCCTGCTGCTGCAGCCACTTGGCGAGCTTGCCGATCGACGTGGTCTTCCCCGAGCCGTTGACGCCCGCCACCATGATGACGAGGGGCTTGGCGCGCCCGAGGTCGAGCTTCCTTTCCAGTGGGGCGAGCAGGCCGCGCAGTTCCTCCTGCAGCGCGCCCTTCAGCGCCGCGGGTTCGGCGATGCTTTCGCGCCGCGCCCGGGAGCGCAGGCGCTCAAGCAGCGTGCGCGTCGCCTCGACGCCGCAGTCGGCGGTGAGCAGCGCGGACTCGAGCTCTGCGTACAGCGCTTCGTCGATCGCGCTGCGCCGGAACAGCGTGCCCAGGCCGCCGCCGAGCGCCGCGCGCGTGCGCGCGAGGCCGTTCCTGACGCGTGCCGCCCATGAGGTCGCTGCTAACATGATCGCGTGGATTCTAGCAAGCATGGCAAGCCCGCCGGCCGCGTGCGCATCGTCGGCGGTCGCTGGCGCAGCCGGTTGATCGACGTGCCCGCGCGTCCGGACTTGCGGCCCACTCCAGACCGCGTGCGCGAAACGCTGTTCAATTGGCTCGGCCAGCGGCTCGACGGCTGTGCCTGTCTGGATCTCTATGCGGGCAGCGGCGCGCTCGGCTTCGAAGCGGCTTCGCGCGGCGCGGCGCGCGTGGTGATGGTGGAAGCCGACCGCGCGGTGCTCGCGGCATTGCGACGCAGCCGCGAGCGGCTGCAGGCGGAGCAGGTGGCGATCGTGGCGGGCGACGCGCTCGAGTACCTGGTGCGTCCCGGCGAGCGCTTCGACGTGGTTTTCCTCGACCCGCCGTTCAGGCAGAATGCCCTGCCGGCGCTGCTGGCGAAGCTGCCGCCGCGCCTGCAGCCCGGCGCGCGCGTCTACCTCGAGGGGGCGGACGCGTTGCAGGCTGCGGCGCCGTGGAGCGAACTGAAACGCTCGCGCGCGGGGCAGGTGAGCTACCAACTACTGCAATGGAGCGTACATGGTCAGAGCGGTGTATCCGGGGACGTTTGATCCACTCACGCGCGGCCACGAGGACCTGGTGCGGCGCGCCGCGACCGTGTTCGGCGCGCTGATCGTCGGCGTTGCCGACAGCAAGGCCAAGCGCACTTTCTTCACGCTGCACGAGCGGGTGGAAATGGCGCGCGAAGTGCTTGCCGACCTGAAGAACGTCCAGGTGACCGGCTTCAACGGGCTGTTGATCGATTTCATCCGCCAACACGACGCGCGCGTGGTGCTGCGCGGCCTGCGCGCAGTGTCGGACTTCGAGTACGAATTCCAGCTCGCCGGCATGAACCGCAGCCTGTATCCGGATTTCGAGACCATGTTCCTCACGCCTTCCGAGCAGCACATGTTCATCTCGGCGACGCTGGTGCGCGAGATCGCGCTCCTCGGCGGTGACGTCGCCAAGTTCGTCCACCCGCTGGTCGGCAAGAAGCTGACCGCCAAGGTGAAGTCCCTCGGCAAGGCTTGAACTGCGCTAGCGCTGGCAGTGCGGGCAGTAGTAGGTCGAGCGCTGTCCCTGCACGATGCGGCGCACCGCCGCGCCGCAATCGCGGCAAGGCAGCCCCGCGCGGCCGTACACCCTGGCGCGCCGCTGGAAGCAGCCGTAGACGCCGTCGCTGCCGACGAAGTCGCGCAGCGACGAGCCGCCCGCGCGGATGGCCGCGCGCAGCGTGTGCTTGATCGCCCGCGACAGGCGGGCGCATTGCGCTTGCGACAGCCGACGTGCCGGCTTGCGCGGATCGATGCCGGCGCGGTGCAGGCTTTCGCTGGCGTAGATGTTGCCGACGCCGACCATGCGGCGGCTGTCCATGATGAACAGCTTGATCGCGGCATGGTGCCGGCGCGTGAGCGCGTGCAGGCGCCGGCCGTCGAGCGCGCGCGACAGTGGCTCGACGCCGAGGTGGCGCAGCAGCGGATGCGTTGCAAGGTCCGTTGCCGCCCACAGCACCGCGCCGAAGCGCCGTGGGTCGCGCAGCCGCAGCATGCGGTCGCCAAGCACCAGGTCAAAGTGGTCGTGCTTTGCCGGCGCCGCATCGCTTGGCAGCAGACGCAGGCTGCCGCTCATGCCCAGGTGCAGGATCAAGTGTCCATCGCCGCAATCGAACAGCAGGTACTTCCCGCGTCGTTCCACTGCGCGCACGGTGCGTCCGGCGAGGCGCCGCACCTCGTCGGTCACGCGCCAGCGCAGGCGTGGCTCGCGCACCACCACCGCCGAGATCCTGCGGCCGGCGACCTGCGGCGCGATGCCGCGTCGCGTGACTTCCACTTCGGGCAGTTCGGGCACGGGACCGGGTTGCTTGTGCAGGGCATCAAATATACCTACACTCGACGCGCTATGTCCGTCCCATTCCGACTGCTTTCGCTGTTCCTTTCTGCGCTGCTCGCCGTCGGCGCCGCCCAGGCGCAGACCACCGACATCGACGACGAGGAGGACGAGGAGCCGCCGAGCGCCGCGCCCGACCCGCGCCTGCCGCCACCCAATCTGCCTGCGCTCGACCTGACCGTGCCGTTGCTATACGAAATGCTGCTCGGCGAGATCGCACTGCAGCGCGGCAGTGCGGACCTCGCCGCGCAGACCTATGCCGGGCTCGCCAAGCGAACCAGGGATCCGCGCATCGCGCGCCGCGCCGTGGAGGTCGCCAACTTCGCGCGCACGCCGCAGTATGCGCTGGAGGCCGCGCAAGCCTGGCACGAGGCTGACCCGGCCTCGCAGCAAGCGCTGCAGACGCTGGTTGGCGTGCTGGTCGGCGGGCGCAAGGTGGAAGAGGCCGAACCGTATCTGGCGAAACTTCTGGCAAGCGATGGCGCCACGGCGGCCAATGTCTTCCTGCAGCTCGGGCGGCTGCTCGCCGGCAATCCCGACAAGCAGGCCAACCAGCGCGTGGTGCGCAGCCTTGCGGCGAAGTACCCGGACCTGCCGCAGGCGCACCTCGCGCTGGCGCAGGCCGCGCTCGCCGCGAACGATGAAGCAGGCGCGCTCGCGGAGGCGCGGCGCGCAGGGCGGCTGCAGCCGGACTGGGAAGCGCCGGTGATATTCGAGGCGCAGGTCCTGCAGCGCAAGTCCCCGGCGCAAGCCGGCAAGGCGCTGGCGGGATTCCTCGAGCAGTACCCGAAAGCGCGCGAGGCGCGGCTGAGCTACGCGCGCCTGCTGGTGTCCGAACGCAGGCTGCCCGAGGCGCGCGCCGAGTTCGAGAAGCTGCTCGATGCGCATCCGAACAACAGCGACGTGATTTTCGCGGTCGGCCTGCTGGCGGCCCAGCTGAAGGATTACGCCACGGCCGAAGCCAACCTGAAGCGCCTGCTCGACCTGGGTTTCCGCGACCCGAACGGCGTGCGCTTCACGCTCGGACAGATCGCGGAGGAGAAAAAGGACTGGCAGGCCGCGAGCGACTGGTACCTGAGCATCCAGGGCGGCGAGCAATACCTGCCGTCGCGCCTGCGCGTGGCGGGCGTGATGGCCAAGGAGGGCAGGCTCGCCGAGGCGCGCGAGTTCCTGCGCACGGTGAACGCGAGCGGCGAGCAGCGCATCCAGCTGCTGATAGCGGAAGCGCAGCTGCTGCGCGAGGCGAACCAGAACCGCGAGGCCTTCGACCTGCTGGGCAAGGCGCTCGAGGCGCAGCCGGAGCAGCCCGAGCTGCTCTACGACCACGCGCTCACCGCGGAGAAGCTCGAGCGCTACGAGGTGCTGGAAGGCAACCTGCGCAAGGTCATCCAGGTCAAGCCCGACCACGCTCACGCCTACAACGCGCTTGGCTACTCGTTCGCCGAACGCAACCTGCGCCTGGCCGAGGCGCGCAAGCTCATCGAGCGCGCCCTCGAGCTCTCGCCCGAGGACTACTACATCATCGACAGCATGGGGTGGGTGCTCTACCGCATGGGCGACTTGAAGGGCGCCGCCGAGCAGTTGCGGCGCGCCTACCTCGGGCGCCCGGACGGCGAGATCGCAGCGCACCTGGGCGAGGTCCTGTGGACGATGGGCGAGCGTGCCGAAGCAGAGCGCATCTGGCAGGACGCGCTGAAGAGCCACCCGGACAACGAAACCCTGCAAAAGACGCTCAAGCGCTTTCGCCGCTGAGCGACGCGCATGAATCCACTGTCGCGCGCCTTGGCTGCCGTCGTGCTGTTCGTCGCCGCCTGCGCCCAGCTGCCGCACGCGCCCGGCGACTTCGAGTTCGAGCTGACCGCCCGCTTCGCCGCGCGCTACCGCGACGAGGCGGCCTCGGGCACCCTCGACTGGCGGCATCGCGCCGCGCGCGACGACGTGCTGCTCAGCTCGCCGTTCGGCCAGGGCCTGGCGCGCATCACGCGCGAAGGCGAGGCCGTGACGCTGGAGACGGGGGACAACAAGCGCTATACCGCAGCCGACGCCGAAACCCTGACCGAACAGGTGCTCGGATTCCGCCTGCCGCTGCGGGGCCTGGCGGACTGGGTGCGCGCGCGTCCCGCCACCGACGCGCCGGCGCAGGCGGAGTACGCGCAGGACGGGCGGCTTCTCTGGCTCGAGCAGCACGGCTGGCGCATCGAGTATGTGAGCTACGAGGGCGCGCGCCCGAAGGTGTTGAAGCTCAACTACCCGGGGCTCGAGTTGCGGCTCGCCATCTCCGCGTGGAAATGAACTGGTTCCCTGCGCCGGGCAAACTGAACCTGTTCCTGCACGTGCTCGGCCGGCGCGCCGACGGCTATCACCTGCTGCAGACGGTGTTCCGCCTGATCGATCGCTGCGACCGTGTCGGCGTCGCCGTGCGCAGGGACGGCAAGATCCGGCGCCACGAGCCGCTGCCCGGCGTCGCGCCGGAGGAGGATCTGTGCGTGCGTGCCGCGAGGCTGCTGCAAGAGCGCTGCGGCACTCGCCAGGGCGCCGACATTGCGCTGGAAAAGAACCTGCCGATCGGCGGCGGCCTGGGCGGCGGCTCCTCGGATGCGGCCACCACGCTCATTGTCCTTAACCGCCTGTGGCAAGCGGGACTGGCGCGCGCCGAATTGCAGGTGCTCGCCGTGGACCTGGGCGCCGACGTTCCATTCTTCGTGTTCGGCGAAAACGCGCTGGGCGAAGGGATCGGCGAGCAGCTGACCGCGCTTGAGTTGCCGTCCGCGTGGTACCTGGTGCTCGTGCCGCCGGTGACGCTTTCGACGGCCGACGTTTTCAGCGATAACGCATTGACACGAAATACTAAACCGCTCAAAATACCGCCCTTTTTCTCCGGCCTCGGAGCAAACGATCTTGAGGCCGTGGCGCTCAAGCGCAGACCGGAGATCGCGGTGCACCTGCAGTGGCTGCGGTCGCGGCGCCCGCAGGCGCGGATGACGGGTTCAGGGGCATGCGTGTTCGCGGAGTTCGCAACTGAGGTCGAAGCGCGGGCGACGCTGGGCGAGTTGCGCGGCGCGATGCGCGGGTTCGTGGCGCGGGGGTTGGGACGCCACCCGCTATATGAGTTTTGATCCACTGGGGAGTCGCCAAGTTGGTTAAGGCAGCGGATTTTGATTCCGCCATTCGAGGGTTCGAATCCTTCCTCCCCAGCCATTTGACGGCCGGGGCGTGACATTGTGAACAAGCTCGCGAACTCCCCGGCCTCGGCGATGGACCGCCTGATGGTGTTCGCCGGCAACGGCACGCCGCGCCTTGCGCAGGAAGTGGCGAAGCACCTCAACCTGTCGCTCGGGCGCGCCATTGTCGGCAAGTTCTCCGACGGCGAAGTGATGATCGAGATCATGGAGAACGTGCGTGGCAAGGACATATTCGTGCTGCAGTCCACCTGCGCGCCGACCAACGACAACCTGATGGAGCTGCTGGTCATGGTGGACGCGCTCAAGCGCTCGTCGGCCGCGCGCGTCACCGCCGCAATTCCCTACTTCGGCTACGCGCGCCAGGACCGGCGCCCGCGCTCGGCGCGCGTTGCCATCAGCGCCAAGGTGGTGGCCAACATGCTCACATCGGTGGGCGTGGCGCGCGTGCTGACGATGGACCTGCACGCCGACCAGATCCAGGGCTTCTTCGACATGCCGGTGGACAACGTCTACGCGGCGCCTGTCCTGCTGGGCGACGTGTGGAAGCAGCGCTACGAGAACCTGATCGTGGTGTCGCCAGACGTCGGCGGCGTGGTGCGCGCGCGGGCGCTGGCCAAGCGGCTCGAGTCGGACCTGGCGATCATCGACAAGCGCCGTCCGCGCGCCAACGTCTCCGAGGTGATGAACGTCATCGGCGAGGTGAAGGGCCGCACCTGCGTCATCATGGACGACATGGTGGACACCGCCGGCACGCTGGTGAAGGCGGCGCAGGTGCTGAAGGAAGAGGGTGCCACCAAGGTGGTGGCCTACTGCACGCACCCGGTACTCTCGGGCGCGGCGGTGGAGCGTATCACCGCGTCCGATCTGGACGAGCTGGTGGTCACCGACACGATTCCGTTGCGCGAGGACGCGCTCAAGTGCAAGAAGATCCGGCAGCTTTCGGTCGCCGGGCTGCTCGCCGAGACGATCCTGCGCATCTTCAACGAGGACTCGGTGAGCTCGCTGTTCATCGAGTGACTTTTTTTACCAACCCCGTCTGTGCCTGGTCGCAGGCCTGGCGGCACGCTTAGGAGAAGTGCATGAAAATTGAATTCAGCGCTAACCAGCGCAAGGTGCAAGGGACGGGTGCGAGCCGCCGTCTGCGCCGCTCGGGAAAGGTTCCGGGCATCGTCTATGGCGGAGACCGGGACGCGGTCAACATCGAGCTCGACCACAAGGAGTTGTATCGCAACCTGACCAACGAGAAGTTCCACGCGTCCATCCTGACGCTGAAGCTGGAGGGCGGCGCCGAGCAGGTGCTGCTGCGCGCCTTCAACATGCACCCGTTCAAGGCGCAGGTGCAGCACGTGGACTTCCAGCGCGTCTCCAAGGACAAGAAGATCCACATGAAAGTGCCGCTGCACTTCGTCAACGCCGAGAAGTCGCCGGGCGTGAAGGACCAGGCCGGCGTGGTGAGCCACGTGCTGAACGAGCTGGACATCACCTGCCTGCCGGACGACCTGCCCGAATTCATCGAGGTTGACCTGATCAACCTGTCGGTCGGCAAGTCGGTGCACGCCAGGGACCTGGCGCTGCCCAAGGGCATCGAGACGACGCTGCACAAGGACGAGAACCCGGTGGTGGCCACCTGTATCCTGCCGGCGCTGATCGTCGAAGAGGAGGCAGCGGTGACCGAAGCGGTTCCGGCGGCGGCCGATGTGCCGACCACGGCGCAGGCTGCTCCCGAGAAGACGGAGGAAGGGGCTGCCGGCGACAAGGCGAAGGCGGGCGACAAGGGCGCGGAAAAAGCGGCCGACAAGGCCGACAAGGCCGACAAAAAAGACAAGAAGTAACCCCTGTCCAAGGTCCGCCTCATCGTCGGCCTGGGCAATCCGGGCAAGGAGTACGAGCGCACCCGGCACAACGCCGGGTTCTGGCTGGTGGAGCGCTTCGCCCTTGCCCGGGGGTTGGTGCTCAAGAAGGACAACCACTACCAGGCGCTGGTGGCGCGCGACGCGGGCCTGTGGCTGGTGCTGCCGCAGACCTTCATGAACGCCTCCGGGCGCGCCGTGCAGATGCTCGCCGGATTCTTCAAGATTCCCGCCGAGGAGATCCTGGTGGTGCACGACGAACTCGATTTCCCGCCCGGCACTGCGCGCATCAAGCAGGGCGGCGGCATCTCCGGCCACAACGGCTTGCGCGACATCTCGCAGCGACTCGGCTCGCACGACTACTGGCGCTTGCGCCTGGGCGTGGGCCGCCCGGCGGACAAGGATTCCGGCGCCGACTACGTGCTGGAGAAACCGCCCGTCGAAGAGCGCGAGGCCATCGAAGGCGCGATTGCGCGGTCCCTGGAAGTCCTGCCGCAGATGCTGGAGGGCGACATGCAGGCGGCGATGCTCAAGCTGCACAGCCAGGACAAGCCTGTCGCGAGCAAGGCGGAAGAGAAGAAACCCGAGCCGCAGAAGCCTGAGGTGAAGAAGACGGAACCTGCTCCTCCACCCAAGCTGGAACCGAAGGTCGCTGCGAAGCCGGAAGGCGGGCTGAAGGGTTTCTTCAAGGGCTTCACCGGCGGCAGGAAATGAGCTTGAAGTGCGGCATCGTGGGCCTGCCGAACGTCGGCAAGTCCACGCTCTTCAATGCGCTGACCAAGTCGGCGATCGCCGCCGAGAACTACCCGTTCTGCACCATCGAGCCGAACGTTGGCATCGTCGAGGTACCCGACCCGCGGCTGGCGAAACTCGCGGCAATCGCCAAGCCGCAGAAGGTGATCCCGGCGGCGGTCGAGTTCGTAGACATTGCGGGCCTGGTGGCGGGCGCGTCCAAGGGCGAGGGCCTCGGCAACAAGTTCCTCGCCACCATCCGCGAGACCGACGCCATCGCGCACGTGGTGCGCTGCTTCGAGGATTCGAACGTGATCCACGTGGCCGGCAAGGTGGATCCGGTCTCCGACATCGAAACCGTCAACACCGAACTCGCGCTCGCCGACCTGGCGTCGGTGAGCAAGCAGTTGTCGAAAAACCGCAAGCTGGCGAAGACCGGCGGCGACAAGGAAGCGCAGCGCCTGGTGGCGGTGCTGGAGAAAGCTGAAAGCGCGCTGGACCAGGGGCGCCCGGCGCGCTCGGTGGACTGGTCCAAGGAAGAGCAGGTGGTGCTGGATCCCATGTTCCTGCTCACCATGAAACCGACGCTCTACGTCGCTAACGTGGCGGAGCACGGCTTCAAGGACAACCCGATGCTGGCCGCGATCGAAAAGCGCGCCAGGGACGAGGGCGCGCAGTCGGTCGCCATCTGCGCCGCGATCGAAGCGCAGATCGTCGACATGCCCGAAGAGGACAGGAAGGTGTTCCTCGGTGACATGGGAATGGCGGAACCCGGCCTCGCGCGGGTGATCCGCGCCGGCTATTCGCTTCTCGGGCTGGAGACCTTCTTCACCGCCGGGCCCAAGGAAGCGCGCGCCTGGCAACTGCACGTCGGCCAGACCGCGGCGCAAGCCGCCGGCACCATCCACACCGATTTCGAGCGCGGCTTCATCCGCGCCGAGGTGATCGCCTGCGAGGACTACGTCGCTTGCGGCGGCGAGCAGGGCGCCAAGGACAAGGGCAGGATGCGCCTGGAGGGCAAGGACTACGTCGTGCGCGATGGCGACGTGATCTACTTTCGCTTCAACGTGTGAAGCCCGAGTTCGGCACGGCGGGTGCCGCCGATACCTCGCAGCTCGTCGAACTGCTCGGGATCCTGTTCACCCAGGAAGCAGAGCTCAACCCGGATCCGCAAAAACAGCGCCGCGCGCTGGAGATCATCCTGCAGGATCCCTCGCGCGGGCGCATTTACGTGGCGCGGGATGTCGGCAAGGTGACCGCCATGGCCGCGCTGCACTTCACCACCAGTACCGCCGAGGGCGGCAAAGCCGCCTGGTTGGAGGACTGCATCGTGCGGCCGGAGTACCGCCGCAAGGGAATTGGCAAGGCGCTGCTCGAGCACGTCATCGCGCAAGCGCGCGCCGAGGGCGCGCTGCGCGTGATGCTGCTCACCGACGGGGACAACGAGCGCGCGCAGGCGCTCTACCGCAAGATGGGCTTCGCCGACTCGGCGATGCTGGCGATGCGTTTGAAGCTGTAGCGTGGGCCAAAGGCCCACGCTACGCCGGGAAAATTACACCCCGCCCATGCAGATGTACTTTACCTCGACGAACTCCTCGCAACCGTACTTGGAGCCTTCGCGCCCGAGACCGGATTGCTTCACGCCGCCGAAAGGCGCCACCTCCGTCGTGATGAGGCCGCTGTTCACGCCCACCATGCCGTACTCGAGCGCCTCCGCCACGCGCCAGACGCGGCCGATGTCGCGGCTGTAGAAATACGCCGCCAGACCATACTCGGTGCGGTTGGCCAGTTCCACCACCTCGGCGTCGGTCTTGAAGCGGAACAGCGGCGCCACCGGGCCAAAGGTTTCTTCGCGGAAGATCTTCATCGAGGGTTTCAGCTCGGTGAGCACGGTCGGCTCATAGTAGGTGCGCCCCAGCGCATGGCGCTTGGCGCCGGTGAGCACCTTGGCGCCGCCGGCGAGGGCGTCGGCGACGTGTTCCTCGACTTTCGCCAGCGCGTTCTGGTCGATGAGCGGGCCTTGCGTGACGCCGGCCTCGGTGCCGGCGCCGACCTTCAGCGTTTTCACTTTCTCCGCCAGCTTCGCGGCGAACTTCTCGTACACGCCGTCCTGCACGAAAAGCCGGTTCGCGCACACGCAGGTCTGTCCCGTGTTGCGGTACTTCGAAACCATCGCTCCTTCCACCGCGGCGTCCAGGTCCGCGTCGTCGAACACGATGAACGGCGCGTTGCCGCCCAGCTCGAGGGAAATCTTCTTCACCGTGGGGGCGGCCTGCTTCATCAGCAGGCGCCCGACCTCGGTCGAGCCGGTGAACGAGATCTTGCGCACCGTGGGATTGGCGCACAGCTCGCCGCCGATCGCCGGCGCATCGCCGGTGATGATGTTTAGCACGCCTTTCGGGAAGCCCGCGCGCTCGGCGAGCTCCGCGAGCGCGAGCGCCGAGTAGGGCGTCTGCTCGGCGGGCTTGAGGATCACGGTACAGCCCGCGGCGAGCGCTGGCGCCACCTTCCTGGTGATCATCGAGTGCGGGAAATTCCACGGCGTGATCGCCGCGCATACGCCGACCGGCTGCTTGATCACCAGGATCCTGCGATCGGCCCAGGGCGTCGGAATGGTGTCGCCGTAGATGCGCTTGGCTTCCTCCGCGAACCACTCGATGTAGGCGGCGCCGATGGTGACCTCGCCTTTGGATTCGGCGAGCGGCTTGCCCTGCTCGCTGGTGAGGATCAGCGCCAGGTCGTCGAGGTTGGCGAGGATCAGGTCGTTCCACTTGCGCAGGATCGCCGCGCGTTCCTTGCCGGTCTTCGCGCGCCAGGCAGGCAGCGCGGCGTCGGCCGCGGCGATCGCCTTGCGCGTTTCCTCGGCGCCCATGTCGGGCGCCGTGCCGAGCGGCGCGCCGCTCGCCGGGTCGTGCACCGGGAAGCTCTTGCCGCCCGCGGCGCCATGCCAGCCGCCGTCCAGGTAGCACTGCTCGCGGAACAATTTCGGGTCTTTCAAGGGAAGCGCCGGCAGGCCGGCGCGGGAGGGTGCGTTCATGGGAATCCTCGCTGGGTACGGACCGGAATTCTAACGCCGCTGAAAAGTCCCCGGGTAGGCGCCGCCGTCGATGAGAAGGTCATGCCCCGTCACGTAGGCGGCCTGCGCGCCTCGCTTCAACAGGGCGGCGCCCTTGACCCGCTTTCGTGGCGGGAGCAAACTGACTTACGGCCTTGTGGAGGGGACCATGAACCGCTTCTTCCTATCATTGAGTGCGGCTGCATTCGTTTTCGTTTCTCCGGTAGCGATGGGTCAGTGCGGTGGCGACACCTGCAACGTAGGCGCCACCGGTACTGGCGGCGAAATGTCCGGTGGGAAAGCTCAAGGCTTTCGCGAAGAGTTCGTCAGCACCATCAGGATTCCCGGTGCGGCGATCACAAACAGCGGCAACCTCGACTCCGGGCACTTTACCGTCACGCTCGGTGGCATTTCCCTTGGGACGGCCAGCGGCACGTTCCGCGAGAATCCAGATCCTTCGTCGCGAGGGCGGGGTACCGGATTATTCGGGGATTGGTCCGGCCAATGCGACGAGGAAGACGGCTGCTAAGTCGGCGTTAGCCGAACTCGCGCAAGCGGCGCGGTCGACGCGCGGGAGCGTGTCGGGGCGCTGGGAAAGGCGCCGCCGCCCGGGTTGCGCAGAGGTTCGCTAGAACGTCCCGGGGTAGGCGCCGCCGTCGATGAGCAGGTTCTGCCCCGTCACGTAGGAGGCCTGCGCGCTGCACAGGTAGGCGCAGTAGGCGCCGAACTCATCCGGCGTGCCGAAGCGCCCGGCGGGGATGGTCTTCTCCAGCGCCGCCTTCACCTCATCGACGGTCTTGCCCTGCTGCTTGGCGTTGTGCTCGGTGTTGCCCTTCAGCCGGTCGGTCCAGAAGCGCCCCGGCAGGAGGTTGTTGATGGTGACGTTGGCGTGCGCGGTCTTCCTCGACAGGCCGGCGATGAAGCCGGTGAGGCCGGTGCGCGCGCCGTTCGAGAGCCCCAGCTCCGCGATCGGCGCTTTCACCGCGCTGGAAGTGATGTTGACCACGCGGCCGAACCTGCGCGCGATCATGCCGTCCACCGTCGCCTTGATCAGTTCGATCGGCGTGAGCATGTTGGCGTCGATCGCCTTCAGCCAGTCCTCGCGCGTCCAGTTGCGGAAATCCCCGGGCGGCGGCCCGCCCGCGTTGTTCACGAGGATGTCCGGATTCGGGCAGGCGGCGAGCGCCTGCGCGCGGCCTTCCGCCGTGGCGATGTCGCCGGCGACGGCGACGACTTTCGCGCCGGTGGCCTTGCGGATTTCCTCCGCGGTCGCTTCCAGCGCCTCCTTGCCGCGCGCGGTGATGACCACGTTGACGCCCTCGCGGGCGAGCGCCAGCGCGCAGCCCTTGCCCAAGCCCTTCGATGCCGCGCAGACCAGCGCGTTCTTTCCCTTGATGCCGAGATCCATGGCTTTCAGCCTTTCTTGAGTGTGACGAGCAATACGCCGCCGATGACCAGCACGCCACCGAGCAGCTGCAGCGAGGACAGCTTGCCGTCGAGCAGCATGAAATCGGCGAGCACCGTGGTGACCGGCCCGAGCGCGCCGATGAGCGCGAACTGGCTGGCGCCGATGCGTTTGAGCGACTCGGCGACGAGGAATACGGGGAGCACGGTGCATACCGTCGCCAGCAGGATGGCGTAGACCCAGACGATGCGCGGCAATTCCAGCGCTGCCTGGCCCTCCAGGATGCCGAACTGGATCACCGCGGGGACGGTGGACACCATCATGGTGTAGGCCGTGAAGCGCATCGTGCCGACGCGCTTGATCAGCTGGCTACCGGTGACGAGGTAAACGGCGTAGCACATGGAGGAGCCGAAGACGAGCGCCGCGCCGAAGAAGAACAGCCGGTGCTCGGCTGGCGTGCCGAGCTGCTGCGAGAGCACCAGCGCGATTCCCGTGTAAGTCACTGCGAGCGCGGCGAGCTCGCGCCCGGTGGCGCGCTTGCCGAGGAACAGCGCGGAAAGAATCACCACCAGCGTCGGGTACAGGAACATGATCAGCCGCCCGTGTCCCGCCGGGATGTACTGCAGGCCCAGGAAATCGAGCAGGCTCGCCAGGTAATAACCGAGAAAGCCGAGTCCGACGATGCCGGCCCAGTCGCGCCGCGCAAGAGGCGGCTCGTTGCGCAACCACCAGCCCACCGCCGCGAAAAGGGGCAAGGACAGCACCATGCGCAGAAACAGCAGCGTGGTCGCGCTCACCGGCGCCGCGCCGTAGCCCAGCTTGATCAGGACGGGGCGGAAGGCGAAGGCGACAGTGCCCGCAATTGCGAATAGCACACCCCCACAGCGATACGCCGCGGGAGTCAACGACGCTTGCCGAGAAGCGAGCCCAGGACTCCGCGGATGAGCTCGCGGCCGACCTGCGAGCCCACGGTGCGCGCTGCGCTCTTGGCCATCGCCTCGAGCAGCCCCTGCGACTGCTTGCCGCCGCGCGGGCCGGTCTTGCCGAAGAGGATGTCCGAGGCGAGGCTGCCTTGCTTTGGCTGCGCCTGCTCTTGCTCCTGCGCGACCTGTTCGGCGCGGGCCTTGAGCTTCTCGTAGGCCGACTCGCGGTCCACCTGCTTTTCATAGTGCCCGGCCACGGGCGAGGCGGCGAGCGCCGCCTTGCGCTCGGCCTCGCTGATCGGACCGAGCTGGCTGCCGGGCGGCACCACGAAGGCGCGCTCGGTGATGCTCGGCCGGCCCTTCTCGTCCAGCAGGCTGACCAGCGCTTCACCCACGCCGAGCTCGGTGATCACCTGCTCGATCTTCAACTTCGGATTGGGCCGCATGGTCTCGGCGGCGGACTTCACCGCCTTCTGGTCGCGCGGCGTGAAGGCGCGCAGCGCGTGCTGCACGCGGTTGCCGAGCTGCCCCAGCACCGACTCCGGGATGTCGAGCGGGTTCTGCGTCACGAAATACACCCCCACGCCCTTGGAGCGGATCAGGCGCACCACCTGCTCGATCTTCTCCAGCAGCGCTTTCGGCGCCTCGTCGAACAGCAGGTGCGCTTCATCGAAGAAGAACACCAGCTTGGGTTTGTCCGGGTCGCCCACCTCGGGCAACTGCTCGAACAGCTCCGCCAGCATCCACAGCAGGAACGTGGAATACAGCTTGGGCGAATTCATCAGCCGGTCGGCGGTGAGGATGTTCACCGCGCCCTTGCCCCCTTCGGTCTGCATCAGGTCGGCAATGTCGAGCATCGGCTCGCCGAAGAAGCGGTCGGCGCCCTGCGCTTCGAGCGCCAGCAGCCCGCGCTGGATGGCGCCGATCGAGGCCGCCGAGACGTTGCCGTAAGCAGTAGTGAACTGCGCCGCGTTGTCGCCCACGTGCTGCAGCATCGTGCGCAAGTCCTTGGCGTCCAGCAACAGCAGCCCGGCGTCGTCGGCGATCTTGAACACCAGGTTCAGTACGCCCTCCTGGGTGTCGTTCAGGCCCAGCAGGCGTGCGAACAGGAGCGGGCCCATGTCCGAGACCGTGGCCCGCACCGGATGACCTGCCGCACCGAACACATCCCAGAACACCACCGGACAGGCTGCGTGCTTCAGCTCCACCTTCAGGCTTTTCGCCCGCTCCGCGAGCTTGGCGTTGCCGCCGCCCGCCTTCGCCATGCCCGCGAGGTCCCCCTTCACGTCGGCCATGAACACCGGTACGCCGATGCGCGAGAACTGCTCGGCCAGCGTCTGCAGCGTCACCGTCTTGCCGGTGCCGGTGGCGCCGGTGATCAGGCCATGACGGTTGGCGAACGCGGGAAGGACGCAGAGGTCGGTCCTGCCGCTCTTCGCGACGAGGAGGGGAGAGGCCATGTCGTAAAATTATGGCATGTCCGGACACAGCAAATGGGCGAACATCAAGCACCGCAAGGCCGCGGCGGATTCCAAGAAGGGAAAGATCTTCACGCGCTTGATCAAGGAAATCACCGTCGCCGCGAGACTGGGCGGCGGCGATCCGAACATGAACCCGCGGCTGCGCCTGGCGATGGACAAGGGCCGCGAGGCCAACATGGCCAAGGACAGCGTGCAGAACGCGATCAAGCGTGGCAGCGGCCAGCTCGAGGGCGTGTCCTACGAGGAGGCACGCTACGAGGGCTACGGCCCGGGCGGCGCTGCGGTGATCGTCGACTGCCTCACCGACAATCGCACGCGCACGGTGGCCGAGGTGCGCCATGCCTTCACCAAGAACGGCGGCAACATGGGCTCGGACGGCTCGGTGGCTTTTCTATTCAAGCACTGCGGGCTGTTGGTATTCGCCCCGGGCGCGAGCGAGGAAAAGGTGATGGACGCGGCGCTGGAAGCCGGTGCCGAGGACGTAGTGGCGAACGACGACGGCTCGGTAGAGGTGCTGTGCGCGCCGAACGACTTCCACGCGGTCAAGGCGGCGCTGGAGAAGGCCGGGCTCAAACCGGAGGTGGCCGAAGTCACCATGAAGCCGCTGAACGAGTCCGCGCTCGCCGGCGGCGACGCGCAGCGCATGAGGAGCCTGCTCGACGCGCTGGAGGGCCTGGACGACGTGCAGGACGTCTACACCACCGCCGTCCTCGAGGACGCGTGAGAATCCTGGGCATCGATCCAGGACTGCAGGTGACCGGTTTTGGCATCCTGGAAAAGAACGGCAACCGCCTTGCCTATGTCGCCAGCGGTTGCGTGAGGTCGGGCCGCGGCGAGCTTCCCGCCCGCCTCAAGACCCTGCTCGAGGGCCTGAACGAAGTGATCGCCGCGCACCGCCCGGCCCAAGTCGCGATCGAAAAGGTGTTCGTCAACGTCAACCCGCAATCCACCCTGCTGCTCGGCCAGGCGCGTGGCACCGCCATCTGCGCCGCGGTCCTCGCCGGGCTGCCGGTCGCCGAGTACACAGCGCTGCAGGTCAAGCTAGCGGTGGTCGGCAAGGGACACGCGAAGAAAGAACAGGTGCAGCAGATGGTGAAGCGTTTGCTCGCACTGCCCGGCTTCCCCGCGCCGGACGCGGCCGACGCGCTCGCCTGCGCCATCTGCCACGCGCACGGCGGCTCGCTCGGCCGATTCTCCACCGCGGGCCTGCGGATGAAGCGCGGGCGGCTCGTATGATCGGCAGGCTCACAGGCAGGCTCGCCGGCAAGCACCCGCCGCAGGTGCTGGTGGACTGCAACGGCGTCGCCTACGAGCTCGACGTGCCGATGAGCACCTTCTACAACCTTCCCGCCACCGGGGATCCGGTGACGCTGCACACCCACCTGGTGGTACGCGAGGACGTGCAGGCGCTGTATGGCTTTGGCACGCTGGAAGAACGCGCCGCCTTCCGCCAGCTGCTGAAGATTTCCGGTGTCGGGGCGCGCACCGCGCTCTCCGTGCTCTCCGGTCTGTCGGTGGCGGAGCTGGCGCAGGCGGTGGCACTGCAGGAGGCGACCCGGCTGACGAAGATCCCTGGGATCGGCAGGAAGACCGCCGAGCGGCTGCTGCTGGAACTCAAGGGCAAGCTTGCGGACGCCAGACCGGCGGGCGCTGGCGGCGCCTCGGACGTGCTCAATGCCCTGGTGGGGCTGGGCTACAGCGAGAAAGAAGCCGTTGCCGCGCTAAAGGGGTTGCCGCCGGGACTTCCCGTCGCCGACGGCATCCGCGCCGCGCTCAAGGCGCTGGCGAAGTCCTGAACTAGAACCGCACGACCGCGTTGATGGACCACAGGTCGGTGCGCGCGCGGTTGTAGGCCGCGTCCTCGCCGTACCGGCTGTTGAAGTCCATGCGCAGGCCGACGTTGGGGGTGACTTCGTACTGCCCGCCGAAGCCCCACAGCATATTCGAGCGGTACCTGGCCGGATCCATCGAGGAGAGCGACGACAGGGCGCCCGCCGCGGAGGAGAGCGAGAGTTCCGAGGCGGGCACGGCGAGGCCCAGGCGACCCTGCAGCGAGAAGGAACGGCCGAGGGGGAGTTGGCCGCTGCCGGCGAATGTCCAGGCGTTCGATTGCGAGCTTCCGGCGTAGCCGAAATCGACGCTCCAGTGGCGCGTGAAGCGATAGCCGCCGAACTGCTGGTAGCTGGGCTCCGCAGGGTCGCGTAACTCGCCGGGCTGCGGCGGGACCGCCAGTTCGGGGCGCGGTTTGGGCGGCACGAGGCCCGTGCCGAGGTACCACCCGGTGTCGGATTGAGCCTGGGCGCCGGACAACCAAGCGGCGAATACCGCAATCAAGGCTAGCTTGGCCGTCGTCATGTGGGAAATCCTATGCCTGCGCTCAATGATGTTCAAGAGCAAACGGCCCCTGTCTGGCAAAATTCCACAATGTCAGTGGAAACCGACCGCCTGATCGCCGCCGCCCCTGCCACCCCTCAGGAGGAGCAGTTCGATCGCTCGCTGCGGCCGGCGCGGCTCGCCGAGTACGTCGGCCAGGAAAAGGTGCGCGGCCAGCTGGAGATCTTCATCCAGGCGGCGCGCGGCCGCAGCGAGGCGCTGGACCACGTGTTGCTTTTCGGCCCGCCCGGATTGGGCAAGACCACGCTCGCGCACATCATCGCGCGCGAGATGGGGGTCAACCTGCGCCAGACCTCGGGCCCGGTGCTCGAGCGCCCGGGCGACCTCGCCGCGCTGCTCACCAACCTCGAGCCGCGCGACGTGCTGTTCATCGACGAGATCCACCGCCTGTCGCCTGTGGTGGAGGAGATCCTCTACCCGGCGCTGGAGGACTACCAGATCGACATCATGATCGGCGAGGGGCCGGCGGCGCGCTCCATCAAGCTCGACCTGCCGCCGTTCACTCTGGTGGGGGCCACCACGCGCGCCGGGATGCTCACCAACCCCTTGCGCGACCGCTTCGGCATCGTGGCGCGGCTGGAGTTCTACAGTGCCAGCGAGCTCGCGTCGATCCTGCGCCGCTCGGCCGGCCTGCTGGAAGTAAAGCTGGCGGAAGAAGGCGGCGCCGAAATCGCGCGCCGCGCGCGCGGCACGCCGCGCATCGCGAATCGCCTCTTGCGCCGCGTGCGCGACTACGCGCAGGTGAAGGCCGAAGGCGCCGTGACGCGGTCGGTGGCCGACGACGCCTTGCGCATGCTCGACGTGGACGCGCTCGGCCTGGACGTGATGGACAGGAAGCTCCTGCTCGCGGTGATCGAGAAGTTCGGCGGCGGGCCAGTGGGCGTGGATAACCTGGCGCACGCCATCGGCGAGGAGACCGATACCATCGAAGATGTGCTCGAGCCGTTCCTCATCCAGCAGGGCTACCTGCAGCGCACGCCGCGCGGCCGTGTCGCCACCCTCGCCGCCTACCGGCACTTCGGCATCGTCGCGCCGTCGGGCGCGGACGACTTGCTGGGGCCCGGCGAGCGCGGCTGAGCGACCCGGTCTACAATCGCCCGGTGCAGCGAGACCCCGCGCAAGTATTCCGCTGGCCGTTGCGCGTGTACTACGAAGACACCGATTTCGGCGGCGTCGTCTACTATGCCAACTACCTGCGCTACTTCGAGCGCGCGCGCACCGAGTGGCTGCGCAGCCTGGGCGTGGATCACCAGGCGCTGGCGCGCGACGCGGGATTGCAGTTCGTCGTGCGGCGCGCCGAGATCGACTACCTGCGTGGCGCGCGGCTCGACGACCAGCTGGAAATCACCGTCGAACTTGCACAACGCAGGCGTAGCTACCTCATGCTGAAGCAACAGGCGCTCCGGGAAGGAGAACCGATGGCCGTCGCGCTGGTCCAAGCCGCGTGCGTAGACCGAGTGAGCTTCAAGCCGGCGCCGATTCCCGCCTCTCTCGCCCAACGGCTGGGCTGATCCCATGAACGTGACCGCCGACCTCGAAATCTGGAGCCTGATCGTCGGCGCGAGCCTGGTGGTCAAGGCCGTGCTGCTGCTGCTGATGGCGGTGTCGTTCCTCTCCTGGATGTTCATCTTCAGCAAGTGGTTCGCCATCCGTCGCGCGCGCGCGCAGACCGAGCTCTTCGAGCGCGAGTTCTGGGGCGGAGGGGACCTCAACCTGCTCTACCAGGGCGCGGTCAACAATCGCCACACCATCGGCAGCCTGGAGCGCATATTCGAGTCGGGCTTTCGCGAATTCACCAAGCTGCGCAACCAGCGCGGCACCACCGACCCGAGCGTGATGGTGGACGGCGCGCGCCGCGCGATGCGCGCCACCTACCAGCGCGAGATGGACCACCTCGAGCGCCACCTCGCCTTCCTCGCCTCGACCGGCTCGGTCAGCCCCTACGTCGGGCTGTTCGGCACGGTGTGGGGCATCATGCACGCCTTCAGGAGCCTGGCGAACGTGCAGCAGGCGACGCTCGCGCAGGTGGCCCCCGGCATCGCCGAGGCGCTGGTGGCAACCGCCATCGGCCTGTTCGCCGCCATTCCCGCGGTGGTGGCCTACAACCGCTATTCGCACCAGATCGACCGGCTGGCGATCCGCTTCGAGAGCTTCATGGAGGAGTTCTCCAACATCCTGCAGCGGCAGGCGCCGAAATAACATGCCGGCGCTGCACCGCAGGCGCGCCCCGATGCACGAGATCAACATCGTGCCCTACGTGGACGTGATGCTGGTGCTGTTGATCATCTTCATGGTCACGGCGCCCCTGGTCACCCCCGGCGTGATCGAGCTGCCATCCGTGTCCAAGGCGTCCAACGCGCCGGTGGCGCCGCTCGAAGTGGTGATCCGCGAGAGCGGCGCGCTGCTGCTGCGCAGCCGCGACGCCAAGGGCGCGCTGACCGAGGAACGGCGCATTGCGCGTAGCGACCTGGCGCGCGCGATCCGCGACCGGCAGGCCAAGAACCCGCAGCAGCCGGTGCTGATCGCCGCCGACAAGGACGTGCGCTACGAGGCGGTGCTGCAGGTGATGGACGAATTGCAGAAACAGCAGGTGCGCCGCGTCGGCCTGCTGGTGAAGCCGGCGCAATGAGCGCGGCGCTTGCCGGGCCGTTCCTCGAGTGGCGGCGCGAGGACGATCTTGCGCCGGCCGTCGCGCTCGCCGTCGCGGTGCACGTGGTGCTCGCGGTGGCACTGGTGCTGGGCGTGAGCTGGCAGAGCCGCGC
>Ga0210380_10000236_pt1 | contig 27649 bp, 28 predicted proteins | sample PLM4_5_coexredo_FD_155476 | JGI IMG/M metagenome (GOLD analysis project Ga0210380, IMG submission 155476) | Groundwater sediment microbial communities from an aquifer in East River, Colorado, USA - PLM4_5_coex redo | ecosystem: Environmental > Terrestrial > Soil > Riparian zone | place: USA... | reverse complement strand
GACCCCGAAGGAGGAGGGCAGAGGTGCGGTCGTCAGGTTAGAACCACGTAGAATGAACGCCCCAAGGGTGGATCACTTTCCGAGCGGCGTACTGGCCTAGTTTCCGATCGGCGCGCGCAGCCCGGGGTTCGTGGCAATTAGTGCTGAAGTGATTCACGACCTGCGCGTGATTCCGCTCGACCGGCGCCCGCACGTGAGCGACGCGATTCGCTCCTATTTGGGCGATTCGCGCGGGCGGTGGGATGGATCAACGCTAGTGGTCGAGACGACCAACCTGAATGGTCTGACGCACGTGACCTTTGCCCCAAGCCGGTCGACCGATCGGACGATCGTCGCGGAACGCTTCAGCCTCGTTGGCCCGGACACGCTTCAGTACGAGGTGGCGATTAGCGACCCGGGTACTTGGACGCGACCGTGGACGATCGCGTTTCCCCGCAAGCGCCGGCCGAATGGTCTGCTTTACGAGTATGCCTGCCACGAGGGCAACTACGGTCTTCCGAACATACTCAGTGCGTCACGCACCGCCGAGAAGAGCGCGTCGCGCTAACGGCGCAGTCCGTGTCGAACGTACACGTCAACTCTCCACATCCACGTCTCACGACGGACTGAAAGAGCAAAGCCAGAGCGCGTGATGAGATTGTCGATAGACCGCACGGGGTGCACGAAAGTCCGGAATGGGTTGCGTGCCAGTCGCCGCCGTCCATTCTCGATAGCCAGCGCTGCTCGGACGTACCAGGCACTTCTCGGGTACGAGAGCGCGAAGCAGTGCTCCGCGTGCGCGAGGGCGGCGGTCAATAGCGGCTCCCAGGCTGGATAGCAACACACGACTCGGTCCAAGGTGACCGTGCTGGCACGTGAGACCTGTGAAGCGGCGTCAACAAAATCCCCAAGGACGAATTGAATAGAGGCGCTTCGCCCTCGCCGGGTGGCCTCGTGTCGCGCCGTCTCGACGTAGGCGGAGGAGGCATCCACAGCGACCGCGCTCGATGCGCCCTGCTCCAGGAGAGCAAGCGCGAGGCCGCCGAAACCGGCTCCCACGTCGAGCACGGTGGGTCCCAAGGCTTTGGACTGGACGATTCCCTCAATGAGAAGCCGGGTAGTGATTCCAGGTCCGTTCTCGTGAAAGCGCTTCAGTTCGGCCGCCACTTTAGGCCGGTCGAACTGCTGATTGGCGTCACCCGCGAAGCTGCAACAACCCTGCATCAGCGCTCCTGTCGTGAGGGCGCGAGATGGTGGACGTCCCGCGTCTCGGTCATCCGGAGAGCGACGTCGACGCCTGAGAAGAAGGTGAGTGCGGCGATGGTCCAGAGCGCACTGCTTAGGCCAAGCGCGTCGGCAAGTATCCCCGCCACAACGGCGCCGATCGCGTAGCCGAGATCTCTCCAGAAACGGTAGACGCCAATCGCAGAGGCGCGCCAACTTGGTGCGGCGACATCTCCGATGGCGGCCAGTAGCGTGGGGTAGACGAGGGCCGTCCCGAAGCCGAGCAAAACGGCGCCCGCGGCAAAGGCGTAGAAGGCAGCCGAGGCGGCGATGACGCCGATTCCGGCGGCTTGGACCCACATGCCGGTTGCGATCAGCCACTTCCGCCCTGTCCGATCCGAAAGCGCTCCCGTCGCGATCTGTGCGACACCCCAGGTCATCGGGTAGAGGGCCGTGAGCATGGCCGTTTGCTCGAGGCTGAGCCGGGCCGCTGTGAAGATGAGAGGAAAGAGTCCCCACGCCATACCGTCATTCAAGTTGTTGACGAGCCCTGCTTGGCTCACGCTCGAGAGGGTGTGGTCAGCGACTGTCGTGTGCCAGAAGACGGAGTGTTTCAGTTCCTGCGGATCACTGTGGAGCGCGGACTCGAGGCGCACGTGCGACCGCGTCTCGCGCACGAGAAGAACCGACAGAGCGAGGCCGCACAGCACAAACAGGACGCCCAGATAAAACGGTTCAGGGCGCAGGCCCCATCGTGCGGCGACATAGCCCGTCGCCAATGCCGAGCCGGCCAAGGCTACGTACCCTGCGAATTCGTTTAGCCCCATCGCCAACCCTCGGCGTTCCGCGCCGACGAGGTCAATCTTCATGATGACCGTCGTGGACCAGGTGAGGCCCTGGTTGATCCCGAGCAGAGCATTGGCGACGAGGACCCAACTCCAGTTCGGCGCCCACATCAGGAGGAAGGGGGCCGGAACCGCGACGAGCCAGCCGGCAATCAGGATCTGTCTACGTCCGAGGCGATCGGCAAAACGCCCGGCGAAGTAGTTGGTCGCGGCCTTCGTCACACCGAAAACGACGATGAACGAGAGGATGGCTGCCCGACTCGCGATATGGAATTCGCCTTCGGCCAACAGGGGCAGGATGCTGCGTTCCATGCCGACCGTCGCGCCGACGAACGCGTTCACGACCACCAGCAGCGAGAACTGCCCGAGGTTCTCGCGCAGTCCCAGGCGAACCCCGCTGGGCGCGCGATCGACTACCGCATCGGTCACACGGGTTCTTTCAGTGCAGCCTTGCCGTGATTGGAGGCGAGGATGCGCTCCATATCTGCTGGCTTAGGGGGCACGTCCGCCAACGCCTCGATGAAGCCGTGCTGGTCCTTCGCAAGCATCGGGTTCCACTTGCGCTCGAAGCCGATGGTGCTCATCGGTTTTCCGCTCAGGCCGACTCCGCACACCGAGCCCGAAAAGTGACCCGGGTAAAGCTCGAGGTCGTCTGGAAGCGTGAGGAGTTTGTCGTGGATGCTCTGGTAGAGCAGTGCGGCGTTTTCGCGAGCTCGCCCTGGCAGGTCAGGGCGTCCGACCGCTCCGACGAACAAGGTATCGCCCGTGAGAACGAACCACGGGTCAGTCCCGCGTTTGAGGTCGGTCACGACCAGGCACACGCTTTCAGGCGAATGTCCAGGCGTATGAAGGATCCTGACGTGCGTGTTCCCGAGCTCGATGACTTGGCCGTCCTTCAGTGGAGTAAACGAGTCGGCGAAGTCGGCGGATTCATGGAGGCAATACGCAGCCTCGACGCGTCCCGCGAGTTCTCGGCCACCCGATAGATGATCCGCATGGACATGGGTATCGATCACATGCGTGATTCGCATGTTCTTGGCGTTGGCGAATGCGACGTACGTATCGACGTCCTCTGCGCGCGGATCGACGACAGCGCAGCGGCTGAGAGTGCCGCAGCCAAAGAGATACGTGGCGCACCCTTTGTCGAAGTAGTAGAAGGGCCTGAAGATCATGTATTGCCTCCAGCGAGCACGGCCGGCCGCCGCGTGCGGTTCTGCCCCGGGCGAGCTCGTGGTGTTGGTGCGGCGCCCGTGGTTCGGGCCTCTCCTGAGTTCACGGGAAACCCGGCCGACCTCCATTCAGGTAATCCGCCCATCAGGCGTCTTGCGCGGCGCCGACTTTTGAGGAGCATCTCGACGGCACGGTCTGCATAGACGCAGTACGGCCCGCGACAGTACGCGACGTACTCCTTGTCCTTCGGTAGCGAGCGCAGGCGGTTCTGGAGCTCGTCGATCGGCACCGAAATCGAGCCGACTATGTGCGCAGCTTGGTACTCGCTGGCAGGTCGTGCGTCGAGGATGATTACCTCAGGCGAGCGCGCGCGCTCGAGCAGTTCCTCCATCTTCACGGGCTCGGGTCTGGATCGGTCCCCAAAGTGCGCGTGCACAAGCTGCTCGAGTTCCGCTAACCGGCGCTCGGCAACGGCACGAACCGCGAAGCCAAGATCGGACACGGTCGGATCCCCGAGTCTGTAATAGACAAAAAGCCCATCCTTACGACTTTCAACGAGAGATGCTTGTCGAAGGGCCTGTAGATGTTGCGAGGCGTTGGCGATCGAAAGACCGATCTCAGTCGCGAGCGAATCCACCGTGCGCTCGCCCTGAGCCAGCAGTTCGAGCATCTCGATTCGATGAGGGCTGCCGAGAGCCTTACCGATTCGTGCGAACTGAGCGTAGAGGCGATCCTTGAACTCCCGGTGCGAAATGGCCATACTCAAGTATTCAATATATTAATTGACTATACTCTGAGTCAACCCATCGAACTCCCAGGGGTGGTCCCGGCTCGGGACAAGGAGATGACCATGAGCCTCGGTACTGTCGACCGTGTGGCCCTCGAGCAGAAGGTCAAGAGCATGTACTCGGACGTGGCGGCCAATCCGCACGGCGAGTTCCACTTCGAGATGGGACGCAAGATGGCGGAGCGGCTCGGGTACTCGCCAACGGATCTCGATCGCATCCCCTCGGAGGCGATTGACTCGTTTGCGGGTGTCGGGCATTTCTTTCACCTCGCCAATCTGTGTCCGGGCGAGCACGTCGTGGACCTCGGAAGCGGTTCGGGTATGGACAGCTTCATCGCCGCCCTCAAAGTGGGCACAACCGGACGCGTCGTAGGGGTCGACATGACCGACGCGCAGCTCGAAAAGGCATCAAGCCTCGCCGCATCGCATGCGATCGGAACGGTGAACTATCGCAAGGGGTACATCGAGGACACGGGTCTGCCCGGGGAGTCGTTCGACTGCGTCATCTCGAACGGCGTCATCAATCTGGCGGCCGACAAGACGCGGGTCTTTCAGGAAGTGGCACGGCTCCTGAAGCCGGGCGGGCGTTTGGCGTTGGCTGACATTGTCACCGAGGTTCCGCTCCCTGAGAACGTCGTGTGCAACACGGATCTCTGGGCAGCCTGCATCGGCGGCGCCGAGGAGCAACAGACCTATCGCAGCGCGATGGAAACCGCGGGACTGGTGGTGGAACGAGCCGAGGAGAACGACGAGTACCGATTCGTTTCGGAGCGTGCACAAAAGGCCACAGCCAAGTGGGGCGTGAAGAGCGTGTCTATCCTGGCGCGAAAGCGATAGTCATTTGCGCAGCTCGCGATGAAGCCAGGCTTTTGCCAGACGCCATTCCCTCTTAACCGTTCGGGGCGACCGTTTTAACACGAGGGCGGTCTCGTCGACTGACAGCCCGGCGAAGTATCGCAGCTCGACGATCCGGACCTGATCCGGGTCCAGGCGTGCGAGCCGCTCGAGGGCAATGTTGACTTCGAGGATGTCGGTAATGATGTGTTCCTGGCCCTCGTTCTCGGCCTCACTCAACGGAATCAAGGTGGCGCCGGCGCCACGTTTCTCCGCGATGTGGGCCCGGGCGTAGTCGACGAGGATACGGCGCATCAGCTGCGCGGCGACACCAAAGAATTGGGCGCGGTTCTGCCACGTGGTCCGACGCTGGTCCACCAGCCGGAGATAGAGCTCGTTGACGAGCGCCGTCGGGTTCAGGGTGTGTTCGCTGCGCTCGCGACGAAGCTGCCGGCTGGCCATCCGGCGGAGTTGTGCATAGATGATGGGCACCAGCCGATCGGCGGCCGCAGCATCGCCTCGGGACCACTGCTGAAGCAGCTTCGTCACATCGGCCGGGGACTGCACTCCTTTCATCCCGCCGAGTCGAGCCCAGTCCGGACGAGCAGTCGTCGAAATCGCGGATCGTTCCGAATGCTGTCGTTGGCCGGATCGCCGGCGATGTACGCTGCCCAGTTCGATCCTTCGTCGAGCGCACGCTCCATCCAGGGGAAGGCGGAATCGAGATCGCCGAGCGCCAGATAAACGTCTGCGATCGTCCCGGGTGCAACGTATCCCCGCTCCCGAAAAGCGAGGATTCTCCGCAGTAGCAAGCGGGCACGGTCGGTGTCATGCGCGTGCGCGCTGGCAACAGCCAAGACCGACAGCGCCGCCGGTGATTGATTACCACGCTGCACGACCATATCGGCCTGGACCACGGCGTCTCCAGCGCGGCCGGCCAGAAGCAACGCTTTTACCAGTCGCCATCGTCCCGTCGCGTAGTCGGGGCTCATTGCCACTGTCTTGGTGAGCTGATCGAGCGCGTCCTGGGGCCGACGTGCATATACCTGAATCCATCCCACATTCGCATTGACGATCGGGGAGAACGGGTCGAGTTCACGAGCAATGAACGCCTGCCTCAAGGCCTCGTCCATCCGCCTGCGTGACATCAGCAGGTTGGCGTACCAGATCCGCGAGAGCGGGCTACTTGGGTTGAGATCGATGGCACGCTTCAATTCGCGCTCGGCCTCGGCCCAGTGCCATTCGTAGTGCCTGACATACCCGAGCGCCGCGTGCGCGTCGGCCAAGTCTGGATCGATTTGAAGCGCGTGGATGGCGGCTTCAGCGGCCATCTTGCGAAAGGGCTTTGGCGAGTCGGTGCCGACCATGAGCGTGGCCTGCTGGTTGTAGCAGTCGGCAAGGGCAGCATAGGCGGGCGCGTAGGACGGATCCCACGCCACCGCCTGTGAGAAATGACCGATCGCCGAAGCGATTGATGCCGGTGTCCGCTGGTTCCAGTCGTAGCGTCCCTTCAGATAGGCTTCATAGACGTCGGGACTGAGGGCACGCGCCTTCGTGAGCCGCTCGCGCGCGAGCGGCGCCATCGTGATCTGCACTCGGGCCGCGAGCGCAGCGACCACGTCGGCCTGAAGCGCCAGGATTTCGCGCGCGGGTCGCTCGAACCGGTCTTCCCAGAGCGCGCGTCCGCTCGGTGCATCGACCAGCTGGATGTTCAAGACGACCGACTCGCCGGCGCCTTGCAGGGTGCCGCGCACCAAAGCGCTCGCACCGAGCGCGGTGCCGATATCGACAGGCGTTTTGTGCTGTGCGATCGCTTGCTGGGCCGAGGTGCGCGAAACGACGCGCACCGACCCCAACGCGCCTGTTTCCGCAATGAGCGCGTCGGTCAACCCGTCGGCGTAGTAGTTCAAGGCAGCATCACCCGTCGCGTTGTCGATTGGTAAGACGGCCATCGTCTTCACGGCCGTGTCACCGGCGTGCACGCCCGATGTCACCTGAAAACGTTTAGCCGACCAAATTGCAACCGGCAATGCGATGAGGACACAGAGGACGGCCGCCACGGCGCCGCGCCGCCGCATCAGGAGTTGGCCGGTCAGGGTCCATGAATGGTGCCGCTCGATGCGTTCGAGAGCGGCACGCACTTCGGCCGCGCGCTGATACCGCGCAGCAGGATCCTTCGTGAGGCAGCGCTCGACGACCAACCTGAACGCGAACGGAACCCGGCGAGGCATCGGGCGCGGCGGTTCCACGATGATGGCGGAGCTGGTTTCGAACGGAGTTCGGCCGTCGAACGGCAGTCTTCCCGCCGCCATTTCGTAGAGTAAGACACCCAGGGCCCAGATATCGCTTCGCGAATCGCCGTCGGCGCCCGACAGCACTTCTGGAGCCATGTAGCTCAAGGTGCCAGCCAGCGCATCGTTGGCGCTGAACGACTCGATGGTCTGGCCGAGGTCGCCCTCCGGCAGCCGTTTCGCGAGGCCGAAGTCGAGCACGGTCGGCTTGCCCGCCTCGTTGACCACCACATTCGCGCTCTTGAGATCGCGATGGACGATGCCGCGCTCGTGGGCGTGGGCCACTGCGTCCGAGATTTGGATGCCAATGCGGACGGCGTGCTTGGGTTCGAGCGGAGTTGGTCGGCACAGCTCGTTCAGTGGCCGACCGTCGGCGTACTCCATCACGATATACGGCACGCGGTCCGCCTCGCCGACTTCGTGAATCGCGCAGATATTGGGATGGGACAGGGTGGAGGCGTGATGCGCCTCGCTCAGTAGGCGGGCGCGTTCGGACGCATCTGGAAACAGCGCGCGAACGGTCTTGATGGCGACGTCCCGGTCGTGATCGGCGTGACGCGCGCGATAGACTTCGCCCATGCCACCGGAGCCGACAAACGCTGTGATGACGTACGACCCCAGTCGCGAGCCCGTGTCCAATCGGTGCTCAGACGAATCCGACGGAGCGGGTGCACCGGCGAGCACGCGCGCCGCAGCATCCTCGAAAAGGTCTCCAGCGACCCCATCGCTGTGGAGCAGAGCTTCAATGTCGCGCCGCAGGAGCTCGTCGTCTCCGCACACAGCGGCCACGTAGGCCGGCCGCTCGGCGTCGGGCCGCTCGAGCACGTTCAAGAACACGGCCTTGACACGGTCCCAGTGCGCGAGATCTTCCAACCGTGGTAGAGGCGAATCGCCGAGGGGAGGGGCCACCTCAGGCATGCGGCGTAGGATAGCTCTACAGGCGAGGCGCAGCAAACGCACCCCGTGCGCCGCCCGGGTCTCTCTTCCGCGGAAGGACCTTAGAAGGCCGAGAGATAGCCTTTCGGAGGGATGTCGACATCCATGTGATGGATGTCACGAAAGGTCAGATTCGCCGGCTGGCCGATGCGCCGCCACTCAAACAGTTGGCTGCCTGCCCGCGAAACATGACACCCAAGACCGCGGGTGATGGCGACGGCGACCGAGTGAGTCGCGCACGACCGGACCCGCCACCGTTCCCCCTTTGCACGGCTCGAGGGCTGCTGAAACGGTCTCGGCGACCAGCGGCTTCCTGCCGTCGTTCGCGATTCGGCACTTTCCGGTCCGGCATTGGCGTCACCGCGCGGGGACTGACGCTTGCCATCAGGAGCAGCGCTCCGTTGAGCTTGTCTCTCGCGCAGATGCCGGTGTCTGGCCCAGGCAGACAGCCACTTTAACAGCAGTTGCTGCCGCGGCGTTGAGCTTCACACCGAGTAACCGCCTTTCCGTGACGCCGAAGGTCCTGTTACCTGGAGGCGCACCCGATGCGCGAAGGAGTGTCGGAACGGCAATCCGTGCGAACGTTGTCAGCAGTGTCGCTGTGACCATTGACGTGGGCATGGCCGGGACCGCTGATTCCTCCTGGGTACCACTCGCGTCGGCTCGTATCGCCGGTCAGTGGCCCAGAGGCGGAATCGGGACCCTCGTGCTGCCTCGTGCTGCGGGGCGCCGCAGCTCCGCGAACCGGGGCCAACACCGCGTTCGTGTCGTCGCGGGACCGCGAGGCCGCGCAGGCACAAGTGCACCCGCTCGAGGGTTTCACGATTGCCGCCCTCACGAGCGTCTCGCGCCCGTCAGCGGAGCCGGCTGCGCACGACACGACATTGGGATCGCTGCGCGTCGCCTATGACGGGCTCCGGAGGGGTCGGGTGGCGGCGGTTCAACAGCGGGAGTCGACGGCGTCACGCGAGACCGACATGACCTCGCTCGAATGGCGACGGCGAGGACTCGGCCGGATGACCGTACGCTACGTCCGTCAGAGCGCGTCGGACTCGTCACCCTCGTGGATCCACAGGACGTCGTCTCGCGTCGAGCTGGACCTTCCCGTGCTGGCGCCCCGTTCCGCGGGCGGGCCTGGATCTGCGGGCGGCGATCAGCGCTGGTTCCATTTCACAATCGGACTCCGGCGTGAGCTCGAAGGTCGGCGGCCGGCTGGCGATGATCGACAATGCGGCGCTCACGGGCGAGACCGAGGTCGGGCTCACCGGCAAGGACGGACAGGCATTGCGCAGGCTGCGCGTGACGACGGAGATGCCTGTTGTGCGGTCGACCCATCTTCAACTCTCCTACATATACCGCAGCGGCACGCAGCTCCCGCCGGGGCAGGTGTTCGAAGCGCGAATTCTGCGGCGAGTGCGTCTGGGCTGGTAGGACGCGCAGCCTATTCGCGACGGCTGCACGGGTATCATCTCCTGCGATGCGCCTCGTGGGATATGTATGGGCCGGACCAGCGTCGTGCCTCGGACTGGCGCTCGCCACCATGGGTGTTCTCGGTGGCGGGAGAATCATGCGGCACACAGGCGTTCTCGAAGCCGAGGATCGGCTGCTCGCGTGGGATCTGCGTCACCTGAAGCTGCTCGAGGGCGGCGCGTCTGCGATTACGTTCGGTGATGTCGTGCTTGGAACGGGCCGCGCGGCGCTCGACTCGACCCGCGCGCACGAGCGCGTGCATGTGCGCCAGTACGAACGGTGGGGTCCGCTGTTCATCCCGCTCTACCTGGCGGCCTCGCTCTGGGCAGCGGTCCGGGGACGTCATCCCTACTACGACAATCCGTTCGAGCGTGCGGCCAGGTGAATGGACTCACGGTGCGCGCGTCGCGCTGGCCGTGTTTCGGTCATTGAGTTTTTGGCGTCCGACCCGTTCGGGTATCAGAGGGAACACGTTTACGCAGTAATGACGAGGGATCGATCATGACAGCCAGTCAGCCGAACCTGCTGCTCGAACTGGTCGGAGGGGTAGTAGCCCTGGTGTTCACCACCGGCGTGATTGCTGTGCCTCTGTCGTTTGCGACGCTGTGGATCTACCGGCGGCGAATTGCTCGATCACTCGAATCGAGCACGATCGCGTCTGGACAGACGGGTGCCGCAACAGGTGATACCGAGACGGAACAGGGAGCGATCGGCGTACGCTGTGAACTCACGCCTGCTCTCGCCACAGAGGCGCGTCGGCACCGCAGGAATCTGGCGCGGCTTTACTCGTGCGCCGGCCTTGCGCTTGCCCTGGCCTTCGCCGTCAGTCACGGCCTGACGTCAGACCGGTTCTGGCAGGCAGCGATTCCCTGCAGTTTGTTCGTGGGACTGAACCTGCTTGTGTTGTTCGGCCGCTGGAGGCCAGGGCCCTGGCTGGTCGCGTTGTTGATGCTCGCGCTCTACACCTTCCTGAAGCAGGATACCGTCCTGACCGGTCTGACCGGGATGGTGATCCTTCTTGGGCTCTTGTTGCATCCACGCATCCGAGCCGTGGCGCCAATGGCCTGGGCGTTCTTGCTGGTGGTCGGCACCGCCACATCAGCGGCCATCGCCACAGCCGTCTACCTCTGGGTTCTGGCGCGATCTCTGTCGAACAAGCCATCAACGAGATTGGGTCGATGGACGGCGCGGCGTTCAATGCGTTCGTCTGGGAGCGCGTCGTGTCAGTGCTCCGGGTGATCGCCGCTCTCTCTGCCGTGGGCCTGGTGATCGCGTTGGCGCTCGGGACTCTCCTGCTCATTGTGGTAGCGCGAAGCTACGGCCGAAAGCGTATGAGCGCGCAGTGGCTCGCGATCGTATCGAGCTGGCTGGTCCTCGCTGTAGCGAGCACCAATCCAGAGTGGCCACTGAGTCTCGTGACCAACGTGACATTGGTCGCAGTGTTCGCGATGGCCGTGAGCGCCGGGTGGAGGCGATCTCGTCAGGCAGAACAGCCGGGAATTCGAATGCTGCTGCTCCGATCCTTCTCGCTCGGCAGGCGAAGTGACTGGTTCTTTCAGGAATTCGAGACACTGTGGCGAGGTATCGGAAGCGTTCAACTGATTGGCGGCGTCGACCTCGCCCTCACGACCCTGGAGCCCCATGAACTGCTCGACTTTCTCAGGGGCCGCGCCGGACGGTACTTCGTCCACCGGCAGGCCGATGTGGACGCGCGAATCGGCGCCTTCGATTACCACCGCGATCCCGACGGGTGTTTCCGCGTCAACGACATTTATTGTATGGAGGCTGTCTGGCAGTACGCCGTGAATCGCCTGTTGAACAGGTCCGACTGTGTCGTCATGGACCTCCGTGGCTTCAACCGGCACCGTGCCGGCTGTGTGTTCGAGATTCAATGCCTGGCCCAGTCGATGCCGGCCTCCCGTGCGGTCTTCCTCATCGACAAGGGCACAGATCGGGCCTTTGCAGAAGAGACCTGGGAACGGGCAACCGCAGCGGCCGCCGTCGGACGAGGCCCGGAGAGTACGAAACTCCTGTTCGTGTCCGATGATCCCGGCGCGGGAAACGTATGCGAACGGGTCATCACCGCACTCTCCGGCGCTGCAGCGTCTGCTTCATCGCTGGCACTCGCGCCGCTGCGGTAGGTTCGGAGTTCCCAGTGGTTCGCGCGAAGTTTACCTCCGCGCGGACAAAGGTCCGACGCGACATCGCTTGGAGACTTTTGCGCAGGACTGTGACCCACGCGTGACTCGGTGAATCGGCCTGAATTCAGGCGATTCACTCGATTGCGGCGGCGCGGCGGCTGGACGCGTCCGGGTACGTGCATTGCACCGGTCGAGCGGCGATTGCCGTGATTGCCGCAGTCACTGCCGGCTGGCGTACATGCCGCGCGCCCGCTCCGCAGCTCGCTCCCCCAAAGGAGGGCCGCGTCACCGGGATAACGGTTACGCGGTTCACTCCGCGTCTTCTGCGTGCGTAACTAGTTCGGCGGGGCGCAACTCGCTTGCCTGCTCGTGCCGCCGGCCGCCGGCACATACGCTGTGAGCACGGAGTCCATCACCATCCGGTCCGCGCTGAAGCGCCACCCGAGCGGGCGGACCGCCCGCTTCATTCGCGCGATCCATCCGCGCGGCAAGGCGTTACAAGCGACAGCGGTAGCCATGGCCGTCGCGGTTACACGGGTGACTACCACTTCACGTGGCTCGGTGGCAGCACTCCACTCCGAGACGCGCCTGGGTCGTGATGGCACAGCTCGGTAGTCGAATACTGTTCTTCAACCTCACCGAAGACACGCCTCCGGTCGAGGTCACGATGCCGGCGGCGCGCCGCCTTCAGTCGATCCGACGTCCGATGAAACCGTGAGTCACGCCCGCGCTGATATACGAGCCGACCACGTCGCCTCGCGAGTTGATCCCGAAGATCCGCGTGGCGGTCGCGGCTGGAACGTCCACCGTCGCAAACTGCCAGGACTCGTCAACCAGGAAGCCGTGGAAGACCCGGTTCGCGTCCTGATACAGGCCGACGATCTCGCGCCGGGCACTCATGTCCCACGCGGCGGTTGACAGGCTGCCCGGCACGTCGAACGACGTGAAGTTGTCGCCCTCGAGCAGGTAAGCGTGGCCATGATTGGCCGAGTCGGTCCACAGGCCGGCGATCTGCTTCCCATCAGGCGTGGCGCCGTTGTGCATGGACATGGCCATGTCGAATGCGCTCACGCCTTTCCGACCGATCGTCATCCCGAACATAGTGTTCCCCGTGTTGGTGTCGTGATAGCAGCCGAGGATCGTGCCATCCGGAAGGATCCGCTGCGGGATGGTGTTGATGTGGTCGGGGTAGTCGGCGCTATAGAACGTGCCGCTTCGCGTCAGCAGAAACCCGTGCGCCGGTACTACCGTTGGCTCGGTTGCCAGTCGATAGGTGCCGACGATGTCTCCGCCAGGCCCGATGCCACGGGCGACGGTGGAGGTGACCGGGTTCAACCGATCGGCGCTCGGAAAATCAATCGACGTGTACACGCCGCCGCTCAGGACGAATCCGTGGCTCACGCCTCCTATCAAGTACTGGCCGACGACGTCGCCGCCCGCGTTGATGCCGTTTGCAACCGTCAGCGCGGCGCCTGGGAAATCGACCGGCTCGAACTCGAACGCAACTCCGCTCGCTCGAGAGGTCGCTCCGAGTAAGACGGCACAGCCCAGCGTGACCAGAATCCGCGAAGACCAGACGAACATAGCTCGGACGCGCATGGCCCCTCCTCGTGAGGGCTCGACGTGGTTTCTCACGGGCCGGTTGCCGGCGGAACCCTCCTATGAGAACGCGGAAACGCTCGCGGGACGGGGCCATACCTCGGACCGGGGCTTAGGTTCGATGGCGCCGACAAGCCCATATCCTGTTGATCGTCCTGACTTTAGCGAGCGCCCAGAGGCTGAGCCGTCGCGAGCGCGAACGTGATAACTACCGGGTGGGAGGTTCAAGCCGTGTGGTCGAGTATCTCCAGGGCATTCGGGGGCGCTTGCCCGAGGGCAGCAATCCGACCATCGGGCCCGATGCCACCGGTGTCGGATGGGTGTTCCAGTACGCGCTCGTGGACGACTCAGGGCAGCACGACCTGGGGGAACTGCGCGGGGTGCAGGACTGGTTCCTGCGCTACGCGCTGGCGTCGGTCGACGGCGTGGCCGAGGTGGCCAGTATCGGGGGGTTCGTCAAGCAGCACCAAGAGCGGCAGCACTGCCGCTCCGCATCGATCACGGCAGCTATCTCGCGCATCCACTCTCCCGGTGGACAGGTCAATCGGTAGCCATCTGCCGTCATCTCTCTCAATGCGGCTCGTTGAGCGAGGCCGGGAAGCAATCCGGACCGGCCAGCCGTGATGGGGTGGGCGTCAACTCGCAAACGATCGGCAGCGTCATCGCTTCTTCCTCCGACGAACCAACGATGGATATGCGGAACGCTAAGTACGCTAGTTACAGGATACGCCTCGGGTGACCGCGCCGATGGAGCGGGTGGCTCGGACGACTGAGAGAGCCGAGTGCTACACTCGTTTGGTGCCGAGGTTTGCGCTCGCGATCATCGTCGGTCTGCTGATGTTCAGCGCATCAGGCGTCTCGGCGTTGGTCCGCGCCGAGCCATGCACCATCAACGAGCAGCAGGGAAGCAACGACGGTTCGTGCTCGCCAACCTGTGTGACGTGCGGTTGCTGTGCTCAGGCCGCCGAACCCGTCACGCTTGCGATCACCTCATCCCCAGACGTTCCATTCGTTAAGCTCGCGTCGCTCGTTCCGATTCTTCCTGACAATCAGCCCCGCGACATCCTGCACGTTCCAAAACCCGGCCTCGCGTAATCCCTTTTCTTCGCTCTCTCTTTTGATTCGGGCCGACGCGAGTCGGCAAAGGAATTCGCATGCGCATGGGTACGAGAACCGTCGCGGTGTGCGCGGTCGCGTCGCTTCACGCCGGCATCGCTGCCGCTCAAGGCCGGTCCCTGACTCTCGATGAGGTCTTGGCGCGGGCGCGCGAGCAGGCTCCGCAAGTCGTGAGCGCGCGGCTGGCAGTGGAGGAGGCGCGGGGGCGGCTGCTGGGATCCTCGGTTCACCGCCAGTCAAACCCCCAAGTGGATGCCGCGGTGGGCAACCGCAACGGGACCGACACCAGGTTCACGGACTTTGAGGTGGGCCTCGGCCAGAGCTTCGAACCGGATGCGCGTCGCTCCGCCCGGATCGAGGGCGCCAACGCGGCCATCGCGCAAAGTGCGGCGAATGTGGAGGAAGTCACCCGGACCGTGCTTCGCCTGGTGGCTTCGGCGTACTACCGCGCGGTACACGCGAACGAACGGGTCAGATTTCTGAATGCGACACACGACCTGGCCTCGAGCATCTATGCGACGGCGGACCGACGCTTCCGAGCGGGCGATATTGCGGTCCTGGATGTGAACATCGCCCGTGCATCGCTGGCGCGTGTCAGAGCCGAACGTGAGGGCGCGGAGGCATTGAAGGCGCAGGCGCTGGGCGAGCTCCGCCAGCTTCTGCGCCTTGAGAGTGATGTCGACGTTGACGGCTCGCTCTCGCGCCCGGCAGAGGCCGACCTGGCCATCTCGCTTCAGGCGGCTTTACAACGGCCGGAACTCCGTACGCTCGAAGCCGGAGTGCGAGAAGCCGAAGCCGAATTGAAGCTTGGCCTCAGTTTCTCCAAGCCAGAGTACGGCGTTGCGGTTCGCTACTCTCGCGAGTCGGGCGACCAGATCGTCTTGGGCGGCCTGACCGTCACGTTGCCGGTGTTCTCCAAGGGGCAGGAGCAACGTGCCGTCGGGTCGGCACGCGCAGCGCGCCTTCGCGCGGAACTCGACGCCGCTCGCGCGCGTGTCCAAATTGAAGTCCGGGCGACCTTCGAAACCTTCAACCGGCGCCTCGCTGCCGTCCGCGTGCTTGAAGCCGAAGCAATCCCCGGCCTTGATGAAAACGAGCAGTTGACGACACGAAGCTTCGAGGTCGGTCAACTCGGTCTGCCAGAACTTCTGCTGATCCGTCGGGAAATCTTGGAAACGCGCGCTCAGTACTTGGACGCGCTCTTGGAGGCTGCACTGGCCCGGATCGACCTGGATGCCAGTGCCGGAGTATTGCGATGATTCTCAAAACGTTGCTTCTCATCGCGGTGTCTGCTGCCCTTGCCGCTTGTGGTCGCAGCGCCGAGGAGGCGCCCAAGCCGGCGGCCGCGACAGCAGCACCAGCTGAAGCGGATCCCCACACAGAGGACGCCAACACCGTCGAAGTCGACCAGGACATGCTGCGTGACCTTCGAATCACGACGAAGGCGGTGGAGTCTCGTCCGAATGGGGAACTGGTCATGCTGCTCGGCGAGTTGGTGGTGGACCAGCGCGCGTACGCGGAAGTTGGCGCGCCGGTCGCCGCCCGAGTGACGCGCCTGCTGGCGAATGCGGGCGATGCCGTTCGCAGTGGCGAGGCGCTCGCCGAACTGACCAGTCCCGAGCTCGGACGCGAACGCGCCGAGTATCTGTCGGCCAGTGCGCGACTGAAGCTGGCAGAGGCCGCGCTCGAACGCAAACGCGGCCTCGCTCAGGAGCGAATTGTTCCGCTGCGAGAAGTACAAGAAGCCGAATCCTCCGTCGGTGAAGCGCGCGCGGCACTCCGTGCCTCCCGTGCGGCGATTGCAGCGTTCGGCGTCGAGCCGCCAGCAGACGATGGCGACGGGGCGACAGTCTCGGCGTTCGTCCTCCGTTCCCCGGTTGACGGGTCTGTCATTGAGCGGACAGCGGTTCTCGGACAGATGCTCGATCCGGCGGCGCCGGCCTTCCGGATCGGCAACCTGACGACCCTCTGGCTGACGGCTCATGCGTTTGAACGGGACGCCGTTCGCGTCCAGCAAGGCGTTGAGGCAAGTCTGTCCTTTCCGGCTCTCCCCGGACAGGACTTCGATGGGCGAGTAACGCTGGTGGGGCGCCAAGTGGAGCGCGAATCGCGCACGGTTCCAATCCGGATCGACGTCAAGAACCGCAACAACCTTCTTCGGCCCGGCATGTCTGCGACCGCAACGCTACCCGTAGGTGCGACTGGCGCACCCATCCTCACCGTCCCAGTCGCTGCCGTTCAACGCGTGCGCAACGAGTGGTGCGTGTTCTTGCGGAAGGACACTGACCATTTCGAGATCCGGCGCATCGGACGGGGGCGCGATCTCGCTGGGGAAGTCGAAGTGCTGTCGGGACTTCGTGCCGGCGAAACGATTGTGGTGGACGGAGCCTTTCTGCTCAAGGCGCAGGCGGAAAAAGGCGAGGGCGATCATGAGGCGCACTGAGGCCCACCATGATTAACCGTCTGATTCGCGAATCGTTCCATGCGCCGCTCCTGACGGCCCTCCTGGTCGGTGCCGCAACGACGATCGGCGCGTTCTGGATGCAGGACCTGCGCCGCGACGTCTTTCCTGACCTATCAGCGCCGGTCTTCAACCTCATCACGCAAAACCCGGCGATGGGTGCAGAGGAACTCGAGACGGCCATAGCGATTCCTCTCGAGGTCGCCCTTGCTGGGTTGCCCGATGTCCGGCGTGTGCGATCGAACTCCCAGCTGGGCGTCGCACAGGTCACAATCGAGTTCGATCCAAGTGCCGACTACTACCGTTCGCGGCAATTCGTTGCGGAGCGGGTCGCTCAGGTATCCGGGCAGCTGCCTCCTGGCACCGACGCTCCGCTGATTTCCAGCCTGACGGGCCGTCTGAACGAGATTTTCGAGTTCACCTTGGAAGCCGACGCCGGCGCGGCCGACCTGATGACGCTGCGGGATCTCGCTGAGTTCGAGGTCAACAACCGTCTCCTCGCGGTGCCGGGTGTCGCCGCCGTGGAACGGCTCGGCGGCTACCTCCGGCAGTTCCAGGTCCAGCTCGATCCCGAGCGCATGGCCGCACGACTCGTCAGCTTGGACGATGTGATGCACGCCGTCCAGGAATCCAATCTGAACGCCTCGGGCGGTGTGGTGGCCCAAGGGGCAATTGAATGGACCGTGCGTGCGCTCGGTCGCGCGCAAACGGTGGACGACCTTCGTCGCACCGTGGTGATCACGCGCGGGGACGTCCCCGTACTGCTGGGAGACGTGGCGGACATCCGCGAGGCTGCGGCAGTCAGGCGCGGCATCGCGCACCGTTTGAAGGGCGAGGTCGTCAGCGCGCGTGTCATCAAGCAGTTCGGCTCGGACACCGTAAGCGTGGCCGCGGGCATTCGCAACGCCATTGACGACATCCGCCGGACGCTGCCGAAAGGCGTGCAGCTTCGCATCGTCTACGACCAGTCGCAGCTCGTGTCGTCGGCGCTTGGCGGCGTCGGTCGCGCGGTGATGCTCGGCGGCGTGTTCGTGGTGTTGGTGATTCTCGTGCTGCTCGGCAATGTGCGAGCGGCGTTCGTTGTCACGTTGACCATCCCGCTCTCGATCGCGCTCGCCGGTCTTCTGCTCAAACCGCTCGGCGTGGGTCTGAACACGATGACGCTCGGTGGGCTGGCGATCGCCATCGGCCTGCTCGTCGATGCGGCGATCATCATGGTCGAGAACATCCTGCACCGCTTGAGCGGCGCGACCAGCCGACGCGAACGTCGTGAGCGGGCACTCAACGCGGCGGCAGAAGTCGCGCGTCCGATCGCCTTCGCCACGCTCATCGTCATAGTGGTCTTCCTCCCGCTCTTTGGCATGAGCGGTATCGAAGGGCGAATGTATCAGCCGTTGGCTGCCGCCGTGATCGCGGCAATGGTGGCCGCGCTCATTCTGGCCCTGACACTCGTCCCGATCGCGGCGGCGCTCGTCCTGAAACCCACCCCCGCCGGGACCGACGAAGACGTGGTGCTTCTCCGCAAGGTCAAACAGTGGTACGCGCCGGCTCTCGACCGTTGTTTGCGGCATCCGGGACTCGTAGCGCTGGTCACACTGCTCGTTGCCGCGTCGAGCATCGCGTTGGGTCTGCGCATTGGTAGCGACTTCATGCCGCAGTTGGACGAGGGCGCCTTCCTCCTTCAGACGGTGTTGCCCGCGGAAGCGGCGCTCGACGAAGTCGATCGTCTGAACCATCGCGTCGAAGACGTGTTGCGCGAGGTGCCGGAGGTTGAGGACGTCGTGCGCCGAACCGGTCGTGCGGAGCGGACGGAGGATCCGATGCCGCATACGCTGTCCGACGTCCTCGTTGTCCTCAAAGACGACCGCTCGCGAGGGCTCGAAGCGATTGAGTCAGATATGCGTGCGCGCCTTGAAGGTATGCCGGGGGTGGCAGTCCTGTTTACGACGCCTTTAGGGATGCGCATCGACGAAGGGCTCGGTGGTACACCGGCTGATCTCTCCGTGCGAATCTTCGGCCCCGATCTGAATGAGCTCGCGCGTCTTGCCGAACAGGCAGAAGGCCTGATTCGCGGTGTCGAGGGGATTGCCGACTTGCGAGCGGAACAGCTGACGGGACTCCCGCAGCTGCAGATTGCCGTCGACCGTGAGGCGACCGCACGCGTCGGCCTTGCCCCAGGAGACGTGATTCGCGCGATCCGCATCGGTCTCGTAGGCGAGGAGGGCTCGCAGATCTGGATAGGCCAGCGGCGCTTTGACCTCGTCGTTCGCCTTCGGGATGACCGCCGCGACACCTTCGACGCCATTCGCTCGCTGCTTGTCGACGGCCACGACGGTCGGAAGATTCCGTTAGGTCAGCTCGCGACAATCAGTCAGACCTTCGGTCCCGCGGCGATCCGCCGCGAGGCTGGTACCCGACGCATTGCGGTCGAGGCATCCGTCAGCGGACGCGATCTCGGCAGCACGGCCGCTGAAGTGAGGCAGCGACTGACCGAACAGCTGAAGCTACCGGCTGGCTATTTCTTCGATCTCGCCGGACGCGTCGAGAGTCAGGCCCGCGCCACCCGAGCGCTGACACTCGCCATCGGCGCAGCGCTGTTCGGCGTGTTTGTCCTGCTCCTGGTCGCGCTCGGATCGGCGGTCGAGGCCGCCATGATTCTCGGCACGGTCCCGATTGCGTTTGTTGGCGGGATTTTCGCGCTCCTGATCGCCCGTGAGACCTGGAACGTGTCCTCGCTGGTCGGCCTCATCGGACTCTTTGGCATTGCGGTCCAGAACAGCCTGGTGCTCGTGACGCAGACGCGAGGGCTGCTGGCCGACGGCCGACCCCTCGCAGAAGCGGTTCGGGAGGCGAGCATCGGTCGTGTGCGGCCCAAGCTGATGACTGCCGGGACCGCAACGCTGGGGCTCCTGCCTCTACTCGTGTTGCAGCTGCATGGAACCGAGATTGAGCGTCCGCTGGCCGTGGTGATGATCGGAGGCCTCGTGACGTCAACGCTCTTCACGCTGCTGGTGCTTCCGACGTTCTACTTGCAGGTGCACGGCTGGCTCGAACGGCGTTCGAGCCGCACAAGCGAAGGCGCCACATGAATATCGCCCGCACAAGTAGTCCGCTTGGTCCCGGCGAGGCCGGGGCTATTACAGCAGAACGAGACGATGGCCGAGCTGCCTCTTATGCGCTGACGCCAGTCGCGCTGAAAGCCAGACGCGAGGGGCACTTTGAGATCTGCTTCGCCGCGCGCAGAGCCATGAGGAGCTGAAGCCCGCCGATTCGGGCCCGACCGATTGTCAGCGGATCGTCAGCCGACTGTCGCCATTCGCTAGCGAATCAGCCAGCGACCGTTGGACTCGCGGCCAAAAAGATCGGAAAAAGTGGTTGCGGGGGCGCGCTACCGCCAATACCGCACGCGCTGTACGTGGTCGCCGCGTGACGGCACTCGTCGGAGCGTGTGGGAAGGTCTCACTGCCGCCGCCTGAGCTGCTGGCGGAGCCGTCGGCGACTGATGAGGTGTCGGTCTGACCCTCCCTGTGGAAAACGAATCCATCGGTAATCCTTAGACCAGGGAGAGGCCCAAGCGGATGCGTGGACTTTGGTGAGGCGGTTCACTGGCGACATTCTGCGAGCCACGATCGACGGCTCGGTAATGCGCCTCCGGTGGAAGCTGATGACCGTGACGGTGGTGATGGCGAGCCTGGTGCCAATCAGGTGGAGCACCCGGTGTGGGCTCGGACGTGATGAAGCCGATCGCCGCGCCGATCATTAGCGGGATGGTGACGTCGACGATCCACGTGCTGATCATCACGCCGGTGATCTTCTACATCATAAGAGTGCGCGCGCTGCGGCGGGGCCGGCTCACGGCGTCCAGCATGGCGGCGCAGGCATAATGCCAGTGTGAATCGTGAGGGGATGAGATGGAACGAATGACTCGTCGACAGATTCTCGGTGCGCTCTCAACGGTGATCGCGCTGAGTCTGCGCGCCGTGGCCCAAACGCCAGCGGCCGTAAGGGTCTACAAAGATCCGACCTGCGGCTGTTGCGGGCTATGGGTCGAACACCTCCGCAAGGCGGGCTTCATCGCAACCGTGACCGAGGTCGACGATATTGCCGCGATCAAAGCGAAGTACGGCGTGCCGCCGCGCGTGGGCTCCTGCCACACAGCCTTGGTGGGGAACTACGTGGTCGAAGGGCACGTGCCGGCCGAAGATATCCGACGTCTTCTGAAGGATCGACCGGACATCGCGGGGATTGGTGTGCCGGGCATGCCGATTGGCTCTCCGGGCATGGAAGTCGCTGGCACGAAGCCGCAGGCGTACGACGTGCTCGCCTTCGACAAGACGGGCACCACACGGGTGTTTGCGTCGCACGGCCGTTGACGCGGCCCCGAAGACCATTGAGCCAAGATCCGGCCCGCTGAAGGGTTGCGGTCGGGTCTGAACTTAGTGAGCCGTACGTGTGTTCGCACGACGGCCAGCGCCGATGTCGTGCGAAACGCGGCCCTGAATCGCATCCATGTCAGACCTGACGGCACGTGCAATTCACGCACCCATGCTCCGCGCACACGCCGCACGATTCGATGACCAGTCGCTTCAGTGCTGCCCGCGCTCGGAATACGCGCGCCCCCGCGTTGCCCGGCGACAGACCCCTCTCCAGGGCGAACGTCTTCACAGAAGTGCCGCCGATCTCCACTGCCTCCAATGCCTCCGCGTACTCAGGTTTCAGCGTTGCCGCCAAGCGCAGGACGCATTCGCAGATCTCCGTTTCCAGCTCTCGGTCCGGCGCGTCCTGCGTCGCGAGCTCGCGCGCGAACGCCGCCAACCCTCGTTCGGCGGATCGGCGGCGGCGCACCTGATCTACTGTCGCGTTTCGAAGAGAGCGGTAGAACCAGGGAATGATGGCATCTTCGGTCGGTGCGCGCTGGGGCGCAGCGATGACCTTGGCAAAGGCGTTCTGCAGGATGTCCTCAGCGAGCGCGCGCTCGCCGACCCGGCGCTCCAGGTAGCGTAGAAAGGCGCGGTGGTTCTCAAGCAGCGCGGCGAGCGCCGCAGGGTTGGAATCGGTATCCACGATCGGGCCACTCCATCCTACCCGTCCGAGAATACCGGAGAGTGTAATGAGAATGGCGGTGCTGCGTTATATGGGCATGAACCAATCAACGCAATCAGCCGAGGGTGGCCTCTTGGTCACCAGATTCAGGATTCAGGGTATGACCTGCGGCGCGTGCGTGCGACACATCGCCGCGGTCTTGGAGGCCATGCCCGGTGTCGTCCACGTGGCTGTCGATCTGACGCGGGAGGAAGGGCGAGTCGACCATTTGGCGCGGTGGGTGGGTGACTCGGCCCTTATCGAGGCTGTCGCCGACGCGGGCTACGCGGCGAGTCTGGCGACGGAAGCCACTGCCGACGTCGGACGGTCTCAAGCCGGGGCCAAGGCGTGCTGCTGCGGTTGAGGTGGGGCTGATCTCGAGCCCTGCTCACGCGCCGGCGGGCCTAGGCGGAAGCGATGTGTGCCCTTTGGGACAGCCTCGGAACCGCCTTCCATGAGAGGTTTCAGGTAGCACTGACGATCATGGTCACCCCCCGCCGTCCACTGTGGAAATTTTCCGGCATCGCGGGAAAATCCCTTATCGAGCGCTGGGATCGCCCCGTTACTCAGCGAATTTCCGCACTGACTATGCGCAGGCTTGCGGCATCTGAGTTGCAAAAATCTGGTCCAGTCCAATGACACGGGTGACGGCACTACTGGTCGTGATGGTGATCGCAGGCGCACAGGCCTCTGCGCTCACCTGCGATTTGGTGTGTGCGGCAGCTGCCGTGAGCGCCCGCGCCGACGGGTGTCACGCCCATACAGATGACGCGACGGGGTTGCGTGTGGCGCCTGCCCCCGCCGCCCCCTGCGATCACGCGGTCGTTTCCCCCTGGCTGGCTGAGGTGCGGCAGCTGGCCCCAAAGTCCATCCTGGCGGCAGCGGTGCCGACCGCCGACGCAGTAGGGACGAACGCTCCGCCCACCGATTCGACCAACCCGCGACGGTGGCGCCTTCCCGAATCGCCTCCCCCCCTCGGCTCGGTACGGCCCTCCATCCTCAGAATCTGATCTCGTCGCAGACGTAGCCTCGACGCTACGCGTCTCTCTGCGACTCGTTCCACCGTTTCGCGCACGAGCCACGAGGCGACATGCGCGCATCGGCGGCGGCAGCACCCGGCCACGACGCCCTGCTGCTTCGAACGCCGGTCCGTCGTCCACAAACTTGAGACGTCCTGTCACGAGAGAGGTTGACCTGTCATGAAAACATTCACCGCGTCCCTGTTCGTTGCCGTTCTTGCCTTCGGGGCGGCCGCCGCCGCCCAGCAAGCTGGATCGGCAGATCTGCTGACGGCCAGCCAGGTCCAGCAGCTCATCGCCAGTGCACAGCCGGCAGATCACGCGCGGCTTCGCGGACACTTCGAGGCGCTGTCCGCCAGATACACTGCCGACGCCGCACGTCATACCGCGATGGCCCGTTCCGCCGGCAATCCGAATCGTCAGTCCGGCGGCGACCCGGCCGGGCACCACAACCGGCTGGCCGCGCTGGCCAAGGACTCCGCCGGCATCACTCGAGAACTAGCCACCCATCACGGCCAGCTCGCGGCTGGAGCGGCGTCGACCGCGCCGCGTGACGGGGCACGCTTCGAAAAGGGTGCGGGCGCCCCCGCGGTCCCATCGGAAAAGCAGCTGCTCGACCTTGCGGCCAAGGCCAGCACACCGGCCGAGCATGGCGAGCTGGTGGAGTACTACGAGTCGCTCGTCAAGCAGTACTCGACCGACGCGACCGATCACTCCGCCATGGCCGCGGCCTACCGAGGAACCAAGTCGGGAGCCAGCATGGCGTCCCACTGTGACCGCCTCGTGCAGATCGCGCGACAGGAGGTCAAGGAGGCGACCGCTCTTGCGGCCGACCACAAGCAGTTGGCCACCGGCGCTCGATAACTGCGGTTGTGACGCCGAGTTGGACCGGCAGATCCGCCGCCGCCCGACTCGGCAGTCAGGGTGGGGCTCGTTCCCATCGTCAACGTTGTCCGAAGGAAGAGGAGGTCACGTCATGAGACCGCTATGGCTTAGCGCATTGGGTGCGCTGACACTTGTTACGTTCGTGGGAAGCGCGGTCGCGCAGACAACACCGGCCGTCCTGAATTCGCTGGAGGTTCAGGAACTCATCAAACGCGCGGAACCGGCCGATCATGCGCGACTTGAAGCGCATTTTTCCGTGCTGGCCGAGCAGTACGCCGCCGAGGCGAAGCGCCACAACGCCATGGGCCAGGCATTCATTGCCAGTCCAATTCGGCGGACGCCGGCCAACTCCGCGGCGGACCACTGCAAGCGCCTCGAGCGGCTGAATCTGGAGTCCGCCGCCACACTCCGCGAGCTCGCGGCGTATCACAAAGGGCTTGCGGCAGGGAAGGTCGCCGAGCCACCCCGCGGCGCGACGCCGTTCGAGAAGGGGGCCGGCGCCTCGACCCCGACCGCAGCGGCGCTGACCGCGCTGGCCGGGAAGGCCAGTACGGCGGCCGACCACCACGCGCTGCACGAGTACTTCCAGAGCCTGGCGACGCGGTATACCGCTGACGCGAAGGTTCACGCCGCCGACGCGCAGGCCTATCAGGGTACGCGAATTGCCCAAGCGGCTGCGCACTGTACTCGCCTGGTCACATTGTCGAGGGAGTCAGCCAAGGAAGCGACCGCGGCCGCTGCGATGCATCAAAAGCTCGCCGGCGAGGCCAAGTAAAACCACACGAGTGAAGTGACCGAACACCGCGTGATCGACATGACACGCCTCGCCGTTCTTCGATTCGTTCTTGTCGTTGCTGCATGGATGCCGACGTCGCCGAGCCCGGCGGTGGCACAAACGGCCCGAGTGCTGCCGTCGCCGCTCCGGCTCGGTGATGTGGTTCGGTTGGCGAGCGAGCGGCGGGACGAGATCGAGGCGGCCCGTGCGCGCATCCGCGCGGGTGAGGCACGCCCCACGATCGTGTCGGCGCTCGCGGATCCGATGATCGCTCCCTCACTGGATCATCTGCCGTTCATGCTGGGCGGTGCGGACGTGAGCTTCACGGTCGAGCAGCAGATCCCCTTGTCGGGGATTCGCGGGCACCGGCGCACCGCCGCCCTGGCGGATGTCGATCGCCTGCGCGCAGAGGCGAGCCGGACGACGCTGGATGTCGGCATTCAGGCTGTGAACGCGTTCCTGATGGTCCAGGAACGACGACGGTCCGAGGCGCTCGTCGCCGAGCAGTTGGCGTTTGCGCGCGACGTCGTCGGCGCGGCGAATGCCAGGTATGCCAGTGGCACCGCCCCGCAATCCGACGTGCTGCGCGCCGAAGTGGAAGTGGCGCGGCTCAACGCGCTGGCGCGTGCGCTCGTCAGCAACGTGCGGGGCGCCGAAGCCATGCTCAATACAAGCCTCGCTTTGGAGGCGGACAACCCTGTTCCCCCGCTTGCGCCTCTTGCGGTTGGGGAGCCGCCCCCGTCGTGGTCGGTCCTCAAGGCGGCGCTGACGTCCCGGCCCGAGCTGGTTGCCGGCCGTGCCGAAATCGCCCGCGCCGTAGCCGACGTGCAGGTCATGCAGGACATGTTCCGACCGATGGCGACCATTCGTACCGGTCCCTCGTACACCATGACCGATGGAAGAGGCTGGATGGCGATGGTGGGCCTAAGTGTGCCGATCTGGCGCGAGAAGCTGCGCGCAGGAGTCGCCGAGGCGCAGGCGATGCAGGCCATGTCCGAAGCGGACCTGCGAGCGATGACCAGAATGATCGAGGGCGAAGCCGCGGTCGCGCTCAGCCAGCTCCAAGCCATGCGCGATCGGCAGGAGGCGCTCACCAGCGATGTGCTGCCGCGCGCGCGTCTGGCGATCAATCCGGCGGTGGCGGGCTATACATCGGGCCAGCTGCCGCTCGTGAGCGTGATCGAAGCCGTGCAGGCGCTGTGGCTGGTGCAAGCGGACCTGATCACAGCGGACACGGAGCTTGGCCTCGCGTGGGCGCGGCTCGGGCGGGCCATCGGGTCCTATGAGGCGATGAGCCAATGACAGCCTTTCCGAGGTTTCGACGGATCAGCGCTCCGATTGCGTCCGCCCTCGCGACGGCCGCGGTACTGACCGGAGCCCTGTGGATGCAGCGCGCGCGCGAGGGGTGGCCGTTTGCTCCCAGGAGCCAGGCCGCACCCACGTCGGCTCATCAGGCGCCACCCTCGACCATCGACACGGCGGCCACTCATAACCGCGTTCCCGTGGACGTGAGCGCGGCCACGGTCCAGGCACTCGATATTCGCGTGGAGACGGTCCGACGGGAATCCTTGACGCAGTCGGTGCGGGCGGTGGCGACGATCGTTCCGGACGAATCGACGATCTCGCACGTGCACACGCGCGTCGCGGGGTGGGTTGAACAACTCGACGTCAACACCACTGGTGCCCTCGTGACGGCCGGCCAGCCGCTCGCCCGTATCTTCTCCCAGGAGCTGCTCTCGTCGCAGACCGAGTACTTGGCCGCGCGAACGAACACCGCCGCGTCGGGCATCGCGAGCGCGGTGATCGCCAGCGGGCGGACACGCCTTGGCGTGCTCGGGATGGCACCGGCCGAGATCGACGCCATCGAGCAGACAGGCGAACCGATGCGCCTGGTTACGGTGGTGGCTCCCCGGAGCGGCGTAGTCGTGAACCGGGGGATCACCGTGGGCACATCGGTCGATCCGTCGACGCCGCTGCTGACGATTGCGGACCTGTCGCGCGTCTGGGTGCTTGCGGAGGTGCCGGAGGCGAACATTCCGGGTATTCGCGTGGGTTCCGCGGCACAGCTCGACTTTCCCGCGTCCAGTCGTCCTCCCTTCGCGGCTCGGGTCGATTTCGTCTATCCGACGCTCACCGACCGCACGCGGACGCTGCGGGTCCGCTTCTTGGCGACCAACACCGGCGGCCGACTCAGGCCGGGCCTCTACGGCACCGCCGCGTTCGAATCGGCCGGACAACCCGCGATCACCGTGCCTCGTGACGCGGTCGTGGATACCGGGCAGGAGCAGCACGTCTTCGTCGCCGTGGGCGGTCGATTCGAGCCGCGAGTGGTGACGCTTGGCGTGCAGCTGACGGATCGCGTGGAAGTCCGGAGCGGTCTCGAGGCTGGCGAGCAGATCGTCGCTGCAGGCGTGTTCCTGCTCGATTCAGAAAGCCGGCTGCGCGCGACCGGCGGGGCCGGCGGGCACGGCCACGGCGCGCCGGCCACTCCGCGGGACCAGCCATCGGCCCCGGCCGCGGACCCACACGCGGGACACGAGAATCCGTCGCCCGCCCCGACGCCTGCCCCGCACGCGGGTCATCCAGAGTAACGGCCATGGTTGAACGCATCATTGAGCTGTCGGTCCGCCACAAGTGGGTGGTCTTCGGCGCGGTGATCGTGCTCGCCCTGTTTGCGGCCGATTCGGCGCGCAAGACGCCGCTCGACGCGCTGCCGGACATTTCCGACCCGCAGGTCATCATCTTCTCGGAATGGATGGGGCGCAGCCCGGATTTGGTCGAGGACCAGATCACCTATCCGTTGGTCCGCGCCCTCCAGAGTACGCCCGGCGTGCAGACCGTCCGTGGGTACTCGATGTTCGGCATGAGCTTCACCTACGCCCTCTTCGGTGAGGGCACCGACATCTACTGGGCGCGAACACGGGTGCTCGAGCAATTGGGGCGGGTGCAGCAACTGCTGCCGCCGGGCGTGTCGCCGACGCTCGGTCCGGACGCGAGTGGTGTCGGCTGGGTCTATCAGTACGTGCTGAAAGACA
>Ga0210380_10000235_pt1 | contig 27817 bp, 34 predicted proteins | sample PLM4_5_coexredo_FD_155476 | JGI IMG/M metagenome (GOLD analysis project Ga0210380, IMG submission 155476) | Groundwater sediment microbial communities from an aquifer in East River, Colorado, USA - PLM4_5_coex redo | ecosystem: Environmental > Terrestrial > Soil > Riparian zone | place: USA... | reverse complement strand
GTCGAACTCTGCCAGATGGCGCGCGTCAAGCACCTCGTGCTGTTCCACCACGAGCCGGCCTACGACGATTCCACCATCGAGGGCGTGCTGCGGGAAACGCGCCGCTTCGAGGAACTGACTCGGGGGACGCAGGCGCTGCAGGTTTCTGCGGCCTACGACGGCCTGGAGATCGACGTCTGAGATCCGCCTGGTCCAAGCGGGCGGGCCCGCTGGCACTGGTGGTCGCGTTGATGGCCCTGCTCGCCGCCGAGCCGCAGTTCGTGCATGCGCTGCGCAATGCCTTGTTCGACAGCTACCAGAAGCTTTTCCCGCGCGAGCGTCGCTCTGCACCGGTGCTCATCGTCGCAATCGACGAGCAGGCGCTGGAACGGCACGGCCAGTGGCCCTGGCCTCGCACCAAGATCGCGCAGCTGATTGCAGGCATCGCCGCGGCGAGGCCCGCGGCGATCGGCGTCGATCTGCTGTTCCCCGAGCGCGACCGCTTTTCGCCGGCCGAAGTGGCGCAGGAAGTGCAGGAGCTTTCCGCGGATGTGGCGCGGCGCCTGCGTGCCCTGCCGTCGAACGACGCTGCGCTGGCTCAGGCTATTCGCGATCGCAGCGTTGTGCTCGGCGTCGCAGGCCTCGAAGTGCCCGATCCAAGATTTCCGCGGCCCCCGGCGGCGGCGCCAGTTCGCATCGTCGACGCTCCGCACCTCGCGCTGCGCCGCTTTGCCGGGCACCTGCAAAGCCTGCCGCTTATCGATCGCGCCGCCGCCGGGAGGGGCCTGCTCAGCGTCGACCCCGAGAGCAGCGTGATCCGGCGGGTGCCGCTCGCGGGCATCGTGGAGGATGTCATCGTTCCGGCACTGAGCATCGAGATGCTGCGCGTAGCGACGGGTGCCGGCCTGTCGCTGGTCGGGCGCGGAGGCGACCAGATCGAACTCCGCCTCGGCGACGTCGCGATCCCCGCGCACACGGACGGCCGCTTCTGGATGCGCTACGCACCGCACGATGAGGCGCGGTTCGTGTCCGCGGCGAACGTGTTCGATGGCAGCGTCGCGCCAGACCAATTCGACAGCAAGCTGGTGCTGGTCGGCGTCACCGGGGTCGGATTGCTCGATTTGCAGACGACCGCGCTCGGCGAGCGCGTGCCCGGGGTCGAGATCCATGCCCAGATCCTGGAGCAGATTTTCGAGGGCGACTACCTGTACCGGCCGGCCGCGCTGCACGCGCTGGAGATGGCAATGCTCGCTGCCGCCGCGCTGGTGATCGCTTTCGGCGTTGTTTCGCTCGGCGTCGGCGGTTCGATTGCGCTGTACGCGGTTGTGATGGCGGCGCTCGGCGCGCTGGGGGTGGCGGGCTTTGCCCAGGAAGGCATGCTGCTCGATGTCGCCTGGCCCGCGATCGGGGCTACCGCCGTGTTCGGCATCGTGCTGGCGGAGGCATTGAGCGAGGCCGACGAGCAGCGCCGGCGCCTGCGGGAGCAGCAGGCACGGGTGACGGGTGAACTGGAATCGGCCCGGCGCATCCAGATGGGCCTGCTCCCCGTGCCCGCTACGCTGTTCGCGCATGAGACCCGCTTCGACATCGACGCGCACCTGGAGCCCGCTCGCACGGTCGGCGGGGATTTCTACGACTGCTTCATGATCGATGCGCACCGGCTGTTCTTCATCGTGGCCGACGTGTCCGGCAAAGGCCTGCCGGCGAGCCTGTTCATGGCGCTCTCCAAGACATTGCTGAAGAGCGCGGTGCGGCGCGTGGACGATGTCGGCGCTCTGATGGTGCGCGCCAATGCCGAGGTCTCGAGCGAGAACCCGGAGTCGCTCTTCATCACCGCGTTCGCCGGCATCCTGGACACACGCACCGGGGTGCTGGAATTTTGCAACGCGGGACATGAGCCGCCGTTCGCGCGGCGCCCGGGCGGCAAGCTGGCGCGCCTGGAACACGCGGGCGGGCCGCCACTGTGCGTGATAGAGAACTACCCGTACCCCGTCGCATACCGGGAAATTGCCGCCGGCGAGTGGATTTGCGTGGTCACCGACGGAGTCACGGAGGCAATGAACGGGGCCGGGGCGCTGTACGGCGTGGCGCGCCTGAAGGCGGTTCTGCAATCGCTGGCGGAGGGCGTTGCACCCGCCAATCTGCTGGCCGCCGTGCGCGCGGACGTCAGCCGCTTTGTCGGCGCTGCCGAGCCCTCTGACGACCTGACGCTGCTGTGCCTGCGCTGGAATGGCCGCGTCTCTGCGGCGCGCGGGGACGAGAAACTAGCGGACGCTGATCTCAACGCGCCGGTTGCGCGGCTCGGCGACCTCGTCATCGGTCGGGACTAACAACTCGCGCTCCCCGCGTCCAGCGATCTGGATGCGGGCCTCCGCGATGCCGAGCTTCACCAGCTCGACGCGCACGCGCTCCGCGCGCTGCAGGGACAGGCGATCGTTGAACTGCAGGCTGCCGACGCGATCCGTATGGCCGATCACCACTACATCGGGCGCGCTGCTCTGGCGCAGCTCGGCCAGCATCCGCTCGAGTTCAATGCGCGATTCCGGCGTGAACTCGTCCGTGCCTTCGAGGAAGTAGAGCAGGAACGACTTGGGCCGCCCGGGCAGCGCGGCCATGGCCGTGCCGAACTCCCGCCGCGCGTCGCTTTCCTCGAGGCGCTGTGCCTGGGGGCTGCTGCCACTTACGATGCGGCTCGCCGCAAAGGCCTGGTTGAGGACCACCCGCTCGCCGCCGCGTTCCACCACTACCGTGCCCACCTTGCCGTCCGGGCCGGGAAGCACCACCACCAACTCGTCGCCGACCTGAGACTCGCGCGACCAGATCATGAGCGCCGTCAGCAGCGCGACGATCACGACCTGCATCTATTTTTTTGCCGGCTCTTCCACCTGCACGACAAACTCGGTACCGCGCACGCCCATGATCGCGGCCGGCGTCCGAATCTTCATCGCATCGGGTGACTGCTTGACCATTTTTCCGGAGACGACGGCGAGCGTCCCTTTCTTGAGCGAGGCGTCGAAACGGCCGGTGTGCGTGGTGCTGTTGAAGTTGTAGCGGTCCACCACCAGCACGCTGTTCGGTCCCGTGGACAACAGGCTGTTGTCGCTGAACGTGACACCGACCGAGCCGTCGGTACCGGTCACCAGGGCGTCCGACTGGCGAATCGGCATGCCTACGCTCGCGGGCAGTTGCTTGCCATCGCGCTCGACATGCACGGCCCCCTTGGCGGTCCTGACCTGGCCGACGTCGTCATTGGCCCAAGCGCTGCCCGCTACTGCCAAAAGCGACGCAACCGCCGCAGCTGCAAATACTTGGCGCATGTTGCCTCCTGCTGGATTAGAGGGATTCTATAATGCCCGTGGCAAACAGGTAAGACCGTGAAATACGCCCGAGTCGGACAGTTTCTTGCGCGTTTGGACCAGCTGCGGCCGGTGCAGTCGTTTCTCGAGGCATTCTGCGCCGATTCCGGGCTGCCGCGCGAGGAGTGCCTGCGCCTCAATCTGGTGCTGGAGGAGTTGTTCACCAACACCGTCAAGCACGGGCATCACGGTGATTGCGACGCGCCGGTGTGGATCGGCCTGACGCGAGCCGACGGAGCGGTGCAGGTCGTATACGAGGACAAGGCGCCGCCGTTCAATCCTTACGCACGCTTGAGCGAGCCGGTTGTGGATACCACTGTCTCGATGCGCAAGATCGGGGGTCTCGGAGTGCTCCTGACCAAGGAACTCGCTGCATCGCGCGACTACGCCTACCTGTTCGGCCGCAACCGCATCCGCCTGACCCTCGCCGCCGCCTGATCGTGGTACCCGGGGCCGGACTCGAACCGGCATGGCCTTGCGGCCCAGGGATTTTAAGTCCCATGCGTCTACCAGTTTCGCCACCCGGGCGGCGACGCGGCGCGGAAGTTTGGAGGCGGGAGTCGGAATCGAACCGGCGTCCACGGCTTTGCAGGCCGCTGCATGACCACTCTGCCATCCCGCCCGGGGATGCAATGAAAAAGGGAAGGCCTCCCGGCCTTCCCTAGCCTAATCTGGAGCGGGAGACGAGTCTCGAACTCGCGACCTCAACCTTGGCAAGGTTGCGCTCTACCAACTGAGCTACTCCCGCGTCATGGAACCGGAAATTATAGCTCATCCCTGCACGTGAGGCAGGGCGCGACGCAGGTAGTGAAGCATGGAGATCACGGTCAACACCGCGGCCACGTTCACCAGGATGGTGCCGAGCCATTGCGTGTTCAGCATCCCGAACAGATCATCGTGAAACAGCAGCAGCGGAATCGCGATCATCTGGCTGACGGTCTTCACTTTGCCGATATACGCCACCGCGACGCTGGCCGACTTGCCGAGCTTGGCCATCCACTCGCGCAATGCGGAGATGGCAATCTCGCGCCCGATGATGATCAGCGCGATGAGCGGCTCGACCCGCTCCAGCTGCACCAGCATGATCAACGCGGCTGCCACGATCAGCTTGTCAGCCACCGGGTCGAGAAATGCGCCGAAGGCGGACGTCTGGCTGAGCGCGCGCGCGAGATAGCCATCCAGCCAGTCGCTCAATGCCGCGGCCACGAAAATCGCACAGGCGGCGACATTCCTGCCGGTGTAGGACAACCACGCATCGGGCAGGTAGAAGACGCCGATGATCAGCGGGATCATGATGATGCGCAGCCAGGTGACCAGGTTGGGCAGGTTGAGCGGCATCAGTGCAGCGCCTTGTAGATGCGCTCGGCCAGCGGTCGGCTGATGCCCGCAACCTGCGCAATTTCGTCGATGGCCGCCGCCTGCACCTCGCGCACGCCACCAAAGTGCGCGAGCAGGCGTTGGCGCCGTTGCGCCCCGATGCCCGGGATCTCGGTCAGCGTGGAGTTGGTGCGCGCCTTTGCGCGTCGAGCGCGGTGGCCGACGATGGCGAAGCGGTGTGCTTCGTCGCGGATCTGCTGGATCAGGTGCAAGCCCGCGTGCACGGGGGGCAGCCTCAAGCTGCGCTCCCCGGCCTCGATAATCAGCTCCTCCAGGCCGGGCTTGCGCAACTCGCCTTTGGCGACGCCGACCACGGCCACCTCGTGCAGGCCGACCTCCGCCAACGCCAGCCGCGCCGCCGCAACCTGTCCCCTGCCACCGTCGATCAGCACCAGGTCCGGAATCCTGCCACCCTCCGCGCTGACGCGTTCGTAGCGCCTGCTCAGTGCCTGGCGCATGGCCGCGTAGTCGTCCCCTGGCGTGATGCCGCGCAGATTGAAGCGCCGGTACTCGCCCTTTTGCATCGCGTGACGGTCGTAGACCACGCAGGACGCCACGGCCGCTTCGCCCATGGTGTGGCTGACGTCGAAGCACTCGATGCGCTGGACCGAATCGGGCAGGCCGAGCGCCTCGCGCAATGCCAGCAGCCGTATTTCCTGCGCGCTGCGCTCGCGTGCGCGCTGCTCCAGCGCCAGTTCGGCGTTCTTTGCCGCCATGGCCACCCACACGCGCCTCTCGCCCTGCAACGGCACCACCGCGTCGAACTCCACCACGTGGCTCGCCAGCACCAGCGGCGGCGCCGGCTGTTCCGCGTAGTGCTGTTCCAGGAAAGCCTGCAGCACCTCCTCTGGCGCCGCCGCGACCGCGTTGGCGGGAAAGAAGCTGCGGTCGCCGACATGCCGGCCGCCACGGATCATCGCCAGATTCACGCAGGCTGTCGCGCCCTTCACCACGCAGGCGACGACGTCAGCGTCCACGCCGCGATCGGATTCCACGTACTGCCGCGCCTGCACGCGCGACAGCGCACGCACCTGGTCGCGAAAACCTGCCGCGGCTTCGTACTGCCGCGCCGCCGCCGCCGCCTCCATGCGCTCGGTAAGCCGCTGCATCACGTCGTCCTCCCGCCCCCGCAGGAACAGCTCGGCGTGCTGCACGTCCTGGGCGTAGGCCTGCTCCCCGATGAGCCCCGTGCAGGGAGCGGTGCAGCGGCGAATCTGATGCAGCAGGCAGGGTCGGGAGCGGTTCTCGAACACCGTGTCCTCGCAGGTGCGCAGCCGGAACACGCGCTGCAGCAGCTGGACGCTATCGCGCACGGCCGAGGCGTGCGGGAATGGCCCGAAGTGGCGGTTGCGCGTGTCGCGCGCGCCGCGGTGGAATCCCAGGCGCGGGAAACGGTGCCCGCTGATCGTCAGGTACGGATAGGACTTGTCGTCGCGAAACAGGATGTTGTAGCGCGGCGCGAGGCTCTTGATGAGATTGTTCTCCAGCAGCAGCGCCTCGGCTTCGGAGCGCGTCGCCGTCACCTCGACCTGCGCCACCTGCGCGAGCATCATGCGGATGCGCGGACTGGGCACGCTCTTCTGGAAGTAGGTCGCCACCCGCTTCTTCAGGTCGCGCGCCTTGCCGACGTAGAGAGCCTCGCCCGCCGGCCCGAGCATGCGGTACACGCCAGGCAGGCTGGGCAGCCCGGCGACGAAGTTCCTGGAGTCGAAGCGCGGCGCGTCCATGCGGAGATGGGATTCTAGCGCCAGCCCTCGGAATCAGTGTAGAATTCGCGCCCTTTTCCGTCCTCCCTCGCGCCATGGCCAAGGTCTCCGCAGTTGAAATCCGCGTCGGCAATCTGCTCGAATGGGACAAGCGCGTGTGGCGCGTGCTCAAGTGCTACCACGTGCACGTCGGCGGCCGGGGCGGCGCGTTCATGCAGGTCGAGATGAAGGACATCGAGGCAGGCACCAAGACCAACCAGCGCTTCCGCACAGAGGACAAGATCGAGCGCGCCTACGTCGATGCGCGCGACATGCAATTCCTCTACCAGGAAGCGAGCGGCTTCGTCTTCATGGACCAGGAGAACTACGAGCAGCTGACCCTGCCCGCCGAGTTCCTCGAAAGCCAGGCGGGCTACCTGCTGCCCAACGCCGACGTGCAGATCAACTTCTACAACGGCCGCGCCATCGGCATCGAGATTCCGCCCTCGGTGGTGCTCACGGTCGTGGACACGGAGCCCGGCATCAGGAATGCAACTGCCACCAACACCTTCAAGCCGGCGAAAATGGAAACCGGCATCACGGTGCAGGTGCCGCCCTTCATCAACAAGGGCGAGAAGGTCAAGATCGACACCAACGCAGGCACCTACATGGAGCGCGGCTAGGCCAGCGCTGCGAAGGCCTGCTGCGCCTCGCGGTAGGCCACGCTCGTTCTCAGGTCGCGCGCGCCGCCGCGGCGCCGCATGCGTTCCGCCCGGTCCGGCGCTCCCAGCGGGACATCGGCTAGCGCATCGAGCAACCGCTCCTGCCCCTGCTGGTCATTGCAGAGCAGCACCATGTCGCAGCCGGCAGCCAGCGCCGCGCGCGCGCGCGCGCTGACGTCCCCGGCAATGCTGGCGCCTGCCATCGACAGATCGTCGCTGAAGATCAGGCCGCCGAAACCCAGCTCGCCACGAAGTACGTCCTGCAGCCACACCCGCGAGTAACCCGCGGGTTCGCTGTCCACCCGCGGATAGATGACATGCGCAGGCATCACCGCCGCCATGCCTGCCTTGATGGCGGCGACATACGGCGGGAGATCCTTGCGCCGGATCTCAGCCAGGGGCCGCTCGTCGGTCGGCAGCGCCACGTGCGAATCCGCGGCCGCGTAGCCGTGGCCGGGAAAGTGCTTGCCGACCGCTGACATGCCCCCTTGGTCCAGGCCGGCGATCAGGGCGGCGGCCAGCGCGCCGGCGGCGATCGGATCGAAGTGCAGCGCCCGGTCGCCGATCACCGAGCTCGAGCCGTAGTCCAGGTCCAGCACCGGAGTGAAGCTGAAATCCAGACCATGGGCCGCCAGTTCAGCCGCGGTCACGTAGCCCGCGGCGTGCGCGGCCGCCCGCCCCGCTTCGCGCTCTCGGTCCCACAATCTGCCCAGCGAGCGCATCGGCGGCAGCTCGGTGAATCCGGTCCTGAAGCGCTGGACTCGCCCGCCTTCATGGTCCACACCGATCAGCAGCTGAGGTTCGCGCAACGCGCGGATTTCCCCGGTCAGCGCCTGCAGCTGCTGCGGGCTCTCGTAGTTTCGGCTGAACAGGATCACGCCACCCGCGGCAGGATGCAGCATGCGGCGGCGGTCCTCCTCGGTCAGCGCCGCCCCCTGCGGGTCCAGCACCACCGGGCCCAGCGGCCGCCGGGCCCTCAGCCGTCGCATTCGAGAATCACGGTCGCCGCGGCCATCCCGCGCTCGTCGCTGAGCGTCAGGTGGGAGCGCCGGATGCCGCGATCCCGCAGCAGGGTGGCGAGTGCGGTGGAGAACTCCAGCTGGGGCTGACCCGACTTCAGGTTGACCACCCAGACGCCATGCCAGTTCGCCGGGGCGTGAATCCCTGTTCCCAGGGCTTTGGTGAAAGCCTCCTTTGCTGCGAAGCGCTTGGCGAGATAGGCCGCCGGCTTCGGGTGGCCTTGAAACCGCCGCAGCTCCGGTTCGCACAGGATGCGCCGGGCGAACCGTTCTCCGAAGCGCGCCAGGGCGCGCTCTACGCGCGGGATCTCCACCAGATCGCTGCCCACGCCGTAGATCACCCTGCGGCCTGCACGATGAGCTGCTTCATCTCGCGCACTGCCTCGCGCATGCCCACGAACACGGCCCGGCTGACGATGGCGTGCCCTATGTGCAGCTCGCGCACGCCCGGCAAACGCGCCACCGGTTCGACGTTGACGTAATTGAGGGCGTGCCCGGCATTGAAGCGCATGCCAAGGGCCCGGATCCGTTCACCGGCGAGGCGCACTTTCTGCAGTTCGGCGACCACCGCCGGCGATTCGGCGTCGCGTCCCTTGGCATGAAAGGCGTGGGCGTACGGCCCGGTGTGCACTTCACACACTGCAGCGCCGATACGCCCGGCGGCCTCGACCTGGCTCGCCTCCGCGTCGATGAATACCGAAACGACGATGCCGCCCTGAGCCAGCAGCGCGACCGCTTGGCGCAGTCTGCCTTCCTGCGCCACGATGTCCAGACCGCCTTCGGTGGTGATCTCGTGCCGCCCTTCCGGCACCAGCATCGCCATCTCCGGCCGCAGCCGCCGCGCCAGTTCCACCATCTCGTCGGTGGCGGCCATTTCCAGGTTGAGCTTGATGTGGGTCAGCTCGCGCAGCCGGCGCACGTCCTCGTCCTGGATATGGCGCCGGTCCTCGCGCAGGTGCACCGTGATGCCGTCGGCGCCGCCGAGGTGCGCTTCCAGCGCCGCCCCCACCGGATCGGGTTCGTAGGTGCGGCGCGCCTCGCGCACGGTCGCCACATGGTCTACGTTGACGCCGAGCTCGATCATAGTTCCTGCAGCTCCCGCAGCACCTCCCGCGTATGCAGCGCCTGTCCCGACAGGCGCGCGGCGATCAGCCAGCGCATCAGGCGCCGAGCCTCATCGCGCGTTTCCGCGCGCGCATAGTCGTCGCGCGCCATGTCGAGCAGCGTCTGGCCGCCGACGCTGATCCCCTGGCCCGCGTCGCCATGCGCCTCCAGCGGCCCTCGCTCCGGCTCATAGACGTAGCGCCGCGCAGGGTCCACGGGCTGGCCGCTGCCGGCGTCGCGCTCGAGCAGGGGAGCATACCCGAGTTCGGTGAGCAGCCTGCGCTCGAAACCGCGCAGCACGGCCGCATGATCCTCGCGTGCGCCGAGGCGCGCCACACTGCCGGCATAAGCGTCGAACAGTGCTTCGTGCGCGTCTTCGCGCGGCAGCAGCTTCAGCAGCAGCTCGTTGAGGTAGAAACCGCACATCAGGCCCATGCCTGCGAGGGCGGGTTGGCCGCCGGACCATTCGGCCGCCAGCAAGGTGCCCAGCTCGGCGGAAGCGCTCCAGTTCAACCGCAGGGGATGGAACGCGAGCAGCGTGCCGCGGATCGCCGAGCGGGGCCGCCGCGCGCCGCGCGCCAGCAGCCCGATGCGGCCGCGATGGCGCGTGAAGACCTCCACGATCAGACTGGTCTCCTTGTAGGGATAGCTGTGCAGGACGAACGCTGGCTCGCGCTCGGTGCGCCGGCGCGTCATGCGTAGCCCAGCTGGCGCAGCAAGCGTTCGTCGTCGGTCCAGCGCCGCCTCACCTTGACCCACACCTGCAGGAACACCTTGCCGCCGAAGAGGCGCTCCATGTCCTTGCGCGCTTCAGTGGAAATTCGCTTCAGCGTCGCGCCCTGCTTGCCGATCACGATCGGCTTCTGGCTGTCGCGCTCGACCCAGATGGTGGCCTCGATGCGCCGCAGCCGCCCCTCTTCGCGGAAACTGTCCACCACTGCCTCGCAGCGGTACGGCAACTCCTCGCCCAGCAACCTGAAGATCTTTTCGCGCAGCAGCTCCGCCGCGAAGAAGCGCTCGTCCCGGTCGGTGAGCTGATCATCCGGGTAGAGCGCCTTGCTCTCGGGCAACCGCTCGCGCAGCACGCGCAGCAGTTCGGGCAGGTTGCGCCCGCTGGCCGCCGACACCGGGACGATGGCATCGAAAGCGCGCTCCCGCGCGACACGTTCGAGGAACGGCAGCAGCTTCGCGGCCGGCCGCACGAGATCGATCTTGTTGACCACCGCCACCACGGGTCTGCCCTCCGGCACCTTGGCCAGCGCCGCCCGGTCGGCGGCGTCGAAGTGCAGCGCTTCCAGAACAAACGCCGCCACGTCTACGTCGCGCGCCGCCTCTGCGGCGCGCCGGTTCAGGGAACGATTGAGCAAATTGCGATGCCGCGTCTGGAATCCTGGCGCATCGACGAAAACGTACTGGCAGTCGGCAGTGGTAAGGATTCCCGTCAGCAGGTGACGTGTCGTCTGCTCGCGCGGCGACACGATGGCCAGCTTCTGTCCCACCAGCTTGTTCAGCAGGCTGGACTTGCCGGTGTTCGGCCTGCCCACCAGCCCCACCGTGCCGCTGCGAAAGTCCTTCATCCGCCCAGCTGCCGCAGCAGTCCCTCGGCCGCTTGCTGCTCGGCGGCGCGACGCGCCTCGCCACGGCCCTTGCTGCGCAGGCCCAGCTGTTCCACGACGCACTCGACCTCGAAGATTTGCTGGTGCGCGGCGCCCTGCGTCGCGACCACGCTGTAGCTGGGCAGTCCCTGCCCGCGAGCCTGCAACAGTTCCTGCAGACGCGTCTTCGGGTCCTTGACGCTGGCATCGGGGTCCAGCGAATCGAGCGCGGCGCCGAAAGTGGTGCAGATGGCGCGGCGCGCGCCTTCGTATCCCGCGTCGAGGAACACTGCCCCGTAAACGGCTTCCAGGGTGTCGGCCAATATCGAGGGACGGGAGGCACCGCCGTTCGCGCTTTCGCCCTCGCCGAGTCGCAGATGATCCCCAAGCCCGAGGTCGCGCGCCACCGTTGCAAGCGCTTCCTTGCGCACCAGGCTTGCGCGCAGGCGCGACAGTTCGCCTTCGCTCAAGCCGGGGAAGCGGGCAAAAAGCTCCTGTGCCACGACGCAATCCAGCACCCCGTCGCCGAGAAACTCGAGGCGCTCGTTGTGCGGGGAACCGTGGCTTCGGTGCGTCAGCGCCTGCTCGAGCAATCCGGCGCGCAGAAATCGGTGGCCGAGGCGCTCCTCGAGGCGCTTGGTGCTGGACAAGCTTTGAGCGACGCCCCGGTCAGTCCCTGCTCGACACGGCGAAGTCGATGTGCACGCCGATGTTGGCGAACAGCGGGATCTCCCGGCGCCAGGCAGCCGCCACGACGTAGTTGTTGCCTTCCTTGCTGATTTCGAGGTCACTCGACTTGACGCTGTTGATGTCGTCGATCGCCGAGCGGCCTTCGAACAGGCGGCGGATGTCCGCCACCGAGGTGCTCCGGCCGCGGGTGTCGACCGCGATCCCCGCCAGCGCTTTCTTCACGGAGAAGAATTCGATGTACGCGGGCACCAGCTTCATTGCCAGAATAGCGGCGAAAATGAGCACCACCGCGCCGACGATCAGCCCCAGCAAGGTGATTCCCGTCTGCCTGTTGCGCATCGTCGGTCTCCTGTAGGCAAGGACCCTCATCGGAAAGAGCCGAAGCGTCCGAGCTCGCCGAGGTTGAGCCAGATGAAGAACGCGCGGCCGACGATATTTTCGTCGGGCACGAAACCCCACACCCGGCTGTCGCTCGAATTGTCGCGGTTGTCGCCCATCACGAAATAGTGGCCTGGCGGAACCGTGCACGCCAATCCCGCCGTATTGTAATTGCAATTGCCCGCATGCGGGAATGCGCGCGCCTGGGACACGAACACGGGTGCGTCCTCCTCGAGCATGATCTGGTGCTCGGTGCCCTCCAGGACCTCGAGGAAGCGCCGCGAATACTGCATGCGCTCGCGCGACAGGTAGTCCTCGATCTGCCTGAGGGGCACCGGCTGGCCGTTGACCGTCAGGCGCTTGTTGCGGTACTCGATGCGGTCCCCAGGCGTGCCGACCACCCGCTTGATGTAGTCGAGCGAGGGATCCTCGGGATAGCGGAACACCATCACGTCGCCGCGGCGCGGAGCGTTGAGCTCGACCAGCTTCACGTTCGCCACCGGCAGGCGGATGCCGTAGGTGTACTTGTTGACCAGGATGAAGTCTCCGACCAGCAGGGTCGGGATCATCGAGCCCGACGGGATCTTGAACGGCTCGAACAGGAACGAGCGCAGCAGGAACACGATCAAGATCACCGGAAAGAAACTTACCGAGTATTCCACCCACCAGGGCTGCTTCGCGCCTTCCCGGCGCCGCTGGCGCAGCAGGGCTGCGTCGAGCGCCCATACGCCGCCGGTCACCACGAGCAGCAATAACAGGAACAGGGCGAAGTTCATGCCTAGTCAGAATCCCGCTGCAGCACCGCCAGGAACGCCTCCTGCGGGATCTCGACCGACCCGACCTGCTTCATGCGCTTCTTGCCTTCCTTCTGCTTCTCCAGCAGCTTCCTCTTGCGCGTGACATCGCCGCCGTAGCACTTGGCCAGGACGTTCTTGCGCAGCGCCTTGACGTTCTCGCGCGCGATGATGTTGGAGCCGATCGCCGCCTGGATGGCGACGTCGAACATCTGCCGCGGGATCAGGCCGCGCAGGCGCGCCGCCAGCTCGCGCCCGCGGCGCTGCGCGGCCACGCGGTGCACCATGCTGGAAAGGGCATCGACCCGCTCTCCGTTCACCAGCACGTCGAGCCGGATCACGTCGGCAGGCCGGTACGCCTTGAATTCGTAGTCCATCGAGCCGAAGCCGCGCGTCAGCGATTTCAGCCGGTCGAAGAAATCCAGCACCACCTCGTTGAGCGGCAGGTCGTAGGACAGCACCACATGGCGCGCCGAGTAGTGCAGGTTGGTCTGCGTGCCGCGCTTTTCCGTGCACAGGGTCATCACCGGGCCGACGTATTCCTGCGGCACGAAGATGGTGGTGGCGATCATCGGCTCGCGGATCTCCTCGATCTGCGAGGGATCCGGCAGCTTCGCCGGGTTGGAGATCTGCTGGACCGTGCCGTCGCGCAGCAGCACCTCGTACACCACCGACGGCGCGGTGGTCACCAGCTGCATGTCGTACTCGCGCTCCAGCCGCTCCTGCACGATGTCCATGTGCAGCAGGCCGAGGAATCCGCAGCGAAAGCCAAAACCCAGCGCCTGCGACACCTCGGGCTCATAGTGGAAAGACGCGTCGTTCAGGTGCAGCTTCTCCAGGGCTTCGCGCAGGCCCTCGTACTGGTTCGATTCCACGGGGTACAGGCCGGCGAATACCTGCGGCTTGATTTCCTTGAAGCCGGGCAGCGGCGCCGTCGCCGGCTTGTCCGTACGCGTGATCGTGTCCCCGACCTTGGCTTCGCGCAGCTCCTTCACCCCGGCCACCACGAATCCGACCTCCCCGGCCACCAGTTCGTCGCGCGTCTGCGACTTGGGCGTGAATATGCCCACCTGCTCGCACAGGTGGGCGGCGCCGGTGCTCATCAGCAGCACCTTGTCCTTGGGGCGCAGCGTGCCCTGCACCATGCGAACCAGCACCACCACGCCAACGTAATTGTCAAACCACGAGTCGATCACCAACGCCTGCAGGCGCGCCTCGGGATCCCCTTTCGGCGCCGGGATCCGGGCGATCACCGCCTCGAGGATCTCGGGGACGCCCTCACCGGTCTTGGCGCTCGCGCGCAGCGCGTCCTGTGCGCGGATGCCGATGACGTCCTCAATCTCCTGGATGGCTTTCTCCGGGTCGGCCGAGGGCAGGTCGATCTTGTTCAGCACCGGGATGACCTCGACGCCCTGCTCGATCGCGGTATAGCAGTTTGCCACCGTCTGCGCCTCCACCCCCTGCGAAGCATCTACCACCAGCAACGCACCCTCGCAGGCGGCAAGCGACCGGCTCACCTCGTAGGAGAAATCTACGTGCCCGGGCGTGTCGATCAGGTTGAGCAGGTAGCGTTCGCCGTCGCGGGCCTGGTATTGCAGCGCGGCAGTCTGCGCCTTGATGGTGATGCCGCGCTCGCGCTCCAGGTCCATCGAATCGAGCACCTGCTCGGCCATCTCCCGGTCGGACAGGCCGCCGCACAGCTGGATGATACGGTCGGCGAGCGTCGACTTGCCGTGGTCGATGTGGGCGATGATCGAGAAATTGCGGATGCGGCTCTGCGGGGTCATGGGAAGCACAAAAAAGGGTGCCCTGGGCACCCTTCTCTGCAGCGGGCGCTATCTTACCGCAAGCCGAGCCCGCAGTGCCGCTTCATCCAGGTGGGCGTGGCAAATCTCGGCGCCGGCTGCGTCCGTCAGCACTGGCACCCGATCGCCGTAGCGGGACTCGAGAGCCGCATCGGCGTCGACGTCGAATTCCTCGAAGTCCAGTCCCAGCGCATGCAGAGCGCGCGCCATCTCCTCGCACAGGCGGCAGTCGCCGCGCCCGTAAAGCCGCAGTGCCAGGGCGCCGCCTAGCCCTTGTCCGCCAAGCCGGTGACAGTGACGAAAGCGGTGTTCTCGCCACGGCGCACCTGCAACGTGATCACGGCATTCTTGTCCAGGCCTGCGAGCAGCTTGCTGAACTGCTCGGAAGTCTTCAATTCGGTGTGCTGGCCGTTGTGCACCAGCTTCAGGATCACGTCGCCGCGGCGCACGTCGGCCCGCGCATCGGGCCGCACGTCCACCACCAGAAGGCCCTGCCCCAGCCGCATGTCCTTCTTTTGCTCGGCGCTGAGTTCGCTCACGACGATCCCCAGGCGGTTGGCCGCGAGCTCCGCCGGCTTGCGTTCGCGCCCTGGATCACGCGTCGCCACGCGCTCTTCCTGCAACTCGCCGACGGTCAGCGACAGAGTGCGCGCAGCACCCTTGCGCCAGACCTCGACCTGGGCACTGGCGCCCGGACGCGTCGCGCCGACGATGCGCGGCAGGTCGCTGGAGGACTCCACCGGCTTGCCGTCGAAGCGCGTAATGATGTCGGTGGCCTCGATGCCGGCCTTGTCCGCCGGGCTGCTCTTCTCCACCGAATTCACCAAGGCGCCGTGCGGCCGGTCAAGGCCGAACGACAGCGCCAGATCCTTGTTGACTTCCTGGATCACCACGCCGATGCGCCCGCGCGAGACGCGGCCCTTTTCACGCAATTGATTCTGGATGTCGAGAGCCACGTCGATGGGGATTGCGAAGGAAAGCCCCATGAACCCGCCCGTGCGGCTGTAAATCTGCGAATTCACCCCGACCACCTCGCCGCGCATATTGAACAGCGGGCCGCCGGAATTGCCGGGGTTGATGGCCACGTCGGTCTGGATGAACGGGACGAAGTTCTCCTGTGGCAGCGAGCGGCCCTTGGCGCTGACGATGCCGGCGGTCACCGTGCTCTCGAAGCCAAAGGGCGAACCGATCGCCACCACCCACTCGCCCACCTTGAGCTTGGCGGGATCGCCCAGGCGTACTGCCGGCAGGCCGGCGGCCTCGATCTTGATCAGCGCCACGTCGGTGCGCTTGTCGGCGCCGATCACCTTGGCTTTGTACTCGCGCTTGTCGGTGAGCTTGACGTTGATCTCATCCGCCGAATCGATGACGTGCGCGTTGGTGAGGATGTAGCCGTCCGCGCTGATGATGAAACCGGAGCCGAGCGAACGGCTTTCCGGCCGCGGGCCGGTGCCGGGGCCAGGTTGCTGGCGCGGGACGAAGCGCCGGAAGAATTCCAGCACCTCCTCGTCCTCGATATTCGGGACCTGCGGGATCGCTGCCCGCCGCGCCGCCTGCGTAGTGCTGATGTTGACCACCGCGGCACCCTGCTCCTCGACCAGCCGGGTGAAATCAGGTAGCTCGCGACCCTGCGCCAGCGCAAATGCGGCGCACAAGGTGAGGATCATCGCGACGGCGGTTCTCATCAGTTGCATGGGATTTCCTTTTGAAAGTATGGCGCCGCGGCGGAACTCGCGGCGCGGATGTTCACTGCAGCCGACGGAACTCCACACGGTTGCCCATGCGCTGCACGCTGGCAGCCGGCGCTTCGCCCACCACGGTCACGAGATGGTTTGCCACCTCGCGCGTATAGACGTTCACGGCGCCCATGGTGGCCAGTCCGAGGCGCGGTGGCGCCGTGCCCCCTGCGATCGGCTCAATGAATACCGAAACTGCGGCCAGGCCGTCCGAGTACACCACCTGGCTGACCAGCTTGGCATCGCGCAGCATCCTGCGGATCTCGACCACCTTGTGGAATCCGGGGAGGTCGGCATGCACGTTCCAGCCCGCCGCCGCCAGGTCGGCGGGGGTGACCGAAGATTGTTCTACGCGCCAATTGCGCGCCGCAAGCCTGGGCCGCAGCCGCTCGCGCGGCACATTGCCGATCTCGAGTTGCGTAAAGGTGAACTGTTCCACGGCTTCGCCCGCGCGGTTGAATGCGCGCGCCTTGAGCAGCATGCCGGTCTGTACGTCGGCCCACAACTTGTAGCCGTAGCGCAACTCATCCCTGGGTGCGAGCACGATGGCCTGGCAGTCGAAACCCGCGATGCGGGCAGTTTCGTCCATGCTGATCGAATAGTGCGCAATCAGTCCCGACACCTGCGCCGGCAGCAGCGCCGGAAAGGCGCGCTGGTCGCGCCGGCGGTCTACCTTCACCGTCTGGCTGTCGGGTAGATAGCAGCGGATCTCGTCCCGGGTGCGCACCACTTCCCTGGGCGGGCCGTCGAGAACCTCCAGCCGCTCGATGCCACCGGAGGCATCGGCGCGGCGCGTGATGCGCGAAGTCTCCGAGCGCTCGCCTTGCTGGTAGACGAAGGTACCGGTGTAGGACAGTTTCTCGGTGGCCTGGTAGATCTTGCGCAGCCACTCCAGCGCCTCCGGCGCCGCCTGCGCCTGCGCGAGGCCGGCGGCGGCCCAGAGCAGCAAGGCGCCGGCCGCCCGGCTCATGGTTTCCTCGCCGCGGCCTGGTCGGAAACGGACCGCACGTAGGGCGCCATGCCCTGCAGCGTGTTGCGCGGCGAAAACGCCTGATGCGCGATCAGGTAATCCTGGGCTGCGCTGGTGAGTGGCAGCCGCGCCGGCTCATTGGCGCGTTCGGCCTGGGACGCCTGCGCGACCGGCGCAGGCGCCGGACCCTTGCCTTGCTGCGGTGCCAGCGCAACCCAGCCGACGAAAGCGATCGCCGCCACGCTCGCAGCAAGCGCCGAGGGCACGAACCAGCGCGCGCGCTCCGGGGGCCGGATAAGGGACGGCTGCGGCGCGACCAAAGCCGGCTCCTGCGCCAGGCGCTGCACCACGCGCATTGTGCAGGTGGCGGACAGGATCGCGTCGCCGCGCAGGGCGTCGCTGATCAGGTGGTAGGTGCGCCAGGTCTCGCGGGCTTCGCCCTCCTCGCCCAGCGCGGACAACGGCTCGTGCAGCTCGCGCGGGTCGAGCTCGCCGTCCATCAGTGCCGATATCTTCGACTTCATCGTGCTACCACCTCTGGTCCTTGCGCGTATCGAGCAGCGGCCGCAGCCGTTCCGCGATCGCCTCTCGCGCCCTGAAGATCCGCGAGCGCACGGTGCCGATCGGGCAATCCATTATGCGCGCGATATCCTCGTAACTCATGCCCTCGATTTCGCGCAACTGTATCGCCGTGCGCAATTCCTCGGGCAGCTCCTCGATCGTCGCGTTCACCGTCGTGGCGATCTCCTTGGACAGCAACATGCTCTCCGGCGTGTTGATGTCGCGCAACTGCTCCGCGTCCTCGAAACCCTCCGCGTCCTCGGCCTCCACCTCGGTGGAGGTGGGGGCCCGCCGCCCCAGTGCCATCAGGTAATTCTTGGCGGTATTGATGCCGATGCGGTACAGCCACGTATAAAACGCGCTGTCGCCGCGAAACGCGGGAAGTGCCCGGTATGCCTTGATGAACGCTTCCTGCGTCACATCCTCCACCTCGGCCGGATCGCGGATGAACCGCGCCAGCAGCCGGCCCAGTTTGCGCTGGTACTTTTCCACCAGCAGCTCGAAGGCGCGCTTGTCCCCGCGCTGGGCGCGCTGCACCAACTGCTGGTCGATGTCGCGCTCAGACATCGCCGCCACCCAACGCTAACCGGCTGCAACGCCTATGTGCCACAGACACTGGCCTTTTGAAATAGTTCGGCGGCCAAAGGCGCCGGTTGCTCAGGCAGGAGGTCGCGCTGCCGCCACGCCAGGCACCCGCCCCCACAGCGCCCAGATTCTGAGGCGCCGGAAGTCGCCCGCGGCAAGCATGTCCCGGGCCACCAGCAGGGTACTCCGCGTGCGCCGCTCAAGGGGCAAACTCACCCACCAAGGGCTCACGTTGCGTCGCGCGGCGACGGACCCCTCCAGGCAGCTGCCGTCTGCCAGCCCCAGCACCGCCAACCCGCCGGCGTAAAGCTCGACAAAGCGTACAGAACGTGCGGAACGCAGCAGCGCCCGGTCCCATGTTGTGGCGGCGCCCAGCGCCGCGACCAGCGCCGCCAGCACCGCGCCCCAGACACCCGGCAGTACGACCGCGATGCAAGCCGCCGCGAGCGTGTGCAGCAGCAACAGCGTGCCCGCCAGTACCCAGGAGGCCTGCAACTCAAGTCGCAGCAGCGGCTTGCCGGTCAAATGCGGCCGAACACCAGGGTGCCGTTGGTGCCGCCAAAACCGAAGTTGTTCTTGACGGCATAGTCGATCCTGAGGTCCCGCGCCGCGTTGGCGCAGTAGTCCAGGTCACATTCCGGATCCTGGTTGAAGATGTTGATCGTTGGCGGGGACACTTGGCGTTGCACCGCCAGCGCCGTGAACACCGATTCGACGCCGCCCGCGCCGCCCAGCAGGTGGCCGGTCATCGACTTGGTGGAGTTCACCACCAGCTTCGCCGCGTGGGCGCCGAAGGCCAGCTTGATGGCTTCGGTCTCGTTCTTGTCTCCGAGCGGCGTGGAGGTCCCGTGCGCATTCAGGTACTGTACTTTGTCAGGGGCCAGGCGCGCATTGGCGAGCGCCGCCATCATCGAGCGCCGCGGGCCGTCGAGGTCCGGCGCGGTCATGTGGAAGGCGTCGGCGCTCATGCCGAAGCCGAGCAGTTCGCAATAGATCCGCGCGCCGCGCGCCTTGGCGTGCTCGAATTCCTCCAGCACCAGCACGCCGCTGCCCTCGCCGAGCACGAAACCGTCCCGATCCTTGTCCCATGGACGGCTGGCGGTGGCGGGATCGTCGTTACGGGTAGACAGAGCACGCGCGGCTGCGAATCCGCCCACGCCCAACGGCGAGATGGTGGCCTCGGAACCCCCTGCCAGCATGACGTCCGCATCGCCGTACTCGATGATGCGGGCGGACAGCCCCACCGCATGCAGTCCTGTAGTGCAAGCGGTGACCACAGCGATATTCGGCCCCTTCATGCCATAGAGGATCGACAGATGCCCGGAAATCATGTTGATGATCGACGCGGGGACGAAGAACGGCGAGACGCGGCGCGGGCCGCGCTGCACCAGCTCGCCGTGCGTCTCCTCGATGCGCGGCAAGCCGCCGATGCCCGAGCCGATGTTGACGCCGATGCGCGGGGCGTTCTTGTCCGTCACCTGCAGTCCACAGTCCTTCCACGCCTGAATCCCCGCCGCGAGCCCGTAGTGGATGAACGTGTCCATGTGCCGCGCTTCCTTCGCCGGCAGGTACGCGGCGACGTCGAACCCTTTCACCTCGCCGGCAATGCGGCAGGCGAATGCAGCCGCGTCAAAGCGAGTGATCGGCCCGATGCCGGGTTTCCCCGCCACCAGGTTGCTCCAAGCTTCCTCTACGGTGTTGCCAACCGGGCAAACGATGCCCAGGCCGGTGACGGCGACTCTGCGGCGCGGCACTTAGGACTTCGAATGGGCCTTGACGTAATCGATGGCCTGCTGGACGGTGGTGATCTTCTCCGCCTCTTCGTCCGGGATCTCGGTCTCGAACTCCTCCTCCAGGGCCATCACCAACTCGACGGTGTCGAGCGAATCTGCGCCCAAATCGTCGACGAAAGAGGACTCGCTCTTGATCTCCGCCTCGTTCACTCCGAGCTGTTCGGCGACGATCTTCTTTACGCGTTGTTCGACGTTTTCCATGTATTGCTCCTTCCCTGTAGGGGCCAAGCGGCGGCCCGGATTTTACCAAATCGGCGCGCATTCCCTCACGCCATGTACATGCCACCATTCACGTGCAGTACGCATCCAGTGACGTAGGCGGCCGCCGGCGAGGCGAGATAGGCCACCGCCGCGCCGACATCCTCCGGCGCGCCCAGCCGACCCAGCGGAATCTGGGCGAGCAGCGCAACGCGCTGCGCCTCGGGAAGCGCCCGCGTCATGTCGGTATCGATGAATCCGGGCGCAACGCAATTGACCGTGATGCTGCGGCTGCCCAGCTCGCGCGCCAGCGACTTGGTCATGCCCACCACGCCCGCCTTGGCCGCGGCGTAGTTGGCCTGCCCCGGATTGCCGGAGGCGCCGACCACGGAAGTGATGTTGATGATGCGCCCCCAGCGTGCCTTCATCATGCCGCGCATCACCCCCCGCGACAGGCGGAATACTGCCTTGAGGTTGGTGTCGATGACCTCGTCCCACTCCGCGTCCTTCATGCGCAGCGCGAGATTGTCGCGTGTGATACCCGCATTGTTGACGAGGATCAGGATGTCCCCGTGCTCCTTCTGCATGGCCTCGATCAGCGCGTCGCAACCTGCCGCGTCGCGCACGTTGAGCAGCATGCCCGCGCCTTTGATGCCTGCCTGGGAGAGCATGCCGCCGATCGCAGCCACGCCAGTCTCGGTGGTTGCAGTGCCGACGACCGTCGCCCCCTGGCGCCCGAGTTCGAGCGCAATGGCGCGGCCGATGCCGCGGGTGGCTCCGGTGACCAGCGCGAGTTTGCCTTGCAGCGTCATGCGGCCTCCTTCAGCGCCGCCAGCGCCTGCTCCAGCGACGCCCTGTCGGCTAGCGCATGGCTCTGAAGTTGACCATCAATGCGCTTGGCCATCCCGGCCAGCACCCTGCCTGGGCCGCACTCGATAACATGCTTCACCCCCATCGCCTTCATCTTCAGGATTGTTTCCACCCAGCGGACCGGCGATGCCGCCTGGCGCACCAGCGCATCCTTGATCTCCACAGGCTGCCGGCGTACAGCGACATCCACATTGTTGACCAGGTCGATTTCCGGTTCGACCATGCCCACGCCCTCGAGGTAGGCGCGCAGCTTCTCCGCCGCCGGCCGCATCAGGCTCGAATGGAACGGCGCACTGACGGGAAGAGGCAGCGCGCGCTTTGCGCCCCTCGCCTTGCACGCCTCCATCGCCCGCGCCACCGCAGCCTTGTGGCCAGCGATGACGATTTGCCCGGGCGCATTGAAATTGACCGCCTGCACCACTTCGCCCTGCGCTGCCTCCTCGCACGCGGCGCGTACCTGGTCGTCGTCGAGGTTGAGGATGGCCGCCATCGCGCCTTGGCCCTCCGGCACGGCTTCCTGCATCGCCTGCGCGCGGTACCTGACCAGCGGCAGGCAGTCGCGTAACGCGATCGCCCCGGCGGCAACCAGCGCGGTGTATTCGCCGAGGCTGTGCCCGGCGACAACCGCGGGCACCGGTCCCCCGAGCGCGCGCCAGGCGCTGTAAGCCGCGAAACCTGCCGTGACCATCGCCGGCTGGGTGTTGAGCGTCAGGTTGAGCGCCTCGCCGGGCCCCTCGTCCAGCAGCTTGAGGAAGTCGCCGCCCAGCGCCTCGCCCGCCGCTCTGCGCACCTCGTCCAAGCCAGGCAGACCCGCGTAGGCCTGCAGCATGCCGACCGATTGCGAACCCTGCCCCGGAAATACCATCGCCAGTTTCATCGTCTTACATGGTCGCGAGAGTCGCGCCCCACGTGAATCCGCCGCCGACGCCCTGCATCAGGACGCGGTGGCCGGGGCGGATCTTCCCCGCGCGCACGTATTCGTCGAGCGCCAAGGGCACCGAGGCTGCCGACGTATTGCCGTGATGATCCACGGTCACCACCAGTTTTTCCCTCGGCAGGCCGAGTTTCTTTGCCGTGGCCTCCAGGATGCGCACATTGGCCTGGTGCGGGATCAGCCAGTCGATGTCCTCCAGGCGCATCCCGGCCGCTGCCACGGTCTCGCGCGCCACCTCGTCGAGCACCTTGACCGCGAACTTGAACACCTGGCCGCCTTGCATCTGCAGGTAGGGGGAACCGACGATGCGCCCGCCGCATACGTTGCCCGGAACCGACAGGATGTCCGCGTGGCTGCCGTCGGCGCGCAACACCGACGCGTGCAGGCCAGGCCGCGAAGCCGCGGCCAAGACCACCGCGCCCGCGCCATCGCCGAACAGCACGCAGGTACCGCGGTCGTTCCAGTCCAGGATGCGCGAGAACACCTCGGCGCCGACCACCAGCGCGGATTTGTGGGTGCCGGCGCGGATGAAACTGTCGGCAGTGGCGAGCCCGTAGACGAATCCGCTGCACACCGCCTGCAGGTCGAACGCCGCGGAATTCGCGACCCCCAGCTTGGCCTGCAACAGGCAGGCGGTGCTGGGAAAGACGAAATCCGGTGTCGAGGTCGCTACGATGATCAGGTCCACGTCCGCCGCTTGCATGCGGGCAGCCGCCAGCGCCGCGCGGCTCGCTTCGAGCGCGAGATCGCTCGACGTCTGCGATTCGGCGGCGATATGGCGCTGCACGATGCCGGTGCGCGCCTGAATCCACTCATCGCTGGTATCCAGGCGCGCTGCGAACTCGGCATTGGTCATGATGCGCGGCGGCAGATAGCTGCCGGTGCCGACGATGCGCGAGTAGATCATTCGGCCGCCGCCTGTGCGGGATGCGGCGCCGGAGGCATCTGCGCCATGCGCTGCGCGATGCGCTGGATCACGTCATTGCGCACTTCCTCCGCGGCGCGTTCCAGGGCCTTGCCGAACGCGTAGACATCGGCCGCACCGTGGCTCTTGATCACCACGCCGCGCAGCCCGAGCAGGCTGGCGCCGTTGTAGCGGCCCGGATCCATGCGCCGGCGCAATGCCTTCAGCACCGGCATCGCCGCCAGGGCAACCAACTTGCGCAAGGGATTGCGCGTGAATTCCTGTTTCAGGAACGCCACGATCATCGTGGCGACGCCCTCGGAGGCCTTGAGCACCGCGTTGCCGACAAATCCGTCGCAGACCACCACGTCGGTAGTCCCCTTGAAGATGTCGTCGCCTTCCACGTTGCCGTGAAAATTGAGCCCGCTGTCGCGCAGCAGTTCGGCCGCGCGTTTCACGGTCTCGTTGCCCTTGATGTCTTCCACGCCGATGTTCAGCAACCCGACGGACGGGCGCTCCTTGTACTCCACCGCGGCGACCAGCATCGCGCCCATCACGCCGAACTGCATCAACTGCTCCGGCGTGCAGTCGACGTTGGCGCCCAGGTCCAGCACGTAGGTCCAGCCGCCGCGCATGTTGGGCAGGACCGTCGCAATGGCGGGCCTGTCGATACCGGGCAGAGTTTTCAGCACGTAGCGTGAAGTTGCCATCAAGGCGCCGGTATTGCCGGCGCTCACGCAGGCATGCGCCTCGCCGCTCTTTACCAGGTTGACCGCCACGCGCATCGAGGAATCCTTCTTGTAGCGCAGCGCCTGCGCCGGCGGCTCATCCATGCTCACTACTTCGCCGGCGTGCTGCAGGCGCAGCCTTGGCCCGGCCGCCGCGCCGCACCTGGCGAGCTCGGCTTCGAGCGCCGCGCGCTGGCCGACAAGGATGATGGCGACCTCCGCCTGGCCGCGCTGCATTGCGAGAGCGGCTGGGACCGTCACGTGGGGGCCGTGGTCGCCCCCCATGCAGTCGATGGCGACGGTGATTTCCATCGAGCCTAAGGCGCCCGTGCAGCAGGCGCAGGACTCGAGCGGGCTCTGGACTACTCGCCCTTGGCCTTGGCGACCTTCTTGCCGCGGTAGTAACCGGTCGGGCTGACGTGGTGGCGCAGGTGCACTTCGCCCGTGGTCGGCTCGACCGCCAGCGGCGGGTTGATGAGGAAATCGTGGGCGCGGTGCATGCCGCGCCTGGATGCGGATTTCTTGTTCTGCTGGACTGCCATGTTCAAGCTCCTCTCAATGTCGGTTCTTGCTGCGCAGCATGCCGCGCAGGCCTGCGAGCGGCGTATGCCGCGTCTCCGGCGCGTCCCTGCCCTGCGCCGGACAATTCTCATGCCGCGGCGCGTAAGGCAGCGCCAGCAGCAATTCGTCTTCCACCAGGTCGCGCAGCGCCATTTCCTTTTGCGCCACGATCCACTCAGGACCCTCCACGCTGATCGGTTCGGCGTCGATCTCCCTCTGCGAGGCAGCCAACAGCAGCGTGGCCTCGGCGTTCACCGCACATCCGACCACCCCCAGGCAGCGTCGGCAGGTCAAGCGCAGCGTTGCCGAAGCGCGCAGCGCGAGTTGCGGCCGCCCGTGCGCATCGCACCCCCCCTGCACTTCGAATTCGACTGCACCCGCATTGTCATGCAACTCTTCGCTCAACCGGGGCAAGACGTTGACCGGCCAGGCGCCGCGCAGACTGCCGCCGGCCGCCGCAAACCCGAAGCCGTCGATCAGGGGAAACCGCGCCGGCTGCTGCGGCATGAAGGCGCGAATGATATCATTGCCGAAAAACCGTGTCAAAACAAAGCCATGCCTGAGCCCCGGCAATTGCTCCTCGCCTCCACCTCGCGCTATCGTCGGGAGTTGCTGGGGCGTCTTGGGCTGCCCTTCGATTGCGCCGACCCGGGCGTAGAGGAACAAGCGCTGCCCAGGGAGGCGACAACCGATACCGCGACGCGCCTCGCGGAACTCAAGGCACGCGCTGTTGCCGCGCGCTTTCCCCACGCTCTGATCGTCGCCGCCGACCAGGTGGCCTCCTGCGACGGGGCGATCCTCGACAAGCCCGCCACGCACGCCAATGCAGTGCGCCAGCTCACTGCAATGAGCGGCAGGACCGCCCGCTTCGACACCGCGCTGGCGCTCCTCGATGCTCGAAGCGGCGTCGTGAACTCACGCGTGGTGCCCTGCCTGGTGCACTTTCGCCGTCTCAGCGCCGCACAGATCGAAGATTACCTGCGGCGTGAACAACCCTACGACTGTGCCGGCAGCGCCAAGTCCGAAGGGCTGGGCATCGCCCTCATCGCGCGCATCGATGGCGAGGATCCGACCGCGCTGATCGGACTGCCGCTGATCGCGCTGACCGAATTGCTTGCGCTGGCCGGAATGCCGGTATTGCGCGCATGAGGCCCGCCCTGTACCTGGTGCCTGTGCCGCTCGGCGGGCCGGCGGCAGAAGCGCTTTCCACCGCCGCGGCGCATACCGTGCGCTCGCTGCGCGACTTCGCCGTGGAGAACGCCAAGAGCGCGAGGGCATTCCTGGGCGCGCTGGGCATGCCGTGCGCGATCCGCGAACTGCGTATTCAGGAGATCGCGGGCGACGCGGCGGCCCTGCTCGCCCCGCTGCGTGCGGGCCGCTCGCTCGGAGTGCTCGCCGAGGCTGGCTGTCCGGCAGTGGCGGACCCCGGAGCTGCGCTGGTCGCTGCCGCACACGCCGAAGGTTTCCGCGTGATTCCGCTGGTCGGTCCTTCCGCCGTCACGCTGGCGCTGATGGCCTCCGGGCTGGAAGGCCAGCGCTTCGCCTTCTGCGGCTACCTGCCGCGCGACAAGCAGGCGCGGGCGGATCGCATCCGCGCGCTCGAGCGACGTTCGCGGGCCGAGAACGAGACCCAGGTCTTCATCGAGACGCCCTACCGCAACGAGGCGCTGCTGATGGCCTTGCTCGAATACTGCGATGCGGCGACGCGCCTGTGCGTCGCGGTAGACCTGACGCTGCCCACCGAGGAGATCGCCACGCGCGACGTGGCGCAGTGGCGCCGGCTGCAGGCGAGCATCGGCCGGCGCCCGGCGGTGTTCCTGTTGCAGGCCTAGCGCAGCTGCGGCGCGTAGCGCAGCGCCAGTTCCAGGATGGCGCCCGCCGCGCCCGCGCCGAACCGCCGGGCGAATTTCTCGGCGATGTTTTCCTTCTGCGTGAAGTCCACGATGTTCTCGGCCTTGATCACTTCGCGCGCCACATAGTCCAGGCTGCCGAAGGCGTCCGCGAGGCCCAGCTCCAAGCTCTTCTGACCGGTCCAGATCAGCCCCGAGAACATGTCCGGGGTCTCCTTCAGCCGCTTGCCGCGGCCTTCGCGCACCACGCCGATGAACTGCTGGTGGATGTCGTCGAGCAACACCTGTGCATGCTGCTTTTGCTTCTCGTCCACCGGCAGGAACGGATCCAGGAAGCCCTTGTTCTCACCCGCGGTCAGCAGCCGGCGTTCGACCCCGAGTTTCTCCATCAGTCCGGTGACGCCGAAGCTGTCCATGCGCACCCCGATCGAGCCGACAATGCTCGACTTGGCGACGTAGATCCGGTCGGCGCCGGCGGCGACGTAATAGCCACCGGACGCGCACAGGTCCTCGACCACCGCGTACAGCGGCAGGCCGGGATTCTTCTTGCGCAGCCTGCGCATCTCCTCGTAGATGTAGTGAGCCTGCACCGGGCTGCCGCCGGGACTGTTGATGCGCACCACCACGCCCTGCGTGTTCTTGTCCTTGAACGCCGCCTGCAACGCGGACGTGACGCGCTCGGCGCTGGCGTCGGTACCGGGGGCGATCAATCCGCTCACCTCCACCAGGGCGGTGTGCTTGCCGGTGGTCTCGCCCACGCTCTTCCAGTCCACTGCCAGCAGGATGATCACCGTGACATAGGCGAAGGTGAGCAGCTTGAAGAAGATGCCCCACAGGCGCGCGCGCCGCTGCTCCTTGAGCGCCGCCGTGGCAAGCTTCTCGATCAGCCCGCGCTCCCACTGCCCGTCGTTGTCAGCCATCGTCGACTCCCTTGTAGTAAACCTGCCCGGCACGTTCCTCGATCCTGAGCCGCACCAGCGGCGTGCCGCCGCACGGGCCGCCCAGGCAGCGGCCGCTGTCCGCGGCGTAGATGGCGCCGTGCGTCGAGCATATCAAATCGCGCCGCTCGAGATCGAAGAACTCGGCTGCGCGCCAATCGAGTTCCATCGCCACGTGCGCGCAGCGGTTGAGGTAACCGTAGACGCGGCCGGCATAGCGCACCACGAACGCCGGCGCCGGTTCGCCGAAATACTCGATGTCGAAGCGCACGCCCTTGCCGGAGTCCTCGAGCGCCGCCGAGGCGCAGATCAGGCGTTCGCCGTGAGCCATGCGCGCAACTCGACGATGCTTGCGACGCAGGCCCGCGGCGCAAGGGCACGCAGCGCATCGCCCGGATGCGCTCCATAGGTCACCGCGACCGCGTCCACGCCCGCGCTGCGCGCCATCTCCAGATCGTGCGAGGTATCGCCGATCATCAGCGCCTGCCCGGGCAAGGCCGCAAACTGCGCCATCAGCTCGAGCAGCATGGCCGGGTGCGGCTTCGGGTTGGTCTCGTCGGCGCAGCGCGACGCTGCAAAGTACTTGCGCAGGGCGGTCGATTCGAGCGCGTGCTCGAGACCGCGGCGGCTCTTGCCGGTGGCTACCGCCAGGCGGTAGCCCGCGGCATGCAGATCTTGCAGCAAC
>Ga0210380_10000234_pt1 | contig 27825 bp, 19 predicted proteins | sample PLM4_5_coexredo_FD_155476 | JGI IMG/M metagenome (GOLD analysis project Ga0210380, IMG submission 155476) | Groundwater sediment microbial communities from an aquifer in East River, Colorado, USA - PLM4_5_coex redo | ecosystem: Environmental > Terrestrial > Soil > Riparian zone | place: USA... | reverse complement strand
CTTGTATGAAGCCCACTGCGTCCCCTGAGGCGGTAGGCTTGGGGCGACGGGGTTCGGGAGAGGGTCGCCGCATCCCTGGCAAAGAGGCGCGGTCCTCGCAGTTGAGATCGGCGCCCTCGACCGATGACCAAGGCTCGAACGGTATCGAGAGGCCTGGTCCTCGCATGAACAAGCGCGAGCGTGGGCATCGGCTCCGAGGCTCCCTGCCACTCCCGTCAGTCAGGAGGAGCGGGATGCGTTATATGGGGATCGACATCGGATCCGAGCATCACGTGGTCGTCATCGTGGATGACGCGGGTCAGGTGCTGCAGACAGCCACTCAGTGCGCCGAAGACGCGGCAGGCTATGAGCGTCTCCGCGAGTTGCTGGGTGGCAATGCCGACACGCTGATCGCGATGGAAGCTACCGGGCACTACTGGAAGAACCTGTTCGCCATGCTCGCGGCCGAGGGGTTCGCGATCGCGCTGCTGAACCCGATGCGGACGAACCGCTTTGCCCAGGAAGAGCTCGAGCGCACCAAGACCGATGCGGTCGATGCCCTGAACATCGCCCGGTTTGCCGCACAGAAGCGGCCAGCGGCCACCCGGCTGCCCGATCAGGCAGCCGATGAGTTGCGCGAGCTGGTGCGGCACCGCGACCGCCTGGTGCAGGACTTCGGCGATCGCACCCGCCAGCTGCACCGGCTCGTCGATCTCGGCTTTCCCGAGTTCACGCGCCACGTCCGCCATCTCGACAGCACGCTCGCGACCACCATCCTGCACACGTATCCCACTGCCGAGGCGTTCCATGGTCTCGCGGTCGGTCGACTCTCCCGCATGCGCTACGACGGCCGACACGTGGTCGGTCCGGAGTTGGCCCGGACGTTGATCGAGGCGGCGCGAGTCTCGGTCGGTCGGCATCACGGTCCCGCCTACCGGCTGCAGGTCCAGCATTGCTGTGAGGATCTGGATCTACTGCGCCGGCGCTTGCGCGCGATCGACGATGACATCGAGCGCACGCTGGCGGAGCACGAGGTCGGCACCCTGTTGACCACGATCGATGGCATCGGCCCGACCACTGCCGCGCGCATCATCGCCGAGGTCGGGGATCCCGCCGACTTCCTCTCGCCGGCAACCCTGGCGGCCTACGTTGGCGTGGTGCCCGCGCTCAAGCAGTCCGGCAAGCGCCAGAGCCAGCGGGGCGGCATCAGCCGGGTCGGCAATGCGCGACTGCGGGCGGCGCTGTGGATGCCGACTCTCACCGCGGTTCGCAGGAACCCGTGGCTCAAGGCCTACTACGACCGGCTGGTCGCCCGCGGGAAGCCACGCAAGGTCGCCATGGTGGCCGCTCTCCACAAGCTGCTCGCGGCCATCCACAGCGTGGCCCGCAGGCGGCAACCGTTCGTTCCCTTCCTTCGGACCGAGGCCATTGCCCCATGAAACGCTTGACCGAGCAGACGGTATCTCAACTGCCGCGGCCGTTGATGCCCTCAAATCGGACCTGCCTCCACCCCGACCTCGCCCGCACGAGACTCGAGGCATCGGTTCCGCGGCCCATGGCGCGGGCTTGGCCCTTGTTCTGCCGCAGTGTCGCGGTGGCGATGCATTGGGGCGGGCATGTCACGGCGGCGCAAGGGGGTGGGCGCGGGAGCGGCTGCCGCTTGACGCGCTTTCACTTGCGAGACCAGAATCCGCCCGGCATGTGCCCCAGATTCGCGGTCCCGCGAACTGGCACCCTTCCCGCATTGGAAAACAGCAACCATGTCCCTCGAAGCCACGCCGCATCGCAAGCATGCCGCGTCGACCCCGGCCGCTCCGGCAGCCGTGCCGGCCGGACCCGTCATCACCTTTGACCAGGTGCGCGAGAATCCGCGGGTCAAGGTCTATGTCCGCAAGGCCGACGAGGCGCTGGCGGAGATCGGGTACACCGAGCACGGCGAGCGCCATGTCGGCCTGATCGCCCACATCGCGTTCAACACCCTCAAGCGGCTCGGCTACGCCGACCGCGAGTGCGAGCTCGCCCAGATCGCCGGTTACCTGCACGACATCGGGAATGGCGTGAACCGGGAGCAGCACGCCCAGACCGGCGCGACCATGGCGATGCAGCTGCTGCACGAGCTGGGAATGCCGGACGTCGAGATCGTCCGGGTGATGGGGGCGATCGGCAATCACCACGAGAACGACGGCGACCCGGTCAGCCCGGTCGCGGCGGCCGTGATCCTGGCCGACAAGAGCGACGTGCACCGCACGCGGGTCCGCAACCCGGACATGATCCGCTTCGACATCCACGACCGTGTGAACTACGCGGTGGAGAAGAGCTTCCTGAATGTGGACGAATCACGGAAGGCGATCACGCTCGAGCTGACCATCGACACCTCGATCTCGCAGGTGATGGAGTACTTCGAGATCTTCATGACGCGCATGCTCGCATCGCGCAAGGCGGCCACCTACCTCGGGTGCACGTTCGGCCTGACGGTCAACGGCAACCGCCTGACCTAGGAGGAAATCCGTGAGGCTTTCGTATCGCAGCGCCGCGATGTGTGCCGTGTTCCTGATGGGCGCGCTGGCTGGCCGTGTCGAGGCGCGCAACGAGCATTGCGCCGGCGGCATCCAGTACGTGGTGGGCGGCCTGAAGGACAAGCAGAAGGGCAACACCGAGGACTACCTCCGCCAGATGAACAAGGCGGTCCAGCAGCTCCAGGTGTGCGCGACCGACGATCCCGCCGACGTCGAAGCGCTTGCCTACCTCGGCTGGGCGTATGCCGAGCTCGACAGCGCCGGCCCGGCCGGCATCGCGTTCGACAAGGCGATCAAGGGTCTCGAGGCCAAGGGCGACAAGAAGAAGGTCGACCAGTGGACCGGCAACCGCAACGACTACTGGGTGCGGGCCTTGAACGACGGCATCTCCAAGATGAAGGCGGCGCAGGACATCTACTCGGACTTCTGCAAGAAGCCCGACAACGAGGCCGACGTCACGCTGCGCGAGGAAGCTGCCAAGCAATACGCGCTCGCCGAGCGCAGCATCATCAACGCCACGCTGCTGCGCCCGGGCGAGCCGACCGCGATCCGGAGCCTGGGATCGGTCTACGCCTTCCAGTGCGAGTACAAGAAGGCCGAGAAGGTGTTCGCCGAGGGTCTCAAGGCATCGCCGAACGACAGCATCCTCACCCAGGGACTGCGCGCGGTCCGCGTCAATCTCGGCAACCAGCTGATCGACGAGAAGAAGTACGACGAGGCGCAGGCGTTCTTCACCGAGCTGTCCAAGGCGGAGCCGAACGACCCCAACCACCAGCTCGCGCTCGCCGACCTCCACTTCAAGAAGGGGCAGGCGCTGGAAGGCGACGCGCGCAAGCCCGAGTTCAAGGCGGCGGGCGAGGCCTATGCGAAGGCGTCGACGCTCAAGCCCGGCGATCCAGATCTCGCCTTCAACGCCGCACTCGCGTTCCAGAACGCGAGCGATTGCGAGTCGTCGGTCACGTGGTGGAAGAAGACCGTCGAGCTGCGCAAGGACGACACCGACGCGATGTCGTCGTGGGCGTCCTGCCTGGTTGACCTCAAGCGCTGTGACGAGGCGGTCGGTGCCATGCATCAGGCGGTGGTGATCAAGCCGCAGAACAAGAACCTGCACCGCCAGCTCGGCCAGATCTATACGAAATGCGGCAACAACCAGAAGGCGACCGAGTCGCTGATGATCTTCCTCGCCATGCAGAACGGGCAGCCCGAGGCGGATCCGGCGGCGGCAGCGAAGAGCGCGCCGGCCGGCAGCGCCGCGGCCAAGGCGCTCGCGTCCGAGGGCACTCCCGACCAGGTGACTCGCTGGACCGCCGACGGCCAGAAGTACGACACGTGGTTCTACTGGACGAAGAAGGTCGCCTACACCTATTCGGGTGGCTCGCAGGTCTCGAAGTCCGACTGGGGCACGGTCGGGAAGTCCGGCGCATCGACGGCGTCCAAGAAGTGAGCGCAGGGCCGGGCAACCCAGCGGCCCGGCCCGCGGCCGCTCCCGAGCGTCGCACGCTCGCGAGCTCCGCGATCGCGGTTCTCGGCTTCGGCAACCAGGGCGAGGCGCAGGCTCTCAACCTGCGCGATGGCGGTTTCGACGTGCGGGTCGGCCTGCGCCTGGGCGGCGCGGCCGAGCAGCGCGCGCGGACGCTCGGCTTCCAGGTCGATCCACTCGAGGACGCGATCGCGCGCGCCGAGGTCGCCGCGATCCTGCTGCCCGACGAGGTGATCGTCGCGCGCTGGAGCGAGCTGGCGCGCCACGCCCGTCCCGACGCGTCGTTCGTGTTCGCCCACGGGTTTGCTCTTCTCTATGCGGAGACCCGCTTCCCGCCCGCCGCCGACGTGGTGCTGGCCTCGCCGACCGGTCCCGGGCGGGTGCTGCGCGAGCGGTACACCGCCGGCGAAGGCCTCCCGACCTACATCGCCGTCCACCAGGACGGGACCGGCGGGGCGTGGGAGCTGGCGGCGGCCTGGGCGGCCGGGATCGGGTGCCCGCCCGAGCGTCAGTGGAAGACCACGGTCGCCGAGGAAACCGAGGTCGACCTGTTCGGGGAGCAGACCGTCTTGTGCGGGGGGCTGGACGCCCTGCTGCGCGCGGCGTTCGAGACCCTGGTGTCCCGCGGCTACTCGCCTGAAATCGCCTATCTCGAAGTTGTCCATCAGATTAAGTATCTGGCGGACCTCATCCACGACCGCGGGCTCCACGGTCTGCAGATGAACATCAGCCGGACCGCCCTCTACGGGGGGATCACCCGCGGGGCGCGGGTGATCGGGCCGGCCAGCCGGGTCGCCATGGAGGAGGCGCTGGACCAGATCCGGAGCGGGGCGTTCGCCCGCGAGTGGCTGGCCGAGGCACAGGCCGGACGCCCGACCATCCAGAAGGCGGAGGAAGAGGGACGCCACCACCCGATCGAGCAGGCCCGCCGCAATGCCCTCGGCTTGCCGCCGGACTCGGACGACCAACACTGAGAATCCCGCAACGCCTTGTCCAAAAAGTGATTGACAGGCTTTCGACCGGTGTGCCAGCCTGCCTCTCGTGTCCGGCCATCCCGTCGGCGACAGGGTCACAAGACCCCGGCCGCAGTGGCGCCAGGAGGATGAGATGACGAAGGCGGATATCGTCGATCAGATCGCGGAACGAACGGGCTTGACGAAAAAGGACGTGGCCGAAACGGTGGACTCGTTCCTGAATGCGGTGGCACGCGCACTTGCGAACGGTCATCACATCGAGATTCGCGGCTTCGGCACCTTCCGCGTGAAGGATCGCAAGTCGCGGATCGCGCGTAACCCTCGCACTGGTGAGGCAGTGCCGGTTCCGCCGCGCAAGGTCCCGGTGTTCAAGGTGAGCAAGGAACTCAAGGACATGGTGTCGCAGGGCTGAGCACCCCCGATCCACCTCGCGAAACCCCGTGCCTCCGAATCGGCGGCGCGGGGTTTCGCGTTGCGGCGCAATCGGATCAGCGATGTGGAGCGGTGCGTGATTGCTCCAGCACCGTACGGGCATCCCGGATGAGTGGATCGTCGGGAACGAGCCGCTCGAGTTCACGCGTACCGCGTTCCAGCTCAGCGAGATCGCCGAGTGCGCTCGCTGCGGTCACCAGTCCGCGCCATGCCCCGACCAGATTCGAGTCGAGTGCGGCCGCCCGCTGGAAGATGCTGCGCGCCTTCACGAAATCGCCGCGCGTGAGCGCCGCGACGCCCCATTCGACGATCAGTCGCGGGTTGGGTGCCGCATCGACCGCGTGCTCGAGCGCTCGATCGGCGTCCTCGGTGCGGCCCAGTCCGATGTAGTGCATGCCCACGAAGTCGAGCGAGGTGGCGCGCTCGGTGGCGCCCACCCAGGGAGTCCGGTCGAGCCGTGACTCGATGCGGGCGAGGGCGCGCGGGACGTCGTGCTGGAGCGCCACCCACTGGAACGCCGGCGCGAACGCCGCGAGCGTGACCGCGAGCGCCAGTCCGGGACGACCGTGCTCGAGCACCCCCGACAAGTGCCAGGCGGCCGTGACCGCCAGCGCCATGCCGGCCGGCGCGAACACGTCCCAGTCGCGATAGAGACCCTGCTGCGGATGAATGAACAGGACCACCGCCAGCCACGGCAGCAGCAGCGCAGCGAGCGCGACGCACTCGCTCCGGCGTTCGCGCCGGATTCCGAGCAGCACCGGAACGACGAGTGCGAGCGGGGCCAGCACGATCAGGAGATTCGCGACGTCGACCAGGTGGTGAGGTGCGAGGGCCGCAGCGAGCGCGCCTCCCGACTGGCGCGTCGTCGAAGTCGCGACGTGGCGCGGAAGATCGAAGCTGCGCAGCGTGGCGAGCGCGCCCGGCAGCATCTGCGCGAGCGCGGCGAGTGGCGCGAGCACTCCGATCCAGGTCGCCGGATGGCGCCACGGCACCTGCGCGCGTCGCGGTCCCGCTGCGATTCCCCACGTCACGACCAGGAGCGGCAGCAGCGCGAGCGCCGAGCGGTGGAGCAGCAGCGCCGCAGCGACTGCGAGCCCGAGCAGCAGCAGGCCCCGTCCTTCGCGCGCGACCCGCACGGCGGCGACGCCGGCGAACCCGGTCACCAGCGCCAGCTCGACGAACGCCTTCAGATAGCCGGTCGTGAGCGCGAGGGTCCCGCCGAACGCGATCGCGCCGGCGACCGCCAGTGCCGCGGGCCCGCGCGCGCCGAACCGGCGGGCCGCGAGCACCGCGAGCCCCGCCAGCAGCACCGCCCACACCGCGCCGAGCGCGTGCGGGAGCGACTCGCGCGCGACGCCGAGCCGGTCGGCGAGCGTGCGCGGGAGCCGGTAGTGAAGAGCGATGTCGGCCGCGCTCGCCTGCGGGAACAGCTTGCCCGGGTCTTCGTCGACGGTGAGGTTGCCGAACCGAAGATTCGCGTCACCGACGAAGTGCAGGCGGTCGGGCAGCACCAGGACGATCGTGACCAGCAGCGCGGCCAGTGCCAGTGCGAACCCGAAGCCCGGCGTCCGCCGCGCAACCATCCGTTCGATCCTCACCGCGACCGGCGGGATCAGGGCCAGCGCGGCGAGCAGCCACGGCAGCCACGCGGTGAGGGGCGGCAGGTGGGCCTGGAAGTCGAACGCCCACAGATGAGGCGAGGGTGCGAACGCACCGGCGGCGCGCACCAGCAGCAGGACCACCAGGACAACGAACAGGGCCGCCGATCGATCGCCCCCCGTCGCTGCCGGAGCGGCAACCGACGGAGGAATGCGAGAGCGGCGGCCCTTGCGACTCACGATTTACGAAGCACTCTGCGACTAATTACGGCTGTTGCGGAGCAGGACCATTCGCAGCAGATGCATGGCGGCGACGGCGGCGGCTGCGACGTACGTCAGCGCGGCCGCGTCGAGCACCTTCTTCGCCAGCGACACCTCCTGCGGCGCGACCGCGCCGGTCTCGGTGAGCTGCGCCAGCGCCCGCTTCGAAGCGTCGAACTCCACCGGCAGCGTGATGATCTGGAAGATCACCGCGCCCGAGAACAGCAGGATGCCGAGGTCGGCCAGCCACAGCAGCGAGCCGTTGCCGAACAGGAACCCGACCAGGAACAGCGGGAACGCCAGCGTGCTGCCGAAGCCGGCGACCGGAGCGATCGCCGAGCGGATCGCGAGCGGCGCATAGCCCTGCGCATGCTGAAGCGCGTGCCCGACCTCGTGCGCCGCAACCGCGACCGCCGCGATGCTGCGGTCGTGATAGTTGTGGGTCGAGAGCCGCACCTTGCGGATGCGCGGGTCGTAGTGGTCGCTCAGCACGCCACCCACCTCCTCGACCGCCACGGCATCCAGTCCGTTGCGCTTGAGGATCGACTCGGCCATCTGCCGGCCGGTGAGGCCGTTCGCGGCCCCGACCTTCTGGAACTGCGCGTAGGTGTGCTGGACCTTCCACTGTGCCCACATCGCGAAGATCATCGCGGGGATCAGCAGCAGGAAGTAGGGATCGAAGAACATGGGTACCAGACCTCCTCGGGGAGTGGCCGCGCCGGACGAATCCGGGGCGCGGGTGGAGCGACGACGGGAGTATAGACGCAGGCCGCAACCGGCCGATGCGCCGAAACGGTCGCCGGGGCGCGCCGCGCCGCGGGAGCGTCACGGAACTGTCAGCCGGTCGGAACGCGCCCGGCGGATGGCGTAAACTGTCCGGCGCCTTCCGGACCCCGGCCACGCGAGGAATCCATGAGTCCCGACGTTCCGATCGTTGATCTGCGCAGCGACACCGTCACCCGCCCCACCGCCGCGATGCGGCGCGCGATGGCCGAAGCGATCGTCGGCGACGACGTGTTCGGCGACGACCCCACCGTGAAGGAGCTGGAGCGCCGGGTCGCGGGACTCACCGGCAAGGAAGCGGCGCTGTTCGTGCCGAGCGGGACGATGGGCAATCAGATCGCGGTCGTCTGCCACACCCGTCCGGGTGAGGAAGTCCTGCTCGAACAGCAGTCCCACATCTATCTGTACGAACAGGGCGGCATGGCCGCCAATGCATCGTGTCTCGCGCATCCGGTGGCGAGCGAGCGCGGGGCGATCGCGCCCGAGGCGGTCGCGCTGACGCTGCGCGCCGAGGACGACCACGTCGCGAAGCTGCGGCTGGTGTGCATGGAGAACACCCACAACCGCGCGGGCGGCGTGATCGTTCCGCTCGAGCGCATGCGTGCGGTGTCGGCCGCGGCGCGCGAGCGCGGGCTCGCGGTCCATCTCGACGGTGCGCGCCTGTGGAACGCCAGTGTCGCGAGCGGGGTTCCGCTCACCGACTGGGCGGCGACCGCGGACACGGTGATGATGTGCTTCTCGAAGGCGCTCGGCGCGCCGGTCGGGTCGATCCTGGTCGGCAGCGGGGCGGTGATCCACGAGGCGCGGCGGGTGCGCAAGCGGCTGGGGGGCGGCATGCGCCAGGTCGGCATCCTGGCGGCGGCCTGCCTGCACGCGCTCGATCATCACGTCGCGCGACTCGCCGACGATCACCGGCGCGCGCGGACGCTGGCGGCCGGCTTCCGCCAGGCGCCGGGGGTCCGGGTCGCCGAGCCCGACACGAACATCGTGATCGTCGAGCTCGAGCATCCCGCGCTCGAGCCGGATGCAGTGCTGGCGGCACTCCGGGAGCGCGGGGTCTGGATGGTCCCGTTCGGCGGCCGGCGGCTGCGGGCGATCGTCCACCTCGACGTCGACGACGCCGGGATCGAGCGGGCGACCGCCGGATTCCACGAGGCGGTCGGGGCTCTGGCCGCCCGCTGAAAAACCGCTCCCTGAACACGTCCCAGACCCGCAACTACGTCGGTGGACGGCCGATGAGGCCCATGCTACGGTCCGTCCTCCTTTCCGGCGAGGGGAGCCCGGGGACATCCGGGAGAAAGGATCGGACGTGACCCGTGTCCGTCCCCAAGGCGGCGGAGGAACGCTGTATCTGGTCGCCACCCCGATCGGGAATCTCGAGGACATCACGCAGCGCGCGGTGCGGATTCTGTCCGAGGTGGCGGCTGTTGCGGCCGAAGACACGCGGCGCACGCGGCGACTCCTCGATCATCTCGGCCTGTCGGTGCCCGTCCTGAGCCTTTTCGAACACAACGAACGGAGCCGCACCCCGGGTCTGGTGCGGCGGCTCGCCGCCGGTGAGTCCCTGGCGGTCGTGACCGATGCGGGCTCACCCGGAATCGCGGACCCCGGGTTTCCGCTGGTGCGCGCGGCGCTCGCCGAGAACATCCGGGTCGAGAGCATTCCAGGACCGAGCGCGGTGATCGCGGCGCTGCAGGTGAGCGGGTTCGCGACGGATGCCTTCACGTTCATCGGGTTTCTGCCGCCCCGTTCGGCGGCCCGGCGGCGGAAGCTGACCGAGCTGGTGGAGCGGCGTGAAACGATCGTGGCATTCGAGACTCCGCATCGGATCGAAGCGTCGCTCGAGGATGTCGAGGCGGTGTGGGGCGAACGTCCGATCGCACTCGCCCGGGAACTGACGAAGACGTTCGAGGAAGTGGTGCGGGGAACCGCGGCCGAAGTTCGTGGCGAGCTGGACGCCGGGCGACGCCGCGGAGAAATGGTGCTGGTGCTGTCGGGCTGGACGCGTGCCGCGCGGCGCGCGGACCTGTCCGGGGAGGAATCGTGAGCGGCTTCGGAGCTGGCCCCCGTGTTCCGACCGCCGCCGAACGCGGCGTCGGGGAGGCCGGAACCATGGGCTGGATGGAGCGTCTGCGGCACGCCACACATGCGTTGCTCGCTCCCGTCACCGGCGCGCTGGTGGCGCTCGGCGTGCGCGCGGACCATGTCACCGTGGTCGGCACGCTCGTGAGCCTGGGCGCGGCGGTCGCGTTCTTCGAAGGCATGTTCCGGACCGGCGCGGTACTGCTCGCGCTGTCGGGCCTGTGCGACATCCTCGATGGCGAGGTGGCGCGCCGGCTGGGTGTGCGTTCGCGGTTCGGGGCGTTCCTCGATTCGACTCTCGACCGGTTCGCGGATTCGGTGGTGCTGGCCGGACTCGCCGGGTTCTACCTCATGCACCTGGTCGAGCTCGTGCTCCAGCCGCAGCTCGCGGTGGCGGAGATCGGGCGCGGGCTCCTGCCCAGCACCTGGGCGCGGGTGTCGCTGACCGCGGTCGCCGCCCTGATCGGATCGGTGCTGGTTTCGTATTCCCGTGCGCGGGCCGAGGGGCTCGGGCTCGAGTGCAAGGTCGGCTGGTTCGAGCGGCCGCATCGAATGGTGTTGCTGATCGTGGCCGGCGCGTTCGGCGTCGGCCCGTGGATGTCCGGAGCGCTGCTCCTGCTGGTGGTCCTGTCGTTCGTGACCGCCGGCCAGCGTGTGGCGCACGTGTGGAAGATCACCCGCGGCGCGGGAATGGACGCATAGACAGCGGACGCTCCGGCCCCCGGATGGTGTCGGTGCTCCAAGGAGGCAGGTTCGATGGGCAAGGTTCGAGTGGCGATCATCGGCGTCGGCAACTGCGCGTCGTCGTTCGTGCAGGGACTTCACTACTACCGGAACGCCAAGGAGTCCGATCGCATCCCGGGTCTGATGCATGTGAATCTCGGCGGCTACCACATCCGCGACGTCGAGATCTCGGCGGCGATCGACATCGACAAGAACAAGGTCGGCAAGGATCTGTCCGAGGCGATCACCGCGTGGCCGAACAACACGCTGTCGTTCGCCAAGGTGCCGAAGACCGGCATCATCGTGCAGCGCGGCATGACCCATGACGGACTCGGCAAGTACCTGTCGAAGATCATCCAGAAGGCGCCGGGCTCGACCGTCGACATCGTGCGTCTGCTCAAGGAGACCGAGACCGACGTGGTCGTGAACTACCTGCCGGTCGGCTCCGAAGAGGCGACCAAGTGGTACGTCGAGCAGGTGCTCGAAGCCGGCTGCGGGTTCGTCAACTGCATCCCGGTGTTCATCGCGCGCGAGCCCTACTGGCAGCAGCGGTTCGAGAAGCGCGGCCTGCCGGTGATCGGCGACGACATCAAGTCGCAGGTCGGTGCGACCATCACCCATCGCGTGCTGTCGCGCCTGTTCGTCGACCGCGGCGTGCGCATCGACCGCACCTACCAGCTCAACTTCGGCGGCAACACCGATTTCATGAACATGCTCGAGCGCGAGCGCCTCGAGTCGAAGAAGATCTCGAAGACCTCGGCGGTCACCAGCATCATTCCGTACGCGCTGCCCGAAGAGGACATCCACGTCGGTCCCAGCGACTACGTGCCGTGGCTCAAGGACCGCAAGTGGTGCCACATCCGGATGGAAGGCACGACGTTCGGCGACGTGCCGCTCAACCTGGAGATGAAGCTCGAGGTGTGGGACAGCCCGAACTCGGCCGGCGTCGTGATCGACGCGGTGCGCTGCTGCAAGATCGGTCTCGACCACAATCTCAAGGGCGCGCTGATCGCGCCGTCGGCGTACTTCAAGAAGTCGCCGCCGGTCCAGATCCCGGACGATCACGCCCGCAACTACACCGAGCAGTTCATCAAGGATCCGAAGGGTGTGGAGCGTCAGCTGCGGCAGAGTGCGCCGACCGTGAAGCGCGAGGCAGCGCCCGTCCGAAAGGCTGCCGGCAAGGCGGCCGTGCCGTCGATGAACGGATCGTCGCGCGCGATGGTCAAGGCGGTGAAGCCCGGCAAAGCGAAGGCTGCCCGCCCCGTGCGCCGCAAGCGCGCGGTTCGCTCGCGCTGACGTCGGAGGACTCGATGCCGGGGCTGTTCATCACCTTCGAAGGGGGCGAAGGCTCCGGCAAGTCCACCCAGATCGCGCGTCTGGCGGCGCGCCTGCGCGCGCTCGGTCTCGATCCACTCGTCACGCGCGAGCCGGGCGGGACCGCGCTCGCCGAAGGCATCCGGGCGCTGCTGCTCGATTCGAGCGTGGCGCCCGGCCCGTTGTCGGAGGCGCTGCTCATGGAAGCCGCGCGCGCCGACCTGGTCGCGAACGTGATCCATCCCGCGCTGACGGCGGGGCGTCCGGTGCTGTGTGATCGCTACGCCGATTCGACGCTCGCGTACCAGGGAGCGGGCCGCGGGCTCGACGCCGCGATGCTCGAGAGCTGGAACGCGACCGCGACCGGCGGACTGCGGCCCGATCTCACGTTCCTGTTCGATCTCGATCCCGAGGTCGGGCTCGCCCGCCGCGCGAGCGCCGGGGTGTCCACGAATCGTCTCGACCGCGAGTCGCTGCCGTTCCACCAGCGGGTACGGGCGCGCTTCCTCGAATTGGCCGCGTCCAGCCCGGAGCGCTGGATCATTCTCGACGCGACCGCATCCCACGATCAGCTGGAAGCCCGCGTCTGGGACGCGTTCGAGGCCCTCCGCCGTGGCAAAGGTGTGACGGCAGGCCGCTGAAAGGCCGATGACAAGAAGAACCGCGGGGATCGGCTTTGCCGGCAGCCTGCGCTATAGTTCCCGCAACTCTCCACCACTCGAGGAGTTCCGATGAAGCGACGCATCCTGCTGGCCGCTCTTCTGCTCGCGCTGTTCGGCACGGGCTGGTGGGTCGGGCGTGGCAGTGCGGGCGCTTCGGGTGACCTGTATCGGAACCTCGATGTCTTCGTCGAGGTTCTCCAGCGGGTGCAGTCGAGCTACGTCGACGTGGTTCCGACCGACAAGCTGATGACCGGCGCGATGCGCGGCATGCTGCGCGCGCTCGACCCCTATTCGCAGTACATGGACGCCTCGTCCTACGACGAGCTCCAGTCGACCACCCGCGGGAGCTTCGGCGGCGTCGGCCTGATCGTCGGCGTCCGCGACCGGGTGCCGGTGGTGATCAGCGCGGTGGAGGGCGGCCCGGCGTGGACGCTGGGACTCCACACCGGGGATGCGATCGTCGCGATCGAAGGGCATTCCACGTTCGGCCTCGCGCTCGAGGAAGTCGCACAGAAGCTGCGCGGCGATCCCGGCACCTCGGTGAAGGTGACGGTCGCACGCGAGGGCGAGGAGGAACGCCAGGACGTCACGATCCAGCGCCAGGTGATCGCCACCAAGAGCGTTCCATACGCGTTCGTCACTCACGGTGACGTCGGATACCTGCGGCTCGCCGACTTCTCGCAGGACTCGGGCGCCGAGGTGAAGGCGGCGATCGAGCAGCTGCGCAAGGGCGGAGCGAAGCGGCTGGTGCTCGATCTGCGCTCGAATCCGGGCGGCCTGCTCGACCAGGCGGTCGACGTGGTCGAGCGGTTCGTGCCGGGCGGCACGCTGGTGGTCTCGACCCGGGGACGCATGAAGGGCTCCGACCAGAAGCTGTTCGCCGCCGACGGCGGCCGGCACGAGTCCGCCTGGCCGATGGTGGTGCTGATCGATCGCGGCAGCGCTTCGGCGTCCGAGATCGTGGCCGGCGCGCTGCAGGATCTCGATCGCGCGCTGGTGGTCGGCGAGACCAGCTTCGGCAAGGGCTCGGTGCAGAACCTGTTCCCGCTCCGCTCGGGCGGCGCGATCAAGCTCACGACCGGCCGCTACTACACGCCGAGCGGCCGTTCGATCCACAACATCGCGCACGACCGCCTGCTGGCGGCGCTCGAAGACGACGACGACAGCAACGACGCCGCGGCCGCCGAGAGCCTGGTGACCGGCCTGGCGCCCGGCGACACCACCCCGCGCCCGGTGTTCAAGACCTCGGCGGGGCGCAAGGTGTACGGGGGCGGCGGGATCCGTCCGGACGCAGTCGTGCTGCCCGATTCGCTGGCGCCGATCGCGCGCGCGGTCGAGAGCCGTGGGCTCGCGTTCCGGTTCGCCAACCGCTGGGTCAACACCAATCCCGCATGGACGGTCGACCGCCCGATCGACGAGCCGATGTGGAAGGGGTTCCGCGCCGGCCTCGACTCCGCACAGGTCAAGTTCACCGAGCCCCAGTTCGCGGTCGAGAAGCCGGTGCTCGAGCGTGCGCTGCGCCGCGAGCTGGCGCGCCGCCTGTCGGGCGACGCGAGTGCGGCCCGGGTGGCGCTCGAAGGCGATCCGATGTTTACGCGCGCGCTCGATGTGCTCGGCCGTGCGCGGGCGCCGCGCGACGTGTTCGCGGCGGCGCTGGTCACGACTCCCGCGTCGGACGCGGCGGCGCGTCCCACGGCACGGAAGCCGGCGACCCGATCCGCTCGATGACGCGCGCGCGCGCGATCGCCTGAACACCGAGGCTCCCCAACCCGTGCAGACCCGGATCGGCAACGTCACGTTCGAATCGCCGTTTCTGCTCGCTCCGCTCGCCGGGGTGAGCGATTCGCCGTTCCGCCAGCTCGCGCGCGAACAGGGTGCGGCCGGGGTGTTCACCGAGATGGTGTCGGCGGACGGACTCGTGCGCGGCAGCCAGACGACGTTCGAGTACTGCGCATTCGAGGCCCACGAGCGCCCGATCGGGATCCAGCTGTTCGGCTCCGATCCCGGCATCATGGCCGAGGCGACCGCGGTGCTGTGCGCGCTGCCCGAGGCAGCGCGGCCCGATCTGGTCGACATCAACATGGGCTGCCCGGTGCGCAAGGTGGTGAATCGCTGCGCCGGCGCGGCGCTGCTCCAGGACGTGCCGCGCATCCACGCGATCGTCAGCCGGATGGTCGCGTCGAGCACGCTCCCGGTCACCGCCAAGATCCGTCTCGGCTGGGACGGCCAGTCGCAGAACGTGGTCGAGGTGTGTCGCGCGCTCGAGGACGCGGGCGCGGCCGCGGTCGCGATCCACGCCCGCACGCGGGCCGAGAAGTTCGAGGGCAACGCGCACTGGGAGATGATCGGCGTCGCCCGCGAGGCGATCGGGATCCCGGTGATCGGCAACGGTGACGTGCGCACCGCCGAGGACGCGCTGCGGATGATCACCACCACCGGCTGCGACGCGGTGATGCTGGGTCGCGCGGCGTTCGGCGATCCGTGGGTGTTCAAGCGCGCGCTCGCGAAGTACGAGCGCGGCGAGGAGCTGCCGCTCCCGACCGCGGCCGAGCGACTCGAGTCCGGCATCCGGCACCTCGGCATGATGGTGAAGAGCGTCGGCCCGGTACTGGCGGCCAAGGAGATGCGCAAGCACGTCGCCTGGTACATCAAGGGACTGCCGAACAGCGCCCGGGTGCGCGAGCAGGTGAATCACACGCGTTCGGCCGACGAGCTCGCCGACCTGCTGCGTTCCTACCTGGAGACGCTGACGGTCGAGGGACTGGCGGCGTTCGCGCCCGAGCCGTCGGCTCAGGGCCTGGGAGCGCTGCGTGCGTCCGGCTGAGCTGCGCACACTGCTGCGCGGAGTGCGGAAGGGAACCATCGCGCTGGCCGAGGCCGAGCGCCGCCTGAGCGCGGCGCCAATGGAGCGCCTGCACGACGCGACGCTCGATCATCAGCGCGCGATCCGCACCGGGTTCCCGGAGGTCGTGTTCGGTCACGGCAAGACCGCCGACCAGGTGGTGCAGATCGTCGAACGGCTGGTGGCACGCCATCCGGTGGTGCTCGTCACCCGCGTCTCCGACGCCGCACGCACCGCACTGGCGGCCGCGTTCCCGAACGCCGAGCTCCATGTCCGCGCCCGCTGCGCGGTGGTGCGGGCGCGCGCGCGGCGTGCGCCCTCGCGCAACGGCACGCCGCTCGACCATCGGCCCGGCCGCGGTCGCGGCCACGTGCTGGTGCTGTGCGCCGGCACCGCCGACCTGCCGGTCGCCGAGGAGGCGCTGGTCACCGCGCGTGTGCTCGGCAGCCGCGCCGGCCTGATCGCGGACGTCGGAGTCGCGGGACTCCACCGGCTGCTCGCGCACCGCACCCGCCTGCGCGCGGCGCGCGTGCTGGTGGTGGTGGCGGGGCTCGAGGGCGCACTGCCGAGCGTGGTCGGTGGCCTCACCGACCGGCCGCTGATCGCGGTGCCGACCAGCGTCGGCTATGGCGCCCACTTCAACGGGCTGGCCCCGCTGCTGGCGATGCTCAACTCGTGCGCCGCCGGCGTGACGGTGGTGAACATCGACAACGGCTTCGGCGCCGGCTACGCCGCGCACCTGATCAACGTCGCGGCCGCACGCTGACCGGAGGATCCATGCGCATCGGGTATCTCGACTGCTTCTCCGGCATCAGTGGCGACATGATGCTCGGGGCCCTGATCGGCGCGGGCTGGCCGCGCGCGGAGCTGGAACGATTGCCGGCCCGGCTCGGGCTCGAAGGCGTGCAGATCACGATCGGTGAGGCGCGCCGCGGACCGTTCGTCGCGCAGCGCGTGACGGTCGACGCGCCGCCCGGACAGCCGCACCGGCATCTCCATCACATTCGCGCGATGATCGAGCGCGGTGACCTGGACGCGGGGGTGAAGCAGCGCGCGCTCGCGGTGTTCGAGCGGCTCGCGGCGGCCGAGGCCGAGGTGCACGGATCGACGATCGAGAAGGTCCATTTCCACGAAGTCGGCGCGGTCGATGCGCTGGTCGACGTGGTGGGCGCGGTCGAAGGTCTGCGCGCACTCGGAATCGAGCAGCTCCATGCCTCGCCGCTGCGGCTCGGACGCGGCGCCGTGCGCTCCGAGCACGGCCTGATCCCGGTGCCTGCGCCCGCCACCACGCTGCTGCTGCGGGGCGTGCCGGTCGAACTGCCGGACATTGAAGCCGAGCTGGTGACGCCGACCGGCGCGGCGCTCGCGGTGACGCTGGTCACGCGCTGGGGCAGCGCGCCGGTGTTCCGGCTCACCGGCGTCGGAGTCGGCGCCGGCGGCCGCGATCTCAAGGAGCAGCCGAACGTGCTGCGGCTGCTGGTCGGCGAGCGCGAGAGCGAGGCGGCGGGACTGCCGTCCCGGCGGGTCGCGGTGCTCGAGACCGCGCTCGACGACGAGAACCCCCAGTGGGTCGGCGACCTGGTCCCGCGGCTGCTCGCGGCCGGCGCGCTCGACGCCATGACGATCCCGACCACCATGAAGAAGGGACGGCCCGGCCTCCTGCTGGTGGTGGTCGCCGAGCCGGATCGCGCACGCGCGCTCGCCGAGCTGCTGCTGCGCGAATCGAGCACGCTCGGCGTGCGGGTGCGGACCGACGAGCGCTACGAGCTCGAGCGCCGCGCGGCACGGGTCGCAACGCCGTTCGGCGAGGTGGTGCTCAAGGTCGCCATGCTGCCCGACGGGGCCGAGCGCGCCCAGCCCGAGTTCGAATCGGTGCGCGAGGTCGCGGAGCGCGCCGGACGCCCGCTGCGCGAGGTCGCGCAGGCGGCGCTGCTCGCGTGGGAGCGGGAGCGCGCCGGCTCGGGATCCGCGCCGCGCACCTGAGCGTCGCCATGTCGCTGGTCTGCCGGGGGCTCGCGGTCACACCGCCCGGCGCCACGCATCCGGCGGTCGAGAACGTCACGCTCACGGTCGCTCCCGGCGAATGGCTGGCGATCGCGGGCGAGAACGGCGGTGGCAAGACCAGCCTCGCGCTCGCGCTTGCAGGACTGTGGCCGGCCAGCGCGGGCGAGGTGACGCTCGCGGGCGAGGCCATCCATCCCGCGAGCCCGGCGCGCGTCCACATCGCGTGCGTGCTCCAGGATCCCGGCAGCCAGCTCCTGCAGCCGACCGTCGGCGACGAGATCGCATTCGCGCTTCACAACCTGGGGCGTGAGCCCGCCGCGATCGACCGTGCGGTGCGCGAGACGGCCGCGACCTTCGCTCTGACCGACGAGCTGGCGCGTGATCCGCGCACGCTCTCGGCGGGCGGACAGCAGCGGGTGCTGATCGCCGCCGCGGCCGCGCTCGAGCCGGCGCTGCTGGTCGCCGACGAGCCGACCGCGCACCTCGATCCCGATGCGCGCGCGCAGGTCCTGGACTGGCTGCGCGGCGCACGTGCGCGCGGGCTCGCGGCGGTGTGGGTCACGCAGGATCCGGACGAGCTGCACGCGGCCGACCGGGTGTTCCGGGTCGGGGCCGAATCGGCGGCTTCGGAAGTGCGCGGATGCGCGCCTCCGGCCGGCGAGCCGGTCGTCTCGATCGCGGTCGCGCTGCCCGCCGGAGCCAGCGGACCGCGCGTCCGCTGCCGCACGCCGCTCGCGTTCACGATCGGCGAGCGCGGCATCACCGCGCTGGTGGGTCCCAACGGGGCAGGCAAGAGCGTGCTGCTCGCGGCGCTCGGCGGGCTGGCGGAGGGCGGGCAGATCTCGCTGTCCTGGCGCCGGACCCTGGACGCCCCGCCGATCCTCACACTGCAGTATCCCGAGCTCCAGGTGTTCGAGGAGAAGGTCGCGGACGAGGTCCTGTACGCCGCGCGGGTGCGGGGGCGGGACCCGGCCGACGCCCTCGCCGCGGCCCGGGATGCATTCGCACGGCTCGGGTTCGAGCCCGAAGCGTTGCTTGGGCGACGCACCTGGGAACTCTCGACCGGCGAGAAGCGGCTGGTCGAGACGGTCGGCGCCCTGATCGCCCCGGCCGGACTGATCCTGCTCGACGAGCCGACCGCCGGGCTCGACGCCCGCCGGCGCCACGGGCTGGCGGATCGGATCCTCGCGCGGGCCGCCACCACCCCGGTGGTGATCGCGAGCCAGGATCGGCGCTGGCTGGAGAGCCTGGGCGCCGAACGGGTAGAGGTTGCGGGGCCCGCCGCCGACCAGTAGCCTTTTGGTACCCCGACGCTTCGGTTCCCCCCGCGCGCCAGGCCGGAGACCCACCCGGCTTCCGCGAGCAGGTCTCCGTCCGTGCCGCCGGACGGGTCGCGAGCGTCGTCCCGAACGCCACACCACCACCGCACTGCAGCCGGGGGAGGTTCGTCGTCCCGATGTCCGTCCGCCCGCGATTGCGGCTCCGGTTGGTCGCGGCAGTCCTCGCGATTGCCGGTGTCCGGGCCGAACCTGCGCTTGCCCAGCACGAATCCCACGAGAGCTGGGAGACGGTCGGGTTCACCGCGCCGCAGGGCCAGTCCGGCGCGCGCCTGCGCACCTCCCTCGATCCCGGCGATCCCGACACCGTCTACATCGGCCACGTCTTCCTGGCGACCGGACTGCCCGGGACGTCCGGCGGCGCGGGTCCGTTCCACATCGGGCGCGGCGGCTATCGCGTGATGGGCACCGGACCGACCGGCCCCGCCAACAACGGGTACTGGGACTGGGATCGCTTCAACGCCGGCGAGCACGATTCGCTGCAGGGATGGTGGCCGCTCGAGCGCGGCATCGGCACCACCGGCGGCGTCAGCGTGAGCGACGTCCTGCGCCCGTTCCATGGGCTCGATCACGGCAACCTCGGCTGCTACACGATCAACCAGGGGTGGCCGCAGCGCACGTTCGGAGTGGTCGGCTACTGGCATCGCGATCCGGGTGCGAACGTTCCCGGGCTGCCCGACACGGGTGCCGTGGTGGCGGGTCCGGGCGTGGAGTGGACGCCGCTGGCGGGTGCGAACTCCGCGTGGTGCGGGCTGCGCGGTCACGGCGACGCGACCGTCGTCGATGCCGTCACCGGCAATCCGTATGCGCAGTCGGTGCTCGAGCGCTCCGGGTCCCTGTTCCCGGGCCAGTTGTTCGGCGCGCAGTCGGTCCAGGGCACCGATCACAACTATCCCGGCTACGGCAGTCAGTGGGACCAGATGCTGTACCGCGACATCGTGCTCCCCGACAGTGGGGACTTCGACCTGCGATTCACCTTCCGCTCGTCGATGGACACCCGGGCGGTGACCAATCCGGCGACCCGGGTCGGCTGGTTCGACCGGGATCCGCTCAAGCCGGTCGCGCCGTTCGACGGCAACTTCATCAGCAGCACCGACGCCGGAGCGCAGGCTCCGGTCGACTCCTTCATGGTCTACATCGGCGTGCCGACCGACGACGCCGACTGCCTGTACACCGACGGCGTGCGGCGTCCGATCTTCGATCCGCTGCGCCGCTGGTTCTCGGAAGTGCTCGCGATCGACCACCCGCGCTTCGAGCTGTACACGGTCGCCGGGGTCCATGCGGCCACCACCATCTCGATTCCGCTGTCCGGTGGCCCGGGTTCGGCGATCCAGAACCTCCTCGACGCCGACGGGCCGGGCAACGGAGGGCGGATCCGGCTGGTGTTCCGGGTCAAGACCAACCGCGGGTACGACGACGGCGACTACGGCATCACCGGCTTCTCGTCGGGAACCGCGGGCGCGGTGCTGCTCGATGACGTGGTGGTGAACGAGTGGGATCCGGCCGAGGGCGACTTCGAGGCGCCGGGCGCGATCGACAATCTCGTCCCTGCCGAAGCCGCGTGGCGCGCGACCGGCAAGCCGCCCGGGATCTTCTTCCATCCGCACTCGATCACCAGCCTGCCGTTCGCCGATCCGTGCGGCACGATCGGATCCACCGATCGCCAGTGCAATCTCTCCGGGCGCGTGCTGACTCCCGGTGACCACGATCACTCCGAGCGACCGGGCGGCGCGCCCGGATCGCCGACCCGCGACCGGCACGATCTCGCCGGCTCGCCGACCATCAACCTGCGCTCGCTGGGTCCCGGCAACTACAACGCGCAGGGGATCGACGCCGAGATCGCCGACGCGACCGGCGACCTCAAGATGGTGTTCGATCTCTACACCGGCGGGCTCAAGGGCAGCCGCAACGGCAACTACTACCAGGTGGCGTGGCAGAGCTACCCGGCCCGGCAGGCGAACGGGCTGCCGGTGTGGGGCGAGATCCGGATGCCGAACATCGTGTCGTCGTTCGGCAGCACCCAGTGCCTGACCACCGTCTCGCGCGGCGCGCGGTTCGACAACGCGCTGGTCACCTCGAATGCGTCCGGGGTTCCCGATTCGATCCGCGTCTATCTCCAGCACCTGACCCGCTGCTTCTCGCTCTCGATCCCGTCCGCCGACTGCTCGCCGTCGAGTGGCCCGGACGCCGGCGTCTATTTCGACAATCTCGCACTCGCGCTGATCGACGCGCCGTCGCCGTCGCTCTCGTTCAACGCGTGGGACCTGTTCACCGACGCATTCCCGGCGAGCCGCAACGACAGCCTGCTGGCGCTGCCGCTCGGGGTGGCGTTCGACACCTGCGCGGCGCACGTGCGGACCGCGCTGAACATCGCCGCGCCCGGCGGACTCGACCGTCCGCAGATCCCGGGCGACACGATGGTGGTGCTCGCGTCGGGCGCCGGGCAGCGGGTCGACCTGGTGTTCCGCATCGTCCCCGGAGTCGGCAATCACGTGACGCTCGGCGACCGCGCGAGCGCGGTCGCGGTGCGGCCGGATCAGGCGCCGCGGATCGCCGCCCTCCCGGGGGACGGCTCGTGGTTCGGCGAGTACCTGCTCGACAACGGCGCGTTCGGCACCGGCGCCCCGATGGACGGCACCAGCCCGGGGCCCGGTCACCCGGGTGGCGTGTGGGATCCGAACCGCTGGAACAGCGCGCGCTGCGACACCGCCGAGCTCAACCTGTTCCCGGCCGCCGCGGCCGACCCCGATCCCTCGCGGCTCACGCCCGGGGCATGGGCGACCATGCTCCACGAATCGGATCCTCACTACCTGAAGCTCGGGATTCCCAAGCCGCGTTGCGCGCTCATCCAGACCGGGCCGAACGCGCCGGTCGACGCCACCAACATCACGTGCGGCGACGGCTCCTATCCGCCGGCGTGGACGAACGCCGGCTCGTCGGGATTCCCGCACAACGAGGTTCCGGGTCAGCCGGGGTGGACGCGCGAGTTCACCAAGATCATTCCCGACGGCCTGCTGACCCCCGGGGCTCACGTTCAGTACTTCTTCCGCAAGAGCTCGATCGCGTCCCCCGGCAACTGGCAGATGGCGCCCGACACGTTCACGATCGTGCCGCAGCCGGTGAACGCCGATCTCGACGGTCATCGCTGGCAGCAGTTCAGCGTGCTTCCCGACCGCTGGAAGGACGTCGCCTACGGGGGTCAGGGAATGGCGTGCATGCTGTTCGTCGACTTCGGCGACCGCCGGGGCGAGGAGCTGGCGTGGGTGTCGATCATGGACTCGATCGGCGGCACCGCACCGGCGCGGCGCGGCGCACACAACGGCTGGAAGGCGCGCGGCGACCAGGCGCTCGGCGCCGGCGTCAATCCGTTCAACGGCGGCGATCCGACCATGGCGGTGGCGGAGCACCTCGGCCAGCCCGGCAGCGTGTGGGATCTCTACTCGGTGCACGGGGCCGAATCGGGCACCACCGCTGGATCGTTCGGCAACCGCCTCGCGACCCAGCCCATGACGGGACCGCTTGCGAGCCGCACCGCCTCCAGCGGTCCGAGCGTCGCGATGCTGCGCGCGATCTACCACATGCTGGTGCTCGATTTCGGGGACCTCGGAGGGGGAGGAGCGCCGACCCTCGGACCGTATTCCGGCAAGAGTGACGACGACATCGCCCTGCTCCAGGGCTTCGCCGGCGGAACCGGAGGGTTGTCGGGTGCCCGCGTCGTGTGGGCGCTCGGCCGGAGCTTCGCCGAGTCCCAGAACCAGTCGGGTACCGGACACCCCGGATTCACCGAGCAGTTCTTCGGCGCCGGACTCCGGAGTCCCAGCTATCGCGCATTCACCGGCAGCACCGCGCGCGTCGCCGACCTCACGGTCGTCCCGCCGATCGCCTCCGACCATCCCATCTACGGGATGCTCAACACCTGCCAGATCGACCTCGACCTGCTCACGGTGCAGGGCTCGGTGGCGGGAGCGACCGCGACCAGCACGCTCGATGACGGGACGGTCGCGACCGGGGTGCCGCCGTTCGTGGCCGGGGTCCGCGCGAATCCGAGTGCGCCTCATCCGCACTTTTCGCAGCTCGATGCGTTCCGACTGCCGAATCTCGGGAGCCGCCTGACCCTGACCCGCGGGGGGGCGCACCGCTACCTGCTGCAGGCAGTGACCGGCCTGTTCGCGGCCGTCAGCTGCGGTCCGCTCGGCGCCCCGGTCGGGATCGGCGACCTTCCGACCAGCGAGGGCGCCGTCAGCGCGCTGCTGACCCTGCGGTCCGCCAACCCGTGGCGGCACGGCGAGGCTCGGATTCAGTTCCGCCTCGCGCACACCGAGCAGGCCGACCTGCGGGTCTACGACCTGGCCGGACGCTGCGTCCGGCATCTGATCGACCGCAGGTTCACCGCCGGGATCGAGCACGAGGTGGTTTGGGACGGTGCCGACGACCGGGGCCGGCCGCTTTCCGACGGGGTCTACTTCTACCGCCTGAGGTCGGCTTCGTTCGTCAGCGAGCGCAAACTGACCCTCCTCCGGCGTTGATTTTCGGCGTTTTCGACCCCATCGCCATCGCCCGCCCCGCGTCCCCCGGAGCCCCCTGGACGCCGGCAACCCGTTCGCGGAACGCCGAATCACCGTGCTCACGTAACAGGTATCCAGCCCCCCGGCGGTTGGGGAAATCCATGCAATTGCAGGCTTTGACCGCCCTGGGGGAGGGGTAATTGGCTTGACGTTCAACCGCGGGCGTTGCTAGCCTGCACTCGTTCCCATGCACAACTGACTGGGCGTGCTGGAGGGCGCGAATGCGCTTTCGTGTCGGGCTCGTACTTTGCCTGTTCGTTGCATACATCGCCGCCGGTTGCCGCACGGCACTGGCACCCAACATCGATCGAAACACTGCACCGGAGACGTGGATCACCGCGGCTCCGATGGATACGCTCACGGTGAAGGATCCCAATGGGAGACCCATTGAGGTTCCGAACCCCGTGACGATTCCAGTGCGTTTCCACGTCTACTGGGCGGGTTCCGACCAGGACGGGGCTATCGCCGGCTTCTACTGGGCGGTCACGGAGACGGTGACGTCACACGACCCGGTCACCAACCGGCCACCGAACCTCCCGGGGCCCAAGCCGAGCAACTACCACTTCACGACGAAGTCGGACAGCATCTTCATCTTCAACGTCGCCGAGAACATTCCGGACCGTGAGCACGTGTTCTACGTGTTCGCCGTCGACAACCTCGGCAAGTCGGACGCGACTCCGGCACGCTTCATCTTCAATTCGCTGGACAACTTCCCGCCGATCCCGATCTTCCTCGAGGCGAAGGGCATCGGAACCGTGTATGCCTTCGATTCGGGCGGCAACCTGGTCCCGACCCAGGTGGAGTACCCGATCACCGACCAGGACATCATCGGCACACTGCCGCGGGACACGGTGGCGGCGAATTCGACCCTGATCTTCCGCTGGACATCCCGGGTCCAGATCGCCAACAGCTACGTGACGGGTTACCGGTACAAGCTCGACGAGCCCGATTTCGTCTCTGTCGACTCGAGCGTTCACGAGGCGAGGTACTACACCCGTGTCGGAGCCGACACGGTTCCGGTCGCGTCAGGACGCAAGGCGTTCCGCCTGCGGGTCCTCGACCAGGCGGGCGGGAGCCAGGACAGCACCCGCCGGTTCATCGTGAACTTCAGTCCGGATACGTGGTGGTCCGGTCCGGATCCGAACTGGTCAGGCTGGCTGCGCAACGGGCGCGGCGAGAAGTACGTGATGAACACGGACCTCTACCCGACCGGAATCTACGGCGGGACCGGGATCCCGGGCAGCCTCATGGGCCCCGACTCGGTGCAGAGACTTCCCGCTGCCCGCCCCAATCGCCGGACGTTCCTCGAGTTCTGGCAGGACACCCTGTTCTTCCGCCAGGAAGGGGACACGGTGCACATGAACTCGTATGCGGTCCTGCACAACGGCGGATTCGACCGCGACTCTCCGTACCTGGTTCGCGTCAGCCCGCTCAGCGAAGGGCTGCCGAGCTTCCCGGGCGGGATCGTGCTGAAGAAGAATTCGGAGCCCAACGGATCGCCGATCGGCTTCCACCTGCGGATGGCCGCGACGCTGTCGCCGGACAACTCGTCGCTGCCGTACGGGCAGACCGGTCTGTACCCGGTGTTCGACCCCAACGACGTGTCGGGCCAGCCGAAGATCGCCAACTACTGGCCGAACCGGATCAGCGGCAAGTTCTACGCGCTGGCGCTGGCCGAGGACGGGGACGGTGCGATCGACACCCGCGTTTCCGACGCAATCGCGGTCGGAAACGACGATGCCCACCCGCTCCGGTCGAAGGTGCTGGTCTACAACATCAACTTGAATCCCTACTTCCGCACCGACAATCCGGCGTTCGTGCCGACCCCGCAGGATACGTTCACCGATCTCAACTGGCATCTGAACCTCCCGGCAGCAGATCCGGATCCGTACTTCGACGTTCAGCCGCCTCCGTTCGGCAACAAGGGCACCATCCTGACGCTGCGGCGGCGGATCAGCGTGGAGGGGATCGACAAGAACACCGGACAGTCCATCACGTGGGTGGACCCGATTCCGTATTACCTCAATCAGGACGTGATCAATCTGCTCGTTCAGGCGCCGCTGGCGCCTGGCCCGTGCACCTTGATCGTCGAGTTGTGCGACTGCGACCAATGTGAAGCGCGACCCGGGACCGGTCGTTGCGTCAAGGCCAGATTCCCGGTGATTTACGCGCCTCCCGGACCGCAGATGGGTGTGGCAGGACCGGGGACGGGCAGGAGATGATCATGAAGCCAGATTTCTTCCATCGGACCGGTCGGACGCTTCTGACGTGCCTCGCCCTGGTGGCGTTCGGCGGCGGCGCCGGATGCTCCAAGAAGACCGAGGGCACGTTCACGCCGAACCTGGCGCCGACGGTGCGGCTGACGCATGCGCCGCTCAGCTCGCAGAGTCGCGAGAAGTACACGTACCGGATGAACTGGGTCGGCTACGACCCGGACGGCCGCGTCGACTACTTCGTCTACAAGATCGATCCCACCGATCCGGAAGTTCCCGACAGCACGTGGACGTCGACCACCCACAACGAAGAGATCATCGACTTCGACGCCGGCAATCCCGACGAGCCGGTCAACCACAATGCGAACGGCCCGGCGATCGCCTCGGCCCCGCATACGTTCGCGATCGCGGCCGTCGACAACAACGGCATGCACTCGCCGACCGTGTACCGGGCGTTCTTCTCGACCACCGTCGCCCCTTACATCGTCATCGAATCCCCCCGGCCGTCCGCTTCTGCCGAGGCGCTGGTGACCCCGGCGGTGCGCATCACGTACAACGGGACCGATCCCGACGGTCCGACCGGGAAGCCCTCCCTCTACGTGTTCCGGTTGTTCGGCAAGAAGAACTCGGATTTCCCGGGGATCCCGGACTTCATCAATTTCGCGACCAGCCCGGCCACCAAGGACTCGATGCGCAAGCTCTATGCGCCCGAGTTCGGGCCCAGTGATCACTGTCCGACCTGCACCGAGTGGCAGACGTCGCCTCCCGACACGACCGAGGCCCAGTACACGGACCTGATCCCGCTCAGCCAGTACCTGTTCGTGGTGACGGGATTCGACCCGGCCGGCGCGTACGATCCGATCTTCAGCCGGAACAAGAACATGCTGATCCTCAACGTGAGCTTCGCCGGGACGCTCGGGCCGAAGGTCAAGATGTTCAACCAGTTCTTCAACTACACGTACCCGTCGGGCGGATACCTCAACGACCCGACCCGCTACTTCCGAGTCGAGGTTCCCGCCGACCAGAAGGTCACGTTCAACTGGGAGGCGGAAGCCCCGCCCGGAGCGGCGATGCGCCGCTACCGCTGGGTTCTCGACCTGCAGGATCTGAATGACGAGACGCCGCGCGAGGGCCAGAACGACTGGTACCACTGGAGCTCATGGAGTCTCTCGAACACCTCGGCCATCATCGGGCCGTTCAGCCCGCCGCCCGGGAAGACCGAGACCCACCTGTTCTTCATCGAGGCCGAGGACAACAACGGGCTGGTCAGCCTCGGCATCATCCAGTTCACGGTCGTACGCCCGACCTTCGACAAGGATCTGCTGATCGTCCAGGACTGCCGCCTGATCGGCGACAAGATCCAGAACGGCATCTGGCAGACCCCGAGCGGGTCGTGGCCCAACAAGGCTGAGCTCGACTCGTTCTTCTATGGGCGCGGCGGATTCCCCTGGCAGGGCGCCTACCAATACCCGAGCAACGGCGGCCCCTACACCAGCCGGCCCGGCATCTTCAACGGCTACCACTTCGACACGCTCTCGGTCCGCGGGGTCAGCTCCGGCATCGTTCCGCTCGCGACGCTGGGCAAGTACAAGTACGTGGTCTGGTACGTCGACAACGCGTCCGCGACGCTCACCGGCTCACCCAATCTGCCGGCAACCGGCGCGGTGTCGTTGCGCTTCATGAGCGGAGAGCCGACGCGCGGCGCGCCGAACACGCTCGCCACCTTCATGCAGCAGGGTGGCTCGGCGTGGGTGTTCGGAGGTGGTGTCGCAACCGCCACGCTGGCGTCGTGGAACCGGATCGGCACCAGCGCAACCGAGTTCACCTTCCGCGACAACGAGCTGATTCCCGGCCGCTTCATGTACGACTACCCGCATTGGCGGACCAAGGTCGAGATCGGGCGCACGATCGGGGCGGCCCAGCTCAACTGGCTGAACCCGAGGTTCAACAGCATCACGCCGGGGCGCGGGTGGGACGGACAGCCGAACTACCAGAAACTGGCCGACAACGCGTTGTGGCTGACCGGCCGGCAGCAGGGCAATCCGGTGGATGATCCGCCG
>Ga0210380_10000233_pt1 | contig 27886 bp, 33 predicted proteins | sample PLM4_5_coexredo_FD_155476 | JGI IMG/M metagenome (GOLD analysis project Ga0210380, IMG submission 155476) | Groundwater sediment microbial communities from an aquifer in East River, Colorado, USA - PLM4_5_coex redo | ecosystem: Environmental > Terrestrial > Soil > Riparian zone | place: USA... | reverse complement strand
CGATCTCTGGCGGCGTCCCGATGACGAGCTGCGCGCGCTCATCAGGCGCAGCGCCATGACGAGGGCGAAGCTCACCGGCCTGCGGCGTAACCTGGCGGTCGCGATTGGCAACAGCGGCGACCCCGCGGCCCGCGCCGCCCTGACGGAACGTCGAGACGACCAGCCGTCCGCGGCCGATCCCATGGTGGCCGAGCACGTGGCGTGGGCGCAGTCGCGTTAAGATCGCGGTATGTCTGGCGCCGCTCCGATCCTGTTGCTCTCGATGCCGCAGATGGCCGACCCGAACTTCGCGAAGGCGGTGGTGCTCCTCTGTGACTACACGGACGAGGGCGCGTTCGGGATCGTGGTGAATCGTCCGATGGACGAACCCGCGTGGACGCTCGTCAAGACCGACCCGCCCATCCGCGTCGATCCCGACCTCAAGCTCTGGATCGGCGGCCCGGTCGACACGCAGCGGACCTGGGTGCTCATGTCCGAGGCTCAGGGACCCGATGACGAGCAGCGCGAGATCTGTCCTGGTGTCTTGCTGTCGGCCTCGCGCGAGCTGACGCTGGCGCTGCTGCAGGCGCCGCCCTCGACGCGCTCGCGCGTCCTCATCGGCTACGCCGGGTGGGGACCTGGTCAGCTCGATCGCGAGATTGCCGCGTCGGCCTGGCTGTCGTTGGAGGTGGATCCGGCGCTGATCTTCGGTGTGCCGCCCGACCAGATGTGGGAAGCGGCGATTCGCCGCCTCGGCGCCGATCCTGCGGCGCTGCAGACGGCCAGCGGCGGCGGCGTTCACTGAACACGGGCCACAGAGACGCAGAGACACGGAGCGTCTTGGATAGAGGAGAGCCGTGTCGTAGAGGCAATGTATGAAGACTCTACTCATCGCCTCTCTCACCGCATCGGCTCTCGCAGCCGTTATCGCCGCACAGGAAACGAGAATGCCCGATCTGAAAGAGCTCAACGCGATGACCGCGCGCTTCGCGCCGGTCGACCTGTCGGCCGACGTGTCGTCGCTGCCCGACAACGAGCGGCGGGCCCTGGCGCGGCTCGTGGACGCCGCCCGCGTGATGGACACCCTGTTCCTGCGTCAGGTCTGGTCGGGCAACGAAACGATGCTGCTCGATCTGCTGCGCGACAGCTCGGATCTCGGACGCGCGCGCCTACGCTACTTCCTGCTCAACAAGGGTCCGTGGTCGCGCCTCGACGAGAACCGGCCGTTCGTGCCCGGCGCGCCACCGAAGCCGCCCGAGGCGAATGTCTATCCCGCCGGGGCCACCAAGAACGACGTCGAGTCATGGATCGCCGCGCTGCCCGAGACCCAGCGAGTGGCGGCGACCGGATTCTTTACCGCCATCCGTCGTGGTCCGGCCGGAGCGTTCGCCGCCGTGCCCTACAGTCTCGAGTACCAGGGTGAGCTTGCCCGCGCCGCCGAACTGTTGCGGGACGCCGCGGCGCAGACGACGCAGCCGACGCTGAAGGCCTTTCTCGAGAAGCGCGCCAGCGCCTTCCTCACGAACGAGTACTTCGACAGCGACGTCGCGTGGATGGAGCTCGACTCGAGCATCGAACCGACGATCGGCCCGTACGAGGTCTACGAGGACGAGTGGTTCAACTACAAGGCGGCCTTCGAGGCGTTCATCACGATTCGCGACAACGAGGAAACGCAGAAGCTGGCGCGTTTCGGCGCCGAACTGCAAGGCATCGAGAACAACCTGCCGGTCGATCCGCAGTACCGCAATCCGAAGCTCGCGGCCATGTCACCGATCCGCGTCGTCAACACCGTGTTCTCGGCGGGCGACGGCAACCGCGGCGTGCAGACCGCCGCCTTTAACCTGCCGAACGACGAGCGCATCATCGCGGAAAAGGGCGCCAAGCGCGTGATGCTGAAGAACAACCAGGAAGCCAAGTTCGCGACGGTGCTCGTGCCGATCTCGAAGGTGGCGCTGGCGCGCGCAGACCAGTCGCGCGTGGAATTCGAAGCCTTCTTCACCCACATCCTGATGCACGAGCTCATGCACGGGCTCGGTCCGCACAACATCACCGTCGGGGGGCGCGCGACCACCGTGCGGCAGGAGTTGAAGGAGACCTACAGCGCGATCGAGGAAGCCAAGGCAGACATCTCTGGCCTCTTCGCGCTGCAGTTTCTGGTCGACCGCGGGGTGCTCGACAAGCGCCTCGAACAGACGATGTATACGACGTTTCTGGCGTCGATCTTCCGCTCGATTCGCTTTGGCCTCAACGAGGCGCACGGCCGTGGGGTCGCGATCCAGCTCAACTACTTCCTCGATCACGGCGGCGTCACCGTCTCGCCCGACGGCACGTTCGGCGTCAACGCGCCCCGCGTCAAGCAGAACGTAATCGACCTCACGCACGACATCATGACGATGCAGGCGACGGGTTCGTATGCGGAGGCGAAACGCATGATCGACACGATGGCCGTGATGCGGCCGCCGATTCAGCGCGTCCTCGACCGGCTGACGGCCATCCCCATCGACATCGCGCCGAGGTTTGTCACGGCGGACGCCCTCGGACGGTGAGCGGGCGTCAATTGAAGATTGAATCGATTGACGACTGTTGATGATTGCCGATTTGAGATTGTCCGAATTGATTTGGCGAGTGTCTGATGGCTCGATTGACGTCAGGCCGGCTTCGAATCGTACAATCGGCAATCGCCAAATGCATTCCGGCGATCTGACAATCTGCAATCGACCACAGTCTCCAATCGTCTCAATCGGAGATCGGCAATGACTTGGAATGTGACATCTCGGCTGTTGATGATGATGACGCTTGCGTCGACGCTCTGGCTGGCGCCGGCGGCGGTGGCGCAGAACCGTGCGGGCGATATCGGGGCGGGCCCGATCGAGGGCGCCTGGATGGTCACTGGCTCGGAGCGCGACGGCACCCCCTGGCGCGAAATCGCGGGCGCGACGCTGACGATTGGCGGCGGGCAGTTCACCCTCCAGTTCGCCAATGGCGGCCCGGCGTACAAGGGAGAGACCAAGCAGGTGGGCGGGCCCCAGGAGTTCGATTTCGTCCAGAAAGAGGGGCCCGACGCCGGCAAGACGTGGCAGGCGCTTGTCTCGTCCAACGGCCAGCTCCTGAAGATCTGCTTCAGTTACGCGGCCGACGGGCCCCGGCCCAACACCCTGACGACTTCGCCTGGCGAGGGGACGACGCTCATCGGCCTGCGAAGACGGTAATCTGACAATTTCTTCAGGATCTTTTCAGATCCTGTGGCGGCCCGGCTGCGTTTACTATTAGCAGGGGTTCCCATGAAGGTCCGTGTTGCCGCCCTCCTGATTGCCGTTGGATTGCTGTGCGGCGGTCGGGTGTACGCCCATCATTCGTTTGCCTCGACCTACATCGAGAACCAGCAGACCTCCGTCGAGGGCGAAGTCGTACAGTTCGTCTACCGCAACCCCCATGCGATTCTTCAGATCGTCAGCGTGGATGCCAATCGGCAGACGCACCGGTGGACGGTCGAGTGGGAAGGACGCGGGCAGCTCGATCACGAGGGCGTGACGGGCATGACGCTCAAGGCCGGCGATCGGGTGGTCATCACCGGCAACCCCGGACGCAACGCGGCCGATCACTGGCTTCGCGCGCAGACCATCGTCCGTCCGAAGGACGGATGGAAGTGGACGGTCGGCGGCGCGTCAATGCGGTAGGGTTGCTCTCGCTGTCTTGACGCGGCCGAGGCCGCCGCGTTCGGGCGCCTCGGTCCACGCAAACACCAGCTGATCGCCAGACCGCGCCAGGCGCGGAACGCCGCTGACCCGGCCGTTCGCGGCGCCGGCAATCACGATGGCCGGTGATGTCGCTCCAGCCGCCTCCACGCGGCGTGTGCGGAACTGCCCGCGCTGGTTCGCGAACTCCTCCCACGTCGCGACCGCGCTGCCGTCGTCGAGCATTTCGATGTCGACGTGCCCGAGCGCGCCGGCCTCATCAAGGCGAATCGGATTGCCCCAGGTGCGTCCGCCGTCGGTTGAGAGCGCCGCGAAGGCACGTCCCTCGTCGTTGAGCGTCGTGAACCATGCGACCGCGACGTTACGTCCGACAGCGCTCACGGCCGGCCCGTTGACGGGGCACGCGTTGATCTTCCACCCGTCGTCGTGAACCGCCACGCCAGGAGTCCACTTACCACTCTCGAACCTCGACACATAGATGTCGCGGATCTCATTGTCGGTGCGATCGCGGTAGACCGTGACCGGGCCGTCTGGCGTGATCGCGACGCTGGTCGTACAGCAGTCGCAGACCTTCGTGTCGATCGCGGCGTCGGCGCGCTGCTTCCACTGTCCATCGAACGAGGCGAAGCGCAGGCTCATCGGACCGTGCTCGCGGTCTTTGACCGTCTGCCGTCCGTCGAGCCACACGACGCCCAGGCCCTTGTCCGGCATCTCGAAGAGCGTGGCGAATGCGTGCTGCGTGATCGTGCCGTCACGATGGGGCAGGAAGGAGCGTGACCAGGTCTTCGCCTCGTCCGTCGAGTAGGACAGGCGAAGGTTCGACGCCTCGAACTCATCGCTCGAGCTCTGCATCCAGTCGGCGACGAGCGCGCCGCTCGAGAGGCGGATGACAGCGGGTGTGTCCGCATCGGTCACGAACCAGTCAGCGCCCGACCCGGCCACGCGCGGTTCCGACCATCCCTGCGCGGTGAGCTCGGAGAACTTCAGGATCGACTGATCCTCCTGCTCGACCCAGCTGACGAGCGTCCCGCGGCTCGACGTCGTCAACTGCGACTGCGAACTCGAGGCCGCAGACGCGAGCTCGAGCGGCTGGATCGTCAGCGTCCACGGCGGAGGGGCTGCCGCAGCTGGAGCCGCGGCGGGCGCGGCCGCTTCACGACTGCATCCAATGCCCGCCGCGATCAGGATTCCTGCAAGGACACAAGTTCTCGATGTCATCGCGCGAGAATATCAAATTTGCGAGGGGAAAAATCCATGGGTCCCGTGAACTCTCCCCCGCTCGGGGCGTTTCGATGCGGAGTTTCGAGGGATTAGCGAGCACTCGTTGCTGGCACCGCGCGTGCTCTGCCTATGTCTGGGGGATACGGTTATGACATCGCACGTTGGAATTGTTGTCACGCTCGTGGGGCTGGGCATCGGACCGATCGCGCTCCACCCTGCGACCTCCGGCTGGGCGGCCCAGGACGCCGTCCACGATCACAATCACGACACCGGGGCGCCAGCCGCGACGACACCGGGGCAGTCGCAGGCACCCGCACAGCCGAGCGCTGACCAGATGGCGAAGATGCGGGCCGACATGATGGCGCGGATGGCCGCGGCGGACGGTCAACTGAAGACACTGATGGCCGAGGTGAATGCCGCCAAGACGACCGACGCCAAGGTGGCGGCCATGACCAAGCTGCTGAACGTGCTCGTCGAGCAGCGGTCGATGATGCGCGGACAGATGGAGATGCAGGGCCGGATGATGGAGCAGATGATGCCGATGATGCATCAGATGATGCACCCGCCGGCAAAGTAAGGCGGCCGGGCGGCGTTACCTTGCTGGCGCCGCCGCGCTGGCGGCCATGAGGTGGCCGCGGCAGCATTCCGGTATCTCGTCCCCAATCAGTTCGACAGCACGCTGCGCCTTCGTCAGGAAGTCGTCTGTCGACTCTACAAAATAGCGCCTGGGATGTCCGGTCCAGGCCGCGGCGATCCGTTCGTCGATGACGCCCGCCTCGGCGGGTGACTCGGTTCGCAGCGGGTTGCGGTGGTTGTAGCCGACGACGGGCGTGCGCATGTGCACCACCGCCGCGTAGCGCCCCTGCTCCGCCGCGAGGGTCGTTCCCAGATCGGCCCATATGTCATCCGGTCCTGGCCAGTAGGCCGCACCGTCCACCGTGCCGCGATCGCAGAGAAGCACGGCTGGGTTGCCAGCCCGCGATGCCGCCTCGAGCTCGCACTGCACGTGGAAAATGGCCCGCTGCGCAGCACGCCTGACCGCGGGGCTGTCGCCACGCGGAAATCCCCCTCCAAAGACGATTCCCGCGGCTTCTGGCAGCACCTTGACGTGCTCGCACAGCGTCCGCCGCGCCAGTTCGAGGACGGCCGTCTTGCCGCCGCCTGGCCCGCCGGTCAAGACGACCAGCCGGGGCGTGTGCGCCTGGCCACATGGACACGGGCGCATCACTTCGCCTGGTCCCTCTGTTTGTGGCCGTCGTGTCTGTGATGGTCGCTCATGTGGGCGCCGCAACCGTAGCGCATCATCACATAGAAGAGTGCGGCATACAGTGCGAGCGAGAGCAGCGTGGTCATGTGAACCTCACGTGCGCGCGAGCCGGCGTGGATGCGCCGGCCCGCGCGTGAGTCGCTTGCAAGAACGGTCAGCCGATATTGGCGAGTTGCCGGTGCTGCTCCTCCGCGGCGCGGGCCTCCTTGGCTGCCGCCCGAGCGAGCATCACCATGCGGTCGCAGTGAATCGCGGGATCGGACGCGGATCCCTGCCGGTTCGAGCTGGCGCGATAGGCCTGCGCCATCGCAGCGTGTTGGTTCGCGGCCGCCTCCTGCGCGTTGGCGACACCAATGTAGTACTCGGCGAGTGAGCGATGGTCAGCCGGTGTCTGGGCGCCAGCGGCCAGGGCTTGCAGCTGCTTGTCAGTGGGCGCGGGAGCACCCTTTCCCGCCTCGTACGGAGCCGCGTTCTTCGGTGCGGTCGCTGCCGCGCCTGCCGCGAGCTGCTTGTGGAAGGCCGCGATGTCTCTGACGGTGGCGGCCTCCTGCGTGGCGATGTCCGCCAGGCGTCTGCAGTGATCGCTCATCCCGGCCATCGGGTGAGTGGCGTTGCCGGCGAAACCCTTTGCCATCGCTGCGTGCTGCCTGGCTTGGCTGTCGTAGGTTGCCGCCAGGGCCGTGAAGTGCGCGCTCAGCCGTGCGTGCGCCGTCGGGTCGCTGCTCGCGACGAGCTGCTGCACCTCGGCGCTGTTCAAGAGCGCCGGCGGCGTCTGCGCCGTCGCTCCGAACGTGAGACTCAGCGTCGCGATTCCCGTCGCGACGATCCCTGCCATATGGATGCGTTTCATGATGTTCCACCTTTCATTCGTCTGCGTGATTACAGATCTGCTCGACGAGCGGGCGGACTAAATGCGGAGCACCTGCATCCGGGCGTGGTTGGCGGGAAGGGGCCGTATCGGTACACCCCATTCGCCGCGTACATCGGCTACCACCTGCAGTGCGGTGGCGACAGTCTGGGCTGCGGACATGGCGTCGGGCACCCGTCGCGCATCCTCGCGAAGGGAGGGCGTGCTCGTAAACGCCTGGCATGCGTCGGAGGTGGTCAAGACCTCGATGAAGTCTTGAGCGGAGTTGCTGTGACAGGCGCCCGAGGCGTTTGTCCCGAGGCCGAACCGCGCATCACACCAGAGGGCGCAGGCGATGTTGGCGACAGGAGCGCAGCCCAAGGTTAACGCGAGCGCAAGTGAAACGGCGTGTCTCATGACTTCCCGACGGTGATCGCGCAAGGGGGGTGCCAGCGTGCGTCGGACATGGTGATTGTGCCGACCGCAACACCGGGCGCGACGGCTGTGAAAATTCCCGCGCTCCCAGGAATTCTTCAGGCGTCCATCTCGATCGCCCCGGAAGCTCGAGCATGCTGTGCTAGGCGGTCGAACGACGACTGAACGGCCCGCTGGTGAAGGCCGCGCGCACCGAGCGCCGTCGAGACCGGTCGTCCGCACCGTGCGCCAGGACACGGCCTATACTCAGACAGGGAGAATGGTCATGGAACGCGATGTCGTGTGCGGCATGCAGGTCGATCCGGCGAAGGCCGCCGGGACCAGCCAATTCAACGGCAAGACCTACTACTTCTGCTCGAAGGCGTGTAAGACGAAGTTCGACGCCAATCCATCTCAGTACGCCAAGTAAGTCGTCTATCGGGGCCGGCGACGTTTCGCCTGTCCAGGGTGTCATGCCTACCGATCAGCACGCCACAGCGCCTGCAGAAGTGATCGATCCCGTGTGCGGGATGTCGATCGATCCTGCCGACGCGGCAGGTCAGGTCGAGCACGACGGCCAGACGTACTACTTCTGCAACCCGAGCTGCGTCGAGCGGTTCCGTGCGGCACCGGCTGAGTTCGTCGGATCACGGCCCGCGCCACCGACCTCCGCGGCTGCGGACGCGCGTGAATTCACGTGTCCGATGCATCCACAGATTCGACAGGTTGGTCCCGGGTCGTGCCCCATTTGCGGCATGGCGCTCGAACCGGTCACGGCGACACTGGAGGAGCACCCGAACGAGGAACTGCAGAACATGTCGCGGCGCTTCTGGATCAGCGCCACCCTGACGTTCCCGTTGTTCCTTCTGGCGATGGGCGAGTACATCGGCGGACCGCTGACACTCGTGACCGCTGCACCGTGGTTCGTGTGGCTTCAACTTGCGCTCGCCACGCCTGTGGTGCTCTGGGGGGGCTGGCCATTCTTCGTGCGAGGATGGGCGTCCTTGGTGCATCGCAGCCTCAACATGTTCACGCTCATCGCGTTGGGCGTGTCCGTCGGGTACCTCTACAGCGTTGTGGCCACCGTGCTTCCAGACTGGTTCCCCGAAGGCTTCCGCGACGATGCGGGTCGCGTTGGCGTCTACTTCGAGGTCTCGGCCGCCATCGTCACATTGATCCTGCTCGGCCAGGTCTTCGAGTTGCGCGCCCGTAACCAAACGTCGAGCGCGATCAAGAAGCTGCTCGGGATGGCCGCGAAGTCCGCACGCCGTATTGGTGACGACGGCACGGAAGACGATGTGCCGCTCGAGGCGGTGCACGTGGGCGACCGGCTTCGTGTGCGTCCGGGAGAGAAAGTACCGGTTGATGGAGTCGTGCTCGAGGGGACGAGCGCCGTTGACGAGTCGATGGTGTCGGGTGAGCCCATCCCCGTCATGAAACAACCGGGTGATCGCGTGGTCGGGGCGACGATGAACGGCACGGGATCGCTCGTGATGCGCGCGGACAAGGTCGGTGCCGACACGCTGCTCGCCAGAATCGTCGCGATGGTCGCCGACGCGCAGCGTAGCCGCGCACCCATCCAGAAGCTGGCCGATACGGTCTCCGGGTACTTCGTGCCGGCGGTCATCGCGATCGCGATCGCGACATTCGTCGTGTGGGCGCTCGTCGGTCCCGATCCGAGAATGGCCCACGCGCTCGTCAACGCCGTCGCAGTGCTCATCATCGCGTGCCCGTGCGCGCTCGGGCTCGCGACCCCGCTGTCGATCATGGTCGCGACAGGCAAGGGCGCTACTGCCGGCATTCTGTTCCGCAACGCCGAAGCGATCGAGGTGATGCGCAAGGTGGACACCCTGGTCGTGGACAAGACCGGCACGCTGACCGAAGGCAAGCCTCGCCTCGTGAGCCTCAACCCCGGCGCGGGATTCACGGACCAGGAGATCCTGCACGTGGCAGCGGGGCTCGAGGTGGGCAGTGAGCATCCGCTGGCGGCTGCGATCGTGTCAGGCGCGACGGCACGTGGAATCGTGCCCGTGGCCGCGCGCAACTTCGCCAGCGTAACGGGCAAAGGCGTGCGCGGGAACGTCGAGGGGCGCGACGCCGCGCTCGGGAACCGCGCGCTGATGGATCAGATTGGTATCGACATCGCCTTGCCGACAGCGCAGGCCGAAGCCCTGCGCACCGCGGGACAAACAGTAATGTTCGTGGCAATCGACGGCCGACTCGCCGGACTGATCGGCGTTGCGGATCCGATTAAGGACAGCACTCCCGAAGCGATCGACGCCCTGCATCGTGAAGGCATTCGCATTGTGATGCTGACGGGCGATAGCCGGACGACCGCCCAGGCTGTGGCCCAGACGCTCAAGATTGACGACGTCGTCGCCGAGGTGCTGCCCGACCAGAAAGTCGATGTCGTCAAGCGTCTCCAGGCGGAGGGGCGGTTCGTCGCCATGGCGGGCGACGGCATCAATGACGCCCCAGCGCTCGCGCAGGCGCAGGTCGGCATCGCGATGGGCACGGGAACCGACGTGGCCATGGAGAGCGCAGGCGTCACCCTGGTGAAGGGCGACCTGCGCGGCATCGTTCGTGCGCGTCGTCTGAGTCGCCAGACGATGGGGAACATCAAGCAGAATTTGTTCTTCGCGTTCGTCTACAACTCGGCCGGCGTGCCGATAGCCGCGGGAGTGGCCTACCCGTTCTTCGGTCTGCTCCTGTCGCCGATGATCGCAGCAGCCGCAATGAGCTTCAGTTCGGTGTCGGTCATCGCCAACGCCCTGCGGCTGCGTCGAGTATCGCTGTGAGTGTGGAGGTGGCGCTCGCGTATACTGGGCCGCGCATGGCTCGTCGCCTTGCGGCCTTCGCGCTCGCCATCGTCGTGACCGGCGCCCCCATCGCGACCGATCTCTGTGAGGCCGCATGCGCAGCGCGCTCCGCGGAGGCGGCAGCCAACCCGACCGCCGGCGGACATCACTCATGCCACCCCGAGCCCCCGGCGTCTGGACCTTCGGTCATCGCCGTTCACGCCTGCGGTCACACAGATCGGCTTCCGGGTGGTGATCGCCCCGAACCGGGGACCGCGGCGCTGGCAACCTTGCCGGCCCTGACCGTCGTCGCTCCAGCGAGCGACGTGGCGCTGGCCGTCATCGTCCCCGGGCTGTTCGCTTCCCCTCCTCTCACGGCGCTCACGTCACAGCTTCGCGTCTAACACCGGACCCTCTCCGCGCTCCAGGCGTTCCTTTTTGGAGAAGAGGGCCGATGTACATCCGTGGTCTTGTGCCGCGCCTGCTAGGCGCGGCTGTCGTTCTGTTTTGTGGCACGTCCGCGCCGGTTGTGGCGCAGTCAGGTCAGCCGGCGCCTGCGGGGCAGGCGGCCCAGGCGCCGCCGACCGCCGAGCACGCGGGCCACGACATGGGCGCCATGACACGCGACGGGTCGGGAACGGCGTGGCTTCCCGATTCGTCCCCGATGTATGCCCTTCATGGGCAGAAGGGTCCGTGGATGCTGATGGCGCACGAGAGTCTCTTCGTGCAGTACCTGTATGAATCAGGGAGCCGTGGCGGCGACCAGTTCGGCAGCATCAACTGGATCATGGGTATGGCGGGCCGGAACGTCGGCGCCGGCCACGTCCAGTTTCGCGGGATGTTCAGCGTCGAGCCGTGGACGATTCGAGGATGCGGGTACCCAGACTTGCTTGCATCGGGCGAACAGTGCGACGGCGAGAAGATTCACGATCGCCAGCATCCGCATGATCTGGCTATGGAGATCGCGGTCGAATATGACGCACCGTTGACAGGTGGCGTCAGGTGGCAGGTCTACGGGGGGCCAGCCGGAGAGCCGGCGCTTGGTCCTGTGGCCTATCCCCATCGCGTCTCGGCGATGCCCAATCCGCTCGCGCCGATCACCCACCACTGGCTCGACTCCACCCACGTGTCTTTTGGCGTCGTGACTGGTGGAATCTTCGGGAGTCGCTGGAAGGCCGAAACCTCGGTGTTCAACGGGCGCGAGCCCGACGACCAGCGGACTGATTTTGACTTCGGTGCGCTCGACTCGTTGTCTGGCCGATTCTGGTTCCTTCCGACGGCTCGTCTCGCGTTTCAGGTCTCGGCAGGCCGGCTGGCCGAGGCCGAAGCTGGCGACGAAGGAGGGGCGCGGACCGACGTGACGAAGGTGACGGCGTCCGGTACGTATCACGCGCCAGTTCGGGCGAACGGCATCTGGGCAAGCACCGTCGCGTGGGGACGGAATGGCGAGGGAGACCACGCGACGAACGCGCTCCTGCTCGAAACGGCCGTCACGATCGCCGACCGTGACACGTGGTTCGGCCGCTTCGAGGTGGCAGGCAAGACCGCGCACGATCTCGATGTCGAGTCAGCGACGAAGGCGTTCACCGTGTTCAAGCTACAGGGCGGCTATACGAGGTACCTCGCGGCATGGCATAGGCTCAAGCCGGGACTCGGCGCCACGCTGTCCGTGAGCGTTGTTCCGCCCGAACTGCAGACCGCCTACGGCGGACGAACCAACCTGGGGGCCGGCGTCTTCATGACGCTGCGCCCTGGCGCGTCGCCTGCCGGTGCTGCCGCGCCTTCGGCGGGCGCGGGCCGCACGATGACCATGGTCATGGTGGCCACCGATCCCACACGGTTGGCCTGCCCCATGCCGGTGGATGTCACGACGGCGTCGAAGACGATCTACCAGGGCACGACGTACTATTTCTGTTCGGATCAAGACCGCGACGATTTTCTCAAGGACCCGGCCATGAACGTGGCGATGATGCCGAAGCCATGAGGTGGACATGAACACGGGGTCGATTCTGCGGCGGGCGGCGGTGCTGCTGGCCGTTGCATTGACACTCAGCGCCGCGGCCGTCACATTCGTTGTGGCCGTCGGTGTCAGCGCCCGGCCGCAGCCCGGCCGGGTTGAGGCCTTCGTCGCGAGAACTGTGCGCAACCTCGCCATCTCCGGTCATGCGCCAGACGTGCAGGGTGCGGTGCCGAGCAGCGAAGCGACCATTGCCGAGGGTCGGGCGCACTTCGCCGATCACTGCGCCTCCTGCCATGCCAACGACGGCAGCGGCAATACCGAGATAGGCCGCGGTCTCTATCCACGGGCGCCCGACATGCGGCTTCCGGCGACGCAGAGCCTGTCGGACGCGGAACTGTTCTACATTATCGAGAACGGTGTCCGTTTCACGGGGATGCCGGGCTGGAGCACCGGCACGCAGGCGGGCGAAGAGGCCAGCTGGCACCTGGTGCACTTCATCCGTCACCTCCCGAGGATCACTCCCGAGGAGGTCGAACAGATGGAGGCACTGAACCCGAGATCGCCCGAAGAGATCAGGCAAGAGATTGCGGCCCAGGACTTTCTGGACGGAAAGTAGGCGGAAGGCTGTAGGTTATTAGGGGACGGGGGTACAGGACTCATCGCGATGAGGAGCACATTCATGAAAAGCAGATTGGTTGGCGCGATCGTTGTGGCCATGTTGACGCTGCCCGCGTTCGTATGGGCGCACGAGGGTCACGACCACACCGTGATGGGCACGGTCTCGAGCATCGACGGCAAGAACCTGATGGTGAAAACCACCGACGGCAAGACGGTCATGGTGATGATGGATGCCAAGACCAAGGTGACGCAGGGAACGGCGAAGCTCGAGTTGACCGCGGTCAAGGTTGGCGATCGCGTTGTCGCTGCCGGTCCCGAAGAGAAGGGAATGATCATGGCCGAGACGGTCAAGGTGGGTGTGGCCGCCGCTGCGGCGAAGCCGGCCGCAAAACCCGTCGCGAAGGCGGCCGCCAAGTAACGACTCACGCGCGCGTGAGCATGTAGACGCCGAGTACGAGAATCAACGCGCTGACGAGTTTGCGGAAGAGCGCCGGGGGAAGCGTCCGCAGGATGGGCCTGCCGGCGACGGTGCCAACGACCACGCCAACCGTCGCGACCCCGATGACGCCGAGATCCGCCACCAGACGCGAGTGTTCCATCACGACGTAGACCGGCATTCGCGCGGCATCGACGATGAGGCCGGCGGCTGTGGCGGTGGCGACGAACGCGGCGGGAGAGAGCTGGCTGCCGAGCAGCGCCGCCGACCGGATCCCCCCCTGGTTGCCCACGAGGCCCCCGAGCATCCCCGAGAGCACGCCCGCAATCCATCCGGTTCGCGGGCCGAATCGTAGCCGTTCCGAGAACCCCGTCAGGCCCGCCAGCCCCGCGAAGATCAGCAGCGCCGCGAACACGAGCGTGAGACCGGGCGCCGTCGCGTACTGCTGCAGGATGGCGCCGGTGAGCCCCCCGGCCGCGCTCATCACGCCGAACGATCTCAACACCTGGCGGTTGACGTCGCGTCGCATCAGCCAGAGGCGCAGCGAGGTGGCCACGAGGTGCGGGATCGAGACCGCTGCCACGGCGAGGCGCATGTCGTAGGGGACGTTGAAGAGGGGCGTCAGCAGACTGCCGATGCCGAAGCCGCTCACCGAGGCAATGGCGCCGGCGAGCACCGACGCGGCCGCCGTAATCGCGAGAAACACTCCAGGCCGTCCCGCCGCGCCTATTTCTTCACGAACTTCCGAACGTCCGTCAGAAAGTCAGCCCCGTACATGTTGCCGTCGCGATCGACCGTCACGCCTTCGGCCAGGCTCGAGCCGCTGGGATAGGGATAGGGACACGGGTCGGGCACGAAGTACTGCACCGTGCCCGTGCGGGCGCTGCCGATGCGAATCCCGCGTCGCGCCCCGAGGTTGTACCCGTAGCCGGTCGGCGCGAGCGCGTTCTGTCCGGTGTTAGTACGCCCGTCGCGAGATTCCGAGTCGGCGACGTAGATCGTATCGGTACGCGTGTCGATGAAAATGCCGCTCGGCCGGCCGAACTGATACCACGTGGCGATGTATTTTCCATCGGCGTCGAAAACCTGAATGCGATTGTTCTGGCGGTCGCCGACGAACACTCGGCCCTGCGAGTCGAGCGCGATCGTGTGCGGGACGTCGAGCTCGCCTGGCCCCATGCCTTTCTTGCCCCACGTTCGAAGGAACTTGCCGGTCTTATCGAACTCGACGACGCGTGCGTTGCCCGTGGCGGCGCCGCCGCCGGTGTGTCCGTCGGCGACGTAGATGTTGCCGTTGGCGGCGACGGCGACCTCTGTCGGGGCGTCGAACTGATTGGTGCCCGGTCCGGCCACGCCTTTCTGGCCGAGCGTCATCAGCACCATGCCGTTCTGATCGAGCTTGTAGATCACGTGCGCGCCGTTGTCAGCGAGCCACAGGCTGCCTTCGCGATCGATCGTGAGCTTGTGCGGGCTCACGAACATGCCCGCGCCGAAGTTCTTGAGGACGCGACCCGAGGTGTCGAGCTGGAAGATCGGATTGACCGACGCGCTCGTGCCGGTGCACGTCGTCCCTCCGGCGCCGGAGTTGCCGCAGCGATCGACCACCCAGATCGTGCCGTCGGGCGCGGTGGTCACGCTGGCTGTCGATCCCCACGTGCGGCCGGCCGGCAACTGTCCCCAGTCGACGCCCTCTCTGTAGGGATTGGGGAGATCGTTGCGTGCCCCGAGCAGCGAGACGGGTGGAAGTGTCACCGGATACCCGGCGCGGGGAAAGACCGGGGGTGCTCCCGGCGTGACCACCGCCGGCGTTGGCGGCACGCCACACGAAGCGGCGGCCGGCCCGGCCGACGAGGCTGTTTGCGCCGTCGCCGAGACGCTCACGGCGAGGATCAGGACCGTCGTTGTGACAGACGCGCGAAGCAACATCGCAGACACCTCTGAGAACGGTTCACTTGGACGGCGGCTGGAACACCTGGTTCGGATACGGGTTGGCCGTGGGCCGCTGGACGACGTTGAAGCCAAAGTTCGTGGCCTGATGACAGTTGTTGCAGGCGGCCGTCAGCGCGTCGAAGGCCGTCGGAAACGCCGCGGCGTCCTTGCGCTCTACCACCGCGCGCAGCTCTGCGATCGGCTGCGTGACGATCCGCGGGATCGCGTCCTTGGGATCGACGGGCGATTCTTCGTGCGTCGGGTGGAAGGCGACCACATCGTCAAATCCCTCGCCGAGTTCCTTCAGCTCGTAGTCTGCGAGGGCCCAGTTGCCGGCACTCCCCGCAAGCCACAGCTTCGTGTGTCGCATCTGCTGCAGCGTCATGATTTCACCGAGTCCAGGGACGAACGGCTCAGTCGCAGCGGGGCTCGCAGCGGGCGGGGCCGGTGGGGGAGCCGGCTGTTGACAGGCGGCCACGGCGAGGGCCATCGCTGCGGACGTGACACAGGCAACCCACACAGCGCTGTCTCGGTTCGCGCGTCCGCGGTTCGCGCGTTTTCCGGCTCGGTGCTGGCGCATGTCACGTTCCTCCGCTGCTGCCGCGAATCCTTTCACGAGACGCGTGGGCGGGGGAAGTGGAATATGCGGTCTATACTGAAGGGATGTCCAAGCACCAGAAGACGCGGCAGATCGCCAACCCGCTGCGTCGCAACGTCGCGATCATCGCGCACGTTGATCACGGCAAGACCACCCTCGTAGACGCGTTGCTGCGCCAGAGCGGCGCTTTTCGCGCGATCCATCACACCGTCGCCGACCGCGTGATGGACAACACCGACCTCGAGCGCGAGCGCGGCATCACGATTCTCGCGAAGAACACCGCCGTGCACTACAAAGACCTGCTCATCAACATCGTGGACACCCCGGGCCACGCCGATTTCGGCGGCGAGGTCGAGCGGACGTTGTCGATGGTGGACGGGGTCATGCTGCTCGTGGACGCGTCCGAGGGCCCGCTGCCGCAGACGCGGTTCGTCCTCCGGAAGGCGCTCGAGCGCGGCCTGCCGCCCATAGTCGTCTTGAACAAGATCGACCGGGCCGACGCGCGGCCCAAAGAGGTGCTCAACGAGGTCTACGACCTGTTCATCGACCTCGATGCCACCGAGGACCAGATCGAATTCCCCGTGCTCTACACCAATGCGCGCGAGGGCGTGTCCACCACGACGGCCGATGGGGCCGGCGAGAGCCTCCAGCCCCTCTTCGACGCGATTGTCGAGCACGTGCCGCCACCGCGCGGCGACGTGGACGCCCCCTTACAAATCCTCGTAGCCAACCTCGACTCGAGCGAGTACCTGGGCCGGATCGCGATCGGGCGGATCTTCAATGGCACGGTCAAGTTGGGCGATCCGGTGGTCGTGATGAAGCTCGGGGGCGCCTCGCAACAGACGAAGGTCACCAAGCTGTACGCCTTCGACGGACTCAAGCGCGTCGAGGTCGAGCGCGCCGCCGCCGGCGACATCGTCTGCCTGGCGGGCATCGAGGACATCACGATCGGCGAGACGATCGCGTCGGTCGAGCACCCGATCGCCATTCCGCCGATTGCCATCGACGAGCCGACCGTGTCGATGATCTTCGGCGTCAACACATCGCCGGTGGCCGGCCGCGACGGCCAGTACGTCACCTCGCGTAACCTGCGCGAGCGCCTCACGCGCGAGCTGCTCGGCAATGTCTCGCTGCGCGTCGAGGACACCGAGTCGCCGGAGCAGATGAAGGTGATCGGCCGCGGCGAACTGCAGCTGTCGATCCTCATCGAGATGATGCGTCGCGAGGGCTTCGAACTGCAGGTGTCACGGCCCGAGATCGTCGTCAAGGAGATCGACGGCGTCAAGATGGAGCCCGTGGAGGATCTGGTGATCGATGTCCCCGAAGAGTTTCAGGGCGTCGTGATCGCGATGGCCGGCACCCGGCGGGGCATCATTTCGAAGATGGTCAACCACGGCAGCGGCCGCGTACGGCTCGAGTTCCGCATTCCGGCCCGCGGCTTGATTGGCTTCCGATCCCAGTTCCTCACTGACACGAAGGGCACCGGGATCATGAATCACATCTTCGCCGAGTGGGAACCGTGGCACGGGGCGATCCCCTCGCGGACGACGGGCGCGCTCGTGGCCGACCGGACGGGGGTGGCCACGGCGTACGCGATCTTCAACCTGCAGGAACGCGGCGAGATTTTCATCGAGCCCCAGACGTCGGTTTACGAGGGGATGCTCATCGGCGAAAACGCGCGGCAGAACGACATGGACGTCAACGTCACGAAGGAAAAGAAGCAGACCAACATGCGCGCCTCGACCGCCGACGAGGCGATCCGCATCGTCCCGCCACGGCTGCTCAGCCTCGAGCAGGCCATCGAGTTCATCAACGACGACGAGCTGGTGGAGGTGACGCCGAAGACGATCCGCCTCCGCAAACGCATCCTGGCCGCGAACCAGCGGCCGCGCCGTTCCGACGATTGATCCCAGGCTGACGAAATCGTACTTGGCGAGCCCGTACTGAAACACGCGTCGGGTGCAGAAGTGCGCAGTCGGTTGGAATCGTAAGAAACACTGGAGTTTGAGCAGACTCGAGCGACACCCGGGGATTGTCCTTTCGGCACGACCTTCGCAGTTCGGCCGCGCGTAGCAACGAAGATGCCGTTGCTCGTCACCTAGGAGATTCCCGTGCTGCTTGGAGCGTTGGCGATGTTCTCGAATGACCTGGCGATCGACCTTGGCACCGCCAACACCTGTGTGTTCGCACGCGGACGCGGGATCGTGCTCAGCGAGCCCTCCATCGTGGCGTTCAACACGGCCAACGCCCAGATCGAGGCGGTGGGCGACGAAGCCAAGGAGATGCTGGGTCGCACGCCGGCCAACATCACGGCCATCAAGCCGATGCGCGACGGCGTGATCGCCGATTTTGACGCCGCCGAGCGCATGCTGGGCTACTTCATCAGGAAGGCGCACAAGGGCCGGCGTCTGGTGCGGCCCCGCGTCGTTATCGGCGTGCCGTCGGAAATCACGCAGGTCGAGCGACGGGCCGTCAAGGACAGCGCCTATCGCGCGAAAGCGAGCGAAGTGCACCTGGTCGAAGAGGGCATGGCCGCGGCGATCGGCGCGGGCATGCCGATCACCGAAGCGTCGGGCAACATGATCGTGGATATCGGCGGCGGCACCACCGACATCGCGGTCTTGTCGCTGGCCGGCACCGTATACAGCAAGTCGGTCCGCATTGCGGGCAACGCGATGGACGATGCGATCACATTGTGGGCCCGCCGCGAGCACAACCTGCTCATCGGTGAGCGGACGGCCGAGCGCATCAAGATGGAGATCGGGTCGGCGGCACCGCTCGACGCGTCCCGGACGCTCGAGGTGAAGGGACGCCATCAGCTCGAGGGGCGGCCCACAACGATCACCATGAACGACGGCGAGGTGCGAGAGGCGCTGGCCGAGCCGATTCGACAGATCGTGCAGGCCGTACGCGACGCGCTCGAGCGCATTCCACCTGAGCTCTCGGCCGACATCTGCGATCGCGGCATCGTGCTCAGCGGCGGCGGCGCCCTCCTGCAGAAAATGGATCACCGGCTGCGTTACGAGACGGGCCTGCCCGTCCAGGTCGCCCAGGACCCGCTGTCGTCGGTCGTCCTCGGCGCCGGCAAGATGCTGTCGGACTTTAATCTCCTCCGCAAGATCTCGCTCGACTAGGCAGTAGGCAGAAGGCAGCAGGCAGTAAGCAGTCAGCTGCCAGTCGTTTAGTGTGGCGCGGCTGCCCACTGCCTACTGCCTACCGCCTACTTCGGCGTTACGCTAGTGGCATGTGCCGCAACATCAAGACCCTGGCGAACTTCGAGCCGCCGGCGAGCCACGACGAGATCCGCGCATCAGCGCTGCAGTTCGTCCGCAAGATCAGCGGAACCCACGCCCCCTCGAAGGCCAACGAGCAGGCCTTCGCCCACGCGGTCGACGACGTGACCGCCGTGGCGACACGACTGATTCAGTCGCTGGTGACCGGCGCTCCGCCGCGCAATCGCGACGAGGAGATCCGCAAGGCCCGTGAGCGCAGCCGCGCCCGCTTCGGGACGGCGCCTACGTCCACTCGGGCGGAGGCTGGATCGTAGGCTCGGGCGTGCGGCCCGGGTCGGGGCGGCCGCTGCCCGTCAGGCGGCTGATCGCACGCACGGTCATGTCGTGATCGAAGACGATCTGGCAGGAGAGCCGGACACCGCTCAGCCCGCGTTCCGCGAGGCGGGTTTTCTCGGCCCGCGTCATCTGCGACGGTTCGCCGCTCACGAACTCGACGCGGCACGTCGTGCAGCGCGCGTTGCCGCCGCACGCGTGCAGGATATCCACGCCGGCATTCTGTTCGATCGCCAGCACGAGGCGCTTGCCGCTTTCGACGTCGGCAGGCGGAAATCCTTCCACGGTCAGCGTTGGCATGACGGCTATGTTAACGTATCGAATTGGACATGCCAGACGCCGCAGACATTCCTCGCCCTTCTCGACTCTGGAAACAGCTCAGCCCCGATCGGAAACAGCAGGCTGCCGTTGCGTTCTGGCAAGACGAGAACGCCGCAAACGAACAGGCCGAGGCCATAGGACTGATCGCGCAGCGGATCAAGTTTCGCCTCAAGAGCGTCATCAACCTGCCGGTCGACAAGAAGGCGCACTACGTGGTCGGCATGTCCACCGTGTCGGAGATTCTCGCCGCGCGGCTGCTCGTGGCCTATCACCTGGCACACCAACGGCCCATGATGGGCGCCTTTCTCGACGCCCTGGGGATCAAGCACGAGGGAGGCCTCATCGCGGACGAGCAAGTGTCGCCGCCGACGGCCGACAGCCTCAAGACGGCCGCGGCATCGCTTGCGGCGTCCTATCCGGCAGACGACGTGGCGTTGTATCTGCAGACGTTGATGTGGCAGGACCCCGAGACGTGGGGCGCGTTGGGGGAGCTTCCCGAAACGGCAGTCCTGGCCACGAACCCTTAACCACGAACCACGAACCACTAACCACCAACCAGGATCTGCCGTCATGGAGTGGATGACGAGCGCCGAGGGATGGGCCTCCCTTCTGACGCTGACGGTGCTCGAGATCGTCCTCGGCATCGACAACATCATCTTCATCGCCATCCTGGCGTCGAAGCTGCCCCCTGGGCAGCGTGATCGCGCGCGGCAGACGGGGCTATTCATCGCGATGTTCATCCGCATCGCGCTGCTGCTGTCGATCGTCTGGGTGATGAGCCTGACGCGGCCGTTTGTCACGATCTTCGGGTTTGCGCTGTCGGGCCGGTCGCTGATTCTCGCCGGCGGAGGGCTGTTCCTCATCTACAAGTCCACGATCGAGATTCACGAGAACCTCGAGGGCGTCGACACCGATCACGCCCCCCGCCGCGCGGCCGCAACGTTCGGCGGGATCATCGTCCAGATTCTGCTGCTCGACATCGTCTTCTCGCTGGACTCGGTGATCACGGCGGTAGGCATGGCCGAGTACGTCTCGATCATGATCGCGGCGATCATGATCGCCGTCGCCTGCATGCTCTTTGCCTCGGCCGCCCTCGCTGCCTTCGTCGAGCGTCATCCAACCGTCAAGATGCTCGCGCTGTCGTTCCTCCTGCTGATTGGGCTGTCGCTGATTGCCGAGGGCTTCGGCCAGCACGTGCCGAAGGGCTACATCTACTTCGCCATGGGCTTCTCGGTGTTCGTCGAGATGATGAACCTGCGGCTGCGATCGAAGCAGGGCGCGGTGGCGCTACGCCGAAGTCTGCCCGATGAGTGAGCAGGGAAATTGAAGATTGAGCGATTGAGACGATTGAAGATTGTTGAAGATTGTTGAATGTGGGATTGGCCGAATCGATTTTGGGATTGTTCGATTGGTGATTTGGTGCTCCGTTCTCCCCGAGACTGCGGGCACGCGTGATGCACCATCCCTCGCGTGGATACGCCGCTGGAGCTTCGGGCACGCGCGGAAGCGTTCGCTGCAGCGGTCGTGAGGCTGTGCGGCACACTGCCCACTACTCCTGAGGGCCGGAACATCCGTGGCCAACTCGGTCGTTCGGCGATGTCGGTGGCGGCCAACTATCGCGCCGTGTGTCGAGCGCGGTCGCGGGCCGAGTTCGTCGCCAAGCTTGGCTTGGTCGTTGAAGAGGCCGACGAGGCTCACATGTGGCTGAAGATGATCATCGACCTGGACCTGTCTGCAGCGGCCGACCTCCATCAATTGCATCGGGAGGCTGACGAGTTGACGGCGATCTTCGTTGCCTCGCGCCGGACGGCTGCCCGCCGCCGCCCAGCGGACGAGGTCGGTCGCTGAACTGAATCGGTCATTCGATCAATCGAGCAATCAATTCGCCAATCGCCAATCCGAAATCATCACCAGTCATCAATCGCCTCAATCTTCAATCATCAATTTAAGATTCGATTAATGACCCTTCTCGATCTAGGCTGGGACGACGCGCGGGCGGCCGACTTTCAGCCCTTCGCGGGCGAGGCGGTGCAGCCGGGGCGGGTCGCCGTCGAGTTCAACCAGATCTTTCGCGTGTACGTGGACGGCGAGGTCATCGACGCCGTGACGGCCGGTCGCCTGAAGCATCGGGCGGAAGGGCGTGCCGATCTGCCCGCCGTGGGCGACTGGGTTGCCGTGCGGACGCGACCTGAGGATGACAGGGGCGTCATTGTCGCGGTGCTTCCGAGGCGAAGCGCGTTCAGGCGGCGCGCCGTGGGCGCGGTCACCCGCGAGCAGATCGTCGCGGCCAATGTCGATGTCGTGTTCGTCGTGATGGGCCTCGACGCCGACTACAGCCTCAGGCGACTCGAGCGGTACCTGTCGATGGCCCGTGAGAGCGGCGCGTCGCCAGTCGTGCTGCTGACCAAGCCGGATCTTTCCGCGAACGTACCCGCCGCCGCGGCCGCGGTCGTCGGGTTGGCGGGCGGTCTGCCGGTGCACGTGATCAGGCCCACGCTGGGCGAGGGGTTCGACGAGGTGCGCGCGCATCTTCGACCGGGGCGAACCGCGGCGCTGCTCGGATCGTCCGGCGTCGGCAAGAGCACCATTCTGAACAGGCTCGCCGGATCGGACGTCCAGCGTACGCGCGCCGTTCGCGAGTCGGACTCGCGCGGCCGGCACACGACGACGCACCGATCGCTGGTCGAATTACCTGGGCTGGGCCTGGTCATCGACACGCCGGGCATGCGCGAACTGCAGTTGTGGGATGCGGCCGAGGCCGTCGGCGACACGTTCGAAGAGATCGAAGCGCTGGCCGCGGGCTGTCAATTCGGCAACTGCCGCCATCGCGAGGAGCCGCGCTGCGCGGTGAAGGCCGCGGTGACCGCGGGTCAGTTGTCGCCGGAGCGTGTGGACAGCTATCTCAAGCTTCAGGATGAACTTGCGCGACTCGCGCAGGATCAGGACGCCCGGCGCGAGCGACCCTCCGCGAAGCCTCGGATACGCCGCTCGTAGCGGCGCGCTCGCCCTATAATCGGCGCATGTTCGTGATTGTGGCGCTCCTCTGGATGCTTGGTGATCCACAGGCGGCGGCGCGCCCACGTCCCCAGACGCCTCCGCGCCCACCCGCCACGCCCGCGCGTCCGCAGCCACCGGCCGATCCCTACTTCGTCAACACGATGACGCCGGCGGACCTGCAGAACAAACAGGCCGTACTCGACACCTCGCTTGGGACGATCGTGCTGGACCTGCTGCCCGAGGCGGCGCCGAATCACGTGGCTCACCTGATCGCGCGCGCCCGCGAGGGCGCCTACGACGGCACGATCTTCCACCGCGTGATCGCCAACGGCATCATCCAGGGAGGGGATCCGCTGTCCAGAGATCCCGCGTTGAGTGCGCGATACGGCACCGGCGGGATGCGGGAGCTTCGGTTCGAGCGGAACGACGAGAAGATCACGCGCGGCGCGGTGGCCGCGGTGCTCGCGCCCAATCTCCCCGATAGCGGGGGATCGCAGTTCTTCATCGCCATTGCCGATCAGCCGGCCCTCGACGGGCAGTACACGGTGTTTGCCCGCGTGGCCGAAGGCATGAACGTGGCGCAGAAGATTTCACAGGTCGCCGCCGACGCGTCGATCCCGACAGAGCGGGTCGTCATGCGCACGGTGACGATTCGCGAGAAGCCTGCTCCGGCGCCCGAACCGTTCAGTACCGAGACGGTGGAGGAGCTCTCACGCTATCGCGCCGTGCTCGACACGACGATGGGCAGCATCGCGCTGCAGTTCTTCCCCGACAAGGCGCCGAATCACGTGCGCAATTTTCTTCGGCTGGCGGCGGTCGGTTTCTACGACGGCACCGCGTTTCACCGAGTGGTGAAGGGGTTCGTCATTCAGGGCGGCTTCCTGCCGACGCGCAGCGAGCCGACCGACATCACGCAGGAGCGCTACATCCGGAAGCTGCAGCCCGAGTTCAACGACACGGCCCACGACAAGGGGATCGTGTCGATGGCGCACGGCGACGATCCGGCGAGCGCCGACACATCGTTTTTCATCGTGACCGCCCGCACCCCCGTGCTCGACGGCAAGTACACCGCATTCGGCCGCGTCGTCGAGGGGCTGGACGTGGTGGAAAAGCTCGAGGCCGTGCCCGTCAACGGCGAGACACCCGTGACCCGCGTCGAGGTGAAAAAGGTCACCGTCGTTCGCCAGCCGTAGAAGGCGGACTGCCTTCGGCGCGTCACTTCTTCGGCAGGTACACCAGATTTCCAGGCTGACGGGTCGCGGTCCAGACCTTGTTGTATACGGCGTCGAGCGTGTCACGGCTGACGAGACGCATCGCGATGCTGTTCGCGAGCTCCTCGGTGTGCAGGTAGGGATGGTGGGTGAAGATCCAGACGTGTCCGAGCTCGTGCGCCACGACCGCACGGATCTCGTCGTCGGTCAGCTCGGCAGCGAACCGGGCTTCGATCGAGATCTCGAATGCGTCTTCCCCGTTTACGCGGGCGACCGAGACCACGAGCGGATTGAACGGAACGAAGGAGGCACGCACCTGGCTGTCGACCGGTAGCTTGGTGCGGAACTCATCAACGATGGCCTGAATCTCCAGCCGTCGCGCTTCGTCTGCACTTGTGGGCGCAGGCCGTCCGGCTGGCGGGACCTCCACACGCCCGAGGCGGCGCGCCGTCGCCTTTCGCGGCAGCACCGCGGGCAACAGGAGCACTGGTACACCGATGAGGCAAAGCCACCGAAAAGACATGCGCACGTCCATCACCTCGAGGCGGTTGGGCTCGGAGCGGTATGCATGTCGAGCGCCCGAGACGACTCGAGCGACGAACCGAGCACAGTGAATACGTAGATCAAATCACAACGGCTCAGGACGTCGTGCACACTCGAGTTCTCGATCGAGTCGCTCCGCGCAAGATCTATTACGCGATGCCGTGTCACGAACCGTCCGCTCGCCAGCCTCACCCAGTGATCCTCGATCCATGTGATTGGTACGTCAATTGGGTGGGGGCGCATAGGAGGATCCTCAATGTACACCCTCAGATGTATCGGAATGACGTGCCTCATGGTGATTGCCGTAGTGACGTTCGCGTCGGCGCAGCAGCAGGCTCGGCCGGGCGACCAGGCGCCGGCACCAGCACCGGCACAGGCGGCGCCGGCACCGGCACCGGCCATGGCCGCGGGAGAACTCTTGAAGGTTGACACCGCCGCCAAGACGATTTCAATCAAAACTGAAAAGGGCGACGAGATGAAGTTCAGCTATACCGACGCCACCAAGGTCGTTGGCGCCGACGGGGTTGCCGGCCTTGCAACCACGTCGGGAGCGAAGGTAATCGTGCGGTACAGGTCGCAGGGACAGAACATGGTGGCGACCGAAGTGGAAGTCCAGAAGTCGGCAGCGTAGTAGCCTCGGGCGACGGAACGTGTATCGAGGCCCGGTAAGAAGGATGCGCGGTGCCACCCTGGGGCCGCGCATCCAACCGGTCAGCCAGCGCGTCGCACGGCGGTGACCACACCCACGAGGAAGTCGAGCTGGATCCGATCTCCCTGTTGGAGTCCAGCGGCCAGCACTTCCGTGCCGACGCGCGCGACCCGCATCTGACTGTCTGGCTCGTCGGCGAAGGTGTAGTGCACGTCGTACGAGAGCTGACCGTGAACGCTGATGGGCTGCAATCGATGCAGCACGGCGTCACGTGAGCCTTTGAGCACGCCCGTAGGTTATAGGTTCCAGACGAGCGGGGACAGGGAAAAGCAGAGTTACGGCACGCCGAATGGAAGACACCCTTGCGGGTCGTCACGCATGGCGACGGCGGTGGTGTCGGTCAGGTTATGTACGCTGACACCGAGCAGGCGCACGGGGCGCGCACCCGCTTCGGTGCGCGCGAGCAGGCTGACGGCGCGCGCCACCACGGACTCCTCTTCACGCGTCGGGCGGTCGGTGTGGCTTCTGGTGATGGTGCTGAAGTCGCTGTACCGCACTTTGATCGTCACCGTGCGTGCGTAGAGCCCGCGCGTGAGCAGCCAGCGACAGGCATCGCGCGCCATCGCCTCGATCTCGTGCCGAATCACGGCGTTGTCGCTGATGTCGCGCTCGAACGTATTTTCGCTGCCCGATGATTTCGGCGCGTGCTCGGACACGACGGGGCGGTCATCTTCGCCGTGGGCGAGCCGTTGCAGCCAGTCGGCGAGCGAGCCAACGGTCTCGCGCAGCCGATCGGGGTCGATCGTGCGCACATCCACGAGCTTCTCGATGCCCTGCGCGCGCAGCTTCTTCGCCGTGACTGGGCCGACGCCCCAGAGCGCATCGACCGGCAGTTCCTGCAGGAACGACTCGACACGTTCGGGCGCGATCACGGTGAGTCCGTCCGGCTTCTTCCATCCCGACGCAATCTTGGCGAGAAACTTGTTCGGCGCGACGCCGGCCGATGCGGTGAGGCCGGTCATCGTGTGGATCTCGGCCTTGAGGCGGCGGGCGACGGTCACACCCAGCGGCTCCCGCCACGTGTTCTCGGTAACGTCGAGATAGGCCTCGTCGAGCGACATCGGCTCGACGAGCGGCGTGACGGAACGGAAGAGCGTAAACACCTGCCGCGACACCGCCTGGTACTTGGCGAAATCGGGACGCACGATGACGAGCGAGGGACAGAGGCGGACGGCTCGCGACATAGGCATCGCGGATCGAACGCCAAAGCCGCGCGCCTCGTAACTGGCCGCGGCCACGACACCCCGCTTGTCGGGGTCGCCGCCGACTGCGACCGGTACGCCGCGGAGCGCGGGGTGGTCGCGCTGTTCGACCGAGGCGTAGAACGCGTCCATGTCGAGGTGAAGAATCCGGCGCACCACAACCACCAACTACGAACCCCAACTACGAACCCCAACTACGAACCACCAACTACGAACCACCAACCACCAACCACCAACCGGAGTCTATGTACCTGTGGCGCCGAAGCCGCCGCGGGTGACCTCGCGGAGGTCGTCGACTTCCTGCCAGCTCACGCGAGGCGCGGGGAGCACAATGCCTTGGGCCAGGCGATCCCCCCGCTTCACCCGCACTTCGGCGCCGCTGATGTTCAGTACCTGGATCATGACCTCGTCGGTCGGCCCGCAATAGTCCGGATCAAGCACGCCGACGCCGTTCGCGACGACCAATCCGCGCTTGAGCGGCGTGCTGCTTCGGGCAAAAATGGCCAGGAAGTGCCCTGTGGGCACCTCGATGACGAGTCCCGTTCGGACCAGTGCGATCTGCTTGGGCGCGAGGGTGATATCGTGTGCCGCGGCCAGGTCGAAGCCGGCCGCCTCCTCGGTGGCGTAGGTTGGGAGAGGAACTGTGGAATCGAGTCGTCTGATCTTCAGCCGCATCAGCGGAGCATACCAGTCGGGCGCGGCCGCGCCCTCGCACCCTCGCACGTCGGACGCACCCTTCGCACCCCCGTGCCGTCGGACCCTCGCACTGCTGGTTGTCATCGTCCTGTTCGGCCCGTCCGCGTGGTCGCAGTCGCTGTCATCGAAGCTGCCGCTCGATCCGGCCATCCACGTCGGCACGCTGCCCAACGGGATCACGTACTACCTGCGCTCCAATGCGAAACCCGAGGATCGCGTCTCGCTGCGTCTGGTGGTGAAGGCGGGCTCGATCGACGAGGCCGACGACCAGCGTGGCCTGGCGCACATGCTCGAGCACATGGCGTTCAACGGGACGACACACTTCAAGTCCGGCGAGCTGGTGGCGTACTTCGAATCCGTGGGCGTCTCCTTCGGCCCGCACGTCAACGCCTACACGAGCTACGACGAGACGGTCTACATGCTCGACGTGCCGTCCGATCGCGCGGGTGTGCTCGACCGAGCGCTGCAGGCACTCAGTGACTTCGCCGGAGGCATGAGCCTCGACGCGAAGGAGATCGACAAAGAGCGTGGCGTGGTGCTCGAGGAATGGCGCCAGCGTCTCGGCGTCGGCTCACGCCTGCAGGCGGTGACCGATCGCGCGATCTACGGGCAGTCAAAATACGCCGAGCGGCAACCCATCGGCCTGCCCGAGACAATTCAAAAGGCACCGTACCAGCGCATCCGCGACTTCTACCGTCAGAACTACACGCCCGACCGCATGGCCGTCGTGGTGGTCGGCGATATCGACGTGGCAACGGCCGAGCGGTTGGTACGTCAGTACTTCGGCACGGTCGCCAAGCGGAAATCGGCGAAACGGCCCGTCTATCCCGTGCCATCGCACAACGACACGCGAGTGTCCGTCGCGACCGATCCCGAGGC
>Ga0210380_10000231_pt1 | contig 28310 bp, 21 predicted proteins | sample PLM4_5_coexredo_FD_155476 | JGI IMG/M metagenome (GOLD analysis project Ga0210380, IMG submission 155476) | Groundwater sediment microbial communities from an aquifer in East River, Colorado, USA - PLM4_5_coex redo | ecosystem: Environmental > Terrestrial > Soil > Riparian zone | place: USA... | reverse complement strand
CGCCTGGACGGGCCTCCGCGCCTGCATCTCGTAGAGCTTGCCGCCCAGCCAACACTGCGGCACCGCCAGCACCATCAGCGCGATCGCGTACCAGCGCGGCCCGAGCCCTGCGTTCCAGGTGGCGACTACACCCGCCAGTCCCAGCACGGTCCCGATCCCGCCGAGAATCAGCGCGTGCTTCATCGGATTCTGCGGGGCGAGCTTCGCCGTGAGCCAGGCGCCGGCGACGCTGATCACGAACCGGTAGGCGGTCGCGAGCACTGCCAGCTTGTCATCGAGCGGCTGGTCCATCGGCGGGTAGACCTTGGCCGCGTGCAGGGCCATGTCGACCAGGGTCGAGACGACGACGACGAACAGAACTCCCGCCACCACGGCCCAGATCGAACGTCCCATGGAACGTGCCTCCTACGCGTCGCGTGGATCGATGGCTTCGGGGTTGATGCCCAGATCCTTGATCGCCTTCGCCACTTCCTCCGGCTTCATCGCGCCCTGCTGCTGAAGCGCCCACAACACGGTCGCGACCACGTGCTCGGCGTCGACCTCGAAGTGGCGGCGCAGATTCTCCCGCGTGTCGCTGCGGCCGAATCCATCGGTGCCGAGCGCCACGAACGGACGTCCGGTCACCCAGCGGCCGATCATGTCGGGGACCGACTTCATGTAGTCGGAGGTCGCGATCACCGGGCCCTTGGCATCGGCGAGCACGCTTTCGACGTACGGCACCTTCGGCTTCTCGGTCGGATGGAGACGGTTCCAGCGCTCGCACGACAGCGCGTCGTTGCGCAACTGCTGGTAACTGGTGGCGCTCCACACGTCGGCGGCGACGCCGTACTTCTCGGCCAGGATCGCCTGCGCGCGCAGCGCCTGGAGCAGGATCACGCCGCTGCCGAGGATCTGCACCTTGTGCTTCGCCGGGCCTTCGGCGGCCTTGAAGCGGTAGAGCCCGCGCAGGATCCCGTCCTGGACGCCCTCGGGCATCTTCGGCATCGGGTAGTCCTGGTTGTAGAGCGTCAGGTAGTAGAAGACGTCCTCGCCCTTCACGTACATGCGCTCGAGGCCGTCGCGGATGATGGTCGCGACCTCGAATGCGAACGCCGGGTCGTAGCACAGGATGTTCGGCACCATCGTGAACAGCAGGTGGCTGTGCCCGTCCTCGTGCTGGAGACCCTCGCCGTTGAGGGTCGTGCGCCCGGCGGTCGCGCCGAGCAGGAAGCCGCGTCCGCGCGCATCGCCGAACGCCCACGTGAAGTCGCCGGTCCGCTGGATTCCGAACATCGAGTAGTAGATGTAGAACGGGATCGTGATCTCGCCGTGGGTCGAGTAGCTGGTGCCGGAGGCGGTGAACGACGCCATCGAGCCGGCCTCGGTGATGCCTTCCTCGAGCAGCTGGCCGTCCTTCTTCTCCGAGTACGAGAGCACCAGCTTCGAGTCGACCGGGTCGTACTTCTGGCCGAACGCCGCATAGATCCCGATCTCGCGGAACAGCACTTCCATCCCGAACGTGCGCGCCTCGTCGGGGATGATCGGAACGACGCGCTTGCCCCAGTTGGGATCGCGGATCAGGTTTCGCAGCAGCTTGGCGAACACCATGGTGGTCGAGACCGCCTGGGTCTCGCCGGTGCCGCTCTTGAACTCGTCGAACACCTTGTCGGCGGGCGGCGGCAGCGGCTTGGAGCGCACGATCCGCTTGGGCACGCAGCCGCCCAGCGCCTTGCGGCGCTCCATCATGTAGCGGACCTCGTCGCTGTCGGCTCCGGGATGGTAGTAGGGCGGTTCCGCCAGCTTCTTGTCGGGGATCGGCAGCTGGAGCCGGTCGCGGAACACCTTGAGCTCGGTCTCGCCGAGCTTCTTCATCTGGTGGGTGATGTTGCGCGCCTCGGCGCCCTCGCCGAGCGTCCAGCCCTTGACCGTCTTCGCCAGGATCACGGTCGGACGGCCCTGCGTGTTGGTGGCGGCGAGGTACGCTGCGTAGACCTTCCGGTAATCGTGACCGCCGCGCCGCAGCTTCTTGATCTGGTCGTCGCTCATGTCCGAGACCATCTCGAGCAGGCGCGGATCGGTGCCGAAGAAGTGCTCGCGAATGTACCCGCCCGACTCGACCACGTACTTCTGCCAGTCGCCGTCGACCGTCTCGTTCATGCGGTCGACCAGCAGGCCATCGATGTCCTTGTTCAGCAGGTGATCCCAGTCGCGGCTCCAGATCACCTTGTAGACCTGCCAGCCGCAGCCGGTGAACATGCCTTCCAGCTCCTGGATGACCTTGCCGTTGCCGCGCACCGGACCGTCGAGCCGCTGGAGATTGCAGTTCACGACGAACGTCAGGTTGTCGAGGCCCTCGGCCGCTGCGAGCCGCAGCGCGCCGGTCGCTTCCGGCTCGTCCATCTCGCCGTCGCCGAGGAATGCCCACACCCGCTGGCCCGAGGTGTCCTTGATCCCGCGCGCATGCAGGTAGCGGTTGAAGCGCGCCTGGTAGATCGCGTTCATCGGGCCGAGTCCCATCGACACGGTCGGGAACTCCCAGAAGTCCGGCATCAGGCGCGGATGCGGATACGACGACAGGCCGGCGCCCGGCACCACTTCCTGGCGGAAGTTCTCGAGCTGCGCCTCGCTCAGGCGTCCTTCGAGGAACGCGCGCGCGTAGATGCCCGGCGCTGCGTGGCCCTGGAAGAAGATCTGATCGCCGTTCGGGCCGTCGTCCTTGCCGCGGAAGAAGTGGTTGAAGCCGACCTCGTAGAGGCTCGCGCTCGACGCGTAGGTCGAGAGGTGGCCGCCGATGCCGGCGTGGTGCTTGTTGGCGCGGACCACCATCACCACCGCATTCCAGCGGATGATGCGGCGGATGCGCTGCTCCATCGACTCGTCACCCGGGAACGGCGGCTCCTGCTCGGTCGAGATCGAGTTGACGTAGCGCGACTGGACCAGGCCGGGCAGTCCGACTTTCAGCTGGCGGGCGTACCGGAGCAGGCGGCGCAGCAGGAAGTCGGCGCGCTCGGGCCCATCGTTGCGGACGATGTCCTCGAGCGCACGCAGCCACTCGTCGGTTTCCTGCGGATCGGAGTCGGGCAGCTGGCGCTTGAATCCCGCCAGCAGGTTCATGAAGTAGCGTTCGGTTTCGCGGCGGTCGGGGAGCAGCTGAGGCTCGTCGGTCGTGCTCATGATCCTCGTCGCAGAAGGGCGCGAGCCGGCAGGGCTCGGCGATCGTTCAAGACATCGGCCATGCGGAGGCAGAAAGAGATGGCCGGAGGATAGCGCAAAGGGCTGGAGGGGGTTGAGTCGGCTGCCCCGGGTGTTTCAGCGTTCATCCGTTCCGACAGCGACTTGCGGCGATCAGGCGCGGACGCCCACCCACATGCCGTCGCCGATCGGGACGATCACGCTCTGGACCTCGGGGGTCGCGGCCATGATGTCGTTGAACGAGCGGACCGCCTTCACGCTCTCGTCGGGGTCGTCCGCGAACAGGCGTCCGAACGCGAGCGCGTTGTCGACCAGGATCAACCCACCCGACCGCACCAGCCGCAGGCACTCGCGCAGGTAGAGGGGGTAGCCGGGCTTGTCGGCGTCGACGAACGCCGCGTCGTAGGCGCCCGATGGCAGGCGCGCCAGCACGTCGGCACCGGCCCCGCGCATCAACTCGATCCGGTCGGCGACGTTCGAGCGGGCGATCCAGCGTTCGGCGAAGTCGGCGTGCCGGGGTTCCAGCTCGATCGTCTGGACCCGGCCGCCCGGCGGCAGTGCTCGCGCCATGCCGATCGCCGACACGCCGGCCAGCGTTCCGACCTCGACCACGGTGCGTGCGCCGGCCGCGCGCAGCAGGACCTGCATGAACGCGATCTGCTCGGGCGCGATCCAGATCGAAGGCAGTCCTTCCGCGAGTGCGGACTGCTTGAGATCGGCGAGGAACGGATCCTCGGCGGTGGTGCGCTCGGCGATGTAGCGGAAGGTGCGCGCGTCGACGGCGGTGGATTCCTCGCTCATGGGCGCAATCTACGGCTGCCGCCGGGCAGTCACAAGCGGTGAGCTCGCGGGAGTTTGTGAACTTTCGAGCGCCTGTTCCTCACTGCGGATCCGGACTCGCAGCAGCACCAGGTTGGCGAGCGAGAACAGCAGGGCGGTCCGCCACGCACCGAACATGAGCGGCGCCGCGAGCATCTCGAGCACCACCGCGACGTAGTTCGGGTGACGGAGCCACCGGTAGGGTCCGCGCCGCACCAGCGGCGCGCCCGGCACCACCAGGATCCGCACGTTCCAGTGCTCCCCGAGCGCGCGGATCGCGGCGTACCGCAGGCCCTGCGCGATCAGCCACACCGCGACCCACACCAGCGCCCAGTACGGCGGGCGCGCGCCGAGCACCAGGACCTCGGCCGCCAGCGCGATCGGGAACAGCGTGTGGAGCACCACGAACCACCGGAAATGCGATGCCCCGTGCTCGACCGCGCCGCGTGCCCGCATCCGCACCGCGTTGCGCGCCGACAGTGACAGCTCCATCAGTCGCTGGATGATGAGGAAGCCGAGGAACAGCGCGAGCGCGGCGATCGGACCGCTGACGCTCAGGTCGGTCACGACGGCTCCGCCCGCATCAGCACGTACTCGGCGCCGAATCCGGGGCCGAGCGCGGACAGCAGGGCCGTGTCGCCTGCGCGGATCGTGCCGGCCGCGAGGAAGCGCTCGAGCACGAACAGGCAGGTCGGCGACGACATGTTGCCGTGATCGCGGAGCACGGCGCGTGCGTGATCGAGCGCGTCCGGTGCCAGCTCGAGCGTTTCCTGGTAGGCGGCCAGTACCTTGGTGCCGCCCGGATGGGCGACCACGTGGTCGAGGTCGGCGAGCGTCAGTGACTGGCCGGCCAGGAACTCCTCGATGCCGGGGCGCACGCGCTGGCGCACCACGGTCGGAATGTCGCGCGAGAACACGACGTGGAGTCCCGCTCCGTCCACTTCCCAGCCCATGATGTCGAGCGTGTCGGGCCAGAACGTGCTGGCCGCAGCGTCGAGGCGCAGGTGCGCATGACCGTTCGGCGAGGGCGGAGCTTCGTCGGCCACCACCAGCGCGGCCGCGGCGCCGTCACCGAACAGGGAGGCGGCGACCAGGTTGCGCTTCGAGAGATCGTTGCGCTGGAAGGTGAGGCTGCACAGCTCGACCGCGATCAGCAGCACCCGGCTGCCGGGCTCGGCCAGTGCGAACTGGCGGGCGCGTGCGAGTCCCGCCGCCCCGCCTGCGCACCCGAGTCCCCAGATCGGAGTGCGGCGCAGATGGCTGCGCACGCCGAGCAGGTTCGCGAGCCGGGCGTCGACACTCGGCGCCGCGATCCCGGTCGAGGAGACGAATACGATGTGATCGAGATCGCGCGCCGTGAGCCCGGCGCGTTCGAGCGCGCGCTCGGCCACCTGCCGGCCGAGGGCGACCGCGGTCTCGACGTAGAGATCGTTGCGCTCGGCGAAGCTGTGATCGACGCCGTACCATTCGAGCGGGGCGGCCACCTGCCGGCACGCGATGCCGGTGGTCGCGAACACGTCGAGCAGACGCGCGCGGTCGTCGGTGAGGATGTCGCGGAACAGCTGGCGCGCGAATTCCCGCGCGTCCGCCTGGGCGACCGGATAGGGCGGACTGGCGGTGGCGATCGAAACCAGCCGGGCGGTGGGACCCGTACCGGACTCCTCAGGATGGAATGAGCGGCCAGACGACTCATGCTGCATGGGACACTCCCGAGGGGTCCGAAACCCTCGAAACCGGCGCCGGACGTGAGAAGGGGTGTCATTTCGTTCGATGCACCCGCGCGGCCGGCCGGTGCGTCCAGATCCGGGTTCAGGCGGGCCGAACCACCTTGCCACATCTTGGTTTAGAATCCCTGCCCACCCCCTGGAGCCCTATCCCGTGAATTCCAAGCCTGTACCTGCCGATACAGTCCAGAGCCCGCTGCAGGAGCCGCGTCTTCCGCCCGGACAGGTTCGGACGGAGAAATGGCCGGTCCTGCATTACGGGACGGTGCCACACGTCGATCTGGCGAGTTGGGACTTTCGGGTCCACGGACTCGTGAAGTCGCCACGGCGGTGGACGTACGAGGAATTCCTCGCACTTCCACAGGTGCAGGTGCGCAGCGACATTCACTGCGTCACGCGCTGGAGCCGGTTCGACAATCTGTGGCAGGGCGTGTCGTTCAAGGAAGTGATGCGGCATGTGGAGACGAAGCCCGAGGCCCGCTTCGTCGTGATCCACGCCGAGCAGGGGTTCACTGCGAACCTGCCGCTATCGGAGCTCGAACAGGATGACGTGGTCTTTGCTCACTCCCACGACGGCGCAACGCTCACGGCCGAGCATGGCTGGCCGCTGCGTCTCGTCGTCCCGCGCCGGTACTTCTGGAAGAGTGCCAAGTGGGTGCGCGGGATCGAGGTTGCGGGACAGGATCGTCCCGGGTTCTGGGAGCAGAACGGCTATCACAACCAGGCCGACCCATGGCGCGAGGAGCGTTTCTCGGACTGGTAACCCCCCGCGGTCCGGAGGCGTCCAATGAGCGGCCTGATGACTCCGGAACGCGCCCGCGAGCTGCTGGAAGCACAGCTCGACGAACTTGGCGCTCTGCGCAACGCGCATGCGCGCGATCCCAACTTCAAGCAGTGGCGTCAGGCGACTCTGACCGTCATTCAGCGCATCTGGCCGGGCGACATCCTGCGGGCCGAACGTTTCCGCCGCGTCCCCTTCAGCCCGCCGTCGACCAAGATGAGCCTCAAGGCGACCCGCTCGTTCTTCGAGAAGGGCTGCGCGGAAGCGACCTCGCTGGTTCGCAACATGATTCGCGAGCTCGGCGGAGTGGCCGGACGACCCCAGCGGGTGGAACGGTCCGTGGCGCCCGCGCCCGGCGAGGTCGAGGACGATTTCCCGGTGGTCGATCTGCCGGGCAAGTCCGGACGCGCGAAGCAGACGAAATCCGACGACGATGACGACGGCATCGCGATTCCACCGGCGCCGACCCCGGCGCCCGAGCCGCGGGCGAAGCCCGACGCGGGCCGCGTGTCGATGAAGTCGACGTCGACGTCGAACGATGCCCGGCCGCCGCTGCGGGAGATGCTCGGATTCTCGAGCCGGCCGATCGACGAAGACGAAGGGGTGGACGAGACGAAGGCGCTCCCCGATCTCGAGCGGACGCCGATCTTCGAGGGCTTCGATGCGAAGGCCGAGGAGAACGAGTGGGAGGTCGACGAGTCCGGCACGGATGCCGATTTCGTGAGCCACGATTCCGGCGGAGAATGGGATGCGCCCGAGGAGTTCCATCTCCCCGCACGCGTCCGGCAGCCGCGGATCGATGACGAAGCCGACGGGATCATCGAGACCGATCCCGAGAACTTCCCGCCTGCGGAGGCCGAAGCGCCCGAGGCGGAAGCCGAAGCGTCCGAGGCGGAGAACGAACCCGACACCGGCGCCGAGATGGAGGAGTTCATGCGCACCTCGCCGGTGCTCAAGGCCTCCGCCCGACCGGTGAAGAAGCGCGACTCGAACGTGCCGGCGACCCCGTCACCGGCTGCCGCGTCGCTGGTCGCGCTCGCTTCGGAAGTCGCCCACCTGGGAGTGCCGGAGGGTCAGCGCGCCGGCATGCGGGCCACGCTCCTCGAGCTGGCGCGCCGGGTCGACGAGCGGTCGATCGACTGGGATTCGCTGCGGGATTCGTTCCACGCGGTGCTCGACTTCCCGCCGCTCGCGCGGCGCGTGATCCCGCTCCTGATTCCCTACCTCGACGCCGCCGCCTGACGCGCGCGCCGCTGTGGAGCGGCGAACAGCGTCTCGCGGGTCGCGCCGTCCCACACCACAATCGCCTGGCGTCCATCCCCGCGGCCGATCACCGCAACGACCGGTGCACCGGTCTCGTCGGACATCCGCAGGAGCCCGCGCCCGGCCGGATCCAGCTCCATGCGCGCCCGGGTGTTGCCCTGCCCGTCGTTCAGGTGGATCTCGGGTGTGCCGTCACTCCGGACTGCCGCCGCCAGGCGCTCGCGTCCGTCGCCGCTGTTGAGCCGCACGAACGGGCTGCCGTCCTGATACCGGCCGGCCACCAGGCGCACGGTTCCGGTCGAGTCGGCAATCGTCAGCGAGTTCAGGCGCAGGTCGGGAGGGGCGAGCGGGTTCACGCCTTTGGCTCCCGGCTTGGGCTCGAAGAACGGGCGGGCGATCTGAAGGGCCAGCCCGAGCCCCAGGAAAACGCACACGGCGGTCAGCCACCGCACGCGCCGCTCGAGCGCCGTTATCGCCGGATGGGCATCGGTCATGGGCGGCGCGCACTCTAGCATGGGGTCGCGACACTGATATGGTAGCGGCCGCGCACCGCGCGATCGCGGAACCCGGAGACCATGGCCAAGGTTCTCGTCTTCTACCAGTACTACTGCACGCCGAAGGGCTCGTGGGGCACCCGCTACTACGAGTTCACCCGGCGCTGGGCAGCCGCCGGTCACGACGTGACGGTGGTGACCTCGATTTACGACAAGTCCGACCTGGTCCCGCGCGGATTCGTGACCCGGTTCGACATCGAGGGCGTGCGCGTCATCGCGATGAACCTGGTGCTGTCGAACAAGCACGGGATCCTGCGCCGGCTGGTGACGTTCGCGCTGTTCTCCCTGATGAGCTGCGGGTACGCGCTGCGGCTGCCGGCCGACGTGGTGATCGCCTCGAGCGGGCCGATCACGGTCGGGGTGCCGGGACTGCTCGCGCACTGGCTGCGCCGCAAGCCGCTGATCTTCGAGGTGCGCGACCTGTGGCCCGAGGCCGCGATCCAGCTCGGGATGCTGCGCGGCCGGTTCCCGCAGGCACTCGCGCGCTGGTTCGAGCGGCTCTGCTACCGGAACGCGAAAGCGGTGGTCGCGCTCTCGCCCGGCATGGCGGCCGGCGTGCGCGCGGTCGAGCCGCGGGCCAACGTGGTCACGATCCCGAATGCCGCCGATCTCGACCTGTTCCGGCCCGACATCGCGCCGACCGCCGCGACCGCCGCGGCCAACGGCGGGTTCATGGTGCTCTACGCCGGCACGCTGGGGCGCGCCAACAGCAGCACCGAGCTGGTCGACATCGCCAGCGCGCTCGCCCGGCGCCGCGCGGACGACGTCCGGATCGTGGTGATCGGTGACGGCTACGAGCGCGCGAACATGGAGCGACTCGCCACCGAACGCGGGCTCGCGAACCTCGTGTTCCTCGGCAAGCTGCCCAAGACCGAAGTGGCCGCCTGGCACGGCGTCGCGGCCATGACACTGTGCCTGTTCAAGCCGTATCCGGTGCTCGCCACCTGCTCGCCCAACAAGCTGTTCGACAGCCTCGCGGCCGGCCGCCCGGTGCTCAACAACACCGATGGCTGGATCCGCGATCTGCTGAGCCGCACGCAGACCGGCGAGAGCTTCGCCGCCGGCGACGCCGAGCGCGCAGCCGACCAGATCGTCGCGCTGCGCGACGACGCGGTGCGCCGCCGCGCGATGGGGGAGCGTGCGCGCCAGGTCGCCGAGACCGAGTTCGCGCGCGACACGCTGGCCCTTCAGTTCGCCGAACTGTTTCGACCGTGAGGGTTCTCGTCACCGGCGCTCCCGGCTGCGTGGGGCGCGCGGTCGTGCGCCGCCTGCTCGCCGACGGACACACGGTGCGCGGGGTGTGGCGCGGCACATCGCCGGCCGACGCGGGGCTGCCGGCGGACGGTGCGGTCGAATGGGTGCGCGCCGATCTCACCCGCGACGATCTGCTTCCGCTGGTGCTGGACTGCGATGCGGTCGTCCACCTCGCCGCGCTCGTCCATCATCCCGAAGTGCGCGATCCGGACACCTACCGGCTCGCGAACGCGACCGTCACGGCGAAGCTTCACGACACAGCGATCGCGGCCGGAATCCGCCCGGGACGGTTCGTGTTCAGCTCGACCGTCGCGGTGTACGGCCGCGACTTCGATCTTCACGCCGACGAGTCGACCCCGGTCGCTCCGCGCACGCCCTACGCGGCGTCGAAGCTCGAAGGCGAGCAGGCGGTGGTCGAACGCCGCGGGATCGTGCTGCGGCTGCCGATCACCTACGGGCCCGGCGACCGCGGGAACATGGCGCAGATGATCCGCGCGATCGCATCCGGCCGCTTCGCACTGCCCGGTCCGTGCGATCAGCCGCGCAGCTTCCTCGCCGCTGACAATGCCGCCCACGGCGTCGCGCTGGCCCTCGAGCGCGCGCCGGGTGGCGAAACCTATCTGCTGACCGACGACGACGATCGCAGCACCCGCGTCCTTGCTGCGACGATCGCCGGCGCGTACACGGAGCTGGGACGGCCGGTGCGGCTGGTGGAAGCCCCCTATGGTCTGGTGTGGCCGGCCGCCGCCCTCGGGAGCGCGGTCACGGCGTTGGGACTGCGCGTTCCGGTCACCCTGTCGGCCCTGCGCAAGCTCACTACGCGTCTCACGTTCGCGTGCGCGAAAGCCCGTGCAGAGCTCGCGTACGGGCCGGTCCGCGGCTTCGACGATGCGGTCCGCGAGGCGGTGCGAACGGCGGGCGCGGGCGCCTGAATTCCTGCTACCATCTTCGCTGAAAACGTCACTGCCCCTGCCGGAGAACCCATGGCTCACGCCGAGCCCGCCGACCCCCGCACTCCAGAACGCATCCGCTGGCACTACCAGGTCGAGCGCGAGCTCGCCGACCGCCTGCGCCATGCGCCGGCCGGCGCGCGCCGCACCCTCTATCCGCAGGTGTACGAGGAGATGTACCAGCGGGTGCCGGACCATCCGCAGCTCCTGCGCAAGAAGAGCGAGGGCGACACCCGCACCTCGGTCGCCCTCCAGATGCGGTTCATCACCCGGTTCCTGCGGCCTGGCATCACCTTCCTCGAAGTCGGCGCCGGGGATTGCGAGCTGTCGATCGCGGTCGCACCCACGGCGCGCAAGGTGTACGCAGTCGACGTCTCCGAGTCGGTGACCGCCCGCGCGACCAAGCCCGACAACGTCGAAATCGTGCTCTCGGACGGCGTCAGCATTCCAGTGCCGCCCGGCTCGGTCGATCTCGCATTCAGCAATCAGCTGATGGAACACCTGCATCCGGACGATGCGTTCGAGCAGCTGCGTAACATCGGGCGGGCGCTCGCGCCGGGCGGGCTCTACGTGTGCATCACGCCCAACCGGCTGAACGGACCGCACGACGTGTCGCGCCACTACGACCGTAACGCCACCGGCTTCCACATGAAGGAGTACACGAACCACGAGCTGCGCCGCGTGTTCCGGTCGGCCGGGTTCGCCGACACCACGCCCTACGCGCAGGCCAAGGGTCGCGTGGCACCGGTGCCACCAGTCGTGGTCGATGCGTTCGAGGGCGCGCTCGAGGCGCTGCCGTTCGGACTGCGGCGGGCGATCGCGCAGTCGCGGCCCTGGCGCTGGATCCTGGGGATCCAAATGGTCGGACGGATGGCCGACCGCCGCTAGCGTAGAGTCTTGATCCGCCACGGTTCCCCCGTGCATCGGAAGGACCGCCATGAGACCCGATCGCTACACCGTCAAATCGCAGGAAGCCATCGAGCGCGCCCAGCAGATCGCGCGCGAGAATGGCCACCAGGAACTGGCGCCCGAGCATCTGCTCGCGGCGTTGCTCGAGGATGCCGAGGGCACCACCGCCGCGCTGCTCGAGAAGCTCGGGGTTCCGCTCGAGCCGCTGGTTCGCAAGGTCGAGGCGGCGCTCGAGCGCCGTCCCGTGGTGACCGGCGGCAGTTCGCTCTACCTCGGCGAGAGCCTGCGCGAGGCGCTCGAATCAGCCGAGACCCGCGCCGCCCAGCTCAAGGACGAGTTCACCAGCGTCGAGCACCTGCTGCTCGCGCTCGCCGAACCCGAACGGGACGGTGACGCGTCGCGCGTGCTGGCGGATGCCGGCGTCACTCCCGATGCGCTGCTCAAGGCGCTGCGCACGGTGCGCGGCAGTCAGCGCGTGACCGATCCGAGTCCCGAGGACAAGTACCAGGCGCTGTCGAAGTACGGGCGCGACCTCACCGCGCTCGCGCGCAACGGCAAGCTCGATCCGGTGATCGGGCGCGACGACGAGATCCGGCGCGTGGTCCAGGTGCTGGCGCGCCGCACCAAGAACAACCCGGTGCTGATCGGCGATCCCGGGGTCGGCAAGACCGCGATCGTGGAAGGGCTCGCCCAGCGCGTTGTGTCGGGCGACGTGCCCGAGAGCCTCAAGGACAAGCGCGTGATCGCGCTCGACATCGGCGCGCTGATCGCCGGCAGCAAGTACCGCGGCGAATTCGAGGACCGGTTCAAGGCAGTGCTCAAGGAGGTCACGGCCGACGAGGCGCACGTGATCCTGTTCATCGACGAGCTCCACACGCTGGTCGGAGCGGGCGGCGCCGAGGGCGCGGTCGACGCTGCGAACCTGCTCAAGCCGGCGCTCGCGCGCGGTGAACTCCACTGTGTCGGCGCGACCACCCTCGACGAGTACCGCAAGCACATCGAGAAGGACGCGGCGCTCGAGCGGCGGTTCCAGCCGGTGCGGGTCGACGAGCCGTCGCTCGACGACTCGATCGCGATCCTGCGCGGGCTCAAGGAGCGCTACGAGATCCACCACGGCATCCGCATCAAGGACGCGGCGCTGGTGGCGGCGGCGATGCTGTCGAGCCGCTACATCACCGACCGTAAGCTGCCCGACAAGGCGATCGACCTGGTCGACGAGGCGGCGTCGCGGCTGCGGATGGAGATCGATTCGATGCCGGTCGAGCTCGACGAGCTGACCCGGCGCGCGCGCCAGCTCGAGATTGAGCGCCAGGCGCTTGCGAAGGAGACCGACGACGGCAGCCGCGATCGGCTGAAGCGGCTCGACGACGAGCTGCAGCGCGTCCAGGGCGAGGCCTCGGTGCTCGAGGCGCACTGGAAGCTGGAGAAGGAGGCGGTGGGGAAGATCGGCGAGCTCAAGGCGAAGCGGGAGCAGCTCAAGCTCGACGAGCAACGCGCCGAGCGCACCGGCGATCTCGGCAAGGTCGCCGAGATCCGCTATGGGCAGCTGCTGCAGCTCGAGCGCCAGCTCGAGCAGGAGAATGCGCGCCTCGCCAAGATCCAGCTCGACAAGCGAATGCTCAAGGAGGAGGTCGACGAGGAGGACATCGCGCAGGTGGTGGCGAAGTGGACCGGGATTCCGGTCTCGCGCCTGCTCGAGGGTGAGGTCGAGAAGCTCATCCACATGGAGGAGCGGCTCCACCAGCGGGTGGTCGGTCAGGACGAAGCCGTGCGTCTCGTGTCCGAAGCCGTGCGCCGTGCGCGCGCCGGACTCCAGGACCCGAATCGCCCGCTCGGATCGTTCCTGTTCCTCGGTCCGACCGGTGTGGGCAAGACCGAACTCGCGCGCGCCCTCGCGGCGTTCCTGTTCGACGACGAACGCGCGATGGTGCGGATCGACATGTCCGAGTACCAGGAGAAGCACACGGTCGCGCGGCTGATCGGTGCGCCGCCCGGTTACGTCGGATTTGAGGAAGGCGGACAGCTCACCGAAGCGGTGCGGCGCCGTCCGTACTCGGTGATCCTGCTCGATGAGATCGAGAAGGCGCACCCCGAAGTGCTCAACGTGCTGCTCCAGCTGCTCGACGACGGCCGCCTGACCGACGGTCAGGGCCGCACCGTCGACTTCCGCAACTCGCTCGTGATCATGACTTCGAACCTGGGCTCGCACTGGATTCTCGAGCTGGGGGAGGACGATCAGGCGGAGCTCGAGCGCCGGATCCAGGAGGCGCTGCGCGAGCACTTCCGTCCCGAGTTCCTGAACCGCGTCGACGAGACCATCGTGTTCCACGCGCTCAAGCGGGAGCAGATCCGCCGGATCGTCGACCTGCACGTCGTGAGCCTGCAGAAGATGGTCGCCGACCGTGGCATCACGCTCGAGCTGTCCGACGCCGCGCGCGATGCGCTCGCCGCCGAAGGGTACGACCCGCATTTCGGCGCGCGCCCGCTCAAGCGCACGATCCAGCGCAAGCTCCAGAACCCGCTCGCGATGAAGCTGCTGTCGGGCGAGTTCAAGTCCGGCCAGACGATCGAAGCGGACGTGGAAAAGGACGGGATCGTGTTCCGAGCGAAGAAGGCGAAGCGCGTGCCGGTCGAGGCGAGCCGCAACTAGCCGGGCGGAACCGCGTTCTCCGGGCCGGTGTACGGAGCGCATGCCCTCACGACATGCCCCGCTGGCCGCGCTCGCGATCCTGCTTGCCGCGATTCCTGCTGCGCGCATCTCCCATGCGGAGCCATGGTCACCGTCCCTGCGGATTGCGGCTGGGATGTCGATTGGAGAATTCGACGGCCTGACCCCACGATTGGGGTTGGCCGGCCATGTCGTTCACGACGATGCCTGGATCCGGCTGGGAGTCGAAGGCGCCTGGTGGGAGCAACTGGGCTACAACGGATTCGCACATGCTGCGGACACCGGCGTGTACCCGTATCGGTCGCGATACACCAATTTTCTGATGGGAGCGATCGTTCAGCTCTCACCCGCCCAGGAGCGTGCGCCGGTCTATTTGGTGCTGGGAGTCGCCGACCTGGTGGTCGTCGAGAAGTCCGATTACTTCGAGATCCCCACGCAATCGAAGTGGGGGCATGCGCCGACCCTCAGTGGCGGGATCGGATATGCGGTGACGGAGGGTTTCGGTCAGAACGTCGAGGCTCGTTGGTACTGGCGCCGCGCGGTATCCGACTGGTCCGTGCCCAACCGGTATTTCACCTTGTCCGCCGGAGTGCGTTTCTAGCGGACCAGCGCGATCCGCCCGCGCGCTTCGTGCGCGCCCTGACGCACGCGCAGGAAGTACACCCCCGAGCCGGCGGCGACCGGAACGCGGAGTTGTGCACTCGCCTCCGCGTTCATCTCCGCGACCCGGCGTCCCGCGACATCGAGGATCTCGACCCGCAGCGGCGCAGCGCCGGCGAGCGCGAGGTCGAGCAGGATCGCGCCGTCCTGCGCGCTGGCGCGCTCGATCGCGAGCCGCGGCGCGATCGCCACCCCCGGCGAAACACCGACGGTGCCCGAGAAATCGAGCGCCCATAAGTCGCCGCCCCATCCGCCCGGTTTGCGGCCGCCGAACAGAATCATCCGGTCGCGGATCGGATCGTAGACCGCGGCATGCTCGGATCGCGCACCGGGCCCGGTACCGGTCGGCGTGAGCTGCGTCCACGCGACTGGCGCGTTGAGCGATGCCGCCCACACGTCGGCGAGCATGGTGGGGTAGACTTCGCCACCGTGGGTCACGAGACGGTGGCGCTTGTGATCGATCGCCGCGGCATGATCGACCCGGTCCGGGCCGCTCGCGAGCAGCAAGGTCCAGCCACCCGCCGGGCCGTTGTCATTGTATGCCCAGAGGTCCTCGAGCTCATCGCCGCTCCAGCCGCCGAATATCACCATGCTGAATGTTGCGGGGTCGTACGCGGCTTCCTGGCAGCACCGGGTGCCGGGAGCGGGATTCGGAAAGAGCGGCACCCAGGTTCCGTCGGCTCCTGCTCCGAGCTGCAGCTCGAACAGATCGGGCGATCCGCCCGCTCCCGCGAACAGAAGTACGCGATCATTGACCGGATCATCGACCAGCGAATGCCACCACCGTACGCCGGGCCTGGGCCCACCGGGCGCCAATGAGTCCCAAGCAGCCGCACCTGACAGGGCCAACGCCCACACGGCGTCCGGCGCGTTCATGCCGCCATGGATCAGCATCCGCTGGCGAAGAGCGTCGTAGGTGGCGGCGTGATACATGCGCCGCATCGGCACCGGCGCGACCGGGGTGATCTGCTGCCAGGGTCCGTTGGTGGCGAGCGGGAACTCCCAGAGATCGGCGTAGGAATCGGACGCGTACGTACCGCCGCCGTGGACGATCACGCGGTCACCGACCGGGTCGTAGACCATCACATATCCTTCGCGGGGTGATGGTCCGCTGCCTTCGGGTGCGAGAAGCACCCAGGCGCCGTTGGGATCCGACGACGCGACGCTCGCGAACGCGAGCAGTACAACGCTCGCCAGCAGCAAAGCTCGGTGCTTCATGGAAGGGCTCACCACCTACGCCTCCCCGATGTCCTCCGCGCGGATGTAGTCGCGATGCTTGCCGCGGCCGCGCCGCTCGAAGGAGTCCACGCTCTTCAGGTCGACCTCGAGGCCGAGCGCTTCGCGCACCTCGCGTCGCAGGCGCTCGGGAATCCCGTCCGCCCAGTTCGGACCCGGCCGGACCCGCAACTCGACACGGCCCGACGGGAACTGCACGAACTGGTACTCGCGGACCGTCCCTTCGCGTCCGTGCGCCTTGAAGATGTAGGAGGGCAGGTTCGCGTTCACCCGGCGTCCGTCGGGGAACACGAGTGTATCGCCGGCGCGGCCGAATACGCGCCCCAAAAGTGGCAGCCCCCGGCCACACGGGCACGGGCCCGGATCGGGTTCCAGCAGGTCGCCAACCTGGTAGCGCAGGACCGGTTGCGCGTAATTGTGCAGGTCGGTGAGCAGCAGTTCGCGCCGGCCGTCCTCGGACGGCAGCGTGTCGACCCGCACCGACTCGGCGGTCACATGCATGTGGCCGCGCTCGCATTCGAGCCCGACGATCCCGACCTCGGCGCAGCCGTAGCTGTCGGCGACCGGGCAGCCGAACGCCGCGCGGATCCGCTCGCGCTGATCGTCCTTCAGCACCTCGGCGGTCGTGACCGCGACCTTGATTCCCAGTGCGCGCCCGTCGAGGCCCAGGCCCGTGACTTCATCTGCGAAGCGTGTGACCGCGGAGGGATAGCCGTACAGGTAACGCACCGGGCGGCGCCGGAGGGCGTCGTAGAACGCACGTGCCCGCGGGGCGTCGAGCGTGAAAGCCGAGCAGCGCTGGCGGTTGAACAACAGGTCCTTCCGCCGCGCCTGTTCCTGGCCCTCCTCGTCGAACGCCAGGCCCCACAGGTACGCGTAGGGATCGCCCATGTCGACGCCGAACCAGCGGAGCCCGCGGTACAGGTTGGCGTGATGGTGCGCCCACGCCTTCTGGCTCCGCATCACCGCGACCGGCGTTCCCGACGAGCCCGAGGTCGACGACTTGAACGCAGAGTCGGGATGGCTCGAGTGCATTTCCGCGGCATGGGCCTGCAACGTCGCCTTCGACAACACCGGCATCCGCGCCCAGGCACCGGGGGTGTGCAGATCGTCGACGCCGAGACCGGCCGCGCGCGCCGCGTCGCGATACCACGGCACCGTCGTCACCGCATGGTGAAGGAGCGCGCGCGTGCGCTGCTCCTGCAGCTCGAGCAGACGATCGGCCGGCCAGTGCTGACTCGCCTCCAGTTCGCGCTGCACATTTGCGACCGGTTCGCGGCGCAGCGTCTGGAGCGTGTAGTAGAGAGTGCGATGGATGAGAGGGTGCATGGGTTCGTGATCCACTATAGTCCGCGCCGCGAAGCGGAACCACGCACGGAGGCGGCTTGCCCGAATCTCGCACCATCTGGATCGCGCACCGGTGACCACGGCCTCACGGCGTTGGGCATTGGGGATCACCCTGTTCTGGGTCGTGGTCGCGGTCTGCCTCTATTCCACTGGCCTGAGCGGCGCCTACTACGGCGACGACTACCTGTTCGCCGCGGCGCGGCCGATCGCGAACCCGCTCCGGCATTTCGTCGACGCCTCGCTGCTGTCGGGTTGGTATCGCCCGATCGAGGCCGCGATCCTGACCTCGATCCAGTCGGCGTGGCAGCTCGACCCGCGGCCGGTCCACGCGCTCGCGCTGTTCTTCCACCTGGTCGCGATCGTCCTCGTGACCGGAGCGATGCGCGGCCAGGGCGGCAGCCGCATCGCGGTCGCAGCCGCCGGCGGAGTGATGGCGATCTCGCAGGCCAACGCGATGGCGGTCCTGAGCATCGACACGCTGTCGCAGCTCCTGAGCACGCTGGCCGGATTCGGTGCGGTCCTGATCGCGGGACGCAGCTCGCCGGGCCAACCGTTCGGCCGTCGGGTGATGACCGCCGTGCTGCTGCTGATCGCACTGTTCTCGAAGGAGAGCGGGGTCGCGTGGCTGCCGGCGGTGCTGGGGATGATCGCGCTGCGCCGCGACGCGTCGTCCGGGACGAGTGCCCGCGACAAGGCGTGGGACGTCGTTGCGCTGCTGGCGGTCACGGCGCTGTTCTTCTGGATGCGGAGCCGGACCGATGCGCCGAGTCTGGCGTTCGGCAATCTCCGCTACCAGATGCAGATTGGCGCAAACATCCCCGCCAACTTCGGTCTGCTCGCGCTGGCCGCGCTGCTCCCCGGGTCGAACGTGTGGTTCGTCGACGCGTACCGGGCCGGGCACACGGCGACCGTCGCGCTCATGATCGCGGGTGCGGTGGCGCTGGCTGCATGGACCGTGCTGGGCATCGCATTCTCGACCCGACGCCTGCGCGGGTTCGCGTGGCTGGCGTGTGCGGCGCTGGTGGTCGGGCCGTTGCTGCCCCTCAACCACGTCAGCGAGCTGTACGCCTATGCGGCGATGCCGATGCTGGCACTCGCATTCGGCATTGCGGCCGAGGGCTGGCAGGAACGCGCGCGCGGCATCGCCCGTCCGGCGTGGATCGCATTCATGATCGGGCTGGCGGTCTCTCATGGCGCGGCGATCGTCGACAAGGCGGGCATGATGAAGCGCAACGGAACCGAGGCGACCCGCCTGCTGCCACGCGTGGAACCGTGGGTCGCGCGCGTTCCCGAGCGCGGGGAGCTGCGGCTGGTTCAACCCGATTCGCTCCCGCGTCGCTACTCGGTGTACCGGCTGAACGGATTTGGTCCGATCGAGTACAGCGAGCAGTGGCTGCGGGACCGTCACGACCGGCCCGACCTGCAGTTCGAGGTCCTGACCGAGAGTGAAGCGCGCAAGCGTCCCGCGACCGTGCCGACCGTGGTGCTCGAATGGCGCGACGGTCAGGTGGCCGAGCGCACCTGGTAGGACACGATCCGGTTCTTGCCGGACCGCTTGGCCTCGAGCAGCGCCTGGTTCGCCGCCCGCCACAGATCCGCGACCGTCTCGCCGTGCTCGGGAGAGCGCGCCACGCCGATGCTGACCGTGACGCGGGCCGACTGGCGCTGGCGGTCGAGCCGCTCGAGATCGAGCGGCAACCGCTGGATCGCGATCCGGAGTCGCTCGCAGATCGCGTGCACGTCCTCGGCCTGAACCGGCGCGGTGAGCAGCACGCCGAACTCCTCGCCGCCCCAGCGGGCGACGGTGTCGAACGGCCGGACTCCGCGCCGCAGCGACTGCGCGACGTGGAGCAGCACCTGGTTGCCGGCCTCGTAGCCGAATTGTGAGTTGAACGCCTTGAAGTCGTCGACGTCGACGATCGCCAGCGCCAGCGAGGCGCCGTCGCGCTGGGCGCGCGCGATCTCGTTCTGAGCCTCGACCTCGAAGTAGGCGCGGTTGAAGCTGCCGGTCGCCGGATCGACGAACGCCAGCTTCTCGATCCGCACCGCCCGGTCGAGCACGGCACCGAACGCGTCCGCCAGCAGGGCGACGCGCGCCAGGTCGTCGGGCGTGTAGCCGGAGGCGACCAGCGCGCGGACCTCGATCGCGCCGTGCGGCGTCCCGCTGGTCGCGGGCACCGCGCACACCACCAGCGAGCCGATCCCGAGCCGCAGCGCCTCGGCGGAGACTCGCGGGTAGCGCCCGACGTCGGGGACGAACAGCACCTGATTGGGATGGTCGATCGCCTCGGCGATCAGCGCCGGGTCGAGCGCGCTGCTTGCGGCGCTGGAATCGCCGGGCGTCTCGGCGAGATGGAAGCGCACCGACATCGCCCGCAGCAGCTCGCGGCCCGCCAGGTCGAGCTGCTGGACCTGGGCGGTTCGCGAGTCGCGCGACAGCAGGTGATCGAGGAACGCCGGGTCGTCGAGGCGCACCAGCCGGCGCACCTGCTCGATCCCGGTCGAGGCGCCGACCGGCAGGCTGGCGCGCGGATAGATCATCACGCCATCGCGCTCGACCGGTTCCGGCAGCTCGACGGTGATGATCGCCATGCCGCCGGGCGGCTGGTAGCGGCGCACCTGGATGGCGGTCCGATCGGGAGCCGGAAGTCGGCGCAGCACGCCGTCGCCCGCCAGCCGCTCGAGCGCGAGCAGTGCGGCCTGTTCGATCGCGGCCGACGCCTCGCCGTCCAGGGCGCGCTGCACCTGGAGTCGTTCGAGCGCCGGAAGCCGGTCGAGCGGAAGCACCCGCTCGAGCAGCTCGCGGAAATCGATGGTCCTGCGCTGCATGGTGAAGCTGGAGCCTCCGAACCGAGAGGCCCGGTCCCGGCAACAGGGGAGCGGGTGCGAGGTGCATGGACTCGGGTGCGGGGCGCAGGGGTGCATCCGGTCCGGGACGTCGAAAGCCTAGCACAGCGCCAGCGGGCTTCCGGGTCATCAGGCGCGCGAGGCGCGCGCTCCCGTGCATCGCGCACGGTGCTGCCTTCGGACCGTGCAGCCCGCGCGCAATTCGCGCGGCGGACGGCTAGCGGATGCGGGCCAGCCGCACCGTCATCGCATGTCCGTCGCCGGAGCTGAACCGCAGAAGGTAGAGGCCGGCCGGCGCGACCCGCCCGTCGTCGAGACGGCCGTTCCACGTCACGCTGCGAACGCCGGATCCCATCGTCTGACGATCGAGGGTTGCGACCCGGCGGCCGGTGAGGTCGAACAGCGCGAGCTCGGTCTCGCTGGAACTCACGGCCGCGCGCGTGAGCTGCAGGTCGATCCGGACCGGACCCGAGCCCGGATTGGGCGTGACCTTGATCGCGATCGGAGGCGGCGTCGGGATGGTGGTGGAATAGGGACCGAAGCTCACGCTCATGCCGTCGGCGGTCCTGAGATCGAAGCGGTACCAGTAGGTGTTGCCGGGGAGCACCGCGGAGTCGTAGGCGTAGCACGCACCGACGCACAGCACGTCGCCGGATCCCGGCAGGCGCTGGAAATCGCCGAGCGGATCGGTCGCGCGCGACACCGAATACAACGCTCCGGAATAGCTGCCCTCGATCTCGACCCGCACTCCGGTCTCGAGCGGGGTTACACGGAACGCGGGATCCGCCGCGGCGAGGCGCACCGCGAGCACCGTCGCGAGCGCGATGAGAGCGAGTCGGGAGCGAAGCATTCACCAACCTCCGTTCGGAGCGGCACCATCGATGTGTGCTCGATGATACCCCCGAGCTCGCACACATGTCCCTCGCAAGTTCGTATCGCGCGGTCGTTCGAACATGCGCGGAGGGGCGAATCGCCTTGACCTGCGGAGCATGCATCCGTAGGGTTCAAATGCTTGGATCACCTTGAATTGCGCGACCGGAGGGAACCTGGTGATGATGCTGTCGGAACTGCTGGTCCCCGCAGCCATTACGACCCGCGTGCGCGCCTCCACCAAGCGTGAGGCGATCGCCGAGCTGGTCGGGCTGCTCGAGGATGGCCACGGCATGAACAGCCAGGGCGAAATCCTCGACCGCGTCATGCGCCGCGAGGCCATGATGTCGACCGGGATCGGCAACGGGGTCGCGATTCCGCACGGCAAGGCCCGGTCGGTCGACCGGATGCTCGCCGCGTGTGCGATCGCCCCGTCCGGCATCGAGTTCGAGTCGGTGGACGGCGAGCCCGCGCGCCTGTTCATCCTGCTGGTGTCGCCCGAGAACATCGGCGCGGTCCACGTGCGGGTGCTCGCGAACATCTCGCGGTTGCTCAAGGAAGAGTCGGTGCGCCAGGAGATCCTCGATTCCACGAGCGCCAATGAGTTGCTTGGCGCCCTGCGTACCGCCGAAGCCAGGTACCTGACGCCCACCTCGTAGGTTGGGCGTACGGCCGCGGCCGGAGGGGGGCGCGTGCATTTTCTCGATGCGTGGCGCGAGCTTTCCGCCGTCGACCTGTTTCGCCTGCTGGCGCCGGCCGCGCTGCTGATCGCTGCCACCACCCTGCCGGGCGCACGCATCGTGCGCATCGCGGGGATCGGGGTCGCGCTGCTGCTGCCGGGACTGCGCGAGCTGGCGAGCCCCGGCCTCCAGGTCGCAGGCTGGTGCGCGCTGTGGTTGTTCCTCGCGTGGCGCGCGACCGGCGAGCGCGAAGGCGAGATGGAACCGCTGACCAGCTCGCGCGGACTGTTCGAGACCAGCACCATCTCGCTGTTCCTCGGCGCGGTGCTCGCGCTGATGCTGGTGATCGCGGTCGGCCGCCAGGATCTTTCGCCCGAGGACGCGCGCCGCGCATCGTGGGGGATCCTGGTGCTGATGGTCGGGATCCTCCACCTGATGCTGCGCCGCCACGCGCGCCGTGCCGCGGTCGGGTTCGGTGCGATGGGGCTCGGCCTCCAGGTGCTCGACGGCGCCGCGCGCGGTGCGCAGATCCCGATGGGACTCGCACCGTCCGGCAGCATCCTGGTCGGGACCGCACTCGCGGTGCTGATCGTGCTCCGCATCGCACGCGCCCGCGAGCGCCATGCCGGCAGTCCCTGGGTCCACGACGCTCATGACCTCCACGACTGACACCGCGCGGCACGCGCTCGCGATCCGTCGTCCCGGCGCGGTCGCGCTCGGGGGAGCGATGTGCGCGGTGGGTCTCGCGCTGCTGGTCCTGGTGCCGGAGCGGATCGGCGGTGCGTTCGGACTCGAACTGCTGGCGACCGCGTTCTGGGTGTGGGCGCGCAGTGCTCCCGATCGCGACACGCAGATCCCGCGCTGGGCGTGGCTGCGCCGGCCGGCCGGCGCGATGTGGCTGGCGAGCGCGGTCGCGGCGGTGCGCGAGAGCACGGCGCTGCCGCCGCGCGTGTCGGCGCTGCTGGGCGGAGTCGAGGCGCTCGCGGTGCTGTGGGCGGGGCTCGAGCTGCTCGCCGCGCTGCCGCTCGAGCGGCCGTACTCGGACCGCGCGGGTCCGCTGCTCGCGGTCGGTCCGTGGCTGCCGGTCCTGCTGCCGGCGGCGGGATTCTTCGTCCTGTGGCGTCACGCGCCGGCATGGGCGTCGGTCGCCGGCATCCGCGAACCGGTGCTGGTGCTGCTGGTGCTCACCGCATTGCTCGCAAGTCTGCGCGCGTTCGGACGCGGGCGTTGGGTGGCGAGCCTGCGCTGGCTCGCGGTCGGCGACAGCGCGCTCGCCGCGGTGCTGCTCGCGCGCTCCGCGCTGCCACGCGAAATCACGCTGGTGCTGTGGGTGGCGGCGTGCGGCGGTCGCGCCGCGCTGCTGGCGGGGGAGCTTCGTGGCGCGTCGCCGCGCCGCCGGCCGTCGACGTGGTCGCTGTGGCGCTTCACCGGCTGGGCGGCATCGGCGGCGCTCGCGTGGCCGGTGCTCGTCGACCTCGGATTCGGTCGCGGCGGCATCTGGGTGCGGGCGCTGGCGGTGCTGGTGGCATTCGCGGCTGCACTCGCCTCGTGGGTGTCGGTGCGGCGATTCGTCGAGGCGCCGGACCGGCGCGCAATGCAGCGACGCCAGCTGACCATGCCGATCAGTCTGTTCACCGCGATCGCCACGCTGCTGACTGCGGCCGCCGGGCTCGCGCTCACCTGGTGGTCGGGGTTCCAGGCGCGAGGACTCGAGCCGCTGTTCGCCGCGCTGCCGATGTTCATCGGTGGTGGCGCCGCGTGGTGGCTGTCGCGTCCTGACACCAGGCTCGCGGCTGAGCGCGCACAGGTCTGGGGCACGCGCACCCGCGGAATCGCGCAGGGACTCGCGGGGATCGTGCTGGCGCTCGAGCGCTGGCCGGTGCGCGCTCTGGCGGCGATCGGTCGCGCGCTGCTGGCGCCGGCCCGCGATCTTCACACCGGCACTGCCCAGGAGTACCTGCTGTTCCTGGTCGCGCTCGGAGTCCTCGCCCTGGTGCTTCCGCTCCTGCGATGAATCCCGAACTGCCGTTCTGGCTCGTGCCCGCGACCTTCGCGGTCGCCGCGCTCCACTCGCCGGTGATCCCGGTGACGATCGCATGGCTGCTGTCGCTGGGGCTCGCGCGGCTCGAGCCACGCGGCCGCGCGGGACTGCTGCCGGGTCTGGTGCTGACCGCCCTCGCCGCGGTGGTCGCGAGCGCGCCGTTTGCCCGCGTCGAGCTGGTGCCGCTCGGGGTCGCGCTCGCGATCGCACTGCTGATCCGCGACGCGGACGAACTGCTCCACGTCGAGTGTGCGCTCAAGCTCGCGTGGGTGCTGGGCTCGGCGCTCGCGCTGTCGTGGGCGGGACTCGAGCTGCTGACGCTCGCGACCGGCACCCATCGGGTGGCCGAACAGTGGGCGGTGTTGCAGCTCGGCCTCGATGCGAGCTTCCTGTGGAGCACCGCGTTGCCGCTGTCACTGCTCGCCGGACTCGTGCTACTCGGTGGCGCGCCGTTCCATTTCTGGGTCGGCGACGTGTTCCAGGGCGTGCGTCCGTGGATCGCACCGCTGGTGGTTGCGGCGCTCCAGGTGGCGGGCGCGAGCTGGCTGATGCACCGGCTCGCGGGCATCGAGTCGTTCCCCGAGGGCGCGCGGCTCGCACGCTCCCTGCTGGTGGTCGCCTCGCTCACTGCTTCGGTCGCGGCCGCGGCGACGCTGCCGGTCCAGCGACGGCCCGAACGCCGCGCCGGAACACTCGCGAGCCTGCAGGGCGGTCTCGCGCTCGCAATGCTGGCCGGCGGACGGCTCGACCAGGCGTGGCTCGCCGCGTGGGCCGGCCACCTGGTGCTCGCATGCACCGGTGCGGCGACACTGGTCCACTTCCTCCCGGTCACCACCGATCGGCCCGCGCAGGGCGCGCCGCTGTTCCGTCGCCATCCGGTGGCGGGACTGCTCGGTGCACTGGGACTCGCGTCGCTGGCCGGATTCCCGGGCACGCCGGGGATGGTGCTGTGGCTCGACGCCGCCCGCGCACTGCTCCAGCGCAGTCACGTCATGGCTGCATTCGCGCTCGGTGCGGCGTGGCTGGTCGCGGTGTGGGTGGTGCTCACCCAGCTGCGCGAAGCGTTCGGGTTGCCGACCAGCGGTGCGCCCGCGCACGCGGTGCCGCGTCCCGCGCGACTCGCAATGACCGTGACCGGCGTCGTGATCCTGGCGCTCGCGATCGTGACGTGGGGCAGGGGCTGACGGCCCGCAACTCGTAGGCAGCCGAACCGGTTGCGGCGATCGGTAATCCCGCAGGCGGCTCCGTCTAATCACCAAGGGATGGAGCGCGGGTGATGACTCGCCGATCGCGCGCGGGAACCGCATGAAGCTCCCGCGGTAGATAATTCCCTCGACAGATGATCGTGAGAGACCGACTCTCTGCCGCGAGGGGAAGCGAATCCACGGTGGAGGCGCTCCTGGCCGGCAAACCAGGAGACGTCATGTCCGGAAGAATCGCTCGTCGTGCGTTGCTCGTCGCGACTCTGTGCTGTGCGGTGTTGTCGCCCGCCGGCCCCGCCCTCGCGGTGCCATTCACCGAATTCGTCGATCCCAGTCCCAGCCCCGGGAACAAGTTCGGCACTCATGTCGTGCCGCTGAGCACCGGTAACGTCGTCATCACCTCGCCATTCGACGATGCCGGCGGCTCCGACGCTGGCGCTGTGTACCTCTTCAACGGCGCGACCGGAGCACTGATCAGTACGTTGCTCGGCTCCGGTGAAAACCAGCTCATCGGCAATGGCGGCGTGACTGCGCTCACGAACGGCAACTTCGTGGTCAGGAGCATGGCCTGGGACAACGGCCTGTTCATCAACTGCGGCGCCGCGACCTGGGGCAGCGGTACCACTGGCGTGAGCGGCGTGGTCTCCGCTGCCAACAGCCTGGTTGGCTCCCGGAACCAGGACTTCGTTGGCGAGCAAATCTTCACGCTTCCGAATGGCAACTACGTGGTGGCCAGTGTCGGATGGGACAGGGCCCCCGCGATCGCGGACGCGGGTGCTGTGACGTGGGGCAACGGCGTGACCGGCGTGAGCGGCGTGGTTTCGGTTGCGAACAGCCTGGTCGGCACCAAGCCTCAGGACTTCGTTGGTAATGGTAGCGGGATTCTGGTGCTCGCGAACGGAAACTACGTGGTCCCCAGCATGACGTGGGACAACGGCACGACGGTCAATGCGGGTGCGGTGACGTGGTGTAGTGGGGTGACCGGCGCGATTGGACCGGTCTCCGCCGCCAACAGCCTGGTGGGCTCCACGGCCTTCGATGAAGTCGGCAGGTCCACGACGTCGCTTACGAACGGCAATTACCTGGTCGCCACCCCCACCTGGGACAACGGCGCAATCGTGAACGCAGGCGCTGTGACCTGGGGCAGTGGCACGACGGGGATCAGCGGGGTGATCTCCGCCGCCAACAGCCTGGTCGGTTCCACGACCGACGATTTCGTCGGCGGTGAGTCCGTGGCTGCTCGCGTGACGGCACTCACGAACGGCAACTACGTGGTCGCAAGCCGGCGGTGGGACAACGGCGCAGTGTCCGATGCAGGTGCCACGACCTGGGGCAATGGCACGACGGGGACAAGCGGTGTCGTCTCCGCCGCCAACAGCCTGGTCGGTTCCACGAACGGCGACGGTCTGGAGGCGCGGGCGACCGCGCTCACGAATGGCAACTACGTGGTCCTCAACTCCGGGTGGAACAACGGCGCAGCGGTCGATGCGGGTGCGGCGACCTGGGGCAGCGGTACGACCGGGGTCAGCGGGGTGATCTCCGCCGCCAACAGCCTGGTCGGCTCCTCGCTCAACGATCGCGTCGGCGGTGTCACGGCGCTCACGAACGGCAACTACGTGGTCGTGAGCCCGTCCTGGGACAACGGCGCGGTGCTCGATGCGGGCGCGGCGACCTGGGGGAACGGAACTACCGGAGTGAGTGGAGCGATTTCCGCCGCCAACAGCCTGGTTGGTTCCACCAACCAGGATGGGGCTGGCCTGCGGGTGACGGCGCTCGCGAATGGCAACTATGTGGTCGCGAATCCGGTTTGGAACGACGGCGCAATTGTCGACGTGGGCGCGGCCACATGGGCGAGCGGAACAACCGGCGTATCCGGGGAGGTCTCCGCCGCGAACAGCCTGGTCGGTACCCAGGCCGGCGATCGTATCGGTGGGTCTGCGGCGCTCACGGCGCTCACGAACGGTAACTACGTGGTTCTGAGCCCGGCCTGGGACAACGGCGCCATTGCCAACGCGGGCGCGGCGACCTGGGGCAGCGGCACGAGTGGAGTTACTGGGGCGGTCTCCGTCAACAACAGCCTGGTCGGGTCCAAAGTCGGCGATTCCGTGGGCAATCGGATCACGGCGCTTCCGAACGGCAACTACGTGGTTGGCAGCACCAGTTGGGACAACGACGCTGTCGCGAACGCGGGCGCGGCAACCTGGGGCAGCGGTACGTCCGGAGTGACCGGTGAGGTCTCAGCGGCCAACAGCCTCATTGGCTCCACTGCCAACGATCAGGTCGGCCTCTTCGTTACGGCACTCTCGAACGGGAACTTCGTGCTCCAGAGTGTGGAGTGGGACAACGGCGCTCTCGTCAATGCGGGTGCGGCGACCTGGAGCACGGGCACGACCGGAAACGGCGTGGTTTCCGCCGCGAACAGCCTGGTCGGCACGACTGCGAATACGAATCTGCAACCGATCGTCGAGGACGTCGTCAACCACACGTTCATCGCTTCGTTCCTCGACGAAGGCGGCGGCCGGGTGCGGGTCGGTCCGGTGCCCCAGCCAGTGATCGTGAGTGCCGCCGACATTCCCGCCGATCAGGGTGGTTGGGTTCGCCTGACCTTCAATCGCTCGGGCCTTGATGATGCGACCAGCTCGCCGCCCGTGACGCAATACGGAATCTGGCGGCTCGTTCCCGCGGTGCTCTCCGCAATCACCGCTGCTCGTCCCGACGCCGCTTTGGTCGAGCGCGTGCGCGCCGCATTGCCGGAGGGTATCGAGCCCCGGGAAGCCGACGGCAGATTCTACGTCGTCGGAGTTGGCTCACAGACCGCGGGCAGCGCGGAGGCGTTCCCGCCCGGGACGTGGGAGTTGGTGACGAGTGTGCCGGCACTGCAGCAGGGTCAGTACGTCGTCGCAGTGCCGACTATCTCGAATGCGGCGCCCAACACCTTCCTCGTGACGGCGCACACGACCACGCCCTCGATCTGGTTCGTGAGCGGAACGGTGAGCGGCCAGTCGATCGACAATCTCGCGCCGGCGCCGCCGGAGCAGCTGACCGCTGCCTATGCGAGCGGTCAGACAAATCTGCAATGGGATGCGAACACCGAGAACGACCTCGGTTCCTACCGCGTCTATCGCGGCGCGTCGGCGGACTTCACGCCCGGTCCCGGCAACCTGCTCGCGAGCATCGTCACGAACAGCTACGCTGACGTCGGCCCGTCGGGCGGTTACTACAAGGTGAGCGCGGTGGATGTGAACAACAATGCGAGCGACTTCGCCCTGATCGGACCGGATGCGACAGTCGGAGTCGGTGAAGGTGGGCCGGTCGCGTTCGCGCTCCATGGCGT
>Ga0210380_10000230_pt1 | contig 28346 bp, 23 predicted proteins | sample PLM4_5_coexredo_FD_155476 | JGI IMG/M metagenome (GOLD analysis project Ga0210380, IMG submission 155476) | Groundwater sediment microbial communities from an aquifer in East River, Colorado, USA - PLM4_5_coex redo | ecosystem: Environmental > Terrestrial > Soil > Riparian zone | place: USA... | reverse complement strand
CTGCGCTATGACCCCGAAACCGAGATCACCGTGTGCTGCGGTTCGACCGAGTGCATGGTCGCCACCCAGATGGCGCTGGTCGATCCCGGTGACGAGGTGATCGTGTTCGAGCCGTTCTACGAGAACTACGGCCCCGACGCGATCCTGTGCGATGCGACGCCGCGCTTCGTCCGGCTGCGCGAGCCCGACTGGTCCTACGATCCGACCGAGCTCGAAGCCGCGTTCTCGGATCGCACCAAGGCGATCGTGATCAACACGCCCAACAATCCGACCGGCAAGGTGTTCACGCGGGACGAGCTGAGTCACATCGCCACTCTGTGCCAGAAGTGGAACGTGGTGGCGATCACCGACGAGATCTACGAGCACATCCTGTACGACGGGGCCGAGCACGTGACGATGGCCTCGCTGCCGGGGATGCGCGAGCGGACCGTCACGATCAGCGGGATCTCGAAGACCTACAGCGTGACCGGCTGGCGGGTTGGCTGGTGCCTGGCGGCCCCGCCCCTGACCGCCGCGATCCGCAAAGTTCACGACTTTCTGACGGTGGGGGCGCCCGCTCCTTTACAGGAGGGCGCGGCGGCTGCGCTATCGTTGCCGGACAGCTACTACACGCAGCTCGCTGCCGATTACCGCGAGCGCCGTGAATTCCTGGTCCCTGCGCTCGAAAACGCGGGGTTCCGGGCCTTCAACCCGCGCGGCGCCTACTACGTGATGACCGACATCTCGTCGTTCGGATTTCCCGACGACGTGACGTTTGCCCGCAACCTGGTGTCCACGGTCGGAGTGGCCGCGGTGCCCGGGTCGAGTTTCTATTCCAATCCTGCGGCCGGAAGGCAGCGTCTAAGATTTCACTTCGCCCGGCGCCGGGCGACGCTCGAGGCGGCAGTCGAACGTCTCGGCCGGCTGGCGGCGCGCGAGCCGATTGTCTGAATCAACTGGAGAACTCCAAACACCATGAACCGCACCCGTCGATCCCGGCTCGGCCCACCGCTCGTCGCGATGGCGCTCTCGCTTCTGCTCGGCTTCGGGCTCGCTCGGGGGCTGATGGCCACCGACGACCTGCAGAGCCAGCTCGGCCTGTTCTCGCAGGTCCTCTATCTCGTCCAGAACAACTATGTCGAAGCGCCCGACAACCAGAAGCTGGTGCGGGGCGCGATCGACGGCATGCTGCGCACGCTCGATCCTCACACCGTGTTCCTCGCTCCGCAGCGCGCGCGTCAGATGGACGAGAACTTCCATGGTGAGTATTCCGGGATCGGGATCCAGTTCGACATCCGCGACGGGGTGATCGTGGTGATCTCGCCGATCGAGGGCACGCCCTCGTTCCGGCTCGGGATCCGCGCCGGCGACCAGATCGTCTCGATCGACGAGAAGCCGGTGCCCAAGACGATCACGAACGACGACGTGTTCAAGCTGCTGCGCGGTCCGGCCGGCTCGACCGTCCAGATCGACATTCTGCGCGAAGGCGAGACCGAGACGATGCGGTTCGCGATCGAGCGCGCCAAGATCCCGATCGAGAGCATCCCGTACGCGTTCATGATCCGTCCGGGCGTCGGCTACATCCGCATCATCCGCTTCGCGGCCACCACCGGCGACGAGCTCGAGAAGGCGCTCGCCAGCCTGCGCGACCAGGGCATGAAGTCGCTGCTGCTCGACCTGCGCGCCAACGGCGGCGGCCTGCTGTCCCAGGCGGTCGACGTGCTCGACCAGCTGGTGCCGGCGAACAAGAAGGTGGTGTACACGCGCGGCCGCATCTCGTCGGCCAATGCCGACTACTTCAGCAGCGACCGTCCGAAGACCACGACCGGACCGGTGGTGGTGCTGGTCGACCACGGCAGCGCGTCGGCGTCCGAGATCGTGTCGGGTGCGATCCAGGATCTCGACCGCGGTCTGGTCGCGGGCACCAACACGTTCGGCAAGGGTCTGGTCCAGAACCAGTTCAACCTGTCGGACGGGTCGAAGCTGCTGCTGACGATCGCCCAGTACTACACGCCGAGCGGCCGGCTCATTCAGCGCCCGTACGACAAGTTCGAGGATTCGAACGACTACCAGGCCGACGCGTTCCGCGAGGAAGCGCCGACCGACTCCGAGCTGGCGGTGCGGCCCAAGTTCAAGACCGCCGGCGGCCGCCAGGTGTATGGCGGCGGTGGAATCCTGCCGGACGTGGTGGTGGCGAACCCGCCGCTCCTGACGCGGCCCGAGATCGACATGATCCAGAAGCGCGTGTTCTTCGAGTGGGGCACGCACTACCTGGCGGCGCGCAAGGGGAAGAAGTGGACGTCCACCGACTTCGGTCCGGACTTCAAGATGACCGACGAGGACTGGACCGCTCTGCGCAAGACCATGGATCTGCGCAAGGTGACGCTGACCGACTCGATCTGGACGGCGGAGCGCGAGTTCATGCACCGGCAGGTGCGCACCGAGCTGGCGGGTGCCACCATGGGCACGCTCGACCGCTACAAGATCCTGCTCGAGGACGACCCGCAGCTGAACGCGGCTCTGGAGCTGTTCCCGCGCGCGAGTGCCCTGATGTCGGGCAACTTCAGCGAGGTGAACCCGAAGCCGACCAAGGCGGCGACGTCGCAGACGCCGGCAACGGCGCAGGTCGACGGCAAGTCCGACACCAAGGCCGAGGCCAAGCCCGAAAAGAAGAAGCGCTAGTCCGACCATCGACGAACGAAACGGGCCCCGGAGCGATCCGGGGCCCGTTTTCGTGTGCCGGGTGAGATCTTCATGCCGTTGGGCATCCCGACCCGTAAGGGTGGCCGTCGCCGCCCGCAGGCTGCTACCGTATTCGCGCGGCGTGCCACCGGGTCAGATCGATTCCCTGGAGTCCGGAACATGACCCCGAAGATCTGTTTCATTTTCGCCACCCTGCTCGCGGCGGTTGTCGGAGCCATCGCCGGCCCCATTCCGGCGAGGTCGGCACCCACCTACGACGCTCTGCAGGGAACTCTCCCTCAGGCGCAGGGCTGGCAGCTGGTCGAAGACATCAGCCCGCCGATGGCCTACCCGCTGGGCGTTACGGGAGGCGCGCTGCACCTGTCGACGGTGGGGTTTGCCAGCAGCGGACTCGCGGGCGGCGGCGTCTGGTGGCAGCGCAGCGACATGCCGGTCGACTTCTCAGGCGACTTCTGGGCAGAGGTGAGCGTCCGGATCGTGAGCGCACCGAACCACAGCATCAACGGAGCCTCGGGCTCGCCCCGGCCCGGGTATGCGCTCGCTGTATTCGACGTACAGGGAAGGGTGTTCTGGATCGGGCTCGGGAGTGCCGAGATCTTCCTTTCGAACACTCTGTTCGGGCAGTACGGCTCGAGCAACACCGTGACCAAGGCATTCAACACGACCGACGCCGTCCACCTCTACCGGATCGAGCGGGCGTCCGGCGGTGTCGGCGCGGCGTTGCGGATTGACGGATCGATTCAATTGCAGCTCCCGGCTCTGGGCGTGTCGGAAAACAACGGTCCGCTGGTCTATTTCGGCGACCCGACCTACTGGGCCAACAGCGAGTCCTACACGTCGCAGGTGCGATTCGGGATGGGGGTGGTTGGTGTGGAGCCGACGAGCCCTTCCGGTGCGCTTTCGGCGAGGGTCGTGGGCAGCCCGACTGCCAGACCCGGCGTATTCTTCCACTCGGGGGAGGCAGGCACGCTCGCGTTCGAAATCTTCGACACCACCGGGCGGCGGGTGGAACGCGCCGAGCGTGACGTGATCGCGAGTGAGAGTGGCACGTTCATGTTGGGTGCCGGACACCACGACGGTGTCTACTTCTACCGCCTGCGGCTCGCTCCGGCATCGGGTCGCGCATCGGAGGCGTCGGGCCGGATCGTGCGCGTGCGATAGGACGTCGCTTCGCTCGGGTCACGAGTGCTGATTGCCAGCTCGCTCTAGCGACGCAGTCGCACCCGGACGTCGTCGCGCGCCGAGAGACCGAGCCGCTGCGACGCGTCGCCCCGCACCTGCGCGATCTCGAGCCGCCCGCTCGAGTCGAGAATCGCCACCGTCGAGCCGACCGGCGCGTCGGCATACGCACGCGCCAGGCCCCGGATCACGTAGCCGGCGGCCTCGACCTCGAACTGTTCGGGAGCCGCATTCGGGAAGCGCTCGGCGAGATGATGCTCGGTGAGATTGGTGAGCAGGTTGCCGAATCGGTCGACGAACATGATTCGCCCGACCAGCTCGCCGTTCACCGTCCGGGGCGTCTGGACCGTGAGCCGCAGCGGCAGTTCCGCGACCGGTCCGATCGATTCGAACTTCAGCCCGGATGCCAGGTGCGCAGCAACCGGCGCGAACACGTCGCGACCGTGGAACGTGCGGCTGACCGGATGACGGAACAGCTTCACGTCCGTCACCTCGCGCACCTCGGCGTCCGGCGCGGACAGCGCCCATTCGAGCACGCCGTTGTCGGGGCCGACGAACACGTGGTCGCGCGCGCGCACTGCGATCGCGCGCCGTCCGGTGCCGACCCCCGGGTCGACGACCACGAGATGGATGGTGCCGGCGCCGAAGTCCGGGGTCGCGGCTTCGAGCACGAATGCGGCGCGCTCGATGTCACCGGGCGGGATGTGATGGGTGAGATCGACGATCCGCACGCCGGGACAGATCTCGTGCAACACACCGTGGACCACGCCCACGAACCAGTCAGCTGTGCCGAAGTCGGAGAGGAACGTGACGAGCGGCGTCAGCATGGCGGATCTCCGCAGACGGATGCGTCGGACCGTGCGTGCGCCGCGGGGGAGAGTCAGCGCGGCCCGGCGAGCATAGCCGAGAGCAGCCGCCATGCTCCATCGACGTCGAGACGATGCAGGCAGCGGAGATCGCCGCATTCGTCGCGGTGGCAGGGGCTGCACTCGACCCGGGCATAGTGCGCCCGGTGCCCCTCGTGTTCCGGATAGGGGAAGAACATGGCCGGACGGTTGCGCGAGAACAGGCCCAGGGTCGGGCAGCCGGAGGCGACCGCGGTGTGCACCGGGCCGGTGTCGCCCGCGACGAAGGCGGCGCAGCGGGACTGGAGCGCAACGAAACGCGCGAGCGGCCAGCCGGTGATCGCGAAGCCGGCGCCGCCCGGCACCTGCCCGGCGAGGTCCCGCGCATCGTTCTCCTCCTGCGGGTCGGGGCCTGCGGTCACCAGCACCGCGACGTCGTCGTGTGCCGCGACCAGCGTGCGCGCCAACTCGGCGTAGCGTTCGATCCCCCAGCGGCGCGTCGGCCAGCGGGCGCCCGGATGGATCCCGACCAGGCGCGCCCCGGCCGGGACGCCGAGATTCTGGAGCGGCAGGTCGACCGCCGCGCGTGCCGCCGGCGCAACGTGGAGGCGCGGCGTCGACACCGGGGCGGGCCAGCCGAGCGCGGCCACCGAGGCGAGATGGTGCTCGGTGGCCGACAGCGCGCGCGGGCGTACGCGGCGCGTGTAGACCGCCGAGCGCAGGCCCTTGCCCGCGTAGCCCACCCGTTCGCGCGCTCCCGAGAGGGCGGTCCATTGCGCGGTGCGCGGGTTGCAGAACAGGTCGAGCACCAGGTCGGGGGCGAAGCGCCGCAGGTCGAGCGCGGTCCGGAGCCATTCGCCCGCGGTCGGCCGGCGTGCCGCCACCAGCAGCGTGTCGATGCGCGGATCGCCCTCCAGCAGCGGTGCGCACTCGCGCTCGAGCAGGTAGCCGATCCGTGCCTGCGGGCACGCGGCGCGGACCGCATCGATCACCGGCAACGTGAGACAGATGTCGCCGATGAAGCGGGGGCGGATCAGCAGAACGCGGCGGATGCGGTCGGGATCGACACGGGAGGGTGCGGGCATCGGTGGTAGGATGCGGGGCGACCTCTCCACACGTCCAATCGCACCCGGAGGAGATCGTGTCGCGTTCCGAATCCGAGCGCCCGGCCGAAGGCGTCCGCACCCGCGCCGTTCACGGCCCGAACCCGCCTCCCGACGGCGCGATGTCGTCGCCGGTCGTCCACTCCTCGACGTTTGGCGCCGACAGCCTCCACGACCTGACCGCGCGGCAGAACCAGGGCCCGGCGGGCTCGTTCTACCAGCGGTACGGGCACCCGACGCTCGGCGCATGCGAACAACGGCTCGCCCAGCTCGACGGCGTCGACGGCGCGCTGCTGTTCTCGTCCGGCATGGCGGCGATCTCGACCGTGTTCCTGACCCTGCTCCGCCAGGGCGATCACGTGATCGCCCTCGACCAGTGCTACGGCGGAACCATCACCCTCCTCAACTGGGGCGCCGAGCACTGCGGATGGCAGGTGACGATGGTCGATGCGCGCGAGCCGGCCACGTGGCCGGCGGCGTTCCGTCCGAACACGCGGCTGTTCCACGTCGAGTCTCCGACCAATCCGACCCTGCGGATCGTCGATCTGACGGCGGCGGCGGCGCTCGCCCACGAGCGCGGCGCGCTGCTCAGCGTCGACAACACGTTCGCATCGCCGATCGGTCAGCAGGCGCACGCGCTCGGAGTCGACGTGGTCGAATACAGCGCGACCAAGTCGATCGGCGGACACGGCGATCTGCTGGCGGGTGTGGTCACCGCGCGCGCCGATCTGATCGCGAAGGTCTACAAGACCCGCAAGATCTTCGGGCCGGTTCCCGACCCGGCGCTCGCGTGGCAGATCGAGCGCAGTCTCAAGACGCTGCCGCTCCGGCTCGAGGCGATGAACGCGAATGCGCTCGAGCTGGCAAAGCGGCTCGCGCAGCATCCGTCGGTGCTGCAGGTCTTCCATCCCGGGTTGCCGGCGCATCCGGGCCACGACATCGCGACCCGCCAGATGCGCTTCGGCTTCGGGCAGGTGGTGGCGTTCGAAGTGCGCGGGGGAGCCGCGGCCGCCCAGGCGGTGGTCGAATCGCTCAAGCTGGTGCGCCACGGGCCGAGCCTGGGCGGGGTGGACTCGCTGGTGTCGCTGCCGTCCCATACCTCGCACATCATGCTGGGGCCCGAGGGGCGCGCGAAGGCGGGGATCCCCGAGGGGCTGGTGCGCCTGTCGGCTGGGATCGAGGACGCCGCCGACCTGTGGGCCGACCTGGAGCAGGCGATCGCGAAGGTCCCGAGCGCGGTCGGCTGAGCCGCCAGCGGCCGTCCGGGGCCGGCCCGCGCCCGGCGCCGGCACCCGCCCCGGACCGGCGGCACCCGGCGCGTCCGTGCTAGTATTCCCGCGCTCCTTTTCGACTGGAACCCTTCAGGAGACTCCCTCGTGCTTCGTCGTGCCCTGCTCCTGTGTTGCGCATTGCTGACGGCCGCGGCGCTCGCGTCGGCCGCCGAGCCCGCCAAGACCACCACCAAGCCCGCCAAGACCTCCTCCAAGACTGCGAAGGCTCCCGTCGAGGTCGACAGCCTGGCGCTGCTCGAGAAGGCGGTCGCCAAGGACTCGACCAAGACGGACAACCTCTACAAGCTCGGGGTTCTCTACCTGGATCGCGACCGTCCGATCGAAGCGGTGCGGGTGCTGGGCAAGTTCGTTCAGCTGAAGCCGAAGGACTTGAAGGGAGTGGTGAATCTGGGCGCGGCGTACGATGCGCTCGGTGCGCCCGAGGAGGCGCAGAAGCACTACCAGGCGGCACTCGAGCTGGCGCCCGGCGACTCGGTCGCGATGTGCAGGCTGGCGAGCTCCTACTACTCGCAGGGCAAGCACGCCGACTGCATCAAGGCGCTGCGCGAGACCCTGTCCAAGGCGCCCAACGCGTACTGCGCGTACTTCACGCTCGGGGTCGCGTTCGCCGACGCCGGCATCTATCGCGATGCGGTGCGGATGTGGCAGAAGGTGGTGGCACTGGCGCCGCAATCGCCGGAGGCGGTGAGCGCCAAGGAAAGCATCGAGGTGCTCGAGAAATTCCTCGCCCAGTAGCCCCGCGCGTTTCGAGGCCGCGGGGCTCGTTCGGGCTCCGCGGCCTCGGCATGTGAAGCGAACCGAATCGGAAAGCTCATGATCTATCTCGACCACAATGCATCGACGCCGGTGCGCCCCGAGGTCGCCGAGGCGATGCGCGAGGCACTGGCCGGCTCGGGCGCCAATCCGTCGAGCGCCCACCGCGAGGGTCAGCACGAGCGGGCCCGGATCGAGCAGGCGCGCGAGCGCGTCGCAGCGCTGGTCCACGCGCATCCCGAGCAGGTGGTGTTCACCAGCGGCGGCACCGAGGGCGACCATCTCGCGCTGATGGGCGCGGCGTGGGGTCTGCGGGAGCGCGGCAAGACGGTGGCGATCTCGAGCATCGAGCATCACGCGGTGCACGGTGCGGCCGCGTGGCTGAAGGATCTCGGATTCACGATCGAGCACCTGCCGGTACGGCCCGACGGCATGACCGATCCGTCGATCGTCAACGACCTGCCCCGGGACACCTCGCTGGTGTCCCTGATGCTCGCCAACAACGAGACCGGTGTGCTCCAGCCGGTGGCGGCGGTGGCCGCCCGTGCGCACGCCCGCGGCATGCGCGTCCACTGCGACGCGGTCCAGTGCGCCGGCAAGATGCCGATCGACACCGACGCGCTCGACATCGACTACCTGGTGATCTCGGCCCACAAGATCGGCGGACCCAAGGGGGTCGGCGCCGTGATCGTCCGCCCCGGCGCGCCGCTGATGCCGCTGCTGCGCGGGAGCGGCCACGAGCGCGGATTGCGCGGCGGGACCGAGAACCTGCCCGGGATCGTCGGGTTCGGCTGCGCCGCCGAGCTCGCGCTGCGCGACCTCGCATCCGAGCGCACGCGTTTGCTCGCACTGCGCGAGCGGTTCGAGCACGGGCTCAAGGCGATCGCGCCCGACGCCGTGATCCACGGCACCTCGGCGCCGCGGCTGCCGAACACGGTCAACGTGTCGATCCCCGGAGCGCGCAGCGACCATATGCTGATGGCGCTCGACGCCGAGGGCGTCGCGGTGTCGGCCGGCGCGGCGTGCGCGAGCGGCGGGGTCGAGCCATCGCCGGTGCTGGCGGCGATGGGCGTGCCGCGCGAGCTGGCGATCTGCGCCCTGCGGTTCTCGAGTGGCCGCACCACCACCGAGCGCGAGATCGACGATGCGCTGGCCGCGATCGGCCGCGCGGTTCCCAAGGCCCGGGCGCTGGCCCCGGCATGACGACCGCGGTGCGCACCCGCGCGCTGGCCGCGATGTCCGGCGGCGTCGACTCGGCGGTCGCCGCCGCGCTGATGGCCGAGTCGGGCTGCGACGTCACCGGCGTCACGATGAAGCTGTGGTGCTACGGCACCTCGCCGGTCAGCCCGCGCGCGTGCTGCACGCTCGACGCGATCGACGATGCGCGCTCGGTCGCGCGGCGCATGAACTTCCCGCACTTCGTGGTCGAGGCGGAGGAGGTGTTCCGCACCCGCGTACTCCAGCCGTTCCTCGACGCCTACGCGAGCGGCCGCACGCCCTATCCGTGCGCACTGTGCAACCAGCACCTCAAGTTCGGTGACCTGGTCGGGCGCATGGACCTGATCGGCGCCGAGCTGCTGGTGACCGGTCATTACGCGCAGGTCGCCCAGCAGCCCGACGGCTCGTGGGCGCTGCTGTGCGCGATCGACCGCCACAAGGACCAGACCTACGCACTGGCCGGGATTCCGTACGGCGTGCTGCCGCGCGTCCGCTTTCCGCTCGGATCGCTGACCAAGGAGGAGGTGCGCGCGCATGCGTCCCGGCTGGCGCTCACCGTGTGGGACAAGCCCGAGAGCCAGGACCTGTGCTTCGTGCCGGATGGCGACTACGCCGGCTTCGCCACGAAGAAGCTGGGCGAGACGCGCGGGACCGCGCACGGCGCGTTCGTCGACCTCGCGGGACGCACGATCGGCGAGCACGAGGGAATCCTCCACTACACGGTCGGCCAGCGGCGCGGGCTCGGCATCGCCGCGTCCGAGCGGCTGTACGTGATCGACATCGACGCCCCGGGCAATACCGTCACGCTCGGCCCGCGCGCGGCGCTCGATTGCGACGGCCTGGTGACCGGGCCGATGAACTGGCTGCTGCCGGCGCCGCCGGCCGACGGCACCCGCGTCACCGCGCGCATCCGCTATGGTCACGCCGGCGCCGATGCGGTGATCCACGTCCGCGAGGCGGGTGCGGTCGAGGTGCGGTTCGACGTTCCGCAGCCGGCGGTCGCGCCCGGTCAGTCGTGCGTGCTGTACGACGGCGAGCGCTGCCTGGGCGGCGCGCCGATCGCGAGTTCCATCCGCCGGTGAGCGCCGATCCCGCGGCGCGGTTCCCGACCGTCGCGGTCCCGAACTGTCGGGCGTGCGGATCGTCCGCGATTCGTCCGCGCGCGATGCACTATGAGTTTCGCGGCGTGGAGTTCCCGCTGGTCGAGTGCCGCACCTGCGGCATGCGGTTCCTGTCGGTCCAGCCGGCGCCGGAGGCATTCGCCGAGCTGTACTCGGCAACCTACTTCGAGCAGGACTTCCGCTGCGGCCGCAGCGATGTCTCCTACTTCGACGAGGCGACCTTCCGCACCGAGGACGAGGCGTTGCTGGGTGAGTTCGCCGTTCACGGGCCACCGGGCCGGCTGCTCGAGGTCGGCTGCGCGGGCGGCTGGCTGCTCAAGCACGCACAGGAGCGTGGCTGGCGCGTGCAGGGGGTCGAGATCTCCGACGCCGGTGTCACGCATGCGCGCGGCCTCGGTCTCGACGTCTTTCACGGCGACCTGGTGTCAGCGCGACTGTCGTCGGGAGCGTTCGACGTCGTCTACATGGGCGACGTGCTCGAGCACGTGCCGGATTGCCGAGCGGTGCTGGCGGAGACGCGGCGGCTGCTCGCACCTGGCGGACGGCTCCATCTGCGCGGACCGATCACGACCCATTCACTCGCGCGTTCGCTGGGCCTCGCGCTCTACGGCGCCGCCGGCCGGTCGATCGTGCTGCGCGAGCCGCCGTATCATCTGTGGGAATTCCGGCCGGGTCCGCTGAAGCGGGTTCTGCACGCGACCGGGTTCGAGGTCATCGCGCTCCGCCAGACCAAGATTCCGCCCGGACGGCTGCACGGCCGCAAAGGTTTGCTCCAGGCCCTGGTCATGACCACGCTCGACGCCGTGAACCTGCCGCTCACCGCCCTGCTCAACGTGCGCGGTGACCGCGTGCAGCTGGTGGCCCGCGCGGTCTGAAAACGGTTTACCCGCGCCAAACGCGGGTGATCCCACGCATCCCATCAAGCCCGGCCCGACCCCTGCCGTAAACCCGCACATGACCATTCCGCCAGGGAGGGCCTGATGAGCCTGGATTGCCTGATGAGCAAGCTCGAGTCGATGCGCGGGGACGGCGCCGACTTCGACACGATCCTGGAAACGGCGATGGAGGGGCTCCACGTCCTCGATCCGCGCTTCCACTGGACCGGCATCTACGAGCTGTTCCCCGACAACGTGCTCCACCTCGGGGCGTTCGTTGGAGCGCCGACCGATCACGTGTTCATCGGGGTCGGGACCGGCGTGTGCGGAACCGCGGTCGCCGAGAAGCGCAACATGAACATTCCCGACGTGCGCGAGATCTCCAACTACCTGGCGTGCAGCACCTCGACCCGGTCCGAGCTGGTGGTTCTGATCCGCACCGGCGACACCATCCACGCGCAGATCGACATCGACAGCCACCAGGTCGCGGCATTCGACGATGCGGCGGTCAGCATGGTGCAGCAGCTCGCCGACTGGCTCGCGGTGCTCTACAACGAGCGGGCAGGCGGAAAGCGCGTCGCGTAGGCGCATCCCATGACCGGGAGCTCGACGATCTCCGCTGCGGCGCTGCGGTCCATGCGTGCTGCGATCACCGGATCCGAGTCGGCGCGCCCGGCGCCTGCGAGTCACCAGGACCGCTGGCTGCGCACGCTCGAGCGCCAGGTGCGGGTGCTCGAACGGGAGCGGCGCAAGTTCGTCGCGGTGGTCGAGCAGTCGGGTGCGCGCGTGTTCGTGGCCGGCGCCGACCGCAAGGTGCGCTGGACCAATTCGACGCTCGCCGCCCACCCGCCGGCCCCCGGCGCAAGCTGGATCGGGCGCGACTGCGGCGAGCTGTGCGCGCGCGCGGTCGACAGCCCGGATGGTTGCGGCGGCTGCCTGGTCGGACGCGCGTTCGATCGCAACGAGAACACCTATGAAGAGCTGCAGCGCGAGCACCCGGATGGCGAGCGCACGTATTTCGTGAGCGCGCTGCCGATCCAGGCGCCCGACGGCAGCCCCGAAGAAGTCATGATGTCGATCCAGGACCTGAGCGATCTCGCTTCGCTGCGGGCGAGCGAGGCCCGCAACCGCTCGCTGCTCGCCGAGAGCCGCCGGGTCGAGGCGGAGCTGCGCCACATCCAGCAGCGCCTGACGATGGTGCTCTCGAATGCGCCGATCGTCCTGTTCGCGATCGACCGCAACGGGGTGTTCACGTTGTCGGAGGGGCGCGGGCTCGAGCGTCTCGGACTGCAGCGCGGCGAAGTGGTGGGCCGCGCAGTGGCGGAGGTCTACAAGGACCATCCGGCGGTGCTCGAAAGCGTGCGCCGCGCCCTGACCGGCGAGCATTTCAGCGCGATCAACGACGTCGGACCGCTCGCGTTCGACACGCATTATGCGCCGATCCGGGACCGCGACGGCCAGCTGACCGGCACGATCGGAGTCGCGTTCGACTGCACCGAGCGCCGGCGGCTCGAGGGCCAGCTGATCCACGGCCAGCGCATGGAGGCGATGGGCCGGCTCGCGTCGGGCGTCGCCCACGATTTCAACAACCTGCTGGCGGTGATCCTCGGACACGCCGAGCTGATGATCGCGCGGCTCGAGGAACGTCATCCGCTCTGGCACCACGCCGACGAAGTGCAGCGGGCGGCGGTGCGCGGTGCCTCATTGACCCGCCAGCTGCTCGCGTTCAGCCGCAAGGACGTGAGCACGCCCCGCACGCTCGACGTCGGCGCGATCATGTCGGGCACGCTCGGGATGCTGCGGCGCCTGATCGGCGAGCACATCCAGGTCGTCACGTCGGTGCCGGGCGAGCCGGCCGGCACCCGCGCCGACCGTGGATCGCTCGAGCAGATCATTCTCAACCTCGCGGTCAACGCCCGCGATGCGATGCCGGAAGGCGGACGCCTCGAGATCGAGGTGTGCCCGGTGGATCTCGATGCGGCCTACGCCGCGGCCCACCCGGACGCCAAGGCCGGCAGATCCATCCGGCTCACGGTGCGCGACACCGGCAGCGGCATGACGCCCGAAGTGCAGGCGCGCGCGTTCGAGCCGTTCTTCACCACCAAGCCGGTCGGCACCGGATCCGGGCTGGGCCTCTCGACCGTGTACGGAATCGTGCGCGGCTGGGGCGGTCACGTCACGATCGAGAGCACGCCCGGCCGGGGCACCACGATCCGGGTGTTTCTGCCGCAGGTGCCGATCGTGACCGACGAAAGCGCCGCGAAGCCGCACCCGCGCGCGACCGCCGCTCCCGACGCACGCGGCAGCGAGACGGTGCTGCTGGTCGAGGACGAAGAGACGGTCCGCCAGACCGCCCGTCAGATCCTGGCCGCGCGCGGATACCGGGTGCTCGAAGCCAGCGACGGAGTCGAGGCGCTCGAGGTCGCCGCCGCGCATCCGGGCGCCGTCGACCTGCTGGTGACCGACGTGGTGATGCCGAACATGGGCGGCGGTGAGCTGGCCCGCCGGCTGGTGCGCGAGCGCCCGGGACTCCGGGTCCTGTTCGTGTCCGGGTATGCCGCCGACGAACGGGTGCGGGAGGGAGTCGCCGACGCGTCCGCCCGCTTCCTGCAGAAGCCGTTCACGATCGAAGCGCTCGCGCAGGCGGTGCGGGACGCGCTCGATGGCCCGGCCCCGGCGCCCCGTGCCGAAGCCGCGTGATCCGCTCCCATTTGACCACTCGCTGACGCACACCGGGCGCTTCGCGCGCCCCGATTTACATCCCCACCCTGCCCGCAACCCTGCACAGACACTGCCCTTTTGAAGTGCCGCAACGAGATGGCCGGATGCGGGCCGATCGGCACATCGGTTGCGTTGGGTCCTCGGTGCGGCGCGTTCGCGGTTGAAGATGGAACGTCACACGACGTCCAAAGCTCATCCGCTAAAGACGCGCCGCCTCAAACTCCCCCGGTACCACAGGAGGAGATCATGTCGAGGATCAAGCGCTGGCTGACGGCATCATCCGCGACGATCGGCTCGGTGTTGCTGGCGCCGGTCGTGTTCGCTCAGACGTCGACACCGACAGACGTGGACATCACCACCCGGACTTCGGAGACCACCACCTACTGGTACAACGAGACCTGGGTGTGGGCAGTCGGCATCGGAGTGTTCCTCATCATCATCATCGCCCTGACGGCCCGCGGCAGAGGCCGCGCCTGATACGGCGTTCGATAACGAAATGCGCGAGCGCGTTCCTCATCTGAGGGACGCGCTCGGTGCATCGGGGGCGTTGCTTGTCAGCCGGGGGACCACCCGCTAGACTCCGCCGCTCGCTGGGGGGAGAGGTAACGCCAGCGGGCCATCCGCCTCCGCACGGCCCGGCTTCATTGAGCCGATCCGCGCGGGTTGTTAAGGTCGCATGACCTTGCTGCGGAGGGATGGCCGAGTGGTTTAAGGCGGCGGTCTTGAAAACCGCTGAGCCGTAAGGCTCCGTGGGTTCGAATCCTACTCCCTCCGCCATCGCCGTTATGGAGAGGTGGCCGAGTGGCTGAAGGCAGCCGCCTGCTAAGCGGTTGATCGGGTAAAACTGATCCGGAGGTTCGAATCCTCTCCTCTCCGCCATTGTTGACGTGTGTTTCTGCATGCAGATTTTTTCAGCGCGCCCTTAGCTCAATTGGATAGAGCGTCTGACTACGGATCAGAAGGTTGGGGGTTCAAATCCTCCAGGGCGCGCCATTAACGATGAATCAGTGCCTCGCAACCCCGGCCGGAGAAATCGATCGATGCGTCGACTCGTACTTCTCGCCCTTCTCCTGATTCTCGCCGGATGCGGCGGCCAGTCCGCGACTCCCTCGCAGGAGGCTGTGGCGCCGACCGACCACTCCGCCGCCGCCCCGCCCAAGCTGGTGACGATCACGAATCAGACGACCGTCTGGACCTGCCCGACCTGCGGCATGAACTACGACGGGCCGGGCGAATGCGAAATGAAGGACGGCACGCTGGTTCAGATGAACGTTTCGTACGTCTGCCCGACCGGCGGCGAGGCGCTGCCCGGAGTGGGCCTGTGCCCGACCCACAAGGTCGAGGCGCGGGTCGACAAGACTCCGGTCGCGGCGCCCGACAGCACCGGCTAGACCCATGAAGGCGACGCACCCCACCTTCGCGCTGCGGATCGTCGCGTACATGGTGCTGGCTGCGCTGATCGCCCCGGTCGCCGGCGCTGCACCCAAGGCGAAGAACGTCGACCTCTTCTGGCAGCGCGCGGACTTCGAATCGCTCAAGGTCAAGAGCATCGCGTTCCTGCCGACCGTCTCGTTCGACCACGACCTCCAGAAGGAGCAGGAGGCCGAGGATGCGATGGCGCAGACGATCCGTGGCGTCGTCTATCGCTGGCTGTCACCGACCAGCGTGCAGGCCCTGTGCAAGGCGCGGCCGGCCGCCGATTCGGTGTGGAAGGTCCAGCGTGAGCGGGTCCTGAAGTCACCGCAGGCGCGGATCGACTCGCTCGCGGCCCCGATCCTGTGCGCGGCGCTGCGCGTCAACGCGCTGCTCTCCCTGCGCGTCGATCGGATGGAGAAGGTGGAGCCGGAGTTCAATCAGGCCGGCAAGCCGACCACCACGATCGCCTGTCACGCGGCGCTGGTCGACTCGGCCGGACGCCTGTTGTGGACCGCCTCCGGCACCGAGTCCGGGGAAGGCCAGTACTACGATCCCAACGCCGGCGTGCAGAGCGTGTCGGGGTCGGGCCTGTCGGCCAAGCCGAAGACCGGCCAGATGGGCGCGCCCGAGTACAAGGACGTCGGTGCGCGGCTGTTCGAACGCTGGGCTCAGGCATTCCCGCGTCCCGCCGGCGTCGTGCTGCCGCCCAAGCCGTCGAACTGACGCGGCACGCGCCGCTCGCGCCATGCAGATCCGTGACGACCAGCAGGGGATGCAGGCCGCTGTGCGCGAAGCCGAGCGTGCGCTGGCGATCGATGAAGTCCCGGTCGGGTGCGTAATCGTCCACGACGGCACGATCGTCGGGCGCGGCCACAATCAGGTCGAGCGACTCAAGGACGCGACCGCACACGCCGAGATGATCGCGATCGGCGCCGCGTCCGCGGCGCTCGGGTCGTGGCGGCTCAACGAGTGCACGATGTACGTGACACTCGAGCCGTGCGCGATGTGCGCGGGAGCGATCGTGCTCGCCCGGGTCGGCCGCATGGTGTACGGCGCAACCGATCCCAAGGCGGGCGCGTGCGGGTCGGTGCTCGACGTGATCCACGAGCCGCGCCTGAACCACCGCGTCGAGTTGTCGAACGGGGTGATGGCCGAGGAGTGCGGAGCGCTCCTGAAAACGTTTTTCCAGGCAAAGCGGAAAAAAGTGCCGGGCGTGGAGTAGTCGCCGACGTTCGCCGATCCCGCGCAATGGTTGCGGTGATCAGAGGCGGTCGGCGTTGAAGGTATCGCCGCGCCGCATGTCGCCGGTCTCGTAGCCGAGCCGGAACCAGCGCGCCCGCTGCTCCGAAGTCCCGTGGGTGAAGGCATCGGGCATCACGTGCCCCTGCGACTCCATCTGCAGCCGGTCGTCGCCGATCGCGGCCGCGGCGTTCAGCGCCTCCTCGATATCGCCATCCTCGATCACCTGCTTCATCTTCTGGGTGTGATGGGCCCACACGCCGGCGAAGAAGTCGGCCTGGAGCTCGGCGCGCACCGAGAGCTGGTTGTACTCGGCCTCGCTCATCTGCTCGCGGGCCGCCTGCAGTTTTGCACTGATGCCGAGCAGGTTCTGCACGTGGTGGCCGACCTCGTGGGCGATCACGTACGCCTGCGCGAAGTCACCGGGTGCCTGGAAGCGCTTCTCCATCAGCTCGAAAAACGTGAGGTCGATGTAGAGCTTACTGTCCGCCGGGCAGTAAAAGGGGCCGACTGCCACGCTCGCGAGCCCGCAGGTCGACTCGACCTGGTCGGTGAACAGCACCAGGGTCGGATCCTGGTAGGTGCGTCCCAGCGTCTCGAACTGCGCGCGCCAGACGTCCTCGGTCTCGGCCAGCACCACACCGACGAACTGCTTGGCCTCGTCGTCCGCAGCGGTCGGCGCCGCCGGCGCGACCTGATTCTGCTCGGTGTTGAGCGACACCTGGTTGAGGAGCGCGCGGGGGTCGACTCCGAACAGCAGCGCCACCACCAGCACCAGAAGGCTTGCGCCGCCGCCCAGCATCATTCCGCCCGGCCGCATGCCGCGGCGATCCTCGACGTTCCCGCTCTGCCGTTCTCCCTGCCAGCGCATCGATCCCTCCCGGTGAACGGGGGCCGGCGCGGAGTGTAGCGTGTGCCGTGCCCGGCTCGGTGTGGACTCTGTGAAAACACGAACGGGCCCGGGGTTTCCCCCCAGGCCCGTCGGATCCTCGAGCCGGCAACGTCCAAGCGCTGGACCGGGTTGGAGACGCTCGAACGCCGTTGCGCCCTACTCGAGAACGATCTTGGTGTCGCTGCGCTGCGCGCCGGCCACCAGCCGCGCGAAGTACACGCCACGGCCCATCACGGCGCCATCGTCGCTGCGGCCGTCCCATTGCGCGGTGAACGTGCCGGGCGCCGCGTCCTGGTCGACCAGCGTGCGCACCACCCGCCCCTGCAGGTCATAGAGCATGAGCGACACGCGGGACGGCGAGGTGATGCTGTACTCGAGCCGGTTCGCGCTCTGCAGACGGAGTGCCTTCGACTGCGCGGCTGCGGCCGCCGATGAGGCTGCGGCCTGGTCCTCGGCCGTGACCGATCCGTACGCGCCGGAATATCCGAGGCCGCGCAGCGCTCCGCCGTTCTGCGTCGCGTGGTGCGAGTGGTCGAACGGGTTGTGCGGAGGCGCGACGTACGGGAAGTAGGGCAGGAACGGACGATCGTTGGCGTCGATGCCGTCGCCGAGCTGCGAGTTCGGAGCGACATTGAACGCCGGAGTGAACGGCGTGGCACCGGCGACCACGCGCTCGGCGACGTCGACCACGTCGTCGAACAGGCGCCGGCCGTTCGGGAAGCCGGAGTTGTCGCCGCCCAGCAGGCCGAACCGGCTCGGCACCGCAGCGGGAGCGATCGCCATGTTGAGACGCAGCATCTCGCACGGAACCTGATTCGCGTTCGCGGGCTGGTTGAGCCCCGGGATCCCGGTCAGGAATACGGCGACCAGATCGTTGCGCGGCGCCGGCGGCGTGGGGATGCCGTAGAGCGCCGTCAGCAGGCCGGCCAGCTCCGGATTGAGGACGTAGGGCAGGAACGCTCCGTCGCCGGTCGGCTCGGTCGCGTTGAACTTGTCCTTGTCCCGGAGCGGGATCACGACTTCGTTCACCAGCGGCATGCCGAGCCGCGAGACCTGGCGCAGGTCGCCGCTGAGCGTCACGGTCCCGTCACCGTTGATCGTCCGCTGGGCAAAACGGTCGACCGTGTTGTAGATCCCGATCACCGAGTTGCCGGCGTTGGGCGCGGCACCGTCGCGGGTCAGGCGCATCATCGGCACCTGGATCGCGACCGTCAGGCAGTTGAAGCCGCCCAGCCCGTCGACGCCCTTGCCCTTGTTGCCGGGCACCTTGCGGATCGTCAGCAGATCGAAGATCGCGGCCAGGTCGACGAAGAACGGGTCGTCACGCGGGCCGATGAACACGCGCGAGCCGTCCGGCAGGTCGCGCACCGCCGCCTTCCACAGCGACTCGTAGTCCGGCATCGACGCCGGCCCGACGAAGTTCGGCGCGACCGGGATATCAGTCGCGAGCACCGATGCGGCACCGTTGTCATAGCGGGTGATGGTGCAGAACTGCCGCACGTTCAGATCGGCATCGTCGAGCGAGCTGACCACGCCGGTGTTGTAGAGGAAGGTGTTGGGATTGCGCCGCTCGGTGCGGAATCGGAATGCGTAGCGAATGTGGTCCTGCGCATCGCCGACGTTGTCGACGTTGATCCAGTACACGGCTTCGTCGTCGAAGCCATAGAAGTTGGGTCCCCCGTTCGGCTCGAGCAGCGGCACCCAGTTCCCCACGAACGTGACTCTGTCCCGCGCATCGGGGCTGACCCATGCGTACAGATCGGTATCGTCAGCGAGACGATCCTTGGCGGTGCCAGGGGCCTCGCTGTGGCTGGAGGCCAATGCGAGCGGCGCACCCAGGGTCAGCAGTGCGAACGCGAGCATCCCTGCCATCCCGAAGTTTCTGCGATTCATCGAGTGGTTCCTTTCTCCCGCGATTGCGGCGGGTTCTGAACGCTCCGACTGGTCCCGTTCGGAACCGCGTGAGCGCCCATCGAACGCACTCTCTACGGGGCGGTTTCGCGACTGGATGAGCTGCGTTCGCCATTTCGACAACGGAGGCGTGGGACGGGGGCCGTGGGACGGGTCCGATTTGGGGCACGGCTCGGCGCGCTCCGAGCGCGCCTCGCCTACCAACGGCCGCGCCCGCCATCCGTGGCTCAACCGCCGCGGCCGTTGATGCCCTCAAATCGGACCCGTCCCACGGCCCCCTGCGCCAAGCATGCGTGCACCAAATCGGACCCGTCCCACAGTCCCCGTGCAACATCCCCCCGGAGCAGCAACTCCTCCCCAGCCGAGCGACCGCCTGAGGATTCCGCTATCGTCCGTCTTGCCTTGAGCCCCGTAGATGAGGTGATGGAGTCCGAATCGGAGACCAACCGCCGCGATGAGCACTCAGGACCTCGACCGATCGTGCATGGACCGGCTGCGTGCCGGCGACACGCGGGCGCTCGAGGAGCTCTACGACCGTCACACGCCGCTGCTGTACGCGATCGTGCTGCGGATCGTGGGGCGCGCTGGGGACGCCGAGGAGGTTCTCCAGGACGTGTGGATGCACGCGTGGAAGCGCGCCGACACCTGGGACCCTTCACGCGGCTCGGTGGTGGCGTGGCTGCTGACCGTGGCGCGCAGCCGCGCGATCGACCGGATCCGCAGCGCCGCGTCCCGTCAGCGCGCCGAGACCGCGGCGCCCGCGCCCGAGCCTGCGCGGCTCGACCAGCCGGTCGCGAGCGCCGCACATCGCCAGCTCCACGAGCGCGTCACCGCCGCGCTCGCCACGCTGGCGCCGCAACAACGTCAGACACTCGAGCTCGCCTACTTCGGCGGGCTCTCGCAGTCCGAAATCGCCGAGCGGCTGGGAGCGCCACTCGGCACCGTGAAGTCGTGGACCCGGCAGGGACTCATGCGCATGCGTGAGATGGTGCCGGCGGAGGAGCAGACGTGAGCGCGCATCGCGACGAACATCTCGACCTGTGCGCAGCGCTGGCGACGGGCTCGATCGAGGAGACGGACCGCCTCGAACTCGAGCGCCATCTCGCCCAGGGCTGTGCCGAGTGTGAGCGTGCGCTGCGCGAGTTCTCCGAGGCAACCGTCGCGCTCGCCGCCACCATCCCGCCGGCGATGCCCCGTCCCGAGCTGCGGGCACGGGTGCTCGAGCAGGCGCGCGCCGAACGTCCGGGCGCAGCGCCCATGACGGCTCGCGATGGCGGCCCGGCCCCCGGGACCCAGAAGGTGCTGCGTCTGCCGGAACGGCGCGGCACGCCGTGGTTGTCGTGGACGCTTGCGGCCGCTGCGGCGATTCTCGCGGTCGCGACCTTCTCGACCTGGCGGGCCAGCGAAACCCTGCGCACGCAGCTGAGCGCGGCGCAGAACCACATCAATCGGGTCGAGCGCGAGCTGGCGGAGGAACGCGCGTGGGCGGCGGTCGCGACCAGTCCCGGGGCGCGGGTCGCCGATCTGACGGCGACGCCGGCCGGACTCACCGTGCCGCGCGTGCGGGCGACCTACGATCCGGCGTCGCGGCGGGCCATCATCTCCTTCCAGGGTGTAACGCCGCCGGCCGGATCGGACTACGAGCTGTGGGCGATCCTTCCGGATGGTCCGAAGAGCCTCGGCGTGGTGCATCCCGATGCAAACGGGAACGCCGAGATCCGCGTAGCCGACGCAGGCGCCCCGGAGGCGCTCGCCGCGTTCGCGGTCTCGCTCGAGAACCAGGGTGGCTCGCCCGATCCGCGCAAGCCGGCGGGTCCGGTCGTGCTGGTCGGGGCGATCAAGGGCTGAACGCGGGCGTTTCCGAACCGGGTGCGGCTGCATGCGTGCCTCCGGCCGTGTACTCTTCCGCCCGCTTCGCGACCCCTGAAGTGCCGCCACCCCATCCCGAGGCACCTCCGATGTCATTTCGCCGCATCAGCCCGATCGCGCTGCTGCTGCTGTTGTTCGTGCTCTGCGTCCCGACTCTCGTGTTTGCGCACGATGGTCACGAGGAACAGCCGTCGTTGACCGGCAGCGTGATGGCGGCCGGCGACACCGGCGCCAGCAAGTCGGCGGCGGCCAAGTCGGCGCCCGACACCAAGTGGGACGTCAACGATCCGCCCGGCACCGAGCGGGAGGTCTCGCTCGACGTCCGGACCGGCACCTGGATGAGCGTGGATGTCAGCCCCGACGGCCGCGAGATCCTGTTCGATCTGCTCGGCGATCTGTACACGATGCCGATCGGCGGCGGGGAAGCCCACGCGATCACCACCGGCATGGCGTGGGACGAGCAGCCGCGCTACAGCCCCGACGGCAGGCACATCGCGTTCACCAGCGACCGCGCGGGCGGTGACAACCTGTGGGTGATCAACCGCGACGGCAGCAAACCGAACCAGGTGAGCAAGGAGAGCTTCCGGCTGCTCAACAGCCCGGCGTGGACGCCCGACGGCGAATACATCGCGGGCCGCAAGCACTTCACCTCGACCCGCTCGGCCGGCGCCGGTGAGATCTGGCTCTACCACCGGAGCGGCGGCGACGGCATCCAGATGACCAAGCGCCGCACCGACCAGAAGGACGAGGGCGAGCCGGCGTTCTCGCGTGACGGCAAGTACATGTACTGGAGCATGGACGCCACGCAGGGCCGCAACTTTGAATACAACAAGGACTCGAACGCCCAGATCTACGTGATCCAGCAGCTGAATCGCGAGACCGGCGAGATCCGCACCTTCGCCGGCGGCCCGGGCGGCGCGATCCGTCCGACGCCATCGCCGGACGGCAAGAGCGTCGCCTTCATCCGCCGCGTGCGGTTCAAGAGCGTGCTCTACATCGCGGACGCGCAGTCGGGGATCGAGCGCCCGGTCTACAACGACCTCGAGCGCGACATGCAGGAGATCTGGGCGGTCCATGGCGTCTATCCGGCGTTCGCATGGACGCCCGACTCGAAGAGCCTGGTGTTCTGGGCCAAGGGCAGGATCCGCCGGCTCGAGCTCGCGAGCGGCAAGGCGAGCGAGATTCCGTTCCACGTACAGGCCACGCGCAAGATCTCCGAGGCGGTCCGCTTCCCGGTCGCGGTCGCGCCCGATTCGATGCACTCGAAGATGCTGCGCTGGGTGACGGTCTCGCCGCGCGGCAACCAGGTCGTGTACAGCGCGCTCGGCCACCTGTGGATCCGTGACCTGCCGCGCGGACGTCCGCGCCGTCTGACCAGCTCGGTCGACTATGAGTTCTATCCATCGTGGTCACGCGACGGACGCTCGATCGTGTACGTGAGCTGGAACGATCAGCAGCTGGGCGCCGTGCGCGTGGTGGGAGCGGGCGGAGGCGGCGGCCGCGCGGCCACCCGTCAGCCCGGCCACTACACGGAGCCGGTGTTCTCGCCCGACGGCAGGACGATCGTCTACCGCGCGACCAACGGCGGCTACCTCACCTCGTCGGCGTGGTCACGCGAGACCGGCATCTACCAGGTCCCGGCGGCCGGCGGCGAGTCGAAGCTGGTCACGCGCAAGGGCTATCAGCCGGTGTTCGGCGCGACCAGTGATCGCGTGTTCCTGAGCGACGCGGGCGGCGCCGATGGCGACGAGCGCACGCTGTTCAGCGTCGATCTGTCGGGCGCCCGCGAGATCACGCACCTCAAGGGCGTCTACTTCACCGAGGCGCGCGTCTCGCCGGACGAGAAGTGGGTGGCGTTCCGCGAGAAGTGGAAGGTGTTCGTGATGCCGTTCACCCGCACCGGCACCACCATCGACATGGGGCCGGGCGGCCGCAACGTGCCGGTCAAGCTGCTGTCGAACGAGTCGGGCGAGTTCCTGCACTGGTCCGGCGATTCGCGCTCGCTCCACTGGGCGCTGGGCCCGGAGCTGTTCACGCGCGAGCTGAAGGAGCTCTACACGTTCGTTCCGGGAGCTCCCGACTCGCTGGTCGACACGCCGGTGCGGCGCCAGGACGTCAGCTTCGACTACGCGCTCGACGTTCCGCGCGGCACCATCGCACTGACCGGCGCCCGGATCGTGACGATGAAGGGCGACGAGGTGATCGAAAACGGCACGATCGTGGTGCGCGACAACCGCGTCCTGGCGGTCGGCAGCGCCGGCAGCGTGACGATCCCGTCGGGCGCGAAGTCGTTCGACGTCTCGGGCAAGACGATCGTGCCCGGGTTCGTCGACACCCACTGGCACGGCGGAATGGGCAACGAGCAGATCATTCCCCAGGCCTCGTGGATCAACTACGCCTCGCTCGGCTTCGGCGTCACCACCATTCACGATCCGTCCAACGACTCGGGCGAGATCTTCACCATGGGCGAGCTGCAGCGGGCCGGCATGACGGTCGCGCCGCGCATCTTCTCGACCGGCACGATCCTGTACGGCGCCAAGGGCGACTTCCGCGCCGACATCGACAGCCTCGGCGACGCACTCCTGCACCTCAGGCGCATGAAGGCGATCGGGGCGTCGAGCGTGAAGAGCTACAACCAGCCGCGCCGCGATCAGCGCCAGCAGGTGCTGGAAGCCGCGCGTCAGACGCACATGAACGTGGTGCCGGAGGGTGGCGCGCTGTTCCCGCACAACATGACGATGGTGATCGACGGCCACACCAAGATCGAGCACGCGCTGCCGGTCGAGCGGGTGTACGACGACGTGGTCCAGCTGTGGAGCCAGACCCGGGTCGGATACACCCCGACCTTCGTGGTCGCCTACGGCGGTCTCGACGGCGAGCACTACTGGTACGCCAAGACCAATGTGTGGGAGGACCCGCGCCTGCTCGCGTTCGTGCCGCGCCGCATCGTCGATGCGCGCTCACGCCGGCCGGTTACCGCGCCCGACAACGAGTGGAACCACATCGCGGTCGCGCAGGAGGCGTTCAAGCTCCATCAGGCCGGGGTTCCGATCACGATCGGCGCGCACGGCCAGCGGGAGGGTCTGGGCTCCCACTGGGAGATGTGGAGCATGGTCCAGGGCGGAATGTCGCCCCATGAGGCGCTTCGCTGCGCGACCATCAGCGGAGCGCAGTCGCTCGGTTACGATCGCGAGATCGGCTCGCTCGAGCCGGGCAAGCTCGCGGACCTGGTAGTGATGGACAAGGATCCCCTCCAGGATATCCGCAATACGAACTCGGTCAGCCGCGTGATGGTGAACGGGCGTCTCTACGACGCCGCCACCATGAACGAGGTCGCTCCGCGTCAGAAGCCGCGCGCCTCGTTCTGGTGGGAGGAAGGAGAGCGTCAGCTCGAAGCGCTGGCGCGCTGATCAGTGGTGTGCGTGGGCGCGGGCGTGGCCCAGGCCGCGGGCGATCATCCAGTGGTTGAGCGGCCACGCCAGCAGTCCCGCCATGAGCAGGGAAATCGCCATACTGCTCCAGAAGTGGCGGCTCCCGGGACCCGCTTCCATCGCACCCGGGATCGCCAGCATGACTCCGCTGTCGACGAACTCCATCAGCCCGATCGACACCGTGTCGGATGCGAATGCGAGGCCAAGCGCCTGGCGCAGGCTCAACCCGCTCCGCACCAGCGGGAGCAGCGTCAGTGCATAGCCGAACAGGAATGCGAGCAGGATCGACAGCGGGATCGTGACTCGGTTGCCCCAACCGAGCGCGGTACCGAGAACCATGCCGAGGATCTCGCCGATCGAGCAACCCGTCAGGCAGTGCGCCGTTGCCGACAGGGAGGTTCGCCACATGCTCGAAAGAGGTGCAGCACCGGGTGGATCAGGGCTGCTTCGAGAGGTGTCGCGTGGATGATGCGATTGCACGGCGGCTTCGCGCTGACTACTTCTTCGCCGCGGTGAAGTCGAGCGAGACCGAGTTCATGCAGTAACGCTGGCCGGTGGGCTTGGGGCCGTCGTCGAAGCGATGGCCCAGATGCCCCCCGCAGCGCGCGCACTGAACCTCCTCGCGCACCATGCCGTAGGTGTTGTCGGTCACGATTTCGACGTGCGACGCTTCGATCGGCTGCCAGAAGCTGGGCCAGCCGGTGCCGGACTCGAACTTGGTGGCCGAGTCGAACAGCGTGAGGCCGCAGCCGGCGCATCGATAGGTACCGGCCTTGTGGTTGTTCCAGTACTTGCCGGTGAACGCCATCTCGGTGCCTTCCTGGCGCAGCACGCGGAACTGGTCGGGCGTCAGGATGTGCTGCCACTCGGCATCCGTCTTCGTGACCTTGTCCAAGGATTCCTCCTGTGGCTTGGCCGGCTTGTACGCGGCCGCGGACTTCGGCGCCGCCTTGTCCTGGGTCGTACCGGCCGCCGGGGTCCCTTGCGACGGGGCGAACACCACCACGCCCAGGAACAGGCCCCACACCAAGGCTCCGATTCCCCGATTCCTCCCGCTCACTCACCCTCCTCGTCGTTCACCGGCCGATCAGCTCGCCCGTGCTGGTCACTGCGGGATCTGCGGTGGCGGGGGGCGACCTGGACGGCGGGGTCTCGCCGAGTCTTCAGACGGATCAGCCCGGCGTTCGATTCACCCATTTCTTGCCCGACCGGACGCCCCCCGGACCCGGCCCTGACCGGACGGTGACACAGGCTTTCCGGTTGCCTGGGGCCCGGCGCGGCGCGACGATGGTTCAGGTCCCGCAACCCCGCCCGCGCCAACCTGCCCATCCACCCGACCGCCGCGGGCGACTATCCGCGAGCGGCGACGCCGCTCGACCGGGAGGAGGCGTCATGGCCCGTGTCACGGACATCCTCCAGATCAAGGGAGCGCACGTTCACAGCATTTCCCCAGACGCGACCGTCTATCACGCGATCGAGAAGATGGTCGAATACAACGTGGGCGCGCTGATCGTGAAGGAGGGCCGGGGCATTACCGGCATCTTCACCGAGCGCGATCACCTCCGACGGGTGACCCTCGGGGACCGTGATCCGCGTACCACCCTGGTCCGCGAGGTGATGACCCCGCGCCTGGTGTGCGTCGAACCGGTCACCTCGATCGCGGATTGCATGGCGGTCATGACCCGGGAGCGGATCCGCCACCTCCCGGTCGTGGGAGGAGAGGAACTGGTGGGGCTGGTCTCGATCGGGGACCTGGTGAAGCACGTTTCCACCGAGCAGCAGGTCGAGATCCGGTACCTGACCGAGTTCATCACCGGGGGCCGGGCCGGCACCTGATCGGCGTGCCAGCGGCGCGCTATACTGCGTTCCCAATTGTCGCCGGCCGTTCACGCGGTCCTCCCGTCCCCGTGCCGCGCGCGTCGCGTCGTGACGCCGTGATTCCCGGGGACTGGCCGCAGCCTCCGGGGGAGCCTTGGAACGTTTCGCGGGACGCTTCACCCTGCTCCGACTGCTCGGCAGCGGAGGCATGGGCTCGGTCTACCTCGCGCTCGATCGACCGGCGCGGACCGAGTGCGCCCTCAAGCGTCTCAATCCCCAGGTCGTCCAGGCCGAACCCGACGCGCTCCGCCGTGAGTTCGAGTTGCTGGCCCGCGTGCGCCATCCGGCGGTGGTGGCGGTGCACGAGATGGGCTTCAGCGCCGAGGGCACGCCCTTCTACACGATGGAGTACGTGCCCGGCGTGCGTTCGGACCGGGCGATCCAGCGTGGCGACTGGCGCACGCTGTGTTTCGTCGCCGCGCAGGTCACGCACGGACTCGAAGCCCTGCACGCGGCGCACATCGTTCACGGCGATCTCAAACCGTCGAACCTGCTGGTGATTCCCGGCGCGGGCGCGGACGCACTGCCCGCCGGGGTGCGCCTGGTCGACTTCGGACTCGCGGCAGTGCTCGGGGAAGGCAAGGGTCACCGCGGAACGCGCGGGTTCGCGGCGCCCGAGGTGGTACGGGGAGCGGCACCGGACGTTGCCGCCGATCTGTACGGGCTCGGCGCGACCTTGTTCACGCTGATCACCTCGAAATCACCGGGCGGTCCGTCGAACTCGGGCCGTCTGGCGAGTGGCTCGATGCCCGTCTCGTCGGCGCCGCTCGAAGAAGCGGGCGCTCCCGACCCGCTGATCCAGCTGATCCTGCGGCTGCTCTCGCCGGCGCCGGCCGAGCGTCCGCGCGACGCGGGCGAGGTCCGGCGCGAGCTCGAGCGCATTCATCCGGCCGCGCGTCGCACGATCGCGCAGCGGCTCGACACCGAAATCGTCGTCGGCCGCGACCGCGAGCTGGCGCGGCTGGAACGGTGGTACGCCCAGGCCCCGCACAGCGCCCCGGTCGCGCTGGTGACCGGCGAAGCGGGCGCCGGCAAGAGCGCAGTGCTCGGCGAGCTCGCGGTCCGAGCTGCGGTGGCGGGCCATCGTGTCGTGCGGTTGTCGTGCGCGTCGTTCGATGCGCGCGGTGCGATTGCGGCGGCGCTGCTCGAGCGGGTGGCGGCGGACCTGGACGGAAACGGTGCCGACCTCGAGCTGCTGGGGCCGGCGCGTCACGCGCTCGAGCGCGGCGAGTCGCCGCCCGAATCGGCGTGGTCCGCGCTTGCCACTGCGCTCGCGCAGTTCCCGCGCACGCTCGTCCTGCTCGACGACGGCGAGCGGATCGACCCGGTGTCACGCGCGTTCGTGCGGCAGCTCGCGTTTCATCCGGGCGCCACTGCGCTGCGCTGGGTGTGGGCGTCGCGATCGGCCGGCCGCGAGCTGGTCGAGGAAGACCGCATGCTGGTGGAGGCCGGCCAGGCGGAGCACGTCCATCTCGGGGTGCTGGATCGCGCGACCGCGAATCGCCTCACCGAGACCCGCCTGCACGACACCGCGCCGGCCGAGCTCGGCGAGTTCCTGTGGCGACGCTCGGGCGGGCATCCCGGACTGCTGGTCGAGACGCTGCGCGGTGCCGCTGCTTCCGGCGCGCTGATCGAGAGCGAAGTCGGCCTGCGTGTGGATGTTGCCGCGCTCGAGCGTGCACCGGTTCCCGAGAGCTTCGAGGATGCGCTGGTCGCGCGGCTCGCTGTCCTCGGGCCGGGTTCGCGCGAGGCGGCCGAGGCGCTCGCGACCTTCGCGCGCCCGGTCGCGCGTGCGGACGTGCTCGCGATCGCGGACGCGCGCGATGAGGACGTCAGTCGCCTGGTTGCGTCCGGGCTGGCGCGTGCCGACGAGAACGGGCGCCTCGCGCTCCAGCCACCCGCGCTCGCCGACCGGATCCTG